>Ga0268262_10002631_pt1 | contig 20497 bp, 21 predicted proteins | sample TergutNc150P3_FD_190354 | JGI IMG/M metagenome (GOLD analysis project Ga0268262, IMG submission 190354) | Nasutitermes corniger P3 segment gut microbial community from laboratory colony in Florida, USA - Nc150 P3 (SPAdes) (version 2) | ecosystem: Host-associated > Arthropoda: Insects >... | reverse complement strand
GGCCTATTGGGCGGGATCATTCCCCTGTCGATGGGTATAGGACTTTTGCTCTTCTATGTGATAAAGCGGAATGAAAAGCGTAATGGCTGATGAATCTGAAATAAACGAGCGGTTAATCGTCAGCCAAATTGTTTCGGGACAGAAAGATTTGTTCCGTCTTTTAGTACGGCAGCATGAAAAAGCCGTCTATGGAATGGGAATGAGCTTCTTCCGTAATTCGGATGACGCTTCAGATTTTACGCAGGAGGTTTTTTTAAAGGCGTACCGGAGTCTTTCCCGTTTTGAAGGAAGAAGCCGGTTTTCCACATGGCTTTATAAAATCGCCTATAACACGGCGTTAAACGAGGTGAACAGGAGGAAGGAATACCACAGCCTTGCGGAAGAAGACGCTGAAAAACTTATAAACAGCGGTGAAACGCCTGAGCGGATAACGCTCCGCAACGCGGCAAGGGAAGCAGTCCGCGCCGCGATAGAAAAGCTGCCTGAGCGTTTTAGAATTTGCATTGATCTGTTTTTCTTTTATGACCGTTCATATCAGGAGATTGAGGCGATTACGGGTATTCCCGTAAACACGATTAAATCTCACGTGTTTAGGGCGAAGATACTGCTAAGGGAGAAGTTAGATGGGTTATCAGAAAGTTGACGATAATAAGAAGGAACGCGGCACGAATTGTTCAAAGATTTTGGATTTGTATTGCGAATCACAGGAAGGCGGAGAGAATTCCATTTCTCTTTTAAGCCAGATACACGTGTGGGCGCATATTCTTTTCTGCCCCGCCTGCACTGAGAAAATTGAACGTTATGAAGCCGCAAGAACTTTAATGAAAGAAGATTTTTTCCCCTCATCTGCCCCCGCTCTTGAAGAGACAATAATGGCAAGAATAGACGCGGAACAGGCGGATGAGGCGCACGATACCGCGGGCGGTTTTTCAACGCAAAGCTGGGTAATCGCCGGTCTGGTTATTTTAATATCACTCGCTACCGCGTTCTTTGGACTTGATTTTAAAAGTCTCGCGTTGCAATCGGGAATGTCATTCATGTTGCCCGTAGGCATTACAATCGGCATTGTTCTTACCACATACGGCGCCCTTTTTATCGGCAGTCATTTAAAGGAATTATCTGAACGCTTTGGTTTGTAAGCAACTAACGGTATTATTTTCTTTTTGTTTTTTATTCTTTATATCCTGCGCCCAGCAGGTTACAACGCGTACTGATTTCGCGCTTGGAACGGTCTGTACAATAACTATTTTTGAAAAAGGGCAAACGGACGTTTGTGATGAAATTTTTTCCCGAATACGCGAAATAGAAAAACTTATGAGCGTGAATATCTCTTCCTCGGATGTCAGCGGAATAAACGCCGCCGCGGGAATTAGTCCGGTACAGGTACATGAGGACACGTTTAAGGTGATTGAACGCGCCATTTATTTTGCCGAGTTAAGCGGCGGCGCGTTTGATCCCACTGTGGGGCCTATTGTTTCCCTGTGGGGGATTGGCGGTAAACCGCGCATCCCAAGTAAAGAAGAAATTAATTCAGCGCTGGCGTTAATAAATTGGCGTAACATTGAGTTGGATGCGCGGTTAAAAAGCGTATATCTGACACAGAGCGGCATGGCTCTTGATTTAGGGGGCATTGCCAAGGGTTACGCCGCGGATGAAGCGGTTAAAATAATTAGAGCGCATGAAATAAGCGGCGCAAAAATTGATCTTGGCGGAAATATTTTTTTGCTCGGTACGCGGTCAGACGGGAAACCTTGGAAAGTCGGCATTCAGAATCCTGATGGAAGACACGGCTCAATTATCGGGTTTTTACAAGTACCGGAAAAAACGGTTGTAACTTCAGGCGTTTATGAGCGGAACTTTGAAGAAGACGGGGTGCTTTATCATCATCTTTTATCCGTAACGGACGGGTATCCCGTGAACAACGGGCTTGTATCAGTAACAATAATAGCGGATGTTTCAATGGACGCGGACGCCCTTTCCACGGCGGTATTTGTTTCAGGGTATGAAAAAGGATTGTCAATTTTAAAAAATTACGGGGATGCGCAGGCGGTTTTTGTTTTTAAAGACAGGAGCGTAATCGTCACGCCAGGTTTTAATTTTACGCTTACGGATAAAAAATATAGTATGGCAACCATGAAAGAATAATAACTAAAGATAAAATAACAAACCCTGACGGTTTGGTTTTTATTACATTTTCATCCGGCGCCGGTATCGTTATATCGCTTAATTCCAACATCAGATTATCAATTTCTACAAGAACATTTTTCTTGGGAATGTTATATTTTTTATTTATTATGGTTGAAAATATATGCAAAGATTCGCAGAGCAATTCGCCAAAAGCGCCGGGAATTTTTAAATCCCTCCTAATCGTAAGCTTTGAAAGCATTACTAAGGATTGTAAAGTAAAAGCCCTATAGACTCCGGCTTGTAACGCGCCCGATGTAATTTTTATCGCGCCAAAAGAAAATAAAACACGCCCATAAGGAATAATTAGGTTAAATACCATAATAAGAATTATTATAAGAAACGTGATTAAAAAATTGATCTTTTGTCCTGAAAGCAAAACCAGAACGCATAAAAATACAAATTGATAACAGCGGTATGCCGTACTGGGAATAAAAAGCAAAGCCGGCATAATTAACAAACCCGCGACAAACAATGCTTTCGCGCTAAAAATATTTTCGTAAACTTCAAGCCTGCTCATGTTTTCGCCTCCGCCTGATACCACTTTGAAACGCCGATAAAGGCTTCGCAAAAAACACCCAACGCGATTCCCGTGATAAGCCCGGTCAGTAAAAACGGGGGCGCGATATAGCGGACGTTTCCCTTAAAAATAAAGAAATAGGCGAGCGCCAACTGCGACAAGTTTGAAATAACCGCCCCCGCCGTCCCAACGCCTATAAATGTTATGTGCTTTTTTCCAAACAACCTGCGCAGGGCAAACATAAGGGCGGCTGACAAAAACGTCCCGACAAGCGAAAATAAAAAAATATATGAAAATAAAGTTCCCGTAATTAACGCCTGCCCTATAACTTTAATGCAGACTAATAATAAAAAAATAGAAAAAGGAAAAATATCCAGCGCGAGCATAAGCGGCATATTGGCAAGCCCGATACGCATAAAAGGCAGGGGCTTTGGTATCATATATTCAATGGCGGAAAGAAACAGGCACAAAGCGCCTAACAGGGCGAGGTTTTTTCTACCGGGAAATTCCGTCAATATCATCCCCGCTCCCATTTACGATTACCAAAACATTATTGGGAAGACAGGCCGCCCACTCCCCCTGTCTGGAAATTGAACCCGCGGCAATGCAAGTTTTATTATCACAGGGCGAAGACTCCACCCACGCGCGGTTTCCGCATACGCGCACCGTCGTGTCCCCAATCGGCCCCGTTACCACAACCGTCGCGTCGGCTTCAATGGGATAAACCCATTCCGCGTCCTGACCTTGAATCAGCACTTGGGCATTTCCCTTAGGATTCATATACGCCATGTAGACTGCAAAAAACGTCAAACCCGCCACCGCAAAGATGATGATAATGTCGAATGTTTTAATCTTCATAATAATTCCTAACTATTTTACCACGAACCACACGAACATCACGAACTTTTATCACACATCTTGTCGCCGTTCGTGTTGGTTCGTGTTGGTTCGTGGTAAATTCTTCTTATTTTTCAAATAAATTGTCGAACAGAAAAACGCAGTCAGAGGCATTGCTGATAATATGCCGAAACTGCCCGCCAAAGCCTGCAGGACTTCCACCGCTATCATCTCGCTGTTAAACAAATTGGAAATTGAAGCGCTGTAGATGCTTAACATTAAAACGATTGATAACGAAGAGCTGATATAAGCCAGCACGAGCGTGTTTGCCATAGTGCCCATAACGTCCCGCCCGATATTCAGTCCCGAACGGAACAGTTCCTTAAAAGTTATTTTTTCCGCTTTTTCTTTTACTTCCCATAACGCGGACGACATGGACATGGCTACGTCCATGATCGCCCCCATCGCGCCTATGATAATGCCGGCGAAGATTATCCCCCTAAGGTTGATTGGCGCGTAAAACGCCGCGCTTCCCAAATGGCGCGTATGCTCGTCTACAATGCCGGTAAAAAACAGCGTCCTATCCATAATAAATGAAATTATTCCCGTTACCACAATGCCGCTCATGCACCCTATAGCCGCCGTGAGCGATTTTTCGTTAAAACCGACTACAAGCGAAAGCGTCATTACCGTCGTATATAAACATACAAGAGCCGCCATCACATACACGTTTTTCCCCGTAAGTATTGATGGGATAAAAACCATAAACACCGCCGCGCAGGTCAGTCCTAGGGAAAGAATGGTGTTAAGCCCCTTTTTTCCTCCGAAAAGCAAAACGGACAACACAAACAGCAATCCCAAAATAAGCAGTTTATGTGTCCTTATATACCCTGTAAAGTACCATCCGGCAGGAGTTTCAATCACTGTAATATAATCGCCCTTGCGAACATCCCTAACTGAAACTTTCACCGTATTATTAACGCTTTGCGTCGCGGTAATAACATTGCCCTTTTGCGTTCCATTTGTTATTTTCGCGTCAAAAGTTACGCGATAACTACTGATATTCGCAAATTTATAAAGCCCTTCGTCAGGTTCGCTTTTATCAATAACCCTAAGCACCGTAGCGTAAACAGGCGGCAGTTGAGATCTATCCTTGACTGCGGCGAAACCTTTTACAGATATTTTATACCCAATAAAAACAAGAAGTATTGAGACAACAACGGTACAGAGGTATGTAAAATTTATTTTCATAAAGTTTTTTGGTTTCACTATCCTATTAAGATAATTTATATCTGCATTACATTCAATCCCATGTCTCTCCCATTCTCAATAAAAAAAGGCTGCCACATGGACAGCCTTTTTAATTTTTTTTTAGAATACTAAAACCTTAGGGATGATCAACTCTCCACTGAAGCTGCTCAATCATGGCGTTACGGAGCGCAACGCCGCCCATGACATCTACGGTACCTTGTACTTCTGAAGTATGGCCTTGAACGGTGGCTCCCGGGAACGGGAAGTTATCGCCGCCTGTAATCATAAAGTCGTTGCATGAAACATTATACCAAGTGCCAGCGTCAATGGCAGCGCCTGGCGTGCCTGCTGATCCGAGTTTCCATGTGTCGCCATCCTTAAATGCTCCGGTAACAATCGCTGCAGAAACCAGATATGCAGACGGATTACCATCATTACCTACAGGCAAACCGAGTAAATAGAGTATATCTGAACCTTTCATTTTAAAATACCTGATTTCATTGTCAAAGGGCATTACGGTGTAGAGGTATCTTATAGTTACAGGATCAGTTGCAACTTTATCGTACGGAGAAGTATCTCTCCAGCCTCCTCCGTTCTGGAAAAGGATAAAGGTTTCTCCCGGCTTATTACGAGCAATATAATCATAGACCACTTGATTGCACCATGCCGCCTGTTCATCACGGCTGGTTATGGCAACGCCAAATGTGCCTACTGTTTGGTCAAATGCGGGTCCTATCGCCGTATTATAATAGCCGATGATATTCTTCATATATTTGTTAACAACATCTGTGGCAAGAATAGTGCCATTACCAGTAGCATTTCCGGGATTAGTTGTTTGATTGTAATTAGGACCGCCATTCACATCGCTTTGTCCCCATGCATTTGGCGTAATGACTGTCCCGGTCGGATCATCCCTGACATATTTTATATTCAGTCTTGCCAAGCCTCTTCCGTTGTAAGCGCCCACAACAATTGGCACGTTGTTTACTACTCCGCTTATAAGTGTGTGCTGGTGGCCGCCAATAATTGCGTCAAAGCCATGATTGCCTGCCGCTAATTTCCCTGTTTCGGAATTAGGATCAGGATCAGCGCTTACACTCAAGTTCGAATTCGCACCGCCGGGCATGTGGGTAAGGGCTATAACAAGTCCGCAGTCATAGTCGGTTCTCAACTTTGTAACCATTTCGGTCAGCCACGGACCGGGCGCTTTAAACTCAAGTCCCGCTACATACTCAGCCTTGACAATAGCTTTTGTCTCAGGCGTAGTCAGTCCGATTAAACCTATCCGTACTCCGCCTATTTCCATGAAGCCAAATGGCTGGCAGAAATCAGGATAATTACCGGATTCATCAACAATATTGGCCGCAAGGAAGGTTATGCCGCCGTCTTCGGCATACTTTTTAATTTTATCAGCGCCCCAGTCAAATTCATGATTGCCAACGGCGGAATATTTTACGCCGAGGTAATGTATCATTTCGGAAACCGGTTCTCCCAAAAACACATTGGAAAGCGGCGAGCCCTGATAATTGTCACCGGCAGCTACCAGTACAGGATTATCATAGGCTGGGTCTGTCATTATTTTATTTGCGACGGCGGCAAACCTGTCCGCGCCCGGATTTGAATTTGACGCCGATTTATCCACCGATCCATGGAAGTCGTTAAAACTTAAAAGGTTTATCTCGGCAAATTTTGCGTTAACGAAAGGTGTGGCGGGCGGATTCGGATAATTGTACCATTGCCCTCCTGGTCCTTTAACCCAACCAGATAAATCACCTTGCGGTCCCTGTGGTCCAATAGGCCCCTGTGGTCCTACTGTCCCATTGCTCCCATTGCTCCCATTAGCACCCGCAGGTCCTGCCGGTCCAACAGGACCTTCACAACTTCCAAAGATCAATCCAAAGGAAACCAGCAGGAGTATTAACAACCCCGCTATAAAATTTTTCTTCTTCATTAAGAAGCCCTCCTTAGAAAAATATAATTCCGGTAAACATACGTCTCCGGTTTTCTGAAATATAGTGTTTTTATCGTCTGCAGATATACCCTGAACGACAAAAATACTAATAGTTATAAAATAATACGGGAACTTAAAACTGTCAATTATAAAAGATAAGTAATTTCCAATACTCAGTGAATGTTTATTATCTCTTTACTCTTTTTAATAAAATAGTTACATTATTTCTATGAAAAAGATTTCTCTGACGGGGATAAAACCCACAGGCGACTTGCACATCGGCAACTATTTTGGCGCGATAAAGCCCGCGCTTGAACTTGCCAAGGAATACGACGCGCGTTATTTTATCGCCGATTATCACGCCCTAAACACGATGAAAAATCCAAAGGAACTCAATACTACAATAAGGGAAGTGGCCGCGGGCTGGCTCGCCGCCGGCCTTGACCCGGATAAAGTAATTTTTTACAGGCAGAGCTCCATCCCCGAAGTTTTTGAACTTACCACAATGCTCATGGCGTTCACGTCCAAGGGGCTGATGAACCGCGCACACGCGTACAAGGACGCCGTACAGAAAAACAACGATAAGGGCGATGATACCGACGCGGGAATTAACATGGGATTATTTACATACCCCGTGCTTATGGCGGCTGACATTATTCTTTTTGACTCCGACATTGTTCCCGTCGGCAAGGATCAATTACAGCATATTGAGATGGCGCAGGATATAGCGCAGTCCGTAAACGCCAATTACGGACAACAGGTTTTAAAAGTGCCGCAGGCGGGAATTCAGGAAGACGCCGCGGTAGTGCCGGGACTTGACGGGCGAAAAATGAGCAAAAGCTACGGTAACGTCATCCCCCTTTTCGCGACTGAAAAAATCCTGCATAAAACAATCATGAGGATAACCACAAATTCCCAAACCGTACAAGAGCCGAAAAATCCCGATGAAAGCCAGATTTTCCAGCTTTACAAATTATTCGCGGATACGACGGAGCAGGCCGCCCTAGCCGACCGCTATCGCGCGGGAGGCATGGGCTGGGGGGACGCCAAGGAAGAACTCTTCCGAGCGGTAAACCGCTGTCTTTCCCCAATGCGCGAAAAATTTGACGCAATCATGGCGGACATTCCTTCACTGGATAAAATTCTGGCGCAGGGGGCGGAAAAGGCGCGTCCTATAGCAGCCGCGACAGTTAAACGTTTTAGAAAAGCGGCAGGAGTAGATTGATGGGTATTATTACATGTATCGGAAGCGGAAACATGGGGTTCGCTTTAATGAGCGCCGCCAAAGGAGCGGAAATTTACTTTACGGACGCGGACTTGGAAAAAGCGAAAACCTCCGCGGCAGCTTTGGGAGCGAAACTTTTATCCACAAATACCGAAGCCGTGGAAAAAGGCAACCTTATTTTCCTCGCCGTAAAGCCGCAGGTGTTACAACAGGTATTAATTGAAATTGCCACTATCGCGAATCAAAGACTCAATTCAAACCGCGCGCCTGTTTTTGTTTCAATGGCGGCGGGCTGGTCAATCGCTAAAATACAGGAAATCCTCGGTAAAAAAATGCCCGTTGTCCGCATAATGCCAAATACTCCCGCACTAATCGGCAAGGGAATGATCGCGATGGCCGCCTCGCCTGAAGTTTCCGCGCAGAGCTTATCGGAACTTGAAAAAATATTAAGCGGCGCGGGTATAATCGATAAAGTTGACGAGCGTTTAATGGACGCCGTAACAGGTCTTTCAGGTTCCGGCCCAGCGTTTGTCTATTTATTCATAGAAGCCTTAGCGGACGGAGGAGTACGCGCCGGATTGCCACGGGACAAGGCTCTACGCTACGCCGCCCAGACAGTCCTGGGTTCCGCCGCAATGGTTCAGCAAACAGGAAAACACCCCGGCGAACTAAAAGACATGGTAACCTCCCCCGGCGGAACCACAATAGCCGGAATCGCCGCCCTAGAAAACGGCGCCTTCCGCGGCACGGTAATCAACGCGGTAGAAGCCGCATGGAAACGCTCTCTGGAACTTGGATAATCCCTGTTTTTCAAGCTTTAAATTTCCGATAATTTAGTATGATCAGACGGGGATTTATGTTTTTATGCCTGTTTTTCTCTGTTTTTTTTACTGTTTATGGGCAGGGAAGCGAATTTGGGCAGCATCCGTTTGTTATTCGGGGTGAGGTTTATGTTGATCTTGAGCAAATATACGCCGGTCATGTGGACGAGGAATATCCCTTAAGTATTCCTTCGGCGGGACGGCGCGCGCTTGAAGAGGCGGCTTTGTTTTATTCCGCGATGATACACGGTTGGTCGTTCAGTTATGAAATAGGCGAGAGGGCGAGAAAAATTGACGAGAACCTTGAACTGGAACCTAAGGGAGAAATAAAATTCGGCGATCCGTCTCTTAAGGTTACGGATACCGAAATCAGAAATATGCAGCTTAGGGTATGGACGGACTACTATTTAACCGAGACGGCGCAAAAACGCCTTCAGGTGTGGCGCACGGGAATGATAAGAAACGCGCAGGCCATAGGTTACGCCCCTGATTCCTTTAAAGAATATCCCGGCTGGATAGCCGTAAAAAAACTGGCGCTTGAGGATTCGGCGCGGGCGGCAATAAGGACTGTTTTGCGGGGAAGTGAAAGAAACCGTCCAAAACACGCGGTGGGATTTATCAGTCTTGCCGCTTTCCCGCGCTATTACATTGACGGCGGACGCTGGGCGGTTTCCGCCAAATTCAGATTACAGATAACAGAAATAATTCCCTTTGCGGCTTATTGATTTTTCTCGGGGTCTAAACGGTATTCCTTAAAAGTTCTTCCGGTAATAATAGCGCAATTACGTCCGCTTCCCTTGGCGGAATACAGCGCTTTATCCGCCAGGTCATACATTTCTTCCGTATCGGTTGAAAAACCGCATTTTTCCACATATACCCCAAGGCTCATTGTCACATACTTGGAAACGCTTGATTTTTCATGCGAAATTTTTAACAGCTGTATTAATTTGGTAACGCGCGATATGACGACATTCACATGGGCAATTTCTTTTTCAAACCAAAGCAACGCGAACTCCTCGCCGCCGACTCTGGCGCAGTATACGCCCATCGTATCCTTTAATCTGTTAAACGCCCCGCCAATGGCGCGAAGGCAGTCATCGCCTTTTGGATGACCGTACAAATCATTGTAGTTTTTAAAAAAGTCAATATCCGATATGGCGACGCATAAAAAATCGTCGCCCGCCCTGTAATTAACAAGATACCTTTGAAAAGTCTGCATAAAATCACGGCGGTTTCTAAGTTGTGTTAATTCATCAACCGTGCTTTCTTCCAGATACTTGTTTCGCTCTTTCTCTATTTTAGAGGCGCTTAAGTCCGACATAAAACGCTGCATTGTAAGCCGCCAGCAGACAAATATGCTGATAATGGTGGAAAATATCACATTGAAGATATCAATAATGTATATTTCAGGCGCCTTACATATAACGGTAGAAACAATAAAAACCGCCGCCGCCGTCAGCGTAAGACAAACATTCAGAATGGGGGAATTGGAAAATAAAATCAGCGAGCATATAAGAATGATCATAAAGCCTACGGCATAATTATTATGATCAGCCAAAACGCCTATATATAAACCAAAAAATATCAGGTTTATATAATAAATTACGGTTATTAAATAGATATAAGTTTTATTAAACACTTTTCTGTGCTTGTTAATTGACTTAACATAATAATTAGTAAGCAAGGCGAGCAGTAATCCGACAAAAGCGGTAATTAAATATACACCCGTAGTAATATCGACGCTTCTTTTTATTAATATGGAATAACACGCGAAAATGCCTGTTATGAATACGACAAAAATATTGGCAAAACGAAGGCTGAACAAATTATTTTTACATTCTTTATTCATGAATTTATGGTACTGTTCGCGTCCCTGTGAATAATACCGCCAGTAATTAAATAATTTATGCACCTAAAATCCTTTACATATAATTTATCCAAAATCTGATAAAAAATCAAGGTATTTCCCGCTTTTTTATTGATTATTTAAGTTTGACAGGCATATCTTTAAATTTTTAAAATAATTATTTTTTACCGGAATACAGGGTAAACTCCATTTTTTCCTTGTTCTGTGATAGCGCATTTAGCCATAAATTTTTCTTTTTTGTAATTTCCTTGCTTTTACGGCCTATTGCGCGTAATTTCTCATATACGGACGAACCATTCTTGGCGGCAATCCATGTCTTGTAATGATCCCCATGAAAAATAGCCGTAGATTTTTCCTCAACTTCTATATCAATGTACTTTTCAAAAGCGTCAAGAAGAAGCTGGTATTTTTCGGTAATTCCCCGCAGATAGTCAAGAATCAACCTGTCAAACGACGGAATTTGCAGGCTGATATTGAGCAAGTCGTGTAAAAATTCAACGGCAAGATAGTAATCCTCATCCTTGCAATACGCTTTATACCCAAGACGGCACAGGTGCACATAGGAGTCATTTGTAATAGTCTGCATGGCCCGAATAGGCTGGGGCGGCGTTATGGAAAATTTAGGCATGGATTGGGCTACCCTTACAAGCAATTCAACCAAATCCTGATAAATACGCTGTTCCCACAAATTCTCGCGGGTAGAAGAAAAAAGTTTAGTCATGTACTCCGCAAATTTTTCCTTATAACGCTCGTTTTTATCAAAAACAACTTCACAGGTGGGGATCATAACCCCTTTAAATTCGATATGGCCGGTATCAAAGAAATAAATCGCGTTGTTTCGCGCAAGAACACATTGATCTGCGGCGTTTTCTTTCTCATAATTCATCATTACCTGTTTGGCAATCATGACTCTGGATTCTTTCGGCGAAAGCTCATTTGCCCTTGTTTGCAGTCTGGCCCCGGAGTTAAGAAGAAAACCGGAAAGGTTGCCCCTTTCCGTAATTATCAGCGGGCTTTGCGTATTTCCGCCCGTAATTCCGGCGGAAATTTTAAAGATAGGGAGGTTTTCGGCATTGCCGGTGCGCTTTGTGGGTATGTCCGGATCTCTGACAATATCGGTCTTTCCAAAATAGTCGATGATGCACAAGGTTACCATAACCGCGTCTTTGGCACTGGCGGATACGACGACCATTTCATCGCCTCTTTCCCTCTGGCTTATCGCGCCACATTGCGTGGATATGCGCCTGATTTCGTTTTCAATAGCCCAATCCAAATTGTGCATCATTGAAAGATTTTTTCTGGATTCCATGCAGAATTTTGTGTAACCGTGAATATCAAGCATCGCGATATAAAGGTTGGATATTTGAAGGGTCTTTTTTAAATCCCCCGCTTCAGGAAAATCCCTGTCCGGAATGATTATTTCTTTCCAGAGCTTTTTATGGGTAGTCGGAGATATATTCGCAAAAAATCCCCAATTCAGGCCTTTTAACAGTTGAAACGCCCTCATAATCACAGGGTGCGTCCATTTATCCTTTAATGCCGGCGTAATTAATTCCCTTAGTTTGGAGAAAGCGGTAATTTCTTTTGAAATTATTTTGTCATAAAGGAATGAGAAAAACTCATATTCTGTCATCCCGCTGTTATATTCGCCAATGTTTTTCACTTTTATTTCCTGAGTATGATTATACTATATGGCATAAAAAAATAATAGGGTAAAAATAAATAATATATTGTTAATCCCGTATTTTTGAGGTATTATTAAGATAATGGAAACTGTAACAAATCTAAATAATTCAGCGGTCGCGCTAACCGAGGCAAATAAGCCTTTTGAGGCGATTCCCCTGTTCCGCGAAGCGTTAATTTTAGAGCCGGAAAACCCTCTTTTATGGCTGAATTTAGGCATAGCCCAGCAAAAAACAGGCGAGTACTTAGAGGCGATTGACAGTTTCAAACGTTCTTTGGTTATTGACAACGATATTTGCGAGGCATGGAATTCCATGGGCCTTATTTATTACGAACTTAACGATTTTGTTCAAGCGGAAAATTGTTACAAGGCGGCGTTGTCGTGCGGCGATAACGATCCAAAAGTATGGAATAATCTTGGAGTTTTATATTTTAACATAAATAATTTTGAAGAGGCCCGCAATTGTTTTGAAAAAACGATAAGCATTTTCCCGCAGTACAACGACGCGCTGATCAATTTGCGGGACACATGCAGGGAATTGGGCGATTATCGCGCGGCTGCGGAATTTGAGCGTATTATTTCCAATTTAAGTTTTAACGGCCAAATGTAAAATGAAAGTGCTTTATGTGGCTGAACTGGTTGGTAAAGCGGGCGTTTATACATTCAAAAAAGCGTTAAGTGAATTAAAAACCCGCTATCCGTGGAATTTCATGATTGTCTGCGCCAACGGAGCTACGGGAGGGAACGGCCTGGGCCGCACTCATGCCGCCTATATCCACAAACTTGGCGCAAATGTTATCACCCTCGGCGATTGTTGTTTCTACAAAAAAGATTTGACTGAAAATCTGGACAAATGCCATTATGTTCTGCGCCCGGAAAATATAAACGCTGACGCTCCGGGGATTGGAGCTAAAATTTTCAATGTGGAAAACGAAAAAATCGCCGTCGCTGTTTTTATCGGTCAGAACGGATTTGGACGCATTCACGCGAATAACCCATTCACTTCCCTGCCCGCCGTCCTTGAACGCCTGCGAAAACAAACGCCCTATGTCATTGTAGATTTTCACGCGCAGGCAAGCGCTGAAAAAAAGACATTTATTTACGCCGCCGACGGCCTTTGTTCCGCCGTAATCGGCTCCCACACCAGAGTCCAAACCGCGGATGAAACCGTCATGCCGAACGGAACCGCATACATAAGCGACGCTGGCCGCACGGGAAGCCAGCAATCCGTCGGCGGCTGCGATATAAATTCGCGCATAAAAGAATACCTGACAGGCATCCCCGAATGGACCAAAGACGCCTGGGACTCCCCCGAACTGCAAGGCGTGTATCTGGATATTGGTAAAGACGGCAAAGCCCATTCCATAGAGCGGATACGTATTGCTACAGGGGAGTAGTATGTAGTGGGTAGTGGGTAGTGGTTAGTATTTAGTATGTAGTATTTAGTATTTAGTGTTGTTGTTTGTAAACTGAGCTTGTTGCTTATACGCTTAGCTTGCTAACAACAAACTAACCACTATCCACTACCCCCTAACCACTAAGAACCTTCTTTCACTATTTCGATTTTAATTCCGTCGTTTTGATCCAGTTCGTCTTTGGGCGGAATTGTTACGCGAAGGATGCCGTTTTTGTAAACCGCTTTTACTTTTTCTTGGGCGTATTTGTCCAAGGGCACAAAGTACTTCTGCCTTTCGATGTCTTTCATTTTAAGGCGGCGTTTAAAGTAGCGGACATTATCCTCTGATTGAAGTCGTGCCGGGTTGTCGGCCTGAGCGCTTACGGTATTGTCAATCCGCGCCGAAAAGACCATGTAGTCGCCCTGGAAAGAGAGGCTGATGTCTTTTTCATCAAAACCGGCAAGGGCAAATTCAAAAACAAGCGACCTGTCTTCCGTCATGAAAACATTCATCGGCGGGTAGGAATAGTTGGGGTAAAAATCGGTGTTTTCGTCGAAAAATTGTTTGCTGAAGTTAAACGGCCCGTTGGTGAACCTGTCATCGCCGTTACATTTGTTGAAATTCCTGTGGAATTCGTCCTTAAATTCCTGGGCCGCATCGAAAATTTCATCAAAAATACTGCCCAGATCCATGTAATTTCTTGTACCTTTCATACAATCTCCCCGCCGGGAATGCTTCCGCCTTTCCCCGACAATTAAGGTTTATTTTAGAACCCCCTTACGGGCGATTCTTGAAGGTCTTTAACCTTCTATAATTAGAATTTACATGAGATAATAAAAAAAGTCAATTAAAAAAAATTCTTATTAATAACCGGCGGCAGTTTCTCCAGCCAAGAGTTTTACGGCTGAGCTAGTGCCTATCCGAGCGGCTCCCGCGTTAATAAAGGCTTCCAGATCTTCGCGTGTTTTTACGCCGCCTGCGGCTTTTATCTTTACCCCATCGCCTATGTGCTTTTTAAAAAGCTGTACGTCCGCCAGGGTCGCGCCCGCCGTTCCAAAACCGGTAGAGGTTTTGATAAAGTCAGCCCCGGCTTCAGTAACAATTTTGCAAAGGTGGATTTTTTCGACTTCAGTTAAATAGCAGGTCTCAATTATTACTTTCAGTATTTTTTCGCCGCAAGCCTCTTTAATTAACTTGATTTCTTCACGGGTATAATCAAAGCGTCCGTTTTTAACGTCGCCGACATTTATCACCATGTCGATTTCATTCGCGCCGTCCAGAATGGCGTTTTCAGCCTCCAGAATTTTCGCGGCGGTAATTGAATAACCAAGAGGAAAGCCTATCACCGTGCAAATATTTAATTTTTTAAATTCATTATGAATGGAGTTTACATAAGAAGGCGGAACGCACACGGAAGCCGTTTTAAATATAACCGCCTCATCGCACAGTACTTTGATTTCTTCCCACGAAGAAGTCATCTTTAAGAGCGTATGATCCACTTTAGATAAAATTTCTTCATTAGTCATTTTCTTCTCCTCCTTTTTATTCTACCACGAACCACATTCACCTGACCACTCCAGAGTGGCCGCTGAAATAAATCCTTTTTATTTTAGTTTTTTATTAATTTCATCGTTTTCCGCGCCACAGTTAGCACAATACATTTTTTATCCTCCTTGTTTACTTGATGTAAAGCGGCCGTTCCACATATTTAGTGTGTAACAGCTTATGCGCTTTGTGACCGCCGGGCTCTCCAAGGAATTCCTTGTAAACCTGGCCTATAAATGGATTTTGATGCGAACAGCGGTACTGGGACTTTTGATCATCATCGTAAAGGCCGCCTGTGCGCTGTTTGCGAATATCATCCGTACAGCCGTAGGGTTGCCCTCCGCCCGCGATACATCCGCCGCGGCACGCCATTACCTCGATGAAGTGATACGGCGGCTCTTTACCGGCCTTCTTCGCCTCGCGGAGTTTGTCCAGAACCGCGGCAATATTTCCCATCTGATGGGCTACCGCAATGCGTATCTTTGTCCCATTGCCAAAATCAACTTCCCCTTCCTTTACGCCGTCAAGCCCGCGGACGGGTTTAAAGTCTACGTCGGGAAGTTCCTTCTTTGTAACAAGGTAGTAAGCGCTGCGTACTGCCGCTTCCATTACTCCGCCCGTCGCGCCGAAAATTGTTCCGGCCCCGGTGTACGGCCCAAGCGGATTGTCGGCCTCTTCTTCGTCAAGTTTCAGAACCTCAATTCCCGCCTGTTTGATCATCCGCGCAAGTTCCCTTGTGGTAATTACAATGTCCACATCGTAACCGTGACCGGCGCTCTTCATGTCGTCATTGCGTTTTGTTTCCCACTTCTTCGCGGTACACGGCATGACGGATACCGAATATATTTTATCGGGATCAACACCGGCTTTTTCAGCCCAGTAGGCTTTAATCATCGCGCCCATCATCTGCTGGGGGGATTTCGCGGTTGAAAAATTGGGGATCATGTCGTTGTAATACTTTTCCATATAATCTACCCACGCGGGGCAGCATGAAGTTATAAGCGGAATAACGCTGTTTTTTTCGGTCAGACGTTTTACAAGCTCAGAGCCTTCTTCCATGATGGTAAGATCGGCTGAAAAGTTCGTGTCAAAGACCGTTTTAAATCCCAGGCGGCGCAGGGCTGCGTATATTTTTTTTGTAAAAACCGTGCCGGGTTTAAGGCCGAATTCTTCAGCTAAAGCGACGCGGACGGCGGGGGCGATTTGCACGACGGGGTGTTTTTCCTTATCCTGCAAGGCGGTCCACACTTTTACGGTATCGTCTCTCTCATAAATCGCGCCCACGGGGCAATGCGCCGCGCACTGTCCGCATTTGATGCACGGACTTTCACCTAACGGAGCGTCCGCCGCGCTGGCTATTTTTCCGTGTATGCCCCGCCCGAGGAATTCCAGCGCCCATACGTTCTGCACGTCCTGACACACCTTTACGCATCTGCCGCAGCGGATGCACTTTTCGGGGCAGAGCACGATTGCGGGGTTGGAATCGTCCACGGGAAGCTCGTTCTTTATTTTTAAGAAGGGGGCTTCCCTAACGCCAAACTCGGCGGCAAGGTTTTGAAGTTCGCAGGACTGGTTGCGCGGGCATTGTAGGCAGTCGTTGGGGTGATTGGAGAGGATAAGCTCCAGAACAGTGCGTCTGACTGAAATAATTTCAGGGTCGTGGGTAATAATGTTCATATTGGGTTCACACGCCGTACAGCAGGCGCGCACCATCTTGGCGGAACCCGCAAGACGCACAATACAAATGCCGCATGACGACCACGGCATTAGATCGGGGTTATAACAGAGACGGGGAATTTTTATATTTACCATCTCCGCGGCCTGAAGGATTGTCGTCCCCGGCTCCACTTCAAGCGTTTTTCCGTTTATTGTTAAGCTAACCATGTTTTCCCCCTTAAGCCTTTATCACCGCGTTAAATTTACATGAAACCACGCACTCGCCGCACTTTACGCAATTATCACTGATAATCCTGTAAGGCGGACGTTTTTTATTCGGATACCTTGACGCGTCTTCCACGACAATGCAATTGCCGGGACATTTTTTCGCGCACACTCCGCAGCCTATGCACTTATCAACGTCAATGGTAAAGCTGATCATTTTTCTGCATTTTCCGGCACGGCACTTTTTATCGTGTATATGCTCAATGTATTCTTCGCGGAAATTTTTAAGCGTTGACATTGTGGGATTCGCGGCGGTACAGCCAAGCATGCAAAGCGACGCTTTTGTCATCGCGTTTCCGATAGCTTCAAGTTTTACAAGGTCTTCGTCCTCTCCGTTGCCCTTCGCTATTTTTTCAAGGATTTTAAGTATTTGCGTAGTACCAATCCGGCATGGAGAGCATTTGCCGCAACTTTCATCGACGCAGAAGTCCATGTAGAAGCGCGATACGTCAACTACGCAGTCATCCTCGTCCATTACTATCATGCCGCCCGAGCCCATCATTGAGCCGTTAGCCATCAATGATTCAAAATCAATGGGAACGTCAAGGGATTTTTCGGTAAGAATGCCGCCCGACGGCCCACCCGATTGCACCCCCTTAAATCTTTTATCGTCTTTAATTCCGCCGCCCACGTCGTAGACAATTTCGCGTAATGTGGTTCCCATTGGAACTTCGACAAGGCCTGAATATTTGACTTTTCCCGTAAGCGCGAATACCTTTGTACCTTTGGATTTTTCCGTCCCGATTTTTGCAAGCCAATCGCCGCCCCTCGCGGTGATAACGGGCACGTTCGCGAATGATTCAACATTGTTAATAATAGTGGGTTTTTGCCACAAGCCCTTGTTAGCCGGGAACGGCGGTTTCGGGACAGGCATCCCCCTGTTGCCTTCTACGGATTTAATGAGCGCGGTTTCTTCGCCGCAGACAAACGCGCCCGCGCCAAGGCGGATCTCTATGTCAAAATCAAAACCGGAACCGAGGATATTTTTTCCTACCAGTCCGTATTCGCGCGCCTGATCAAGGGCTATCTTTAAGCGTTCAATCGCAAGCGGATACTCGGCGCGGATGTAGACAAATCCCTGACTGGAACCGATTGCCTTACCGGCGGTTACCATACCCTCGATTACCGAGTGCGGGTCGCCCTCTATCGTGGAGCGGTCCATGTACGCGCCGGGGTCGCCTTCGTCCGCGTTGCAGATAACGAATTTCTGGTCTCCTACGGCTTTACGCGCCAAATCCCATTTTAGCCAAGTCGGGAAGCCAGCGCCGCCCCTTCCGCGCAGACCCGATTTTTTCATTTCTTCGATTATTTGTTCAGGCGTCCATTCAAAGAGAACTTTTTCAAGACCTACATAGCCGTCGCGGGCGATGTATTCGTCGATACGTTCAGGATCAATTACGCCGCAGTTGCGAAGCACGACTCTAAACTGTTTATTAGTATTTGCCATATTTATCATTCCCCCTTTATCTATGAAGCCAAAATATCGGCGGCCGGGCGCTCAAGAACGTTTTCACCTAACAATTCCCCGCCAATAATATGCTTCTGAATGATCGATTTTGTCAATTCAGGATCCACCATACCGTAAATAACAGGCGGCATGCCGGGAACAATTACCTCTACGGTAGGCTCGGAATGGCACAGACCCATACAGCCCGTTTGCTTTACGACGCAATTTTTGATTTTTTTATCTTTAATTTCCGCTGTAAAAGCGTCCCATGTTTGTTTTGCGCCGGCGGCTATACCGCAGGTTCCCATACCGATAATAACCCGGGTTTCAACGCCGTCTTCATCGCGTTTTTTAAACTCGGCTTTTTTTTCTTCTCTTAGTTTTCTCAAGTCTTCAAGACTCAATTTTGCCATAAATTTTTACTCCTCTTTACGGATCTTAATTTATCAACCTATAGGTTGCGGATTTTAAAAACCCTACTTGTTTTGATATTTGGCTATGATTTCGGGAATCATATCTTTGCTGAGTTTGCCATAGGTATCGTTGCCGACCGTAAGCACGGGCGCAAGACCGCAGCAGCCGACACAACGCACAGGGTCTACCGAAAATTTGCCGTCCTGGGTTACCCCGTCAGGCTCAAGCCCGAGCAGGTTTCTGGTCTCGTCCATTATGTCCTGACTGCCCTTAAGGTAGCAGGCCGTTCCCAGACATACGGAAATTTTGTGTTTTCCCGGCATAGTGGTCTTAAAAAAGTGATAAAAAGTGATAACCCCGTATATCCGGGCAAGGGAAATTCCCGTAAGTCTGGCTAATTGTTCCGCGGCAGGACGGGAAATATACCCATAGGTTTCCTGGGTTTTATGGAGAATCATAATCAAACTCCCCGGTTTAACCTTCCATTCTTCTATAAATGATAATAATTCCTTGGGGAAGGTAATATCCCCTTCTGTTTTTGCCATGTGCCCCCCTGATTAATTTATAAGGGGATTGTAGCAATTAATGGGGAGTTTGGCAATAGGAGATCAAATAATAAATAACAGGTAATAAATAACAAAGCAAGATATTGGTTAGAATTTCATTATTATAACATAATTTATATTCTTGTCAAGCTATTTTTATTATGCGACATTATTTACATTTAATACGGTTCAATATAATTTGACACGCACCAACCGACAAGACCGTCTGCCGTTTTAACTTTAATCCAATGACTATTATAATTATCGTTAAATTGATAGACATCGCCGACTTGAAGAGCTGTTAATCTTTCTCCCTTACTTAAAACCTTTATCATAGGTGAACTTATATGATCATTTTCTCTGAGATTTAACCTTTCTGTCGTGCGGTGTGAAAATGGCGACTCATTAGGTTTCTTTAAATCCGATTTTGTAATAAGAAAGTAATAACCTCCCGTCCAATCCAATTCACCGGGATAATCTTCTACTTTGCCGCCGCGATAATTTACATCGTATATAAAAGGCATAGAAGCTCCTAACAAATTTTCCTTAGTTAATATTTTTACGCCGGCTTTATTATAAATATTTAACTCAATAATGCCATACTCAATAATTTTCATTATATCATCATCTCTTGCGAGCGCAGTCAGAATCATGCTGTCAGGAGCAGGATCATATTGATCCGGCGATAATGTAATTCGTTTATTTTCAAGATATTGACAAATATAAGATATCATATTTTTATTATACCTAATTGTAAAATATATGTCTTCTCCCGTTAAATTTATAATATTTAAGTGTTTACTGGGACCGCCCGCAAATAAGATAGAAACATTAAATAGTAATAATATTTTCAAAACTGTTTTCATCA
>Ga0268262_10002630_pt1 | contig 20500 bp, 20 predicted proteins | sample TergutNc150P3_FD_190354 | JGI IMG/M metagenome (GOLD analysis project Ga0268262, IMG submission 190354) | Nasutitermes corniger P3 segment gut microbial community from laboratory colony in Florida, USA - Nc150 P3 (SPAdes) (version 2) | ecosystem: Host-associated > Arthropoda: Insects >... | reverse complement strand
ACCTCAAGCTAGCGTGTCTACCAGTTCCACCAAGGCCGCGATTTACTCTTTTTTATCAAAATTCGGGGTTTTTGTCAATCTTGTAATAGACAAATTGCCGGTATAATACTAGTATTGTATTGGGAGGGGATATGAAAAAAAGAGCACTTTTAAGCGTTTTCTACAAAGACGGTCTTATCGATTTGGCTTCATTCTTGAATAGTAACGGTTGGGAAATTATTTCGACGGGCGGCACTTCCAAGTTTTTACAGGAAAATAAAATACCCGTTATCGACGTTTCCTCTGTTACCGGTTTTCCCGAATGTCTGGACGGACGGGTAAAAACGATGCATCCGGCTATCCTTGCGGGGATTTTAGCTCGGCGCAGCGTACAAAGCCATGTCGATACCCTGAAAGAATTAAAAATAGAAACTATCGATCTTGTATGCGTCAACCTTTATCCGTTTTTCGAGAAGGTGCAGGCAGGGCTTTCCCTTGAAGAAACAATCGAATTTATCGATATCGGCGGACCTACTATGCTTCGTTCCTCAGCCAAGAATTTTAACGATGTGATCGTTTTGACAGACCCAGCCGATTATCCCGAAGTTACGGCGGGCATTAAAGCGGGGAATGTTCCGCTTGAGTTAAAGAAGCGGCTTGCGGGCAAGGTTTTCGATTTAACGTCGGCTTATGACGGCGCAATCGCCCGTTATCTGCTTGACGAGGAATATCCGGCGTATTTGCCGATGTCTCTGAAAAAAGGGCAGGCTTTGCGTTACGGTGAAAACGGGCATCAATCCGCCGCTTTGTACTTAAATACCGATCGCCCCGGCGTTTTAAGCGGCATGGAACAGCTGAACGGCAAAGAGCTTGGCTACAATAACATAAAAGATCTTGATATAGCGTGGAAAGCCGTCTGCGCTTTCGGGCTTGAAAGCGACGGAACAGAACCGATAGGGGAGGCTGATGTCCGCCGTCTTGTTCCTTCGGCGGCAAGCGGCAAAGAAGTTTGCTGTGTAGCAATTAAACACAACACACCCTGCGGCATTGCGCTTGCGGATAATCAGTTAGACGCGTATCATAAAGTTTTTGCCTGCGATCCTACGTCAATATTCGGCGGAATAGTGGCGTTTAACGTTAAGGTAGACGAGGCAGTCGCTTTAAGACTAGGCGAATTGTTTTTGGAAGTTGTCGTAGCTCCCGATTTTGACGACGGCGCTCTTGAAGTATTAAAAAAGAAAAAAAATCTGCGCATTATAAGAATGAAAAAAGCGCCGAAAGAAAAGCATGAATACGTCGCCGTTGACGGCGGCATTTTGGTTCAGCAGAGCGACCGCACCTTGCTTGAAAAATGGGAAGTAGTAACAAAAGCCGTTTCGCAGGAAAGAGACTTAAAAGACTTAGTCTTTGGAATGAGAGCTGTAACCTTTGTAAAATCGAACGCTATTTTAATCGTTAAAGAACAATCCGCGACGGGCATTGGCGGCGGGCAGGTAAACCGCATCTGGCCTACAAAGCAGTCTTTGGAAAGAAGCGCCGACGCCTTGAAAGCGGCGTCTGAAGAAACGGCGGACACAGGCGGCAGTCCCTGGAACGACAATCTTCCCGCAAGAGTTTTAGCATCCGACGCCTTTTTCCCATTCGCCGACATTGTCGAAGAGGCGGCGAAAGCGGGAATTAAAGCCATAATACAGCCGGGCGGCTCTGTAAACGACAAACTTTCAATCGAAGCGTGTGATAATCACGGAATAGCGATGGTATTTACGGGGACTAGGCACTTTAAGCATTAGCGTGAAAAATTTTTACCACATATCTCGTCGTTGTTCGTGTTGGTTAGCGTTGTTTGCGGGACGCTGAGCCTGTCTAAGCGTCTTTCAAATGTTGTTCCAACAGTTTCCGCTTGTCGTCTGGTATCGGCGTTGACTTCTTTATTTTAAAATCGTAGTGAACAATTACCGCGTTTCCCTTAACGCAAAGGCGTCCTTCCTGCCACGCCTCATGGTACACGGTAAACGATTTTGTCCCTATTCTGGAAATCCATGTTTTTATCTCCGTTTCTTTTAAAAACATTTGATCAACAAAATCATATTCCGAGTGCGCCATAATAAGCGAGAATGTTTCCTTTGTCAGCTTTAATTCAGGGTCAAAAAATCTCATAACAGCGGTTCTTCCCATCTCAAACCATTGAGCGGGAACAATGTTGTTTATGTGACCTAAAATGTCTACATCCCCAAAACGGGGATTTACAATTATGCTTAACATAGTTTTTTATTTCTCATGTTCAAGTTTTAACGTCATTGACGGCTGATCGCATACTTCAGGCGGTCCGTAATATTGAATCGCGCCCGGAAACAGGAAGCTGGTTTTTTCAGCCCAATGATCCCTGATGGCGGCGAATTTTTTAAACGGTTTGCCGTCAAGTTCAACTAACGCTTTTTTTATAACCGGCTTTTTGGTTCCGTGCCTGTGTTCAATGTCCATCATCATTGTAAGAGGAATGCCCCCGGCTATCCATTGATCCGCCGGAGCGATAAGATTTCTTACGCTGGAAAGATAGCCGGTTAATCCAGACGCTATCAAAATAAACGCGCCAAAGCCCAGGCTGTAACAATAATCCGCGTCAAAATTTGTCGGGAAAGCGCATCTGCCTTCGTAGCCGAAGAAATGAGTAAGAGCGCTGAATTTTCCGTTGTAAAGATTTTTCTCTTTCATTTCGGTAAGTCTTTTCTCCACCATTCCGACAAGTAATTTTTCGGTCTCGATTCTGGAAACCTGCACGTTACCGTGCGGATCCCTATCCATTAGAAATTGTTCGGAAATTTCAGTGGGAACCGACTGCATTATTTTGTATGAAGGCTCGGATATTCTTGTGGATAGCCAATAAAGTTGATCGATAAAATTGGTAATACCCGTAAACGTTTTTTCTTCCGCGGCAATTACGTCGTTAAGCTCTTCAATTAATGTTTTCATTTCTGGAATAAATTCGATAAGTCCTTCGGGAATTAACACAACGCCGAAATTGTCGCCGTTTTCCGCCCGTTTTACGATAGAGGCGCAGACCTGATCGACTATTTTATCAAGAGACAATCCTTTGGATTCGACTTCTTCCGAGATAAGACAGATATTCGGCTGTGTCTGGAAAGCGCATTCCAGAGCGATATGGCTTGCCGCGCGTCCCATAAGTTTTATAAAATGCCAGTATTTTTTCGCGCTGTTTGTGTCCCTGCAAAGGTTGCCGATAAGCTCGGAGTATGTTTTACAGGCGGTGTCAAAACCAAATGAGGTTTCGATATACTCATTTTTTAAATCTCCGTCTATTGTTTTAGGACAGCCGATTACATGAGTAGCCGCTCCATTCTGTACAAAATATTCAGCTAACAGCGCGGCGTTTGTGTTGGAGTCGTCGCCGCCGATTACTACAACAGCGTCAAGTTTTAATTTTTTTGCCGTTTCCAAAGAAGCCGCAAATTGTTCCTTAGTTTCAATTTTTGTCCGTCCGGAGCCGATTATGTCAAACCCGCCGGTGTTGCGGTATTCGTCGATAATTTCCTGCGTAAGGATAATTGTATTATTTTCGATAAGACCGCTTGGTCCGCCCTTAAAACCGTAGAGGGTAGATTTGTGGTTGCCCTTTTTAAGTCCGTCAAACAAACCGGCGATAACATTGTGACCGCCGGGAGCCTGTCCGCCGGAAAGAATTACGCCGACTTTTAACTCATGATTTATTTTATCGTTTTTTCCTTTGACAAAAGTAGCGATTGGTTTTCCGTATGTATTTTTAAAAATTTCGCGAATTTGTTCTTTGTCCGAGATTGCTTCTGTAGGCGCGCCTAAACTTACGGAAATATCATTGATAGAGCCGGATAAGATGGCGGGTAATTTAGGTTTGTAAGAATAACGAGCTTTTTGTAAAGAGGATATACTCAAGTTTTTCTCCTTAAATTTAATTGAGTGTCATTCATATTTTGTGAAAAAGGACAGCTTATTTGTTCTTATGTCTGTTTTTCCGCAGTTTTTTCTTGCGTTTATGAGTGGCGATTTTTCGCAGTTTGCGTTTTCTTCCGCAGGGCACTTAAACTCTCCTGATGGTCAAAAATAGTACGGCTCAAGCCATGGTAAAATTATGCTAAAAACGCCCAAAAAGGTCAATAGGCATTTTTAGGGGTTTATTTCCCCTAAATCTTTGTATACATGGAGTTTTGCGGAGCGAAACTCCCGTGAAAAACAAAAAGACCCTTACGGGTCTTTTTGTTTTTCGCACATCTCCTAGGGGAATCGCCTTCCGGTCGCAGACTTCCTGTCTGCGCCCTACAGTCCGCCTACGCGCTCCCGGCGCCTCCTGCGCCGACCTTTTTATAAAGCAACGCCTACGGCGTTGGGGTTTTACAGGAGCGCTCCGGTTCGATTCCCCTAAAACTTTGTAAGCATGGAGTTTCGCAGAGCGAAACTCCCGTGAAAAACAAAAAGACCCTTACGGGTCTTTTTGTTTTTCGCACATCTCCTAGGGGAATCGAACCCCTGTTGCGAGGATGAAAACCTCGTGTCCTAACCCCTAGACGAAGGAGACTTTTTAGTTCTAATCGAATTTATTAAAAACATGAAAAAATGTCAAGATATTATGGAAATTTCCCCAGCCTCAAAATGCCAACCGTAAATCCAAGTAATTTACTCTTATCCCTTGTCCGCGCCCTTTTCAGGGTCGCAGTCTGCCATTATCTCGTTAAATTCATTTATATTATTTGGATATAACGCTTGTTCAATGATTTTTCTTTTCATCACATTATCCAGCCTGATTAATTTTTCGTACAGATTATTCAAACTGTCAATAAGCGATAACACAATAGTCCTGTTGCTTTCTATTTCAGGTTTGTTTTTGTTTAAGTCCTCTCCGGCGTTACTCAAGGTAGCCCATGATCTTGGTTGTTCTGTTCTTGACATAATATTGCCTCCTGTATTCTATATATTTTAAATATAAAAAAAAATGATAAAACAGACAAAAAAAGGTCTGTTTATTTATGTAAATTTTTACAAAACATAAAATATTTTTCCGTCTGATTCGTCTTCATAAGTAGAGGAGAACAAAAAATGAAAAATATTATCAAATTTCGAGTTACAGGTTTTCTTACAATGCTGGTGGCAATTGCCGCCTTCGGGGTTGCGGCAATGCTGTTGTGGAACGCTCTTATGCCGCAGATTTTCAACTTTCCTACCCTGACTTACTGGCAGGCGGTCGGACTGATGCTGTTGGCTAGGATACTTTTCGGCGGACTGGCGCATGACTTGGCGCACGGCGGACACAGGGGAAGGGGAGACGGATATATGTTCCGTCAGGGGAATAAACTCCGTGAAAAATGGATGAACATGAGCGAGGAAGAACGCAAAGAGTTCATGGAAAAGGAAAAAGATTTTTTCAAATTCCATAAAGATTTTTCACGCTTTGAACATTTCTTCGGCAGCGGCGAAGGCAGAAAGGACGATAAAAATGAATAACAATAATCAAGTAATCAGCGTAAAGAACCTGACCAAACGGTACAAGGGAGCCGAAAAAACGGCGGTAGACGACATCAGTTTTTCCGTCGGGAAAGGGGAGTTCTTCGCCTTCCTCGGCGAAAACGGGGCGGGGAAAACCACTACAATTTCCATTCTGACAACGACGCTTTCCAAAACATCGGGAGAGGTAAAAATCGCCGGGTTCGATATTGAGAAAGAGGCTAGGAAGGTGAGGGAAAAAATCGGCATTATTTTCCAACAGCCGAGCCTTGATCCGCAGTTGACGGCGGAGCAGAATATCCGCTTTCACGCCTGCCTGTACGGAATGTGCGGATACCGCCCTTCTTTCAAACTTATGCCGTCGGCATACCGCAAACGTGTAATGGAACTTGCCGAAATTGTCGGGATACAGGATGCTCTTTTTAAGCCAATTAAAAAACTTTCGGGCGGTATGCAGAGAAAACTGGAAATTATCCGCAGTCTTATCCATACGCCCGACGTACTTTTCCTTGACGAACCTACGCAGGGACTGGACGCTGTAAGCAGGCGGGGGCTATGGGAATACATTAACGAAACACGCAGCCGTTATGGGACAACAGTTTTTCTGACGACGCATTACATTGACGAGGCGGAAAACGTGGATACGGTTTGCCTTATCAATAAAGGCAAAATAGCGTCCTGCTGTTCGCCGCAGGAATTAAAAGGAAATTTAATGAAGCAGGAACTTATTTTGGACGCCGATGACAGAACAGCGTTGATAAATGAACTTTCCGTACACGGACTTCAATATTCTCTGAACGGGCGTGTCATTGTTCCTTACAAGGAATCGGCGCAGGAAGTTATTTCCAAAATCAAAACAAAATTGACTGTATTGAAAATACACGAGCCTTCTCTGGAGGACGCATATATCGAGTTCTTGACCAAAGCAAAGGAGGTTGCGGCATGAGCGTACTTGTATTGTCACAGAAAAAATCACGGCTGGTACGTGAACTTAACACGATCATAACGGTTATGGCGAGGGAAATTACAATTTACTTCAAGTCTCCTGCTACTGCGATTATGAGTCTTGCGATGCCCATTGTTTTAATGGGAATGATCGGCGGCAACCTTATGCAGAACATGGCCGGCGGACTTGGTTTCCAATTCGGTCAATTTATGATGGTGGGAATGTTAGTCAACATGCTTTTTATGATGACCACAATGGGCATGACATCTCTTATAGACGATCATGACATCGACTTTAATCAGGAAATGCTGGTTTCGCCCGTTTCACGTCATTCAATAGTGATAGGCAAAATACTCGGCTGCGGTTTTGCCGCAATTATGAGCATGGCCGGAACGCTTATCGTCTCTCTTGTAATGGGCATAACACTTCCATTCGGCAAACTGCTCTTAATTCTAGCGTTGTCGCCGCTGATGTGTTTATCGGGCGGAGCGTTGGCAATGATCATCATCGGGCTGATAAAAAACAAAAAGGCGGCAAATCTTGCCGTAATGCTCATTGTCATGCCTCAGATGTTTTTGTCGGGAGCGATAATACCGATTAACCATTCATCGGGAGCGTTACTGGTTTTGAACCGAATAATGCCGATGACATACTGTTTAGACCTTGTCAGGGCAGTAGTATACAGGGGCAATCCCGAGTATGATAGTGTAGTGATGTTTAATCCGCTGGTCAATTTCGGCGCAATTATTTTGCTGACGATAGTCTGCCTTATACTTGGCACTTACTTCTTTGCAAGGAGCGAAAAAAACAGATAGTAGAAAAACTGTTAAGATTATATATGGCGAAAAATTCTGTTGTGCAAATATTTAAGAGTTATCAGCAAAAACTGTTGAACTTTATTAAAGGGCAAGTGAACCAAATTGAGGACGCTGAGGATATTTTACAGGATGTTTTTTATCAGTTCAGCCGTGTGGATAATTTGATAAACCCAATAGAAAATATTTCAGGGTGGCTTTACCGAGCCGCCCGCAACAGAATAATCGACCATCGCAGAAAAAAGAAAGACGAGTCTCTGCCTTCGTCGTATGATGAAGATGCCGATGATTACATTTTTGACGAAATATCGGACATCATCTACGGCGAAGAGTCAACGCCCGAAACGGAAATGCTTCGCACATTAGTTTTTGATGAGATACAGACCGCCCTTGCAGACCTTTCGCAAGACCAGCGTGAAGTTTTTCAGATGACCGAATTGCTTGGTTTTTCGGTAAAAGAAACAGCGGAAAAAACAAACACGCCTGTTAATACCGTTCTTTCACGAAAACATTACGCTGTGAAATTTTTGCGCAAAAGACTGGAAGAGCTGTATGTTGATGTTATGGGAAAGTGAAGAAAGGTTGATAGTTATCAATATGTTTATTTTATACCTGTAATGTCTTACCCCTGATATACGGATTAGTATAAAACGAGTACAACAGTTGCAAGAACATAGTAAACCATATAATGGGTTCGCATATAATTACGCCGAAGTAACCTAGAATAGGTATAAAAATAAAAGCAAACAGTATTTTACTGCTGAACTCTATAACGCTTGAAATAATCGGAACAATTTTTTCTCCTATTCCTTGAAGCGTAAGGCGAAAATTAAAAAGCATACCGAGAACTATATAAAACGGCGAGTTTATCATTAGATACCGCGCGCCGTTTTCAATAATGATATTTTCATTCGAGCCTGAGAGCATTCTAATCAATGTTTTTGAGAAAAAGAAAAGGATAATCGTAATAAATACCGCCCATGATACCACAATAAAATTGCCGTAACGCACAGCCTTTCGTATGCGGTTCAGTTGGTTCGCTCCTTTGTTCTGCGAAACAAATGTAGAGAGCGCTATGGCTATTGTATTCATCGGCATCATGCAGAAGCTGTTTATTCTGCGCGCCGTTATGTGTCCCGCTATTACAAGATAGCCAAGTCCGTTTATGGCGCTTTGAAGTATGACAGTGCCTAAAGTTATAATCGACAGCATAAATCCCATGGAAAAACCTTGCGTCGCGAGATCTTTGTACAGCAAAGCGTCATAATGAAAATGTTCTTTGTGAGGAATAAGTATTCGGCATCTTGTAAAAATATAAAACAGACAGAGTATTGTCGATATGCTCTGCGCAACTACAGTCGCCGCCGCCGCGCCACTGACGCCCATATTAAAACTTGTAATGAAAATAATATCAAACGCTATGTTAAGTATTGATGAAATAACCAGAAATAAAAGCGGCATTGTACTGTCGCCTATAGCGTATAGAAGTCCCGCGCAGATATTGTAGGTAAAAGTTACAATTAAAAAAGCGGTCAAAATTGATATATACGAATATGCCGTATCTATTATAGATTCGGGTATGTTAATCAATTTTAGTAACGGCATCATAAAAATACTTGCGGTTACAGAGATAAAAAACGTTAACAGAATACCGACTACAATTGCTCCGGCGACTGTACGCTTAAACAAGTCATGATCGCCTGATCCGTAATTCCGCGCCGCAACAATGCCGAAACCTCTGCCAAGACCTATAACGAAAACAAAAAGCAATTCAAACGCTACCGAGCATGCGCCAACGGAGGCAAGAGACGTCTCGCCCAGATAATGCCCTACGATAACCATATCCACAGTGTAATACAACTGCTGTAGTATATTTGATAGCAACATGGGAATCGCGAAAACAAGCAGTGATTTAGTTATATTTCCGTTCAATAAATCTGTTTTCATTGCTTTTTCATACCTTGCCTCTATTACAAATATGTACTAGAATGAATTATTACTCAACGAGGTGTATTATTAAATTAGAACTTTTTACATTTTGCGATTTCGCGCAGGAAAACGGCGGAAAACTTACAATCGTAGGGACATTCGACACGATTATCTCTAAAAATTTTCCCTGTATTCACCCCCAGCTTTCGGTCGTTATCCGTCTTCGCTTTGACCTTTATGAATTCGGCAACCACGCTTTCAGGATTGAAACCCGTGATTTGGAAGGCGAGATGAGCATGGAAACAATCAACGGAAACATCGAAGTAAAAGGAGTGGGAAACGCTTCGGCGGTTTCTCATCTTGTTTTCAGTATTTCAAACTTGCACTTTAAAAATCCGGGACTGATAAATTTTATAATTTTTATTGATGATAAAGAAGTGGATTCAATACCGTTGTATATCAGAAAAGGTTAAACTTTCGCGCACCGCGATAAAAGCAAAAAGTCGGCGAGTACAAGAGCCGTCATCGCTTCCACAACAGGCACGGCTCTCGGAACAATGCAAACATCATGGCGACCTTTAATCGCTATTTCCTTTACGCCGCCATCTCTCTCTAAAACTTTTTGCGGCTTACTGATAGAAGGCGTCGGCTTAAACGCCGCTCTAAAAACAATATCCTGCCCCGAAGAAATGCCCCCCAATATGCCGCCGCAATTATTTGTAGCGAATTTACCCTTGCCGTTTTCGCAAGGCTTGTCGTTGTTTTCACTGCCTTTCATGTTAGCGGCGGCGAACCCTGCGCCGAATTCAACGCCCTTACACGCTCCAATCGAAATTACAGCGGCGGCAAGACGCGCGTCAAGTTTTTCAAAGACAGGCTCTCCTAATCCAATGGGTACGCCTGTTGTAAGACAGGTTATAACGCCGCCCGCGCTTTCGCCTTCGGAGCGAAGTTCCTCTATTTTTGCGGCTGTTTTTTCCGCGCTGCTTTTGCCGGGGACGCGGAAAGGATTGCGTTCTATTTCTTCAAAGTCAAAGCCGTCTTCGTTGGGGGAGGGCTGATCTATTCCGGCGATAGACGATGTCCACGCTTGTATTTTTATTCCTTGTAAAGCGAGGAATTTTTTCGCTACCGCGCCGGCGGCAACTCTGCAAAGAGTTTCGCGCCCGGAACTTCTGCCGCCGCCGCGATGGTCTCTAATACCGTATTTTGCTTCCCATGTGTAATCGGCGTGTCCGGGTCTGTAAATGTCTTTTATTTCGTCGTAGTCTTTGCTGTTCTGGTTTGAGTTGCGGACGATAATCGCTATCGGGCTGCCAAGCGTTTTGCCTTCAAAAATTCCCGATAAAATTTCAGGCGAGTCTTTTTCGTCTCTGGAGCCGTAAATCGCTCCGGGACGGCGGCGGGCAAGTTCTTTTTCAATGTCGTCAACTGACAGTTCTAAACCCGCGGGACAGCCGTCTATTACGCAGCCCATAGCGGTTCCATGCGATTCGCCGAAGGTTGTTACTTTAAACAGTTTACCGAATGTGCTGCCTGACACTATAAATACCTTCTTGTTTCTTCGTTAGTAACATTAGCGTATAATTCTATATACTGTTTGGCGGTGCTTTGGGCTATTTTATGCATCAGCACTTCTTCAACCTGAAAAAGACCGACTTCGCTTGACATGTACACGTCAACTCGGACAGGTTTTTCTTTGCCGGCGTTTATAACGACTTCCTCTATTGAGTTAGCTGAAAATTGGTGAATTTGTCCAACCCTTGTTAAATGAGAAATGGAGATTGGAATGCGCGCCCTGCCTTTAGTCATGTCGCAGCCGTCCGCAACCTGGACTATTCCCGCCTCAAGAGAAGAAATAGTTATTGATCCCATATGACCCGCTATTCCCTCAAGAGCAAGAGCGCGGATCATTACTCTTTTTTTCAAATCGTCTTTGTATATTTGCTCTAACACTTTATCGATAATCGGCATAGCAAGAATCATGCTGTGTGATTCGTGATTTTGTCTTCCCATAGCCATACCAAAATCATGAAACATACCGGCAAGCATTACCCCGATTATACTGTCCTCAAAACTGCCGCAGCCGTCCGTTTCAAGACTTGTTTTTATTCCGGCTTTCTTTAACAAATTCAGCATTAACATGGCGTTATACGCTACAGTACGCATATGGACGGGACCATGATCGTTGTATCCAAGTCTTACAATAGAAACTGTATTTGCGTATTCCTGAGACACTTGAACTTCCTCGCTTCCAAGAAGCATTTTTAAACATTTCATCGCTAAACCGGAAAGACCAAACGAGTCAACCATGTCTATGAGTTTTACATCCATATTTACTTCTTTTGGAGATACCATTATCTACTCCTGTTTAAAAAAAATATAATTTGTTTCATCGCCGTGTAAATTATCAAAATAAACATTTGTTAAATCCCAACGGTTGTTTATCGCCCAGAAACCGCGTGAACGCATCAAGTAGATCATCGGGCATTGTTCAAGCAGTATCGATTGAAACTCGTCCCAAATTTTCTGCGCTTCTTTGGCGTCAATTGTAAATTTGCCCTCGTTGTAAAGATAATCAATTCGCGCTTCCCAATCCGTTGCGGGCGACGTTTGATTGGGATACCACATGTGCAAATTTCCCGACGAGGGCCAGACATTGCTTCCCTGACTTGGGAATGTATTTGCGCCCGACAATCCCATCAACATGGAATCCCAGTCAAAGGTCGTAAATATCTGTTGTACCTGTTTTTGAAAATCCAAAACCCGAATATTAACTTTAATACCGACTTTTGAAAGTTCATCTCTGATAATAGACGCTATATCTTGAGAAACAGAACTTTCCGATCTAATAGTTAAATCAAATTCTATTTTGCGGTTTTTCCAGTCCCGCATAATTCCCCTTTTATCCTGCTTAATGCCGATAGAAGATAAAATTTCAATAGCGCGTTCCGTATCAAAAAGATATTGCAGAGTAAGCGAGGGATTGTAGTAGGGGTTAGTTTCCGGGTAAATATTAACCTTAGGCTGAGCAAGACCTCGGTATACTTGGGCGTTTATTCTGTCGCGGTTAAGAAGGCAGCTCATTGCCTGACGGAATTCTTTTTTTATAAACCATTCGTATTTGGGGCTTTTTTCGTTTACAGGATTTTGATTGAACGTCCAAAACGACGCGCTTAAAGAACCTTCGCTGTTAAAAACAGTGTAGCTTCCGTCGCCTTTGTTTATAAGTCCGTCAACGTCTTCAGGACGAAGGCTGTAACTTTCAATATCTCCGTTTTTAAACATTAATAGTTTTGTGTTTTCTTCCGGAATGATACGAAGGATCATCTCCTCAAGGTAGGGGAGCGTTACGCCGTTTGCGTCCTTTCTCCAGTAATCGTTATTGCGTTTGTATACAAGTCTCTGGCTTGGAGTGTATTCAACTAAAAACCATTCGCCCATAGACGGAATTGTCTGAGGATCTATAGCGACGCTAAAAAGATTTCTTACTCCTTCTACGCCGTCCTGTTTTTTTGCCGGCTCATAAATATGACGCGGACCAAAATCCATATTGGTCATTAAATACGGCTCGGCAATAATTCGCGGAAAATGAAAGGCAAAACGGCGGTCGTCAATTTTTTTAATATCGATATGAGCTTCGCTGCCGTCGGGCATGGTTAAGTACTGCCCGTAATAACTTGAGCTTTGAAAATCAGGATCGCCTTCTATTTCATCATACCAGAAGATAACGTCGTCGCTTGTTACTTTTACTTTTTTATCCGAATTATAATAACTCCAGTAAACATCGTCCCTTAACGTGAAGACAACCTGCATAGTTCCGTTTTTTTCATCAATAACCGTACGGGCGGAAGCAACGCGGGGTTTCCACTCCCTTGAAAAAGGCTCGTATTCAAGAAGATAATCCGTCATATTATTGACTATCGCGGACGTAGAACTGTCCTGTTCCGCAATAAGGTGGTTAAAACTTTTTGGATCATCATTTATTACCGCATGCCATGTTCCGCCGACTTTTCCCGAAATAAATATCTCGCCCCGCAGAGGCTTATTTACCGTTTTAGCAAGAAGTTCAGCAAGCCCTTCGGCATTAAGCGCCTCAAGCTGGGCAAGGGTAAGTTCTTCCTGTTTTTCGCAGGAGACGGAAAAGAGGCATAAAAAACACAGAATTAAACAAACGTACTTCATGGGTTTATTGTAAGAAGAAAAAGGGTATTAGGTCAATTGGCTTTTTTGGGCATCGAATTGGATACAGTAGGCGTTTACGGTGTCAATCACAATCAAATTGCGACCGACACCGTTGCGTTGTTCCGCTTAAGGTTGGTTATCTGAACCGCCGCCGCCAACAACAACAGGAGGTATTCCGCCTCCGCCTCCGCTGCTCATATGAATATGATCCATAATCCACCTGCTGTTAGAGGAGGGTTTTCCGGTAATTATTGTTTCGATGTAGTTTCCTTCACTTTCCAACTTATAGGAAGGAATTACCGAGTTCCAGCCGGTTTTCAGATTCAGCGCATAAGAAGTAGCCCGATCATCTTCATATATAAATTTTGCGCTTATATTCACGTCCCTATCGCAATACCAATATTCAATTAAACCACTTTCAGATATTTGTAAAATGCCGATGGTGTCATCATCAAAGTTTAAATTATTGTAAATGGATAAAAATCGGAAAATTTTCGCGCTGCTATTAATTCCGGAAGAACCTACAATATTGTCAAAAGTGGTCAGCGCCGAGGCTTTTGGCGTTCCCATGCTTATATTCAATTTGCCGTTTTTCAATGTTACGGACGAAGAGCCGTTTATTATTTCAGTTAATGATTTTATTGAATAATCGTGTACTACATAACTTAAGCCTGTAACCGTCTTATTACTCGGAGAAAAAGTGTCTTTTACATCATCATATTCATAAACTTGCGCGTTGGTAATCGTAAGTGTATTGCCCAGCCAACCATCGCCTCCGCTTCCGCCTCCGCCTGGAGTTCCGTTACCGCTGTCTTTAACAAGGCTGATTGAAAAATCAGTGATAGTCGCAATGATATCTCCGTTCTTTGTAGTTGACGGGAAACGCTCACTGCCATCATCGCCGACTGTATAATTGCCGTCCGAATCTTTTTGCCACAGCACATCGTTTAAAGATACATAAATATCATTAGAATTAGGGGAATTATAGAGAGTAACTTCTTCAGTAGTGTAATCATTAAAAGAAGAAGGAAGAAGAACGCAAGATGACGCGCCTAGCCATTTATAGGTATCCCAATTAGTTCCTTGCATTTGAAAAAGCGTAATTTGAAAATTTTTCAATTCCTTACTTGATGTTCCGCTTATCTTAAATTTTAATACGTCGCCTTGTTTTGGTTTTACAGTAGAAAAATGGGATAATTTTATCTGATCGGCAGACCCATAACTTTGCCCGCTGCTATCAGTATCCCAAGATGTAGAATATAAATTTAAGGCGTCATATTTTTTGGCTTCCGTAGGCGGACCGCTTGTCGGTGAAGACCCCTCTGAAGTTTCTTCTCCGTTGCACCCTGTTATCAACAAGGCATTAAGTGCGATAGTCATTATTGCAATGACAAACCAAAATTGTCTAAATGTTATTTTCATCTAAAACCTCCTTAATATATTTGGTTGATAGTTGGTATATGAAAAAGCCGGTATTTCCACACGTAGAAATCCGGCGATTTTCCAAAAAAATGGTGAGAACTATGAAAATAAATGTTTTTATTATTACATTGTTCGTGGGGGGGGGGGGGGGGGGGGGTACATTAAACACAACGTTTAAGGTGTGCTTAAGTGGAGATTGTTTGCCAATAAGGGCGGTTCTTTCGCTCATTAATAAAATATTACCATTTTTTTGCGAAAATGTATAGTATTCAAAAAAAGCAAAAAATGATATACTCGGAAAGAAGAATTTTACCACTAACCAACACGAACGGCGACAAGATTTCGGAGTATAAGTTCGTGTGGTTCGTGGTTAATATATTATTGGGGGAAATATGAAAAAAGTGGCGGTTGTTATGGGAAGCGACAGCGATTTGCCTGTAATTGAAAAGGCTTTTAAAAGACTAAAGGACTTCGGCATACCGTTTGAGGCGCATGTAATGAGCGCCCACAGAACGCCCGAGCGGGCGGCGGATTTCGCCAAAAAAGCCAAAAACAACGGCTTTGGGGTAATTATCGCGGCGGCGGGAATGGCTGCGCACCTTGGCGGCGTGCTTGCGGCGCATACCGCGCTCCCTGTTATCGGTATCCCGATAAAATCGACATTAGACGGTCTTGACGCCCTCCTTGCCACAGTACAGATGCCTCCGGGAATCCCCGTCGCCACAGTAGCCATTGACGGCGCTGACAACGCGGCGATTTTAGCCGCCCAAATACTCGCTACAAGCGACGACGCTCTTGCGGAAAAACTTGCGGTGATGAAAGCCGACATGGAATATAAAGTAATGGAAAAAGACAAACAGCTTCAGGAAAAAATTTAAATGAAAAACAGCCATAGCGAAAGTTATAAAGCGGCAGGCGTTGACGTAACGGCAGGGTATCACGCCGTAGAGTTAATGAAAAAACACGTTGACCGCACAAGAATAGAAGGAGTGCTGGAAGGCATCGGCGGTTTCGGCGGACTTTTCGCCCTTCCCAAACAGGGAAACTCAGAGCCTGTGCTTGTTTCGGGAACTGACGGCGTTGGAACAAAGTTAAAAATAGCGATGATCATGGATAAGCACGACACTATCGGCATTGACTGCGTGGCAATGTGCGTCAACGACATAATCTGCGCCGCCGCCAAACCGTTGTTTTTTCTTGATTACATCGCCTGCGGAAAAAATATTCCCACAAAGATCGAACAAATAGTAAGCGGCGTAGCGGACGGATGTGTGCAGTCAGGCTGCGCTCTTGTCGGCGGCGAAACAGCGGAACACCCCGGGTTAATGAAAATTGACGAATACGATATTGCCGGTTTTTCCGTAGGCATTGTTGAAAAATCAAAAATACTCGATAAAAACAGCGTAAAAAACGGCGACGCTGTTATAGCGATCGCCTCGTCGGGAGTGCACTCAAACGCTTTTTCGCTCACCCGAAAAGTTTTTGGAATAGACAAAAAACCTAAAATTCTGCAAAAACATTTTCCCGAACTCGGTAAAACGTTAGGTGAAGAACTTTTAATACCGACAAAAATTTATGTAAAATCAATTCTTACCCTCCTTGAAAAAACCACTGTCCGTTCAATAAGCCATATAACGGGCGGCGGCTTTCACGAAAACATACCGCGCGCCTTCGGCGATAACGTAGGCGCCGTAATTAAAAAAAGCGCGGTGGAAATTCCTCCCGTCTTCAAGCTAATCGCCGCGCAGGGTAAAATCCCGGAAAGGGATATGTTTAACACTTACAACATGGGCGTTGGAATGTGCGTAATCACCCCCGCGGCAAACGCGGACGAAGCGGTTAGCGTTTTACGCTCCTGCGGAGAAAAAGCGTATGTCATCGGCGAGATAAAAGACGGCGTAAGCGGAGTATTACTTGACTAAAATAGCGGTACTGGTAAGCGGCGGCGGCACAAATCTTCAAGCGTTGATTGACGCATGGAAAAGCGGAGGTCTTGGAGGCGGGGAATTATCCCTTGTTATTTCGTCCAAACCCGGCGTTTACGCTCTTGAACGCGCGCAAAAAGCGGGAATAAAATCCGTAACAGTCGAAAGAAAAAAATACGCGGCAGTCGAGGACTTTGACGCCGCTCTCTGCGCCGCGTTATCTGAAGAAAACATCGATCTTGTAGTTCTTGCGGGATTTTTATCCGTACTTGGCGCGCAAGTTCTAAAAAAATATGAAAACAAAATAATCAACGTTCACCCCGCGTTAATCCCGTCATTTTGCGGCAGAGGTTTTTACGGTCTTCGCGTTCATGAGGCAGTACTTGAATACGGCGTAAAAATAACAGGCGCGACAGTCCACCTTGTAAACGAAGAAGTAGACGGCGGAAAAATTATCCTGCAAAAAGCGGTGGACGTTCTCCCCGACGATAGCCCTGAGTCCCTGCAGCAGCGAGTAATGCGCGAAGCGGAGTGGGTAATTCTTCCCAAGGCGGTAAAAATGTTTTGCAAAGGAGAGATAAAAATTTAACTGAAGAAATTCACACAAAGCTCACAAAGGAAGAGAAGGACACAAAGAAGAGAAGAAGGAATTTTTGTCCGAAGGTTGTGCGTGAACTGCACGATAAGCTCACGAACAAAAACCCCTGTTCTTCCTTCGTGATCTTCTCTTCCTTAGTGTCCTTTGTGAGAAATCTTTGGTAATATAAAGTAAAGGAAAGAAAATGAAAGTATTAGTAATCGGTTCAGGCGGCAGAGAGCATTCGATAATTAAGGCGTTAAAGAAAAGCGAAAAAATTGCCAAAATTTTTTGCGCCCCCGGCAACGGAGGCATCAGTTTTGACGCGGAATGTGTAAAAATAAAAGCCCTCGATATTCCCGCCGTTACGGATTTTGCCGTTCAACAAAAAATAGACTACGTTGTGGTCGCTCCCGACGACCCTCTTGCCATAGGAATGGTAGACGCTCTTGAAGCAAAAGGATTCCGCTGTTTCGGACCAAACATGGCGGCGGCAAGAATTGAGAGCAGTAAAGTCTTTTCCAAAAATCTGATGAAAAAATACGGTATTCCTACCGCCGCTTACGAAGCTTTCTCCGACTCAGGAGACGCCTTAAACTATGTAAACTCAAATACCGTCTCCTTTCCCATCGTGATAAAAGCTGACGGGCTCGCGTTAGGGAAGGGAGTAATTATCGCTGAAACCAAAGAGCAGGCGGTTGAGGCTGTTACCTCAATTATGGTTGAAAAAAAGTTCGGCGCTTCCGGCTGTAATATCGTCATAGAGGAATTTTTAACGGGACCGGAAGTTTCAGTCCTTTCTTTCACAGACGGAAAAACACTCGTCCCTATGGTTTCATCGATGGATCATAAACGCGCCTTTGACGGCAACACAGGACCCAACACGGGCGGCATGGGAGTAATCGCGCCGAACCCGCACTACACAAAGGAAATCGCCGCCGTCTGCGAAAAGACAATTTTTACACCCACAATCAACGCCATGAAAGAAGAAGGCTGTCCGTTTAAGGGCTGTCTGTATTTCGGGCTTATGTTAACCCCGCGCGGACCTATGGTTATCGAATACAACTGCCGTTTTGGAGACCCCGAAGCCCAGGCGGTGCTTCCGCTCTTAAAAACCGACCTCTTTGACATCATGCAAGCCGTTACCGATGAAAAACTGGAAAGCGTAAAAATCGACTGGCTGGACGAATGTTCCGCCTGCGTAGTGCTCGCAAGCGGAGGTTACCCGCTGTCATATAAGACAGGATTTGAGATAAACGGGTTGGATTCTGCTGGAGGAGCTAAAGACAGCGGAGTTATTGTTTACCACGCGGGAACAGAATTTAAAGACGGAGCGTTTTTAACCGCCGGGGGAAGGGTGCTGGGAGTTACGGCTACGGGGAAAACCAACAAATCTGCCCTTGAATCGGCGTATAAAACTGTAGAAAATGTACATTTTTTAGGGAAACATTGCCGAAAAGATATTGGCGTTTATTGAAAAATTGTATTATAATATATTATAATAGCTTTTTATGGAGGCTTTATGAAGATCAAATGGACTGTTTTTACAGTTCTTTTATTTTTCTTTATTTTTATTTCAATACCTGTATATTCGCAACCTGCTTATAGCCCTATTGCTCTGGAACATTTTAAGCGCAGTTTAGAATATATGATGATAGGAGATTATTACAACGCGATTATAAGCTGTAATAATGTTATCAAGATTGACCCCAATTCCGCCGTCGCGTACGCATTAAGAGCGCGGGCGTATTTTGAAATGAATGAAATTGACAGGGCTCTTGCCGATTGCAATCAGGCTATAAAGCTGGATAGAAATAACGCCGCAGCCTATAACATTCGCGGTAACGTATATGTTAAAAAGGGCGATTATAAAAGAGCGATATCAGACTGGCAGGCGGCAATAAGAATTAACCCGGATTTGGAAGAAGCCAGATACAATATTGAGCTTGCCAAGAAAGAGCAAGATAATAATAAATAGACAATTTTTTAGATTTGTGATATAAGTATTTTAACAATGGAAAAAGAGCTATTTTACGTTAATGGTCTGAAATTTTCATGTAAACGATGTTCTTCCTGCTGCCGTTACGATCAAGGGTTTGTGTATCTTTCAAAAAAAGACCTTAATAAATTGAGCTCCGCGCTGAAAAAGGACGAAAAGGACGTAATCAGCGAATATTGCATATGGGTAAAAAACCGGAATGGCGATTCCGTTCTTTCGTTAAAAGAAAAGTCAAATTATGACTGTATTTTATGGGATTCCGGCTGTACTGTCTATTCGGCGCGCCCGCTTCAATGCGTTACTTTTCCGTTTTGGGAATCGATAATCGCCGACGTACGATGCTGGGAAAGCGCGGCAAAAAGCTGTCCGGGTATGAATTCGGGAGAACTGCATACAATGGCGGAGATAGAAAAAACCGGAGCGTTACGGTCAAGCGAGCCGTTAATTTGTAAAACAGGGGGAGATTGATGAAAATACATTTTTGGGGAGTACGCGGTTCTATTCCGACATCGGTATCGCCCTCATGTATAAAAAGCAAAATTTCGGCAATCGTAGAGCAAATTACTGTCGATGATTTGGCGAGCGCGGAAAGCAGGGAAAAGTTTTTATCGGGACTTCCGCCGTGGTTATTCGGCACTACGGGCGGAAACAGTCCGTGCGTCAGCGTGTCGCTTAACAACTCAAAAGACGATTGTATTGTCTTTGACTGCGGCTCCGGTTTGCGGGAGTTGGGAATAGCGCAGGCAAGCGCGGAAAATAAAATAAACCATTATCATATTTTTCTTTCGCATTTTCACTGGGATCATATTCAAGGGCTTCCGTTCTTCGGTCCCGGATATAATCCCGCGGTAAAAATAGATTTCTATTCGCCGGCGGGCAATTTGGAAAAAATATTAAGCGGGCAAATGGTTCATCCCTATTTTCCGGTAGGCTTGGACTCAATGGGCTCCGCGAAAACATTTCACTACATGGAAAATGACATTAATATTCTTGGCTGCACAATCAGCAAGAAGAAAATGAATCACCCCGGCGATTCATACGCGTATTGCATAAACGAAAACGGCAAGCGTTTTATTTATGCGACAGATACGGAATTAACATCGGGTGATTTTTTAAAGACCGATGAAAACACCGCGTTTTTTAACGGCGCGGACGTTATAGTTATTGACTGCCAATACACCTTAGGCGAGGCAATTGATAAATACAACTGGGGGCACAGCGCTTTTAGTTTGG
>Ga0268262_10002629_pt1 | contig 20502 bp, 18 predicted proteins | sample TergutNc150P3_FD_190354 | JGI IMG/M metagenome (GOLD analysis project Ga0268262, IMG submission 190354) | Nasutitermes corniger P3 segment gut microbial community from laboratory colony in Florida, USA - Nc150 P3 (SPAdes) (version 2) | ecosystem: Host-associated > Arthropoda: Insects >... | reverse complement strand
AAAGCCTGAACACGCTAAAAAATACCCGAACCTTCCGAGTTTTTTTAACATCGGCTTTCCGCATTTTTCGCAGATTAAATCCGTTTTTTCGTCTAACGTGCCTTTAAATGACTCTATTTTTTTGCTTACGTCGTCTACGGTTGTTTTAAAAGGAAACCAGAATTCCTTAATCATTTCAGGCCAGCTGACTTTATTTTCCTCCACTTCGTCAAGTTTTGTTTCCATGGAAGCGGTAAAATCAGCGTCAACATAAAGAGGAAAATTTTCCACCAATACTTCATATATTAATTTGCCGAGGACTGTAGGAACCAGTTGTTTGTTAGAGCGCGTAACATAGTATCTGTCCAACAATACCGAAATGATTGACGCGTAAGTTGACGGCCGCCCTATTCCTTTTTCTTCGAGTATGCGCACGATTGAAGCGTCCGAATAACGCGCCGGCCCCTGCGTAAAGTGCTGTTCGGGTTTAAATTTGTCTATTTTTACATTCTCGCCGACTTTTAATGAAGGGCATGTATTTCCGTTTTCCTCTTTAGAAGAAAGAAGTTTAATTACTTTATAAAATCCTTTTTCAAGAAGTTTAGTGCCGCTGACGCGGAACAATCCTTCGTCCTGCCCTTCCGTAACTTTTATGTCAACGCTGACGGTTCTGCTTTTCGCGTTATTCATCTGGCTCGAAACAAACCTCTCCCAGATAATCGTATAAAGGCGGAGCTGGTCTTTTGTAAGCGATTCCTTTAGCGAATCGGGAGTATATTCCGTATATGTGGGCCTTATGGCTTCATGCGCGTCCTGCGCTTTTTTGCCTACCGTGTACTCAACGGGCTTTTCAGGCAGGTCGCCGGGGAAATTTTTTCCAAGCCACGCGCGCACGTCTTCCAACGCCGTGTTTGAAATGCGCACGCTGTCGGTGCGCATATAGGTGATAAGGCCGACGCGGCTGGCTCCTATGCTTACGCCTTCGTAAAGCTGCTGCGCCACCTGCATTGTCTTGCGTGATGTGAAACCGAGCCTGTTCGCCGCCGTCTGCTGCAATTGCGACGTGGTAAACGGAGCTTTTGGGCGGATTGTTTTATCAGTTTCGCGCACGTCGGAAACAACGCATTCGCCGTTTTTAATTTTTTCTATAATTGTTTTAACTTCGGTTTCATTTTTAAGCTCCGGTTTGCTGTTATTCCACAAAACAAGCTGGGTTTCGTATGCTGTTCTGCCTATTTTAATGTCCGCTTCCAGCGTCCAATATTCTTCGGGAATAAAGTTGTCAACTTCTTTTTCCCTTTCGCAGATAAGGCGCAAGGCGACCGATTGAACCCTTCCTGCGGAAAGGCCGTTCTTTACTTTTTTCCACAAAAGCGGCGAAAGGTTATAGCCTACTAATCTGTCCAGCACCCGTCGCGCTTTTTGAGCGGCTACTTTTTCCTCATCAATGCCGCGAGGATGCAGAACCGCCTCATTAACAGCCTGAGGAGTTATTTCGTTAAAACTTATTCTTTCAATCGGAACTTTATCCGTCTTTGCGATAATCGCGTTACGCAAATGCCACGCTATCGCCTCCCCCTCGCGGTCATTATCGCACGCCAGCAGAACTTTGCCTGCCTTTTTCGCGTCTGTCTGCAATTCTTTTAATATTTTCGCCCTTCCGCGGACTGTGATATATTCAGGTTCAAAATTATTATCAACGTCAATCGCGGTTCTTGATTTGGGCAGATCAATAAGATGACCCATAGACGCTTTCACGTTATAGGACGGTCCTAAGTATTTTTCGATAGTTTTTACTTTTCCCGGAGATTCCACGATCACCAGAATTTGTTTTTCCGGCTTTGATGATTCTTTCTTTGCCGTACTTTTTTTTGCCTGAGTCTTTTTTGCAGGACTCTTTTTTACCGTTTTTTCAGCCGCCATACCGCATCCTTAAATTTCAATTTTTAGAAAATCAGCCAATGAATTGATATAATCATTCACGCCCGTATTTGTTTCCCGCGCCGTTCCAGCGTAAGAAATTCCAGTTTCCATATTCCATTTTTCAAGCACGTCACACGCTGAATTTATCACTTCCGCCCCGTCATTTGCAAGTTTTATTGTTCCTCTTTTGTCAAAATTTGCGTCTTCCTGCAATCCGCAGGAAGCGACCCATAAGTCTTTCCCCTGCTCAAGAGCGAACGCCGCCGTAATTAACGCTCCTGATTTTTTCGGGGCTTCCACAACCAGCACGCCGCGCGACATGGCGGCAATAATTCTGTTCCGCGCCGGAAAAGTCCATTTACTCGGACGCACGCCCGTAGGATACTCGGAAATCAGCGCGCCGCCTGAATCCAATATACGCTTTGCCAGCGGCCTGTTCGCGGACGGGTACACTTCGTCTATTCCCGATCCTAATACGGCGTATCCGGGCGCGCCGCCTATCAGACTGCCGCGGTGGGACATTGAGTCAATTCCAAGCGCGAGCCCTGATATTACGGATATTCCCGCCCTGCTTATGTTGCCGGCGATTTTATACGCCTGTTCCGCCGCCTGCGGACTTGGATTTCTTGTCCCTACCATTCCTAAAAGCGATTTTTCAGGGTTGGGAAGTTTTCCGATAAAAAAGAGAACGGCGGGCGGATCATAAGATTCCCTTAACAGCGGCGGATAATCCCTATCCGCCCATGACGCCCATTTAATAGACCTCATTCGGCAAATCGTGTCAATACGTCCTGCTTTCTCATGAATTTCAGTTATATCCCAAAACGCGTTTATTCTATGATTGAGGATTTCTTCTATATTTTCTCTGGATTGAACAAACAGTTTTTCTTCGCTGTCAAAAGCCCGCAATAACGCCAATTTATCCGTTATTTTTAAACCGGGTAAAAGAGAAATAACTAAATCCAGCAAACCGCGTTCATTCATAAATAATCCCCTGAACAATTTCTTTGTTTCTTAAAGCTTCTTCCCTTATATTTTTATCTTTTATCCGGACTATTATTCTGTCGTAACATTCAAGCGCGTCGGAGTAATTTCCGGTTGAATAATACGCCCTTGCGAGAATAAACATGGCGGAAACGTCGTTGATGTTAATTTTCAGATAACGTTCCAAATGAGGAATCGCGTCCTGCGGCCTGTCAAGTTCAAACACGTACAGCACTCCAAGACCGTACATCGGCTTTGCATACGTGGCGTCAAGCTCCAGCGCGCGCAAATACGAATTTTCAGCAAGCTTATACAAACGCGCCCTTTCTTTTTCATCGGCGTTTGAGAATCCCACCAATGACTTTGCGGCGGAAGCGGCGGAAAGCCCTGTTAAGTAGTAAATAGTCGGGTCTTCAGTGTTAAAATAAACCGCCCTTTCAAACGCTTGGAGCGCGTCATTGTGCATATTTTTGTCGGCAAGCCTTATCCCGAGTATTTTCCAGTAGACTCCGGTCTGCGCGCCCTCCCTTACGTTTCTTTCGATTTGAATTTCATATAACGCAATAGCCTTTCTTAAAGCGTCAATTGTTTCAGGAGTGCCGCCGCGCGGACTTAACTCTAAAATGCGCCTTGCCAATTCCCTGTTAGTTTTTTGGTTTACTTCTTTATACACAAAATAAATAAACACGCCTACAACGGCGAGAATAAGTATTGCCAATAAAGTTTCTTTTATTCTTTTCATATAATCTCACATGTCCGTCGTGTGTAATTTTGGAAGATAACGGCGGTGGTTCTCCCGTAAAATTGCCGTATCCACGTGCGTGTAAATCTGGGTTGTAGAAAGATCGGCATGTCCTAAAAGTTCCTGTACCGTCCTTAAATCCGCGCCTCCCGCGAGCAGTGAAGTCGCGAAACTGTGCCGCAGGGCGTGAATATGGGACGATGTTCCGGCGATACAGGCTAATTTCGCGTAATTTTTCCAAATGCCTTTTCTGGAAAGGCGTTTGCCGTTTCTGCTGATAAAAAGAGCCTGCGTCTTATTTGTTTTTCCGGCAAGTTTTACTCTTGCGGATTCAAGATATTCTTTTAACTGTTTTTGCGCTTTTTTGCCGAAAAGCACAAGGCGTTCCTTATTGCCTTTGCCTCTTACCTTCGCCGATCCTCCTTCAATGTCAACGTCTTTAATATTTAAATTTACCGCTTCGGAAACTCTCAGTCCGGCGGAATAAATTAGCTCAAAAAGGCATCTGTCGCGGCATCCTTGAGGTTTTGACGCGTCAATTTTGCTTAAAAGCCCTTCTATTGTTTTTTTGTCCATTACTTCTGGGATATTGATTTTTCGTTTCGGGCTTTCAAGAATATCAGCAGGATTATTTTTTAACAATCCTTCGTCTATGGCAAACCTGTAAAAAGACCGGAGGGCGGAAATCGCTTTTGCCGTAGAACGGGCTTGGATATTGTCAACGTTTCTCCGCATAACAAGATATTCGGTAAGAAAAACCGCGTCAGTATTTTCAAGAAGCGTTTTTCTGGATTCGAGATATTCAAGAAAACATTTTATCTCCAGACGGTAGCATTCCTTTGTAAGCAAGGAACGGCGTTCTATCGCTAAAAGACGGGAACAATATCTGGCAAGAAGCTCGCTGTTTTTCAAATTAATTTTTCTCCGCTCTTTACAGGGGAAGCGTTTTCTTCCTTCTGAAAACTATGTTTTCTTATAACGGCTGGAACGTCAATTTCATCGTGATATTCGCGCTCCGGCACATAGGATATGTATTCCGGTTTTTTTGTCCTTTCAACCATTTTTACGTATTCGTTATAATCAATAAAATCGGAATCTAACGCGCCTACGGAAGCCGACTGGGTTTCGTTTTCGCGCTTACCGCCAGGGAAGCCGGTGGCTATTACCGTTATCTGAACGCTGTTTTCAAATTTCGGATCAATGCGAAGGCCGTGGATAAGATGAACTTCCTGATCGCATTTTTCCTTAATGGTTTTAATAATATTCTGTATTTCAACTAACGTTATGTCTTCGGGGCCTACAATATTAATAAGAACCCCTGTCGCCCCGTCTATGCTGGTGTCTTCAAGAAGCGGATTGTCAATGGCGTTTTTTACGGCGTCCAACGCGCGGTTTTCGCCCGTTCCGAAACCGATGCCCATTAAAGCGTCGCCCTTCCCTTTCATTATCGTTTCAACGTCGGCAAAATCAGTGTTTTGAAATCCCGTTTCGACGATTATGTCGGTTATGCCCTGCACTCCCCTGCATAACACTTCGTCCGCAATCATATAAGCTTTGTTATAAGAGGTTTTACTGTCAATAATTTTGAATAAATGCTGATTTGGAATGACAATTAACGTGTCAACTTCTTCGCGCAGTTTAGCGATGCCCTCTTCCGCAAGCCCCATCGTGTAACGCCCTTCAAATTCAAAAGGCATTGTAACTACCGCCACCGTAAGCGCGCCCAACTGCCTTGCGATTCTGGCGATTACTGGAACAGAACCGGTTCCCGTTCCGCCTCCCATTCCGGCGGTTATAAAAACCATATCCGCGCCCTTTATAACTTCGGCAATCGCCGTCTGGTCTTCAAGCGCGGCCCTTTCCCCTTTATCAGGATTTCCTCCGGCTCCGCGCCCGCCTGTAACTTCCGCGCCTATTTGCAATTTAACGTCCGCCTTGCTCTTTTTGTACAAGTCCTGGATGTCAGTATTTATCGCGATAAATTCTACTCCGGTCAACATTGCGTCGATCATTCTGTTTAACGCGTTTCCCCCGCCGCCGCCCGCCGAAATAACCTTAATAACAGCCGCCTTATCGCCGCGGGCTTTTATCATCTCCTTGCTCTCGTTAGCTGAAACAACCTTTAAAGAAGCCGACGCCTCCTGTGGTTTAAATTGAAGCACCTGTGGCTTTTCACATACCGCTAAAACATTCATTCTAAATTTCCCTCCCGATTTAAAATATTTATTTTTATGCTGTTAAACAACGTTTTACAGCCAAATTACGCAAACTCTTCCTTTATCCATGATATTAATTTATGTATGAAAGCTCCGTTCTTTTTTTCGCCAAACCGAATCTCGGAGTCTCCGCTTGAATCCAAACCCATTCTCCGCGATCCTTCAAGCGCGAGCCCTATGGCGGTAGAGTAAGCCGGAGTACGGTATTCTTCCACCAGTCCCGACAATTCCTGCGTAGGTATCGGAGTTCCAAGCCGCGCCGGCAGTTTTAAAATGCTGTTCGCAAGCTCTACGACGCCGGCTAGCTGCGCTCCTCCGCCCGTTAAGACCACTCCGCCTCCGAGCGGACGAGGAAGATTTAACGAGTCAATATGCTGTTTTGCAAGTTTAAATATTTCTTCCATTCTGGGTTTAATGATTACAAGTATTTGCGAACGCGGAATCGACATCGGAGGCCTTCCTCCAACGCCGGGCACTATTACTTTTTCATCGTTATCCAGCATTTGTTCCCAACAGCAGCCTGAATTAATTTTAATTTTTTCGGCGTTGTCTATCGATATATTTTTTATAATTGATATGTCGCTTGTTACCTGCGTTCCTCCTGCCGGGATTGTGTATGTCGAGTACGGAGTGCCTTCCAAATACACGAGCATGTCCGTCGTTCCGCCGCCAATGTCGATTAACACTACGCCGAGGTCCATTTCTTCCTGCGTAAGAACGGCGCGTCCGCAGGCGAGCGTCTGCAAAATTAGTTCATTCACGCGAAAACCGGCGCGGTTCACGCATTTAATCAAGTTCTGCGCGCCTGTTACGGAAACTGTTATAAGATGCACTTCCGATTCCAAGCGCACTCCTATCATATCCATTGGGTTTCTTATGCCCTTCTGATCGTCAACTTTAAAGTTCTGCGGAATTACTTCCAGTATCTGCCTGTCCGTAGGAATTACGACGGCTTTAGCCGCTTCAATTACGCGGTCAATGTCATCCTGCCCTATTTCCCTTTCCCTCGTATCGCGTTTTTTTCCCGTTACTCCGACAACGCCGCGCGAGTTTATCCCGTTTACATGGTTTCCCCCGATGCCTGTCCAGCAGTCCGTAACTTCAAGCCCGCTCATCATCTCCGCGTCTTCAACCGCTTCTTCTATCGCGTGGAGTGTAGCTTCAATATTTACCACTACCCCTTTTCTTAAACCTGTAGACGGGCGGACGCCTGTCCCTATTATTTTTAAGACTCCGCTTATATCGCGTTCGCAGACGACGACGCGCACATATGTTGATCCAATGTCCAAAGACACTACTACTTCATTACTCATCAGGATAACTCCTTAATTTTATATGAACCCATACCGGACCTAAAATCAATTTCCTGCGGACGGTTAACGTCCGTTTCAAACACGTTTAACATAAGAAGCATATACCTAAGCGCGTCTTCGGTTAAATTATTTTCCAGCCTCACCTTTATCGAACTGTGAACCGGAAAAAGCACAAGGTCATAGCCGTCCCACGCTTTTCTCTCGATCCGTATTTCAGAAATTGCGGATAACAGTTCAGGCGATGATGACCCTATTTCGCCGAGATTGTCAACAAGGGGCACAAGGGCGGCAGGCAGGCGCGCGTTAAGCTGGACGTTTTCAATTCCTGAAATAACGGGAATATCGTTTTTTTCCATTGAAATATCGTTTTCAATTTTATAAATCACCCCATGCCTGTCGATATACATCATAAATTGTCCTGAATCGCCGTTTGCAAGAGTAACGGCGGCAGGCTTGCGCGGATTTAAATAGATTGACAGCTTGTCGGGGAAACGCTTCATTACAACCGCCGATTCCACAAGGATATTGGATGAAAGCCTTTCTTTTACCAGACTGACGTTAGTTGAAAAGTATGACGAACTGTCGTCAATGCCGGCAAGGGAAAGAATCTGAGGGCGTGAAAAGCCGGAAAACCCGTGAACTTCAACGGAAGAGAACGGAATAAATGGGCTTATTCCAAGCAGCCAAATTAATTCCGCCGCAAAAATAATACCGGCTATAATTAAAAGCCTTTTAAGCCCTTTTTCTATTTTTTCCGACGGTTTCTTTTTTGATAAAGCTTTATCGGAGGCTTCATAATAATATTCAGTCGCCATTTTCATCCTCCGGTAAATCGTAAATTGGATTTTTTACGCTGACAGTAACAGCGTCGTTTCTCGCCACATTCGCTATAAGCCCCGCGCAAACCATTGTAGTAAGAAGCGAGGAGCCTCCGGCGGAAAAGAAAGGAAGCGGTATTCCCGTAGCAGGAAGCGCGCCTGAAACAACCGCGGCGTTCAGCATAGTTTGCGAAGCGATCAGCGTTGTTAATCCGGCGGCCAATAATCTTCCAAATACCGTTTTGCTGTTCAGCGCGGCTTTAAATCCGAGAACCGCAAAAACTGTAAACAGGGCGAAGAACAGAAGAACGCCGATATATCCGGCTTCTTCAACATACGCGCTGAAAATAAAGTCGGAATGAATTTCAGGGATGCTCGACAATTTTCTGCTTCCTTCCCCGATTCCTTTCCCCCACAAGCCGCTTGAAATAATGGCGTCCTTGCTCGCGTTTACCTGAAAACCGGCTCCAAGCGGGTCCCACTGAGGCCTTAAAAAACTTAACAAACGCCTTACCCTATGCTCCCTTGTAAACACTAAAAGCGCGGAAACGGGGACAATCATCACGATTGCCGCCAAGAAGTAACGAAAACGTATTCCGGCAAGAAATAAGACAATCATCGCGTTAAATACTAGAAAAACCGCCGTGGAAAAATTATTCTGCCCGTAAATAAGCGCGAAGAAAAGCCCCGTAACCACAACAGGCGGCAGTACGCCTGAATAAAAACTGTTAAGGTTGTCGGATTTTTTATCGAGCAGATGGGCAAGATACAACGGCAGGGCGAACTTAACCATTTCAGACGGCTGATAGGAGAACGAGCCTATTTCGATCCAGCGTGATGCGCCATAACGCTCCACGCCTATGCCGGGAATAAGCGTTAAAATACATAATCCGGCCGCCGCGCAAACAAGCGGCAAAACGCATTTTCTTAGTATGTCAAGCTTAATGCGCGCAAAAATAAAAAACAGCGCGATTCCGGCCGCGCTGAAAAACAGCTGTCTTACGATAAAATAATTGCCGTTTCCAAAAAAACGCGCGGCGAAAGAATACGACGCGGAATAAAGGGTTACAAGCCCTGTCCCCATTAACAGCGTTACGCATAAATAAAAGAGGTGGATAGTTTTTTGACTCTGCGCTTTTTCCGCGTCAAACCTGTACATTTCTTTCCCTACTGTATCTTTAATGTTGATAATGCGATAATCGCAAACAATCCGCCTAATATCCAGAAGCGGATAACTGTCTTATTCTCCGACCAGCCTAAAAGCTCGTAATGATGATGAAGAGGGGCCATTTTAAAAATTCTCTTCTTCCTCAGTTTAAAAGACGCAACCTGTAAAATTACGGAAGCGATTTCCAGCACAAACACTCCTCCGATAACGAGGATCAATATTTCTTTTTTTGTAATCAACGAAATAACGGCTATTAAACCGCCTAACGAAAGGCTTCCCACGTCCCCCATAAAAACTAACGCCGGGTTGCAATTATACCATAGAAACCCTACGCAAGCTCCGGCGGCGGCAAGACAGAACACGGTAAGCTCTCCGGCTTCCGGAATATAAGGTATTCCAAGATAGGATGAATAGTCTATGCGCCCCGTAATATACGTAAGAATCGCCAGCGTAAGAAACACTAAAATTAAAAGCCCCGCCAAAAGGCCGTCCAAACCGTCCGAAAAATTAACCGCGTTTGATTCGCCTACGATCAGCAGTACCGCGAACGGTATCCAAAGCCAGCCTAAATCCAAAACAGGCTCTTTAAAGAAAGGAATATACAAAGCTGTTATATTCTCTCCGCCTTTAAAATAAATAATTAACACAATGACAACCGCAATTAAAAATTGGGCGGCGAGCTTTAACCACGCCGGAAGCCCTGCCGAATTATGCCGCGTAACTTTTAAATAGTCGTCTACAAACCCTATCGCGCCAAATCCTAAAAACGCGCCCATCGTTATCCATATAAATTTATTCTGCAAATCGCCCCAGAACAGCATGGCTATTACAACGGAAAGAATTATAAATATCCCTCCCATAGTCGGCGTTCCAGATTTAACAAGATGAGTCTGCGGGCCGTCCTCGCGCACGGACTGACCGATTTTTAACTTGCGGAGGAATTCGATAATTCTTCCGCCGAAGATAAAACAGATCAGCAAAGTGGTAAGGGCGGCAAACGCGCTTCTGAACGTAAGATAGATAAAAACATTGAACGGGGTAAAAAACCTTATCAATGGACGAATTATTTCAAGAAACATAACTTCCCCCCGTCAGCATTTCGGTTAATCTTTCAAGAGCGCATCCGCGCGAGCCTTTTAACAGCACAAGATCGCCTTTATTCACATAACTGTCAATCGCGCCTGTCAGCTCATTAATGTCGTTTGAGTAAAAAACAGGCTTGCCGTGTTCCTCCATGAGTGAAAGAGCGGCTTTTATTTCATTGCCGAACAGAAAAACTTTTTTTGCGTCAGACACGGACAGCAGAAAACCCAATTTTTCATGTTCAGACGCGGAACTGCCGCCCAATTCAAGCATATCGGCAATTACATAAATTTTTCTTCCGGGCCATTCCAGCGAATCGCAGAATTCCACGCTTTTCGCCGAAGATTCGGGGTTAGCGTTGTAACAATCGCGGATTACAGTCGTTCGCTTTCCGTTAAGAATCTCAAGCCTGCCAAAAAGCGGCTTAACCGATTCAAGCCCCTTAATAATCGCGTTATCTGAAACCGGAATCTCTTTCGCTATCGCGATGGCGGCAATGGCGTCCTCAAGACTGTGTTTGCCGGGAAGCGCAAAATGAACTTTTTCGCAACCCCAGATAATTTCAGCGCCTTCCAAACCAAGACTGCGCGCGCTTTTAAACTCCTTAAAATTATCAGGACCGTAAAAATTAATTTTTCCCTTAACGCCTTCCGCCAATTCGCCGGCATACTCGTCGTTTGCCGGAATAAGGGCGGTATCGTCATCTTTTAAAAACTTAAAAATACATTTTTTTTCATTAACAATTTTAGATTTACTGCCGAAATATTCGATGTGGGCGGAACCTATGTTTGTAATTGACGCGATGTTTGGTTTAAGAACTTCAGTTATTTCCAATATTTCATTCGGCCTGTTCATTCCAAGCTCAAAAATTCCCACTTCATGCCCGGCGCGGACTTCAAAAACGGACAACGGAAGCCCCGTTTCGGAATTAAGGTTCCCCTTGTTCATTACGGTATTTTTTTCGCATGAAATAATCGCCGCCGTAATTTCTTTTGTCGTAGTTTTTCCCGACGAACCAGTTATCCCGACCTTTTTAAGATTGGGGAATTTTTCAAGGTAGACCCTTGCGGCGTCCTGCAGGCCTTTCAAAGTATTTTCTACTATAATTAAATCTTTGCCGGCTTCTTTGGCAGCGTTTATTAAATCAAATTTATCCAGTTTTGAAGAGGCGACGACCGCTCCAGCCGCGCCTTGATTAAACGCCGCTTTAACAAATTCATGTCCGTCGTTGTAAGAGCCTGAAAGGGCGAAGAAAAGCGCACCGCTTTTAACGGCACGGGAGTCGATGGCCACTGAAGAAAATCCGCAGTTAGGCGTAAATGATATATGGCGGGCTTTCAATAAACCGGAAAGCTCGCCGATACCCATAAGGTCAGTATCCATGCCCCTTTCCCCCCGTTATTTTTACCTGAAGAAAATACTCAGGCGGTATCTTTTGCAGATCAAGCCGGCTTTTAGCGATGTTTTCAATCCTTTCCGGGGACGAATATTCGCCGATTCCGGCAATAAGGCGTTTATTGCTTTCTATCCATTCAGTCTGCGTATGTTCCAAACGGTCTATTTCCTTCACAAGATTTTGATACCGGTTGGACTGCCAAACCAAAAGAGCCAGGCAAAGAGGGACAGTAAGAACAAAGAAATACAGCAGTAAATAACGTTTAACCATTGCCATCCCTCTCTAAAATTTTTTCCGCTACGCGCAGTCTCGCGCTTCTTGAAGGAGGATTCCGCCCAATCTCGTCTTTTCCTGCCGTAATGCCTTTTTTAGTCAAAATATTGATTGAGCGGCGTCCCCCACATTTACAGATCGGCGCATTTGGAGGGCAAGTACAGTCTTTATTCATAGTCCGCAGAAAATTCTTTACAATTCTGTCCTCTATCGAATGAAAACTGATTATCCCGAGCCGTCCCCCCGGCACGAGAAGCCCTAACGCCGCCTCAAGGATTGATGAAAGCTTTGTAAGCTCTCCGTTTATCGCTATGCGCAAAGCTTGAAACGTCTTAGTCGCCGGATGTACCGGCCCGTGCCTGTAAGAAGCCGGCACTGCCCTTTCCACCAAACCGGCAAGAGCCGAAGTGGTCGTAATTGTCGATTTCTGCCTTTCATTAACGATTAACGAGGCAATTCGGCGCGAATAACGCTCGTCGGCGTTATTGTAAAGCAAGTCAGCCAATTCTCTTTCGTTAAGACGCGCCAAAAGATCAGCCGCAGTAGGCCCGGTTGACGTGTCGATGCGCATATCAAGATATTCGTCTTTTTCAAAGGTAAAACCTTTGCCGCTTTTCTTGTAGTGGTATGAACTTACGCCCAAATCAAAGAAAATCGTGTCAGGCTTTTTAAATTCGACGGGATAATCCGCCAGAAAATCAGACGACCATCCGCAATAAAAATGAATGCGGTCATTAAACGCCTGCAGGCGTTTTTTCGCAATATCAAGGATTTCTTTGTCCGCGTCTATGGCGATCAATTTTAAATCGGAATATTTCGACATCATCGAATAACTGTGGCCGCCTTCGCCCGTATTGCAGTCGATAAAGAGTTCGCCGCTTCCTCTTGGACCGAGCAAATCCAAAACTTCGTTTAACATAACCGGCGTGTGCGCGTATTCTGTCATTCCTGATTACCGCCTTTGCCGTTTTTTAATTTACTCGCTATTTCTTCGGATACGGAAACAAAATCATCTTTGCTTTCAGAATAATATTTGTTGTATCTTTCCTTGTCCCAGATTTCAATATATTCGCCCTGACCAAAAACCAAACAGTCTTTGGCTAATTCCGCGAAATCGCGGTAGGATTGGGGAATCGGTATTCTTCCGGCTTTGTCAATTTCCACATCCTGAGAATTATAAAGGCGGCGGCGGAAATCGCGGTCTTTTTTTGATAAAATATTCGTATTTTTGCTGTATTCAGCCAACATTTCCTGATATACGGCCGTAGGAAAAAGCCACAGGCATTCTTCAAAATCACACGGTTTAATGGTAAGCTCCGCGTCGCCCAAAACTCTGCGCAGGGCGGCAGGCAGGCTGATTCTTCCTTTTTCGTCAAGAGTAACCTCAAATTGTCCGGTAAGTTTTTCTACCACTTTTTCCTACTTTCTCCCACTTGTTCCCATTTGTTTATCATTTTATCGAATATTTCACATTCGTCAACCACTATTCATAATATTTTTTAAAAAAAAATAAAAATATTTATCAATTTGACTATACAGGCATATAGTATAAGTGGGAAAACCGCTGAATTTGCATATTATGCTATACGCCGGTGCAGTAAAAAGAAAATAATTGCGTTAATTTGGCGGTTCCGATATTATGAAATATGCATATCAGCGAGTATTTCATAGTCTTCCCGGAAGGCGACGTTCAGGAAATACAGGGGCGTCTGCCATTTAACTCCCTTGTTGACATGAACGGAAACGTCCTGCGCCTGCCTTTGCCGACCAATAAAATGATTGTTTTTAAAGTTGCCGGAATAAAAACCGAAGAAAGAACAGGCGTAAGCGAAACCTTTCATTTTTTGGATTTGCTTAGCGCGGAGGAATTGCTTGAGTACACAAAAGACAATAGGCACTAACAATGAAAGTTCCCTGCACCGCGCTTTAAAATATCAATACGCGGGAAAAGGCGGCAAAACTGAAGCGGAAGTAGGCGAATTTGTCGCCGACGGGATACGGAAAGACGGCGAATATATTGAGGTTCAAACGGGGAGTTTTGGGCCGCTTAAAAAGAAGGTAAAGGAATTTGCCGCCACAGGCAAAGTGCGGATTATCCACCCAATAGCCGTAACAAAAAAAATTGAAGTTTACGATACTGACGGGAAACTGCTTCACCGCAGAAAAAGCCCGGTACACGGGACGCATTGGGATATTTTTGACGCCCTCCTGTACGCTCCCGAACTGCCGCTTATCCGGGGAGTAACGATAGAAGTTGTAATGGTAGACATAACCGAAAAACGCAAAAATGACGGCAGGGGCGCAAGGCGGCGGAAAGGAATCAGCATTCAGGACAAACAACTGTCGGCATTTCACGAGAGCATTCTTTTGTCAAAGCCAAAGGATTATCTTAGGTTTATCCCTTTCAAAAAATCAGAAGAATTTACGGTCTTATCCCACGCTGAAAAGTCCGGCATAAAGAGCCATGTGTCGGGAAAAGCGTTGTACACGCTGACCAAGATGAATTTGATTAAAAAAGTCGGAAAAAAAGGCAACGCATGGGTGTATGTCCGTGTGTAAAAGGATTTTTAGCCCCTAGGAGAATCGAGCTTCCAGTCGGCGGCTCCTGCCGCCTCCTTCCAGCCCCGCCCTCAAGCCCTGACGGCGGCTCCTGCCGCCTTTTCCTCCCGCGTTGGTCGGCGGGCTTTCGGGAGTTCGATTCTCAATTTTTGTTATTGTATATTTTTTTGCTTTAAAATAATTTTTATTTAACGTAAGAACTTCTAGCCCCTAGGAGAATCGAACTCCTCTTTTAAGATTGAGAATCTCATGTCCTAACCGATAGACGAAGGGGCCTTTTTAAAAATATAGCAATTCAAATTGTACAATGTCAAGATTGAGGTTAAGGAAAACTGCAAAACTCAAGTTATGTTTTTAGAGTTTTCCTTATTTGATGTTTTCTTTGATTATTGCCGCCACAGAATTGTGATTGATTCTTACTATCTTTTGCTCCCTCTCGTAACTTTCCGACGAGTCTGAAGCGTGGGCGGTGTTCACCATGACATTGCTTCCAAACTCGCGGCGGACAGTGCCGTCGGGAGCTTTTAAGGGGTCTGTCGGACCTAAAACGTCGCGGATTTTTTTAACGGCGTTTTCGCCTTCGTAAACAAGAATCATACATTTGATATCGCCTTGTTTGTCCATGTCTTCTTTTGATTCGCCGTTAGGACGCTTGCCGGACATAAATTCGACAATGCTGTAAAATTGGTCTCTCGCGCATTCTTCGCCGAACTTGCTTCCTATAAGATTTGACAGATCACCGCTCATTTTAAAATTGAACCCATTTTCCAAGAGCTCAGTCGCTTTCTTGCCGAAACCGGGAGCCAATTTGTTTTTAAGCACATCCTCGACAGGACCGTAAAAATCAAGCGCCTGTGAAAGCGAAAAACGGTGAACCTTAATTCCGATTATGCGAAGCCCCGTGCGGGAAAACATGTCGATAATCGCGCCGGGACGTGATGAATTATGTTTCCAGTTGTCGGGTTTAATTATTACAAGGGTTCTTTCTATTTTTGAAGGATCGGGGTATATGACATTTTGAACAATGTTTTCTTTGCCGTCAAGAAAATCGGCGAACATTCTAAGATCGGCGTTTGCCTCTTCCTGCGATCTTGGAGTTAAAACGGCAGGTTCAAAATAACGGACTTCATCGGGATTTTCAGCGGAAAAAATCAGGTCTGAATATGTGTCGCGGATTGTCTCGCCGGCAAGCGCGTCAACTTCAACGTGCTGGGTGTACAAATGTCCGCACGCGTTTAAAAGTTGTTCGCAGGGGTTTTCTCCTTTGAACAACAGTAAAAGCGTCCTGTGCGGCCTTCCGCCGGACGGACCAAAATAATTTTTTACATAATCAGCCAAAAGAACAAGCTGATTCTGGGGAGCCCTCTCTTTAAGGGCCTTCGCGTATTTTTCCGCGAATTCCTGATCCGGCGCGAATATTTGCGCGCCAGCCAATTCCAAATCTGTACGCATTAAAAGCCGCGAAAGCACGCCGCCTGTCCTGCTTTTTGCAACGGTGTACGGCGTTACAAGAACATAGGATAAACCTTTACTCATATCTTTATTATTTTACATTATTATTGACGGTTAAGCAACTACTCTTTTTGGAATCATAAAATGATATTTTGGAAATTCCCCTAATACATTGAATAATTTTTATTTCTTGTCTAAAATAACCTATGCTTTCAACAATGCGGAACATCGGCATAATGGCGCACATTGATGCCGGCAAAACGACTACCACGGAAAGAATTCTCTTTTATACCGGAAAAAGCCACCGTATCGGCGAAGTTGACGACGGCGAAGCTATCATGGACTGGATGGAACAGGAGCAGGAACGCGGCATAACGATTCAAAGCGCGGCTACCACCACCTACTGGAGAGATCATCAAATCAACATTATCGACACTCCCGGACACGTCGATTTTACCGCCGAGGTTGAGCGTTCCCTCCGCGTCTTGGACGGAGCTGTCGCCATTTTTGACGCAGTTCACGGCGTCGAGCCGCAAACCGAAACCGTCTGGCGGCAGGCGTGCAGGTACAATGTCCCGTGCGTGGGATACGTTAATAAGATGGACCGCGCCGGAGCGGATTTTTTTAACGCGGTAGAAGACGTAAAAAACAAACTGAAAACCAACACTCTCGCCCTGCAAATTCCAATCGGAAAAGAAAGCTCTTTTGAGGGCGTTATCGACTTAATCGAAATGAAGGAAATCCGCTGGGATAACAACGGCGAGGATATGACCTTTTCGCCAATCGCTCCCGAGCGTGAGGAAGCGGCAAAACAATGGCGTGAAAAATTGATAGATACGCTTTCCGGCTTTTCCGACGCTATAACCGAAAAATATCTTGCCGGCGAGGAAATTGAAGTCTCTTTGATAAAGAGCGTAATCCGCAAGGCAGTAATTAAACGCGACGTGCTTCCGATGTTCGCGGGCGCTTCACGGCGCAATTTGGGCGTTCAGCCGATAATCGACGCGATTGTCGATTACCTTCCCGCTCCTGATGAATGCGCGCCGGAAATCGGGCACAACTTAAAAAAAGAGGAAGATGTCAGTATTCCCTGCGACCCTAACGGCCAGCCGCTCGGGCTTGTTTTTAAGATTCAAAACGACCGTGAGGCGGGAAGCCTTTGCTATGTAAGAGTTTACTCGGGTTCTTTCAAATCGGGCAGTTCCGTTTACAATGTCGGCAAGAAAAAACGCGAGAGGGCGAACAGAATTTTAAGAATGCACTCGAATAAATCAGACGCCATAGACAGTCTTAACGCAGGGGACATCGGCGTAATTATCGGAATGAAGCTTGCCCAGACAGGCGACACAATAGGAAGCGAGGGCTTGCCTGTAGTGCTGGAAAAAATGCAGTTCCCCGAGCCTGTAATTTCCATTTCTATAGAGCCGAAAACAATTTCCGATCAGGACAAATTAAAAGATATTCTTGAAATTCTTTCCAAAGAGGATCCGACTTTTACAACAAGAGAAAACGAAGAAACAGGTCAATTGATAATTTCAGGCATGGGGGAATTGCACCTTGACGTTCTTGTTACGCGCATTTTAAGAGAGTACAAACTCGGGGCGAAGGTCGGCAATCCGCAGGTAACATACCGTGAATCAATCAGCGCGGCAAAAGAACACAGCGAAAGTTTTTCCAAAATTATCGCCGGAAAAGAAAATTCGGCAGGCGTTACTCTGCGCGTGGAACCGGCAGAGCGCGGAAGCGGCAATAAATATGCCTGCGCCGCAAAAGTTTCTGGAAGAAGCGAAATACCGCAGGAAATTACAGAGGCGATTGAGCGCGGAATAAACGGAGCGTTTTCTTCCGGCATTGTAATGGGATACCCCTGTATCGATATAACCGCGACAGTTACAAATATTCAGTATTCTGAACAGACAAGCACAGCTTTCGCCTTTGAAGCCTGCGCCAGCATGGCTTTTGACGAAGCGTGCAGAAACGCCGCTCCCATTCTCCTTGAGCCGATAATGGCGGTCGATCTAAACACTCCGCACGATTTTGTCGGCGAAGTAATGAGCCTTGTAACTCAAAGAGGCGGTCAGATAATCAGCATGAATTCAAAATCAGATATAGACGAAATAAAAGCGCAAGCGCCGATGGAAAAGATGTTCGGCTTCATGACAAGCCTTCGCAGTGTATCGCAAGGCAGGGCAAGTTTCACTCTTCAATTTTCCCATTTTGAAAAAAAATCGGAACGCTGAGTGCGGACGCTGGTCGAAGTTTGTTAACCGCCGACAAAAAAAATGAATCGCGCGGGGTAGAACGATGTATGCCTAAAGAATTTATTGAGTACAGGCAGGCAGGCTGCGCGCGCTGTAAAAACTCTGGGAGAGTCTGCCTACGAGCCCACTTCGTGGTCTCTTCGGCAGGGAACCCGCAGAAAATGTTTTTACATCACTCGCAGCCTGCCTGCCTGTACTCAAGTATTTTATTTGGCATACATCTTCAAGTGAAGATTACTTTACATTATTCCCAAAAAACGGTAATGTTCACATATAACGCAAATTTGCTATGTATGCGAACAAAAGGTTCATATATAAGTATTTATCAGAACCTTTCCTTCGCCTACAATCCAAAACAAGCAATGTATACGAAACAAACCTAACCCCTTTCGCAATTTACCCCAATAAAAAAATATATACGAACAAAAGGTTCGCATATATTACAAATTCCGTTTTTATATGAATCGTTTAGATACAATCATCAAAGCGTATCTAATATCACTTTTCCATAATTTAACGTTCAATTAAAATGTATGCCTAATAAAAGTTATACACGCAGTCTGCCCTGCCTACGGAACAAAATTTTTAGGCATACATCTTCAGGCGAACATAAGCATTTTACACATGTATCCTTTACATTATTACCAAAACTATAAATTATCATGTATAAAAATTATGCGCCTACGGCGCAGTAGGCATATTATTTATTGGCTCTTAATTACTTTTATTCTTTTCGGGCTTCGTGAGGAAGCCCTGCCAACGCAATATGCACTGGCTTTTTTCGCTATGCAGTTACAAGTTCGGGGGGGCTATGTTTACAACTTCATGGGCATTATCTTGTAAGGCTTTTTCTGGAAGGCATAATTTATCGTATTTACGCATTTCCGCTTCTGTAATAAGTCCTAATTGAAATTCGGCTATTGCGTTTTCATGTATCATTTCCAAAATATCGCTTTCGTATTTCATTCTAAACCCTCCTTGGTAATTTCAATAAAAATTCCGTTTCTAAGACGCTCCTCTATCTCCTGTTCTGTTAATGAAAATCGTGTTTTTGCATCTTCTTTAAACGCTTTCAATTCTTTCTCGCTTATATTGTCTCTGTCAGACTTGGAAAAACCATACGAGAAAAAAGTACGGAACTCATTCCTAAAATACACTATAACACGTTGTCCGCCTGATTTTCCTTCGCCTTGTCTTGCTACTCGTATTTTATATACATTTCCCCCTAATTATATGGTAAAAACACAAACTTTAAATACCTCTACACGCCTTAAGCGGCGTGCTTTCGAAGGTGAGGGGTTTTTATTGTGATTAATTACTTTTCTAAAAAGTGTTACATACATTGCTTTGACCGCAGCGCAAACGGCGAGATAAATCTCGCCTCATTTTATTCATCGGGGACGAACTGTTCGGCGCTGGGGTGTTTGGATTTTGTTCATCTACACGCCTTAAGCGGCGTGCTTTCGAAGGTGAGGGGTTTTTATTGTGATTAATTACTTTTCTAAAAGTGTTACATACATTGCTTTGACCGCAGCGCAAACGGCGAGATAAATCTCGCCTCATTTTATTCATCGGGGACGAACTGTTCGGCGCTGGGGTGTTTGGATTTTGTTCATCTACACGCCTTAAGCGGCGTGCATATATTACCCCCCAACTCAATAAGTAGCCATTCTAACAACTTAATACCTTTTTTCTCACGCTGTAATTAATCATAAATAATGACAATATCAAAAATGTTATTAAGATCAGCTATTTCTTTATGTAGTATAGAGTTATATATGTTGAGAACTTTATTATCATGTATATAGAAAAGTCATATAAAGGGTATTTAATCCCCTTTTTAAGACCGTTTTACACCTATTTTGATCCCAAAACCGTTACCTTTAAAACTTGACAATCATTAATAAAGGAAATATATTATTATAGCCCCTTCGTGGTGGAACAAACGCGGATGTTAGGTCGGCGGCCACCATAACAGGGGCTATTTTTTTATAGTAATAACTTGTTTTTTAAAGATTAAAAAAACTGTATCAATATAATTTATTTTTCTGTTATTTATTTTAAACCAGTCCTTTATTTCATTAAGAATGTCATTTATTGTATGATTTTCCTCAAGAAGTTCCATACAAACAATTGACGCTCTTTGTTTATCCGCATAATTAAGACGGTTTTTTATTTGTGCAAATTTCTCCGGAGTTTTAAATTCTCCTAGCAGTCTGTCGGACTTAGGCTAAATTTCTCTCGGTTTTCAAGAATTTTTTAAATGAAATTTTAAGGAATTTAGTAAATTGCGTAAAAATTGTTTTTAAATACTAGTTAATGACAAAAAACATAT
>Ga0268262_10002628_pt1 | contig 20509 bp, 18 predicted proteins | sample TergutNc150P3_FD_190354 | JGI IMG/M metagenome (GOLD analysis project Ga0268262, IMG submission 190354) | Nasutitermes corniger P3 segment gut microbial community from laboratory colony in Florida, USA - Nc150 P3 (SPAdes) (version 2) | ecosystem: Host-associated > Arthropoda: Insects >... | reverse complement strand
CCAGCCCTTTATACCTCTGCGCCGTTTCAAGCCCTTGTTCGAAAACCGGCGCAAACGTTTGGCTCTCTATATCATCCAAAAGCCGCGTTATCTGGTTGTTGCTCGGTATCTTGTTCACCCCAGAATGGTATTCCAGCATTGACGGGTGCTGAAAGAAAAATACCCCATACGCGCCTTGAGTAATCCTATTCCCATACTTTATTTTCGGTATCTGTCTTAAATGTAAAATTGCTGCCATCAATCCTCTATCCTCCAGGAAATCCAGTAATTTTCCTGTTGCATCATCTACCATCATCGAGTGTTCATACGCTCTTGCGAGTATCCTTTTCCACTGATCTTCATTTATCTTGTTGTGTTGCAATGCCGCTCACCGGCGTACCGAACTCCGGAAAGTATCCGGCATATCCATGTCGAGATCCTGCACGAAGCTTAGCGGTAATTGTATCGAATTGCTGTCTACTGAATTATAGAATGGTTCGGCGACATGATAAGGGTGGTGCGGGCTCCATAATTCCAGTTTTAGTAAAAATGATTCTCTTGGTTTTAATGATTCCAGCCAATCAATCGCGATTGACGAAAGAAAATATGACACGTGTCCTTCTTTTTGGGTGAGCATATGTCCTGTTGTCTCAAAAGGCCCCCAGAGATTAGATTCTTTGTTTCCTATTGTAAATACCTTATTCTCGACCGGAAGCAGTCTTGCGCTCCACTCTATTTTAACTCTTGGACGCTCCAGTTTTTTACTCTCAAGATAATCCCTGTATTCTCCGGCAATATAGGAAAAGCCATAACCTGGTAAGCTAAAACCTTCAAATCCGCAATCTTTGGCGACACTCTTTTCTCCGCAATGCCATTTTCCAAACCATGCGGTACGGTAACCCACGTTCTTTAGTTGGGTATGGAAAAATTCTACATCATTGGAGATTTATTCATTGCAAATGGAAGTAAAATTATTATTGATTACGCCGTGTTTGTGCGGATACACCCTTGTTAGCATTGATGATCTGGCGGGGGCGCAGAGCGGACAGCATTTATAGGCATTTGGAAAGCTTGTCCCGGCATCGGCAACGCGCTGATAATTTTTAACCTGAACTGTTTATTGATCGTCAGGTGCGGTTCAAAAAGCTGATGATCTGTAGTGATCCATACAAAATTTGGCCGCATAATTACTTTTTCATTCAAAAGTCCTTTTTCGCCAGTTTTGTAAACAAAGCCTCGAAAAGCAAATCACGGTTTATGTAATACACATACCTGTAAAGGTGGCGGCGCGGATCAAAGCTGTAATGGCTATCGTACTCCGGTATGGGACTGTGTTCCAACCTGTCCAGCATGAAATCTCCGTCCAAAAGCCAGCCTACGGCGGTAACATCCCAGATGGGCCGCGTCCACATGGGAACGCGTGAATCATGAGTCGCCATTCTGACGATATGCTCCACCAGATAATTACAGAGATCGTTTTTACCCCGTAGCCAGTATTCCAGTTCCGGTCGGCTGGTGGTAAAGGCTGAAACAACTCCTATGCAGGGAAGCTGAACTAGGGCGGCCCCGCAGCCGAATACAATCCTGCCTGCCGCAATATCGTGGGAGATATTGAATTCAATGTTGTCCGGCCAGTGCAGGGCGTTACCTCCAAGCCAGATAATGACAATACGATCAATAATGGCCGGGTTTTTCAGTATGGCGGAAGCAATATTGGTAATGGCCGCGATGGAAACCACATACAGGGGCTTTTCGGGAGTATACCGCATCGCCAATTCCGCCAGGTCTCCGGCCGCTTCCGAATCAACAGCTTCCGTTTCGGACGGCAGAAACCGGTCGGAACCCCGCCTTACCAGCGGTTTTAGGTCATCACGTTTCATCAAGGAAAGAATATTCATAATTTCATTATAACTTTTTTCCATGCCGTCGGCGGGGCCTGATGAATTCTTGCTGTAAAAGGGTGCCGCGTATATCCTTTTGAGGCAGAGTTTCTCATCGGATTTAATCAGGAATGCCAGCGCAAATTGATCGTCAATCTCGGCGTAGGTATCCGTATCGATTACTACGTCAACTTTTCCCGCGGGTTTCTGCAGCCGCCTGATAAGACCCTCGTTAATGCTTTCGCCGGGGCTGATGGAGAATTTCCGTTCTTCCGGTTTTATAAATTGATCCATTGCTTGCCTCACTTAAACCTGTATCTGTTTGGTTTGTTTTCAATCTTTTCTATGTTTCCGCCTGTGACTACGCCATTTTCGCCGTCAATAGTAATTTTTATCGTCCCCCTTACGGTTTCGACAGAAGCGCACACTTTTTTCAGATGCCCCAAATACGGCTCAATGGCGAACTCCTCATACCCTGGCTTAACGGGGGTAATCCCCACAACCCATCTGAACAGGTGAGTCAGCGGGCCGCCCGACCACGCGTGGTTTCGGGTACCCAGAATGAAAAAATCTTCCCAAACTGTTGTGTTTTCATTTTTTATCAGCGGCAAATACCGCTCTTTCATGCGCGCCATTGCCTCTTTTTTGAAACCCGTTCGGAACATGGCTTCCAGTACATAATTTTCCATGTACGGCGTGGAATTTTTTACCGTTTCAAGGACATGTATGACGGTTTCGTACTTTTTTTCATCCGCAAACCCCGCTAATACCGCCATAGCGTTGGCGCGGTCATCAATAAACCCGCTCGACGAATACCCCGCAGGCGTCCAAAATTGCGCGTTGAAAGCGGCCTGAATGGATCGCAGCCTGCTTTCCAGAATTTCATTTTTCATGATTGACAATGCGAATTTAACCGCCAAAGCATACCAGCAATTCTCCAAAATATCTTTGGCTATGTTTGCGCCGTGGTCAAACCACGGCCAAAGCCCACGCCTGCTTATTACCAGCCCGTTCTTGTCCATTTCCCACAGCAAGAGATAATTTTCAATCGGTCCTATCACAAAATCTAAAATATCTTTATCGCCTGTGTGCATATAATACTCATGGATCATTCCAACGCTTGAAATCGCGTTCAATGACTGTGACGGAAGCTCCCCCGCGAATTTGTCTAAACCGGGAACACCGCCGCGCAAAACGCCGCCCTCGCGCCAATTAATAAAATCATGAATACATTTTTTTAAGAGCGCGTCACTTGAACGCGACAACGCGTAAAACGCCTGCGGGAATTGTGTGCTCACGTCGCCGATCCATTGTTGGCGCTCGCGATCGGGACAATCCATGAAATTATCGCGCATGCAAACGTACAGCGTGCGCCGGCATTTTTCAAATAAAATGTTCAGTTCTTCGTCATCGCAGGTAAAATCGCCGCCAAACCCGCAGTCATAACCGGTTTCGCGGTATTTGAGGCTTTTAATCTCCACTGTCTTCGGCAGGGTGAAGATCATCTGTTCCCCAAAGTACGCAGCCGCACACTCAAACTCCTGTAAGCCGTCTTTGGCAATATACTCGCAGCGCTGGACATTGTAGCGGTTGTGCTCGTCCCCTGGGCCGCCGTTAATGGTGTAACGGTCGGTTCGTATGTCAAAAAAATCACCCTTGGCGGCGTTGACCTCAAACCGGGGTGAAACCCACGCCGCGTAAGGCAGGTACGCGGTTATAATCTGGTTGCCGCCTTCCATGCCGGTATCAAGCCGTTCAAAGTCTTTAAGACCGTAATTTTTCAGCAACGGTATCGGCCGCTTTACCAGCTTACCCCATTCTTCTTGCGAAACCTGACAGGCGTTGAACCACTTACCGTCGTCAAAATGTTCCGCATGCCAGTTACCAATATCCAAATTGGCATCGTACGCTATGTTGTAACCGCCGTACAGGTAAGCGGGGTACGGCGGCTTGCCCTCCTGATACGTGGACAATTCCAAGCATTTGAAGGATTCATCGGATACAAGCGCGCCGTCCGTCCAAAGCCCCGCGCGTTCGGTGAAAAGATTATTTTTGCCGCCGTTGCCCCAATACCACACCAAAACAGCCAGCGTATTTTTGCCGTTTTTGATATGCGACGACAAATCCACCTCGTCAAAATAATGCGAATTCGGCGCGGGGCCGCGGTTGAGCCCCCCCTCGAATACTATTTGAACACCGTTGATCCAAAGCCAGTATTTACCGTCTACGGCGATCTTGAGGATTGGGTTTTTAACATCACGGGCGTCAAATTGTTTTCTGAACGCTGTAAAACTGTTCTTTTTGGTTTGTATGCTATCCCAAATCAGCATGGGCTTACTCCTTAATATTTGTTCACACCGTACACGGTATGGTGCGGGTTTCATCCCAGTAACCGAATGATACCACTACGCTCCTGTTTTAATGGTTTTCACTTTACTTTAAACATCATCACGCCCTGCGACGTCTGCGTCCTGTTCGCGCCATTTATGCCACTCCCTTACCGTTAGCGTTAAGGGCGATGTATTCATTTCCCTCTTTTATCGCTATATCGTCGCGTGCTTCAATAAGCGTTCCGTCGATAAAGAACTCCGCATGAGTGCCGTTTAAGACGACGTTCAGTTTGTACCATATAACCATTGCTGCCGCGCAAAACACTATCACAGCATACACAATTAGGTATCTGAAACATCTCAAAAATTTGCCGGTATCGTGCGTCATTATGATAACAACATTTGGCCTGCTCATAAAAAACCACCGTGTAGCAGTCTGTAAAGGGTACTAACGTTCTGTCTTTTTAAACGGTATTTAGTTTGCTATTCCAAATCAGCATTTCTTACACCTCTCTCATTTTTTCACAGTAATATTGCACCAGTTCAAATTTCGCGTCAGGCGGAATTCTATGATCCGGACAGGGGATGAAACCTCCAAGCTGGACGAGTTCTTTCAGCCTTGCAACTTCTTTGTCTACAGCGTCCCGGTCATAACTGAAAACCCTTTTATTCATTCCGCCGACCCCGCGAAGCTCTTTCCCGTACTGCTCCCTCCAGGGCACTATGCTTGCGTTCCAGGTACCTACTTCAATGGGGAACATGGTGTTGACGCCGTTGTTGAGCCAGGCGGGAATCAGGCTGTCAATCATGCCGTCGCAATCGACAGATACGATGTTGATGCCGTGGCTGTGCAAAAGATCGGAGATTCTCTTGTAGTGAGGGCCTGCCAGTTCGTTAAAAACACGCGGAACCACAAGGGGCCCGTTTTTGAAACAAATATCCTCCCAAAAGTGGGCAAAGTCGAAACGGATGCCTTCCTGTAAAATTCGTTCCGCTACCCTATAGCACAAATCCCCAACCGTATCCACAATTTCTTTATACAAATCTTCATCATCAGCATAAAGATAAGAAAGCCCCTCAACGCCCATCATATTCCGTATTTGTCCCATTAAACTGCCGCAGTGCAGCCCGAGCGGCAGATCACCGTTTTGTTCAAGGGAACGCACCGCTTTAAAATCAATCCTGTCATCGGAATATTGCAACTTGGGCAGGTACAGTTCTTCCCAGGATTTCCGGTCAGTCAGCGTATGTCCGACTTCCGCCGGAATACAACATATCCCCTCTTTTACAATGACAATAAGCCCCAAGCTATCAATTTTCTTGACTTTTCCGTCGGGATACTTCTCCAGCACTTTTTCCTCAAAGCATGGGTTTAACAAAGTATTCCCGCCACTACAACAACTGATCCAGTTAAAATCGAAGCCCAGTTTTTCCATCACGCTTTTGTCTGCGGGGCTGTAGTCGCCAAGAACGCCATACTCATGCCATTCGTCTTTGGTAACATAACCTTCGTTATGCCATTTTTCCAGGGTTTCATTCCAGTAACCGAAAGATACCACCGGCATCCGGTCGTAAGGTTTATAGTTTAATATCGATATTACCCTTTCTTTGTTTGTCATTTATACGCTCCGCGTTTTAATAGCACTAAAATAATAATTCCTTCTTTGGAGTACAGTCTATAGGAATCCTGAGCATCTTTTTGGGAATTCAGAGCATTTTCTGCCTTCTCAATCCATGGTTCGCGCCGGGATTACGGTTTTTTTTGATATTTCGATCGGTATTGCACAGGCGTCATATTCTTTAATTTAAAGAACGCGGTATAAAAGGATTTAGTATCGTTAAAACCTGTTTGCTCCATGATATTCATCACGGTTAAGTCGGTTTCTACGAAAAGATCACAGGCTTTATTCAAACGCTGCTCGCGGATAAAAGAAGAAAGCGAAACGCCGCTTTCGGCCTTGAACAATTTCCTGAAATGTTGGGAACTGTAAAACGCCTGTTTGGCAAGTTCATCTATTTGAATATTTTGGCCCAATGAACTGTTCTGAAGATAGGCCGTAACAAAATCGGTAATGGTCGTGCGAATGTTTTTGTTGGTTTTTTTATCTTTAATAAAATACGCCCTGAATATTTTTATAAGCAGTATCTGCAAATAACATTTCAGGGATTCCTGGTAGCCGATTTTTGCCTGTTCATATTCTATGGATATTTCCTTGAATATTTTGTTCAAGTCCTCAATACTGTTCAAAAGTTCAATTCCGCTAAGATTGGAGACATCGTAATGGAAAGAATCGAAAAAAATGAGCGCTTTAAACAAATCAACCGCATTGGTGCTGCTGGTCAGGAGCGGGTCGATGACGTCGGGGAAAAACATGCAATTAATCCATTCCAGCACCCGCGCCTTGTCCGGAACAAAATTGTGCAGGCTGTTCGGCATCAGTAAAAACAAGTCTCCCGTATTTACTTTATGCTTGTCCCCGTCAAGGTAATGGTATCCGCTACCCTTGATGATATAGGCTATTTCCCAAAAATCGTGCGTATGCAGTTCAAGTTTATTAGGCGCCCAAACAGAGTGCTCTATGGCGATTTTTTCACCCTTTCTAAAATAATCCTTGTAACTGAAAAACATGGACATTTCTTTTGTTGGAAAATATTAAGATCATGCATGGCTAAAGTCAAGTCCACGGCCAAAACGGTCAGCAATTTTACATTTAATATTTTTTTGCTTTTTAAACACGAACCAACACGAACCAAACTAACCTTTGCTTCAATTTTTTATCCTAAAACCTCAAACTTCATCATAATTCAGGGATTTAGAAGGTTAAGTGATTATTTTAAACAACAAGTCCGTGGTGGTTAGTGGTTAGATTATAGAGTTTATACTGTTAATGTAAAATTGCTGTAGAAATACAAGTGGATATTGACGCAAGGCTTAATAATATGATAAAAAAACCAACGATGAATTTCTTTCCGGTGATGAATATGTGAAGCGACACGGGTATATATTGTGCCCTGCCCGCGTTTATACCTACCCGGAGGAATTGGAAACAGACGAAAAGAAACATAGAACGGAAAATGCTCAAAATTCCTAAAAAGTTAAGCAGAATTCCTAATGACCTTGTAATTATCCTGGTTTATTATATCTGCTATAAAGCGGTATACGCTTTATACATAAAAATCAAGGAGACAAGTCATGAAAAGAAGAATTGTATTGTTTTTGGCAGTCTTTATGTGTTTATCTGTGAGTGCCGTATTTGGCGGATCAAGGCAGGAAGCCAAGAAGGCGGTTCCTTCCGCACGCGAATACCTTCAGGATTATGTCAAACAGCACGGTAAAAGCAAATATGCAGGTACCGAAATCACACTGATGCATTTTTGGTCAGACGCAGAGAATTTTTTCACCCAGTTTGCCAAAGATTATTCTGAAATCATGGGTGTAAAGGTTAATGTCGAACTTCAGCCTTCAGCAGGGTATTTGCCGATACTCAATACCAGAGTACAGACCGGTACCGTTCCGGAAGTCTTTACGATATGGCCGGGCGATTCCATCATGCCGTACCTTGGCGCAAATGTCCTTCTCGACCTTACGGATATACCTTTTGACTGTAAAAAGACAATGGCCGGATATGCCCGCGCATCCTGTACTTTTGACGGAAGAATGCCAATCATGCCGGTGAACAACGCGTTTGTGGGCATAGCCTACAACAAGGACATCTTTAAGCGTCATAACCTGACTCCGCCAAAGGATCTTGCGGATTTGGAACGCATCATGAACGTTTTGAAAACCGACCGGAACATCACGTATCCCATGATTTGGGGCACCGATACTGATAGTTTATTATTATATATGTGGCAGATAAGCGTTCTATACGATAAATACCCGGATTTTGATCAACGTATGGCCGCGAATACTATCAGTTACAACAATCCGGAAAATCAATATATTTATAAAAAGATGTATATCGACTGGCCAGCAGCAAAGTACTATAATTATGACAATTTTAGCGCAGTAGAAAGGATGAGCGGGGGCGCCATTCAATTTACCGACGGCAATGCCGCTATGATGGTCGCAGGGTCATGGGACATAAATTCATTGGGAATGTTAAACGAAAAAAATATACCGATCGGTATGTTTCCCGTGCCAGGCGTCAATCATCGCGGTAATGTGGAATCGGCGGCCGGCGAAGCGTTCGCCATTTCCGCGGTTGCTACGGGTAATAAAAAAGCCGCCGCTATCGAACTTCTCAACATCTTAATGAGTCCGAATATTAACGGTAAAATCTGCGGTATTATCAACAGCCTCTCGCCGTACAGCGATGTGTTATTTGACAACGTCCCCGATATGATCACCGAGATTTCCACATACGTCAATGAAAAGGCCCGCGGCTGGAACGTCGCTCCCACCGCTTCTATAATGAAAAGGGGGGAAGCAGTTAATATCATCCGTGCCGCCGATGCGGACAAACAGAAGGTTTTGAACGAGCATTTGGATTATATGGATAAATTATGGAAGGAAAGCCTTTCTGCGGCGCCGGTTGTCAGGTAACGGTTGACGAAAAAAAATATGTTTACCATAGCCTCCAAGCCTAAGGCCGGTAGAAACAGCAATTCTTTTCTTTACAGGCTTGTTATGAATGAAAAGATGGCGCAGGTGGTATTATTATCACCTGCGCTGATCATGTTCAGCATGTTCGTCATATACCCGGCGGGAATGACGCTGCTGTATTCGTTTACGGACTGGACGGGCATTGGACTGGGCTATACTTTTGTAGGGTTCGCCAACTATGTGGCGATGTTCCATTCATCCGAGATTTTTAATACGATTCCGGTAACTTTTTATTTTGCGTCGCTCAATGCCTTTATGCTTGTTGTGGTAGGGTTTTTTGCCGCACTGTGCTTAAACCGCAAGTCGCGTATTACAAATTTTATGCGAATATGCTTTTTTCTGCCTACTTTGTCCAGCCCTCTGATCGTCGGCTTTATATTCAAAGAATTTTTTTCTCCGGTTTTGTCCGAGACCTGGATGGGCAGCCTTAACAGAATACTCGGAATGATTGGCCTTAAATCCCTGCAGGGGAACTGGCTGACCAACGAATACGCCGCGATGCCTCTCATTGTGCTGGTGGGCGCCTGGTATGCGATCGGTCAAACCTCGTTAATATACCTTGCTAATATGCGCTCCATTCCCCAGTCATTATACGAGGCGGCGATGATTGACGGGGCGGGCTATTGGAAACAAACCTATCATATTACTTTTAAAATGACGGCCCCCGCATTACGGATCAACCTGATCCTGCAGTTGATTAATTCCATGCAGGCTTTCGGTATAATAAACATCCTGACAGGTGGCGGACCTGGAACGGCAACCAAAGTCATAAACCTTGCAATTGTCGAGTATACCATTACCGCCTACCGCGTTGGTCTTGGTTCGGCCATGACCATGGTTGTAAGCGTAACGGTTTTTTTAATCGTCGTAACGATACAGAACGTTGTATCCAAATTTGAGTACAGGGAATTATGAGAGTGAAGAATTTCCACCGTATTTTCCGAAAAAGCAAAAAGACAGGCGTTACACTGTTGATGATTATTATCATTGGTATCATGCTGTTTCCGTATTATATGCTCGTAAACAATTCGTTTAAAACGTTGCGCGCCCTGTCGTACAACTCTCTTGCGTTGGCGAATCCGCCGACTTTGGACAATTATATTACAGTAATCGAGAGAACGGAATATTTCCGCCGTATTATTAATAATTTTATCATTATGATACCGTCACTGGCGTTCATCGTTCTGTTTGGTGCGATGGCGGGGTACATTATTGCGCGCCGCCCGAGCAGGGCTACCAGATTTATTTATATATACATCATACTCGGTATCGCGATGCCTTCTTTTACGATACTGTACCCTCACGTACGTCTAATAAGCGCGCTTGGACTTATGAACAATTACCTTGGCCTGATATTGATTTACGTGGGGCTTGGGATGTCCATGTCCACTTTCATGTTCAACGGTTTTTTTGGCGGGGCGCCAAAGGAACTGGAAGAATCGGCTAAAATAGACGGCGCGTCGCTTTACCGGACCTTCTTCACGATTTATTTTCCGCTGTCTACGCCGACAGCAGCCACCATCATAATGCTGCAATCATTGGGAATCTGGAGTGACGAGACACGTTCAACTATTTTAATGAGCCAAAAAGTAATGCGCGCACTTATGCCGTCCCTCTATGAGTTCTACGGCAATATGGTCTCGAAAGGCATCATGTGGCATCAAATCTTCGCGTATTCCGTCCTGTGCATCATACCGATGGTAATCATTTTTTTTCTCGTCAACCGTTATCTGATAAGCGGCATCGCAGAAGGCGCCCTGAAAGGATAATTCTAATTCTATGAGTAAGAACTTAAGTTTTTGTACAATGATCGGGAACCCGGCGTATTACAGCGAAGAGTTCCGTATCCACGACGCCGGGACGTTTGAAACGCTCAAAAACGAATACCTTGTAGACACGATTCTTGTAAACATCGCCTTTTCACGTCCTTATATAGATCCCGTTCTTTTGGAACATATCGTGCGTTCACAGGAATTTCCTTTAACCAGCGATAAAGCGATGAACGATCTGAGGCTTCCCCAGCTTAAAGAGCGGGTAAGAAACGTCCATGCCGCGGGTATGAAGGCAATATGCCTGTTCGGGATTCCGCTGTATACCGATTATTCCAGACTGCCGGAAAGTTACGGCGTTATGCTGGGAGCAAAGAAAAGCACAATCAGCGTCGATAACGTAACCTGTATTCTTTCGGAAGCTACACTGCGATACTACAGGGAGCTCATCTCGCTCGCGGTTAAGGAGCTTGACATCGACGGTATGCTGGTTTACAGCTACGACGAGTTTGCCGAGGTCTGCGACGAGGACACCGACTGTCCGCGCTGTAAGGGTATCCCGTTAGAGGACAGGCTGCCTGGTTTCCTGAACAAGATCAACGCGCATTGCAAGAGCCTCAAAAAAGATTTCGAGCTGTGGTGGGAACCGTGGGAGCTGTCCGCGTCGCAGGTGTACCTTTGCCTCGGACGCATGGACAAGGACATAGCGGTGTCGGTACATTCCACGCTGCACGAGGTTTCGTATGTCAACCACCCCGATATTTTCGTCCGCAATGTGTCCATGATCGCAAAACGGCAGGGACGCAAAATGATCGTGGAAGGGTTTTTTACCGGCTGTTCCGAGGAGACCGGCCCCATCGCCGGTTTCCCCTGCCCGAGGCTTGTGTACGAGCAGATCAAATCGCTGGAACTTCTGGAGGGCGTAACCGGTATTAAAGAATATTACGGCATGGCGATACCGTTTATTTCGGTCAACGAAAAAGCGGCTGCCGCGGCGCTCAGGGGGGACTCTTACGACAACGCGATAAACGCGCTGGCAGCGGGGTTTTCAAAGGAAAAAAGCAAACAGGACGCGCTGCTGCGGGCATGGGACTTCGGCTCGCATGCGCTGCTGACGTCCCCGTGGGATATGAGCTGGGTGTTTCGTCTTTCCAATCTCCAGCCGTATTCGAGGGGGTGGTGGGGAAAACGGCATTTTAAGGACACGATGAAGACGCCGTGGAAAACGCCGTCGTGGGAGTCGAACAGGCGCTCGTATTACCTTATAGTGGACGGTGAGAACAACCTGACCCCGCACATGTGGCGCGATTTCGACAAACGCATAGCCCTGTCGCTGGATTACGCGGAACAGGCCATGAAGCTGCTCGAAGGGTTTGCCGGTAACAGGGAACTAAAAATGCAGTACGACGCGCTGAAAACGTATCATATCATTTTATCATCGCGGCGGAATTACATGAACCTTTGTAATATGCTTACCGCTATGGAAAACGGGAAAGACAACGGCGCGCAAATCCGGGCGCTGCTAGAACATGACCTTGTCAACGCGCGGGAGTATATCAGTCATACGGCTGCCATGGGTATTGGGCATTACTTTGACCCTAAGCAGACATTGGAAGGCATCGCGTATATCGAAACAATCTTGAAGGATACTGAGGGGCCAGAAAAGTATTTTGATTTTCTGAAATAAATTGAAGAATAATTGTATGAACTACGAGCAATATTGTGATAAAGTAACCGGCTGTTACATAGGTAAAAGTATCGGCGGATCGTTTGGGACTCCTTTTGAAGGAATGAAACAGATCATCGACGTGTCTTTTGACCGTTCAATCCTGGATAAACTTGTTGAAAATGACGATTTAGACTTGCAGGTATTATTTTTACAGGGCGTTAAGACCTGCGGCGAGCATATAAATTCGTATGATTTGGCAGGGTTGTTTTACGAGAAATACCCGTTTTGCCCCGGCGAATACGCGTATTTCAAGAAAAATTTCGAGCGCGGCGTAAACCCTCCCTATTCCGGAAGTTTCAATAACGATTTTTACAGTGAAGGCATGGGATGCTGCATACGCGGTGAGTTATGGGGTTGCCTTTTCCCCGCGAATCCCGGTCTTGCATCCCGTTACGCAGCGCTTGATGGAGCGCTTGACCATTCACGGGAATCCGTTATATCCGAGCAATTCATATCCAGCGTTGTCGCACTAGCATTTGTGGAAAACGATATACGGAGCATTATTGCAAAGGCGCGGGACAGCCTGCCCGAAAGCAGGTTCAAACGAATGGTGACGGATGTTACGGAATGGTGCGCGGAAGAAAACGATCACCTGGTCATAAGGGAAAAAATAATATGCCGTTACGGGCACCCCGACTGTACCAACGTATTCCAGAACAACGGCATAATTGTGATGTGCCTTTTAAAATTCTTTGACGATTTTATTTTGATGTGCGAAAAAGCCGTCTCCTGCGGGTTCGATACCGACTGTACAGCCGGCATTTGCGCTTCCGTTTACGGCGTTGTCAACGGGGCGTCAAAATTTAAAGAGTTGTTCGGGTTCGAAGACGTGCGGCTGGTACTCGGCATAGACTGCGATTATTACGGGAGTTCGGTGAAAAACTTTGCGGGTGAGGTCGCTCTTTACGGCTGCTATTTTACGCGGATCAACCACGCCCTTGCGATTTCGGATATGCCTGACGTTTCCTGTACATTTGAAAACAAGCCCGTGTTCAGTCTTGAGGATTATACGCCGGTACTTTCTCTGTCCGAAAGTACGGTCATTAAGATTCGTGTATCGAATATGCCCCGATTTACGGCAAATGACATCACGCTTGAAGTTCCGGACGGTTTTGATGGTGATATTCTTTCCGTGCATGAAGATCTTGTGTCTATACGCTGCACAATGAAGCCGCGCACAATGTATAAAGATAAAAATCTTTTTAAACTGGGCGCAGGAGGCTTTATATACACATTTGGATTTTATGCGCCGCAAACATTGCTTGTTTCCAGGCCGTATTTTGAAAATTATTATACGATCGACTCTGCACAGTACCGTAACGGCAGTTATTATGATTTTTTTAACAGCATGGAAGAAAGGGGAAACGCGATTCGAAATTATCACCTGAGTTACGAAATATGTCCGAAGAAGGAATACCGCGATATTGGTGAAATTTTCAAAGGGGGATATTCGGATTTTTGCCGTGCAAGGAATATTGGAGACAGGATAGAAGTCGGCAATTTGACACAGTATCAGGGCCCTTGCGTGCTTTATATCGTAAAAGAGATTTGGTGCGAAAAGGAGAGAACGGCGTGCATGATATTCGGCGCAAGTGATTATCTGGAAGTCTGGCTTAACGGGGAGTTGCTGCTGCGAAAAGAAGAGCAGGGGTATTTTACTTTCGAGAAATACCATATCCCGGTTGTAAAACTCAGGGAAGGGAAAAATATTTTCGTTTATAAAGTGATCCGCCGTAATAAAAATTCCGAATACAGCGCTATAATAACCGAGGAAGGCAAATTATTGCAGTTCCCAAAGCATATTTTAGGTTTCGAACAGGAGTGGTAAGGAGGCAGGTGGTAATGAACGAATTTAAATATAAGGGCGGCATGGTAGGCGATCCGCTATTGCCCGAAGTAGCGTGGGATGATTCGCAGATCGCCCAGCTTAAAGAGATGGGGATGAATTTCGCGCAGCTCAACATCGCGTGGGACAGCCGTCCTCAAAACGAGCCCCTTAACCTTGATGATATGACCGATGAAACAGTCGCCGTTTTCAGGAAACGGGTGGACAGGCTGAAAAGTTACGGCATGAAAGGTATGTTTCATTTCGGTATGCCCAAAGTCAAGGTCCTTTGCCACAATGCGAATATTACCCAGTATATAACACCGTCCTGCATAATGGAAGAGGAAACATTTACCGTAAATATTGCGATGTTAAAAAAATTGCTGTTGGCGTTTCCAGAGGTGTGCGATTATATGTTTTATACTTATGATCAGCACGCGTGGTTGTGCAGCGAATTCGGGATATGTCCGAATTGCGCTGGAGTCCCTCTCGACAAACGCCTGCCGCAATTTATTAACCGGTTCAAGGCCGCAGCGGCGGAGGTCACTCCCGAATTTGTATTCTGGTGGCAGCCGTGGGAGTTATCGCTTGGCCAGATATGCGAAACACTCGGCGGAATAGAACCGGCTAATTTTGGACTAATGCTTAATACTGCGGGCACGGAGAGTTATTTCAATAATCTTGACAACCACTGGATACGGTGTATTTCGGTTATCGCCGCCGAAAAGAACATACCTATAATAGGCGAGATACAAACAGCCGGAAGCGGTGTAGGAGCGGTACCGCTTCACTGTTTTCCATGTCCGACTCTTGTTTACCGTCAAATCAGCATAGTCAGGCGCCTGCCGACTTTCGTGGGGATAAAAGAACATTTCGGTTATCCCTTTTCCAGGATATCCTGCAATATGCTGTTTTGCGGGGAATACCTAAAAGACACAGAAGCGCCGCTTGGGGAATTGCTCCGCCGTACCGCCGCGCATTACGGCGGCGGGGCGGCAGATTATTTAACGGAGGCATGGACGAAAGCGGAACAGGCTTACGATTTCATTCCCTTTAGGTTCACATATCTGTTTTCAAATATAGCCGGTTATTCATTAAAACACGATTTTGACGTTCCAAAGGTCAATAGCGTGTATGCCGACACGCCGGCATGGGAAAGCGACCGCAGGGTTGATTTTCTCAATATGCACGGTGTAAGTTACCACCCGTGGGCGCTTGAGGACGCGGCGTTCAGGTTCAAGCAATCGGGTACGCGTTTTATGGAGTGTCATGCGCTGCTTGTCAGGGCGCTTGAATCGGCTTCCGCACGAAAGGAAGATTTGAAACATCAATGCTCGGATATGCTGCAAATGGCAAAGGCTAATCTCGGCCAATACTACTATTATAAGGAAGCGCTGTTAGCCTTCGACGCACGCACTGCGGTTTTCCAGCGTGACGAAAGCAAGTTCGAACGCGCTGTTATGGAGTTTGAGAATATTTTAAAGCTGGATATGCTTAACCAGGACAATGATAAGGACATTACGGAGAAGTATAAAGAATTCCTGCTGGATAAAAAGCTGTTCTTTCATAAACATTTCAAACAGGAAGAAAATTATTTTGCCACAGGCCGTATAGAGAAAATAGATCAAAGGTATTAATGAAAAGTCCTGACCGCTTGTGAGGTTAATCAGGGCCAGCGCATATAAAAAGGAGTAAAGGAGAGAAAAGAAAAAGCCGATAAAAAGCGGATTGGAGGGGAACATGGAAAAAGCACCCGTACCGCCGCTCATGGACTATTTTAGGGATATCAAAGACCCCAGGATTGAACGGAATAAAATCTACCCGCTTATTGAGGTAATCGTCATTACCATCCTGGCTATCATGGCCTTCGCAGAAGGATGGGAGGATATCGAAACCTATGGCCTTGCTAAAAAGGCATGGCTTAAAAAGTTTCTTCCCTTGAACAACGGCATACCCAAACATGATGTATACCGCAGGGTCTTCAACTGTTTACGACCGGAGGCCATAGAACAGTGTTTTATGGCGTGGGTGAGGGATATTAAACAGGATACTACTCAGGAAATCATCGCTGTCGATGGCAAAACAGTCCGGGGGAGTTTCAATTCACAATTGGAAACTTCCCCCCTCCACCTCGTGAGCGCTTGGGCTACCAGGAACCGCCTGGTTCTCGCCCAAGTCAAAACTCAGGACAAAAGCAACGAGATAACCGCCATACCCTCGCTTCTGGAACTTATCGCCCTTAAAGGCTGTATCGTTACCATTGATGCCATGGGCTGTCAATACAAAATAGCGGACTACATTGTCGAAGAAAAAGCAGATTATGTGTTCTCTCTGAAGGAAAACCAGCCGTCCCTTTACACCGTTAAATCTATAGGCATCGTCCAATCTACCAGGGAAACTCCTCAAAAAACTTCAACCGAATGCCGCTATTATGTCTCTTCTCTCAATCCAGACCCCAAACTCTTTGCCGCCGCTGTCCGCGCCCATTGGGGAATTGAGAACTCCCTCCACTATGTATTGGACGTTGATTTCCGCGAAGATGCCTGCCGGATAAAAACTGGCGCCGCTTCAGAAACTGTTCCTTCATAATTTATATGCGCTGGCCCTGTCAAGATGACGCTTCAATAAATTACCGGGGTTTGTTATTTTGAGTGGGCGTTGATTGTCCAGCGGCCGTCGTTTTTCTCAAACACGTTAAAGGGCAGCTGGATCACACGGCCGTCGTCGGTGCTGAGTTTTAGCTTGCCAACAACAACGTTTATTTCCGAAACTCTCCAGCTGGAGCCGTCCCAGGAAATCCTGGTTCCCTCGCTGGGGATAAGCCGCCTCTGTTCACCGTAAAACAGGTGTTCATAAGCAAGGCAGCAGAGAAGGCGGCCGCAGGGCCCGGATATTTTTGTGGAATTAAGGGACAGGTTTTGATCTTTTGCCATTTTTATGGAAACAGGCTTGAGTTTGTCCGAAACCGCGTGGCAGCAGTAACATCTTCCGCAGACTCCGAGGCCGCCCAATACCCGCGATTCATCCCGCACCCCTATCTGGCGCAGTTCTATTCTGGTTTTAAAAATGTTTACCAGATCTTTTACCAGCTCCCTGAAGTCAACCCGGCTTTCCGCGGTAAAGAAAAAAAGAATCTTCGGTTCTTCCAGAATGTAATGGACAGAAACCAGCTTCATATCCAGTTTGTGCGCCTCAATTTTTTTCTTGCATACATCAAAGGCTTCTTTTTCCTGCTGTTTGTGCGATGCGGCCCTGGATATGTCGTCCTCTCCGGCGATCCTCTCTATCCTGGTGACGGCCTGGGGAATTTGCCCGGCTTCGCATTGGATTGAATATATTACCTCGGCCAGATCCCGGCCGTAACGGGTCGGCACAAGCACCTTGGTTCCCGGTTCAAGGGTTTCGCCGGCCCAGGCTGCCTGAAAAGTTTCCCGGGAATAAACAAGGCGAAGGCGGTATACCGGCGTATCCTGGGTCAGCGACGATAGATCCTCTCCGGCAATAACCGACCCGCCGTCTATTGTCTCTTCCTGCGGGTTGTCTTCAAGGGAATTTATGTCTTCTTCGTAATTTTCCTCGTCACTCATCCCTTTCTCTTATCACGCCGCTTACTGTAAGGTCAACCAGCAAGCCCTTGATTTCCCCGATTTTAGAAACCATTTCCAGCTGGCTGGCCTGTCCGGACAGTATTGCCGCCGCCAGCTCGTCAAGTTTTTTGTCTATTATTTGAATTTGAACGTGTATCTTGGTTTTGCCTCTGCGCCGGGTTTGTGATTTCTCCAAAGCAAAAGCGTTGTCAACCACATAATGGATAAAATCCCGCACCGCTTTTTTGTAGCGCAGAATTTCATCATGAAAGGGCCGGTCTATAAGGTCGCTTCCGGCGCTGTGTACCGCGTCCATCAGCTCTGTTAAAGCTTCCTCAGAGGCCGGAAGCTCCATTAGCGGGCCGAGTTCTCCTGCCTCCTGCGCGGCGCTTTCCAGCATTTCCGAAAACATTGTCTTACGGGCAGGGATTCTGCCTTTAGGTTTAGTTTTTTTTTCTTCCGTTCTTAAGCCAGGCTGAGAAGACGCGTTTAACATTGAGGAAATATTAAAGTCTATTTTATCCATGCCTTACATATCCGGGGGTGGAGGAGTGCAAGCCCAGTGATTCCCTGAGCCCCGTCACATCCTTGTATTCGGAAATAGCCCGGTTCCAGACTTCTTCGGTCTGGCAGACCCTTACCCGGCCGTGAATCAGGCAGCCTTCTTCGGCCTGTATGCGCCGTGTGATAATGTCCCCCATTACAAGGCCGGTAGCCAACACGACGAGCCGCTCGCTGGCAAGCACATTGCCGAAAACCACCCCCCCGACGGTGACAGAGGTGCCGCTTATGTTGCTTTTCATCCTGGCCCTTTCACCTATTACTACCCGTCCCTTGGCTTTTACATCGCCCTGGACGTTTCCGTCAACACGGGTGAACCCTCCGGATTCAACATCCCCGGATACGCTGGTCCCGGGGCCTATAATGGTATTTAAGGAGAAACTTTCAGTTTTTGATGAAGCCATATCTGATATGCCCTAACGCGTGTTTCGCGCTATGCTGGTACGAATAGTGATGTATTTGTAGGGATCTACCACATCGGAACCAATATGAACCTCATAATGAAGGTGAGGGCCTGTAGATAAACCGGTGTTTCCAATGTAGCCGATTATTTCTCCCTGCTGAACACGCTGTCCGGCGCGTACGTTAAACGATAGCATATGGGCGTAACGGGTATAAAAACCGTGTTTGTGCCGGATTATTACGTTGTTACCGAATCCGTTGAAGTCGTACTCAAGGGCGACAACCTGGCCGTCCGCGGTAGCTACAATGGGATCGCCCTGCCGGTAGGTTGAGATATCAATCCCCTTATGGATGTAATACTGCCCTGTAAAGGGGTTTTCATTTTGTCCGAAAAGCATGGAAATATGCCCCTGATTGCCTTTTATGGGCCAAATGCTGGGAATTTCCGTCAGCAACGCGCTTTGGGAACTAAGGAGAGTGCCAATTTCCTTTATCGGGGTTGTAGCGGTGGTAAAGAATACTGAAAGCCGCCTTAGGTCCTCCACTTCCTGCAGAGTCCCCGCGGGGCTTTCCTTGATATCAAAGAAAGAAGCCAAATCGCCGCCTGACGCCTGGGAGATCCTGTTTAAGCCCGCGGTATCGGCTCCAAGAACCGAAAGGGTGCTTGAAAGGGCAGGCTCAAAATTCCGGACTTCCCTGAACAAGTGGTTAACTTCGTCCCGAATTTGATCCAGACTTGCCTGGGTTTCTTTAAGGCGGTTGGCCCCTTCGGTTAAATTATTCAGTGTTGATCGACGGGAAACGCCGTACCACGTAAAAGAACCCAAGATAGCGGTCAGAATCAGAAAAAAGCAACATATTGAAAGTACGGAAATATGAAGATTATAAACATTTTTTTCCGAATGAGGTACCAGAACTACAGTGTAACGCCTGGTTAACGCCCTCCCTATGGCCCGGAAAAAGGCCCCAATGGTTTTGATAAAAACCTCAAAACCGACCTTTGCTTTTTCTACGAGATTGTTCTCGAAGCGTTTATATTCGTGGACGGACGCCAAAATAACTCCTTGGCAGGTGAAGACACCCCAGTAAAACCTAATTATACTCAAAAAAGTATAAAATGTCAACGGTTTTTATTTGCGCTGTTACATGAATTTTTTCCTGATATTGCTGTTCAATAAAACTATACAGCATTTTTTGGTCTTTTTCATAGAAAAGGGAATTTTTTACCTGAACTTATAGCTAAAGAGCAGAGCCGCCCGATAAAAAAGGAGGCGCCGTTCGCCGCCATCGCCTTTTAGCTCCAAATCCCGGTAATAATATTCGACATTGTCAAAATTGCTTGAACCATAGTTGCGGCGGGTCTGCATTTGGAGCACAAGCGCTGTGCTAAACCGCTCTGTAATGGAGAAATTGTACAGCCCCGAAAAAGTCCATTTGCCAAGGTTCTCGCCCCAAAATTCGCCTCCCGGGGTGTTATAAAGGGGCTTTTCCAGTTCCGCCATGAAAGCAATTGTATTCAGTACCGGAGCCAGGGGTATCTGGTAGCCAAGGACGTAACTGGCGTAATAAACCCACCCGTTCTGGTTCTCCCCGTAGTCAGCCTCGAAGATCCAGGATTCGCGGGGCTCGGCGCGGCTATAAGCGGCGTAGCGGAGTTCCTGGCGGGACTGGAAAAGCACGTGGTTCCAGTCGCCGGGAAAGACCGCGCCAAGGTCGAATTGCAGGGTTCCCGCCCCCCAGGCCCGCCAGAGAAGGCCGTCAAAGGCTTTTCCGTCGACTATGGCTTTTCTTGGCGGGGCGGCGTTTTCATCTTCCGGCTTGTTTATGCCAATGCCGTTTCC
>Ga0268262_10002627_pt1 | contig 20514 bp, 15 predicted proteins | sample TergutNc150P3_FD_190354 | JGI IMG/M metagenome (GOLD analysis project Ga0268262, IMG submission 190354) | Nasutitermes corniger P3 segment gut microbial community from laboratory colony in Florida, USA - Nc150 P3 (SPAdes) (version 2) | ecosystem: Host-associated > Arthropoda: Insects >... | reverse complement strand
CGCCGTATCGATCATTTTGCGTATAACATGAGCAAGGCGGCGCTGCACCAGTTTATACAAATGACGCGTAACAAACTTGCCCCCAAAGGATATACCTTCCGCGTGTTCGACCCAATGGAAGGGGAGCTTTCCCCCGAAGCGGCGGCGGAGGGCGCGTATAACTACATTACCCGAAGGCGTGGCACGGAGAACCACGATCCTTTGCGTGACGATGAAGACAACCTGGTATTCCGTGACGCCCAGGGAAGGCAGCATTCCTGGTAGTAAAAACAAGGTTTATATTTCACTGAAATTTAATTTCTGATAAACTAAACTCTAACAAAAAATAGTTATTCATAGAATCAAATTTATTTCCAGGAGGCTTAATTTGAAGAAGCGAATTTCAATGTTGTTCCGCGCGGCGGCGGTCATGTTATGTTTTACAGCTATTGCCTGTCAAGCCCAGAAAAACAGCGCCGGCAACAACGCGAACGGGTTAGCAGTAAAAGGACAGGCGAAATATGTGTTCCTGTTTATAGGCGACGGCATGGCTATGCCGCAGGTCAGTTCCGCAGAAGTTTTTTCCACCGCCCGCTCGTCAAAGGACATAACCGTTACGAGGCTGGGCTTCAGCCAGTTCCCGGTAACGGGGCTGACCACCACATATGACGCGGGAACCTTTATCACCGATTCGGCGTCAGCGGGAACGGCGATAGCGTCCGGCAACAAAACACTGAGCGGCGTTATTAACATGGACGCCGGTAAAACGCTTAAATTCAAACCCATCACCGAATACATCCGTGACAAGGGAATGAAAGTCGGCATAGTGTCCTCGGTAACGCTGAACCACGCCACACCGGCGTCTTTCTACGCTCAGGCCGCTTCACGCAGTAATTACTACGATATTGCCTTGCAGCTCGCCAACAGCGATATTGACTATTTCGGCGGCGGCTCCATTCTCCAGAGAACCGGCAAGGGCAAAGACCAGCTGGACGTTGTTGAAATCGCCAAAGCAAACGGCTATACATATGTTGACACAAAAAACGGCTTTGACAGGCTTATACCGGGAAGCGGCAAGGTTATCGCCATAAGCCCCCGGCTTCAGGATGACGGCGCGATGCCCTATGATCTTGACCGCAAAAGCGACGAACTTTCCCTCGCCGATTTCACTAGAAAAGGTATTGAGCTGCTGGACAACCCCAAGGGCTTCTTTATGATGATTGAGGGTGGAAAGGTTGACTGGGCCTGTCATGCCAATGACGCCGGGGCGGCTATCAGCGATATACTTTCCCTGGACGCTGCCGTTCGCGTGGCTCTTGATTTTGCCAAAAAGCACCCGAAGGAAACACTCATCGTGGTAACAGGCGATCACGAGACAGGCGGCCTTACCATAGGTTTTGCCGGAACCCAGTACGACACGTTCTTTGACAAGGTTGCTTTGCAGAAAAAGTCCTATGTCGCTTTTGACGATGAGGTGCTAAAACCCTACAAGGCGAATACCCCGGCAGCCAACGCTAAGCTCGTTGATCTGCTTCCGGCAATAAACGAATCCTTCGGCATTGACTTTAACGCGCTTTCAGCCTTCCAGAAAGAACAGATTGAATTTGCCTTCCAGCGCTCAATGGGCAACGAGCAGATAAGGTCTTTTGCAGAGGACAAATATTTACTATACGGAGGTTATGAACCCCTCACGGTAAAGCTGACCCAGATGATGAACCAGACCGCGGGCATAGGATGGACAAGCTACGCCCATACCGGCGTCCCAGTTCCCACCTTCGCAAGCGGGGTACATCAGGAAATCTTCGGCGGCTACTACGACAACACGGATATATTCCGCAAGCTCGCCAGCACGATGAATTTGCAGGTTAATTAAAGAAAAATATAACCACGGAGGACACGGAGTATCACGGAGGAATATCCTTCTCCGTGCAACTCTGTGGTAAATTTTTTAAGGAAAGAGAAATAAATTGAAATTTGATTTTGACAGACTCGATTTTCATCATTTTCGGGAGACAAAACGGGATACCGCCTTTATCATCGTCGTTGGTCTGCTGACGTTTTTGATATTGCTCATTCCCACGGGGTTTAAGGGAAGCGCGGTCTGGTCAAACGCGATACGGGCAAAGGTACGCGTCATCGAGGTAAACAACGAACGGCTCAAGATAATAGGCCCGGTCAGGCAGGGCGAGCAGCAGCTTGAGGTAAAGGTACTCTCCGGCCGCTTCAAAAACCAGATACATTCCTCATCCAATAACATGATGGGAAAAATGGAACTGGACAAGGCTTTTGTCGAGGGCGATATAGCTTTCGCTGTACTGAGCATTAACGAAAACGGGGAAATCGCCCACGTTCAAATTATCGATCATTATCGAACAGGAAAAACCATCTTCCTATGCGCTGTTTTTATCGGTATCACCGTGCTAATCATGGGATGGATGGGAGTTAAAATATTAATCACTTTTGTCTTTTCCGCAGCTGCCCTTGTCCGCATACTCTATCCCATGATTCTGCGCGGCTGGGACCCAATATTCGGCGCTCTTATCATCACAATGCTGATAACCGCGGTTATAATGTTTCTGGTGGCGGGACTTTCCCGCCGGGCCCTGGTCGCGTTTTTGGGGGCAGCGAGCGGGGTTATTTTTACCTCGATACTGGCCTTTGTTTTTACCGGCCTGTTCAGGATTCACGGCGCGGTACGGCCATTTACCGAAAGCCTGCTCTTTTCGGGCTACGGTCATCTCAACCTGGCGCACCTGTTTATCGCCGGGATTTTCATTGCCGCTTCCGGCGCGATGATGGATCTGGCTATGGACGTAGCCGCAGCCATGGACGAAATTAAAAAACAACAGCCCGCGCTTACCCGCATTGGGCTTATGCGCTCAGGCTTTACTGTGGCGCGCCAGGCCGCCGGAACCATGTCCACTACCCTTTTGCTCGCCTATTCCGCCGAATACACCGCCATGATTATGACCTTTATCGCCCAGGGCGTTCCCCTGGAAAACGTGATCAATATGGTCTGGGTTTCTTCAGAGGTGGTGCATACTTTAGTCGGTTGTTTCGGCCTAATGCTGGTCGCCCCGCTTACGGTCTTTGCCGGCGGGATTTTATTGTCTAGCACCTAATAAAAGTGAGCCTTCTATACTACGGCAATGTTCCTGAAATTCCGCGCTGCGGTAATCCCGGGGGCGTTTCAGGGAGACGGGGATTTCCCCATCATGTTTTCCCTCATTTAAGAGAAAAATCCGATCACCAAAGAAAACAGCTTCTTCTATATCGTGAGTAACAAGAATCACGGTAAGGCCAAGCTGCTGCCACAGTCTTTCCAACTCATTTCTTAAATGGAGGCGGTTAAATGTGTCAAGGCTGCACAGGGGTTCGTCCAGTAAAAGAACGGCGGGGTTTCTGCAAAGACACCGAGCAAGGGCGACACGCTGTGCCATACCGCCGGAAAGCTCATGAGGCATGGAAGCGGCGCGGTCGCTAAGGCCTGTCAGGGAAAGAATCCGCATTATTTCATTCCGTACCGCAGCTTTATCAGCCTTGTTTTTCGTTGGGGGAAAAGCCAGGGCGAGGTTCTGCTCCACAGTAAGCCAGGGAAGAAGCCGTGGGTCTTGAAACATAAATCCCAGCTTGGGGGTTCCGCCGTCTTGTTTCATGGTGAATTCAACAGAGCCAGAATCAGGCTGTTCCAGCCCGGCTATCAGCTTGAGCAAGGTTGTTTTACCGCTGCCGCTCTTTCCGATAAAAACGGTGAAACTGCCGCTCGCTATATCCAGAGAACAGTCGCGCAAAGCTTGAATGTTTTTTCCTTCAGGAGCGGCATAGCTCTTGGAAAGGGAACGTATACTAATCATACCGCCGTCCCCCCTGTTTTTTGAGGGTCATAGGTGATCAATTTTCGCGCCACAAAACGGAGCAGCGCGTCCATTACGGTTCCCAAAATACCGATAGTGATGACGCCGACAAATACCCGGTCTACACGGGCCATGGCCTGGGAGTCGGTAATAAAATACCCCAGTCCGGATGCAGACGCGAAAAGTTCGGCTCCCAGCAAGGCCCGCCAGGCATAACCAAAACCAAGCCGCAGACCGGTAATAATCTGGGGTATAGACGCGGGAATTAACACGGAAAAAAGATGCCTTGAAAAAGACAATTCCAACGAGCGGGAAAGCTCCAGCCAGTTCCTGTCCATTGAATCAAATCCGTTTTCAGCGTTAAGAAAGACAGGAAAGAAGGATGCCAGTACGATAACCGCCAGATTGGAAGCCTCACCCAGGCCGAACCATAAAATAAGAAGGGGGATCAGAGCCAGAGGGGGAACGGAACGGATCACCTCAAAAAGGCCGTGAAATAAACGTCGGAGAATAAGGTTTTCATGAAATAGGAACGCAAGGGGCAGGGCGAATAGAACGCTTATTACATATCCCACGCAAACACGGGTCAGGCTTATCGCTATATGCCTGCCCAATTCGCCTGAAGCGATAAGCCGCAGCGCCGTATTCCATATCCGCGCCGGGGAAGGAATAAGATAGGCGTTTACCATATTCAGGGCGGAAAGAACAGCCCAAACGATAACGAGCAAACAGGGAAGGGCAATGTAATTCAGGATTTTTTTCATTTGTTATACGCGGCAGGCAGGATAAACGAACGGGGATTAACTTTCTGTTCGATCATATTCTGTTGGTAAAGAAAATCAACATCCGCTTCCAAAGACGTTAAATCCCCCGCTTCCATCACTTTGGCAAAGCCGCTCCAGCGGTAGAGTTTCATCCCGTCGTCAACTGAAATCTGGTGAATACGGGAGCCGATTTCGACAGCCTCTGTCGGGTTGGCGATAATCCAATCATAAGCTTTTTCCTGAACATCCAAATAAACCTTCAGCAGTTCAGGGTTGTTCTTAGCGAAGGCCGGGCGTACCGCGGTAAAAAGCAGGGGGTTAATATAGCCGTCCGCGGTAAAAAGGGTACGCATTCCCGCTTCTTCATTCCGGATAATAAGGCTTGATGTTTGAAGCGCGGCGTCCACCCGGTTCGCCAAAAGAGCGGTTCGGGCCTCATTTATGTCCATCTGAATGAACTTGATATCAGACGCTTTCATTCCTTCTTTTAACAGGGCGGCTATCAACATTTGGTGGAGCACCGACCCCTTGGCCCCTGCCACTGTTTTCCCCCGCAACTCGCGTATATTGCGGGGCCCCTTGGGACCGACCATAAGGGCGAAAGTCTGCTTGGGCCGACATACCAGGGCGGCAATTTCCACAGGGTTTCCCGCCGCATTCGCCAGGATAATCGAGGCGGAATTTATCACAGGGGCTATATCCAGGGAACCGGCTGCCATAGCCATGGTCTGAGCCGGGCCGGAGTTTATACTATGCCAACGTACCTCAACCCCCAGTGGGGCAAAGGCCTGTTCCAGCATACGCCGTTCTTTCATCACCATGATTTGCAGGTTAAAAGGCGTGATTACATAGGAGATATTTATTACTTGGGGATTTCGGGATTGAGCTGTAATTTCAGCGCAAAAGAGCAAATTCGCTAGAATGGCAACTATTAAAAGCTTCTTCAAAATAATCTCCTACTCTGCTGTGCTTATGAGGCCAAGATACGCCCGCTGCTCAGGCTAAAGCCTTCGCGCTTTAGCTGACAAACCGGGGCCTTTTGTGGGCTCCTGGCATGCCGCCTATTTTATCTACACAGCTACGCTGTGCTTATGAGGCCAAGTTTCACGTGAAACTTTCCTTCGCTTCGACTCTAGGGTGGAACACTCACCTTAAAACTCCTCTGCGCCTTTGCGCCTCTGCGTGATGAATAGCGAGTAAAGTTTCACGTGGAACATTACCCGAAAAGTCCCATAGTGCCGGTTTTCCATTCTTCTTTGGCTTCCAGGACAAGACGCTCGACTTCAAGCCAGTTATTGGCGCGGGGGCCGGGCAAGTCGCGGTTGGTGGAGTTAGAGAATACGATGGTTTTGCAGCCCTGTTTCCGAAGGCCGATTATGTTTTCAGGGGAATCGTCAATATAGACATGGGCCCCGACCGCGCCCTTGTCGTTCATGAAGCAGATGTCCCAGTAGGGGATGTCGTAGTTGTCCAGCCATTCCACGGTCTGGGTGATTGAGGCGCGGTGGGAATATTTCAAAAACAGCCGGTGGGTAATAATCCTTATACGTATGCCTAAATGCGAGAGTTTTCTCAGGGTCGCAGGGGCATCTTTTAGGGGTTCCATGTCCCGAAAAATATTTCTCTGGGTAACGGCAAAACGATGGAGGCGGTCATAGCCGCCAAATTCATCGATGCCCCATTCACTAAGACCGAAGGTCACCTCAGTAGTCAGGGTATCCAGAGGCTTGTCCAGCCATTCGGCGGCGATCTTCCGTATCGCGCCGTAAAAATCGCCGACAACGCCGTCCAGGTCTACACCAAGGATAAATGTGCTATCATCCATTATCGCCTGCCTTAATTAGCGCCTTTTGAGATAAGTATAACCATACTGCGGGATTTGACTTTGTATTTATTTGGTTGGGCAAGCGGTTCTTCACCACCTTCCGGCAATATATCGCTGGGGGATGTCAACGCCGTGTCCACGGCCCTGAACCACTGCCTGCGGTCATTGGCCGCCGGTATTGAATAGATCACAGGGTCAAGACTCGCGTTAAACATGATATAAAAATCATTGTTGTCCACGTCTCTTGATACATCGGCGCGGCGGCCATTTATCAGAAGGGCGAGGGCGTAACCCATGCGATCCCAGTCGGGGTTTCCGCCCTTTTCATCGTACCAGCTTATATCCGGTATGGCGTTATAGCTGCCTTCAGGGCCGGTGTAGAATTCGGGCCTCATAAAGCACGGATGCCGCAGACGGAAAGCTATCATTTCTTTTACAAAACGGAACAGCCCTTTGTTCTTTTCCAGCAGAGACCAGTCATACCATGAAATCTCATTATCCTGACAATAGGCGTTGTTATTGCCATTTTGGGTGCGGGCTATCTCGTCACCGCCCAGTATCATGGGCGTTCCCAGTGAAACCAGCATAGTGGCGAAGAAGTTCTTCATCTGCTGTTCCCGGATTTTTTCAAGTACCGGGTCCCTGGTCATTCCTTCGCTGCCATAATTATAACTGTAGTTGTTATTGCCTCCATCGCGGTTATCTTCCCCGTTGTCCTCGTTGTGCTTGCCGTTGTAAGAAACCAGATCCCTAAGCGTAAAACCGTCATGGCTGGTTAAGAAGTTAATCGAATGGAAGGGCTTGCGTCCGTCCCGGAGGTAAAGGTCGGAACTGCCTGAAAGCCGGGTCGCCAGATGCCTGGTTTCCTGGGGATCGGCCCGCCAGTATTTGCGTATCTCGTCACGGAAACGGTCGTTCCATTCGGCCCAGCGGCCGCCGGGGAACCAGCCGACCTGGTAAGCGCCTCCTGCGTCCCAAGCCTCGGCTATTATTTTGGTGGAACTTAATACAGCGTCCTCGGCTATCCTCTCCAGCATGGGCGGTGATTCCATAAGCCTGCCGTCTTCGTCGCGTCCCAAGATCGAACCAAGGTCAAAACGAAAACCGTCAACGTGCATTTCCACTACCCAGTAATGTAGGCATTGCACGATGAAGGTACGGACAACCGGGTTATTGCAATTTACCGTATTACCGCAGCCGGAGTAGTTTTGATAGTAACGTTTGTTAGGGTTTAAAATATAGTAGATGGGATTATCCAGCCCCCGGAAAGAAAAGGTGGGGCCAAACTCATTGCCTTCGGCCGTGTGGTTAAACACAATGTCTAAAATTACCTCTATGCCCGCCTTGTGCAGTTCCCTTACCATCAGCTTGAAGTCACGAACCTGTCCTCCGGGGCTGCGGTCGGCGGCATAGGATTCTTTGGGCGCGAAAAAAGCGACCGTTGAATAACCCCAGTAATTGTTAAGCATTTCGCCTGTCCGGGGATTTTTCCTGGGGAATTCGTGCTCGTTGAATTCCTGTATGGGAAGGAGCTCCAGGCTCGTAACCCCCAGCTCCTTAAAGTACGGAATCTTTTCGATAACGCCCAGATAGGTTCCCGGATGCTGTACGCCCGAACCCGGATGCGCCGTTAATCCCTTAACATGTGTTTCGTATAGCACGCTGAAACGCAAAGGATAGTTAAGCGGGGCGTCGCCCTGCCAGTCAAAATCCTCGTCGTCAATTACGATACAGCGGGGCTGGCTGTTCAGGTTGTTCTCGCCGGAAAAAGAAAGATCGCCAATGGGTGATGCCGGATCAAATCCCAGGCAGTCTTTTAATTCCCATTTGTCAAGACTGGTGAGGGCTTTGGCGTACGGGTCAATAAGGGCCTTGTGCTGGTTGAAACGCAGACCGCGATCCGGCTGGTAAGGGCCGTCTACCCGGTACAGGTAGCATAAGCCGGCCTTGGCCCCTTTCACAAAACAATGCCAAACATCCCCGGTTTTGCTTCCCACGTTGTTAAGGGGTATCTCTATAAACGGGCTATCCTGAGCCGCGGATTCAAAAAGGACAAGAGTTACCAGTGTGGCGTGACGCGAAAAAATGGCAAAATTAACCCCGTCATTGGACACCGCGGCGCCCATGGGTATAGCTTTACCGGCGCTGATTTCAAAATTACCAAAGTTCATGGAAATAAGTATAACGCATTTTTCATTTAAAAGTTAGTATTTAAAATTTTTTGTATTATTATTAACTATTGATTTTCTTGCGTTTCATCTGAAAAAGATTTTACCCGCGCCCTTATCGGCCTGAGTTGCTCATCGCTGACTTTTTTAGGATCATCCACGCCGGCGGGAAGCTGCCGCCCTTCCTCGTTTTCAACGTCCTCTTCCTCGAAATTGCCGTCGCTGTCCCACAGGCCCTGTTGGGGAGTGTTCTCTTCAGCGATGGCAAGCTCTTCGTTTTCAAGCCGCACGGAGATCATCTTTGTAACGCCGGACTCTTCCATTGTTACGCCGAGCAGGGTTCCGGCGCCGGCGACCGTTTTCCTGTTATGGGTAATCACGATGAACTGGCTGGTAGAGCCGAACTCACGCAAAAGCTGGACAAAGCGGCCTACGTTGGCTTCGTCCAGGGCGGCGTCAATTTCGTCCAGAAGGCAGAAGGGGCTGGGCTTAACCATGTATGTGGCGAAAAGCAGGGCCACGGCGGTCATTGACCGCTCGCCGCCTGAAAGCAGGGATATGTGTTCCAGTTTTTTACCGGGCGGCTGGGCGAAAATTTCTATGCCCGATTCAAGCACGTGGTTGTTGTCGGAAAGCTGAAGTTCCGCCCTGCCCCCGCCGAAAAGCCGGCGGAACATATTGTGAAAATTCTTTCTTATGCGGTTGTAGGTTTTGATAAATAACTCCGAAGATTCCGTGCGTATCTCCGTGGTAAGGTCTTCAAGGTCTTTACGGGCTTTAAGCAGATCCGCCAGCTGACCGCTTAAAAAGTCGTAGCGTTCTTTGGTTTCGGCGAATTCTTCAGGGGCCATAAGGTTCACGGAGCCAAGGTCCTTCATCTGGGAGCGGGCCGCGGTAAGTTTATCCCGTAAATCGGCGGGATTGGCGGTTATGGTAAAAACACGCTCCTCGAATTCCATAAGGTCGCGGGAATGGGTTTCGCGGAAATTTTCCTGTATGTTCTTGATCTCTGTTTCTGACTGCACCAGTTCCAGGTGAATTTTATCCAGGGCCTCCTGGACTTTGCCGAGCTCCGCCGTGCGCTTCTTGATAATTTCCTGCTTGCCCGCGACATCGCCGGATCTCTTTTTTATGTCTTTTTCCAGTTTTTCAAGCTCGCCGGTAAGGCCTTTCTCTTTTTCCTCAATCCCGGCGATCTCGGACTGGGCGGCGGCGATGCGCTCGTTAATCTCCTCAAGCCGCTTGCGGTCGGCCTGCAATTCGTCCTGGATATTTTTGAGCATGGACTCCTGGCCGGTAAGCTCGCGCCTTATCAGCTTGGCCTGTTCCTCGGCGGATTTCGCCTGCGCGTTCATCCTCGCGAGGTTTACCCGCAGGTCTTCCAGCGTGGCGCGGTATTCGTTTATCTTCGCCGCCAGGGCAGAGTTGTCGCTTTGCAGGGTCTTGATCCTTTGGCGGCGTTCCTCTATTCCCTCTTTCGCGCCACGGATTTTAACGTCCAGTTCCCGCTTTTTGGTGATGATGCCCTGCGGCGCCAAAAACTCGTCGAGGAACAGGGGCGAATGGTTCCGGTAACTTTCAAACAGGGCGATGGCTTTTTCCGCGTCCGAAGCCGCGTTGGCAAGTTCCGTTGCCAGAGCCCCGGAAATGCGCTGAAGCTCGGCGGCCTCAACAGAGGCGGCGGCGGAAAGGTCGCGGATAAGGGTTCCCCTGCCGGTAAGCACCGTGCGCAGCCTGTTCAGCGTCTCGTTAAGGGCCGCCTCAATATTACGGCGTTCCGAAGCCGAGTAACCGGCCTGTTTCAGACCGGCGTCCAGTTCCGCCACAATGTCGTCGGTTATCTGAGCCAGCTGTACCTCAAATTGGGCCTGTTCTTTTTCAATGCCGTGTATCTCGGATTCGGCCTTATGTATGGCCTTTTCGTTGTCGCCTATGCGGGTTGAGGCAAGCTGGATGTTTTCCTCAAAGGATTGAATGTTCTCTTCTATGCCTGTAACTTTTTGTCTCAATTCAGACACAACTTGATCTTGCCCTGCAGCGTCATTATTTAGCTCTTCTATCTTATTATTTATCTGTTTTTCGCGTACTTCGCTCTGTTCTATCTTGGTTTTGCCTTCATTGCGCCGCTCGCCCAAAAGCCGGACCTCGTTTTCTTTAGCGTTTTTCTCCAGGGCAAGGCCGTAGATGTTTCTCTGCATCTCTACAAGCCGGGCTTCCATGGAGTTCATTTCGTCCATATGGGCGTCAAGGGCCTTGCTTTCCTCTTCCATTTGCTGGCGTATTCTGTCCTGGTCGGCGGTACGCCTTCTAAGTGTCTCGTTGCGCTCGTCCCTTTCATATTTGAAATGTTTTAGCCTTAACAGCTGTATATCCAGTTCGCAGTTAAAGATTTCGTCCCTAAGGGCGCGATAATTCAAGGTTTTTTCTGATTGGACTTTGAGCGTGTCGTAGGAGCGTTTTACCTCGTTCAGAACCAGCTCGGCCTGATGCATGTTTTCGCTTGTTTTGGCAAGGTTCCGTTCCACTTCCGCGCCCCGCACCTTGAAGCGGGTAATCCCGGCGGCCTCCTCAAAAAGGTAGCGCCTCTCGTCCGGCTTTGAAGAAAGTACTTGATCTATTTTACCCTGTTCCATGACCGAGTACGCCGTCTTGCCTACGCCTGTATCCCAAAACAGTTCCCTAAGCTCTTTCAGCCTGACCATCTGGGAATTGATAAAATACTCGCTTTCGCCTGAACGGTACAGACGCCGTTTTATCTCCACTTCCGGCATATCCAGGGGCAAAAGGCCGGTCTCGTTGGCAAGGGTCAGCGCTACCTCAGCCACGTTAAGTGCTTTGCGGGTCTCCGTGCCGTTAAAGATAATGTCCGACATTGTTTCCGCCCGCAGGGACTTGGACGCCTGTTCGCCCAGCACCCATTTAACCGCGTCAACCACGTTTGATTTTCCGCAGCCGTTGGGGCCGAGCAAGGCGGTAATGCCGTCGGCGAATTCAACCTCGGTGCGGTCGGCGAAAGATTTAAAACCTAATATGGAAAGGTGTTTTAGAAACAACGTGTTCTCCAGTTTATTACGCGATTGATCGATTGATCGATTTGCCCATTGTAGCATTTTGGGCCTGTGGTTTCAATAACCCCAAGAAGAACAATGAAGAGAAGAATATCCTCTCGCAGACCATGCCCGCGCAAGCGGGCTCCAGAGGACGCGGAGAAGAAAAAGGGCGTTTTTTCTACAATTATAGAGTATACTGGCGGTATGGAAACTAACGAAAAACCGACTTTTAAAAGGGACATTCCCCTGTTCTGGAAAATTGAGGGCGGCAATGAAAGCCGCGATTACACAGCCTCAATGTTCGGCGTTAATTTTTTCCGCGCCATTGACACTTATTCGCTTAACACCAGGGCCGTAAAATACGCCATTCTCTTTTTAAATGTCCCGTTCTTAAGCAGCGTTAGGCGTAACTTGATTATCGCGGGACTGGTTTTAGGCGCGATTACAACAGCGGGCTGCAATACGAACAAGCAGAACGCCGCCGCCGCCAGCACTGAAAGCGAGGGAATTTTTTCCTACAAGCTGGGGCAGTTTGAAGTGTATACGCTGGTGGAAGCCGAGCGGGAAGGAAACACCGGCATACTTGTAGGCGCGGACGAGGCCCTCCTGAAACGCTATATTCCGGAAGGCGGCTTTAAACATACGGCCAACGCCTACCTCGTCAAGGCCCAGGGGAAGAATTACCTTTTTGACACGGGAACCGGGGCCGGCGGCGTGATATTCGACAAGGTAAAAAAACTTGGCGTAGCGAATGACAAGGTTGACGCTATTTTTATTACCCATTTGCACGGGGATCATTTTGGCGGCCTCCAGAAAGACGGCGAGGCGCTTTATCCAAACGCGAAACTCTATTTGTCGGCGAAAGAGCATGAATTCTTCACCAAAACCAACGTAAACCAGAGTGCGGTAGCGGCCCTGGCTCCCTACAAAAGCAGGCTTACAACCTTCGAGCCCGGAGCCCTTGGCTCAAGCCTCACGGAACTGCTTCCGGGAGTCAGCCCAGCCGCGAACTATGGTCATACGCCCGGCCATACTATCTATTTGCTGGAAAATGGCGGCGCGAAGCTCATCATCGCCGGTGACTACCTGCACATCGCGCTGGTTCAGTTCCCCAACCCGGACATTTCCGCCAGCTACGACATGGACAAACAGCAAGCCGCCGCTTCCCGCAGGCAGATTCTCGACTATGCGGCAAAGAATAAAGTCCCTGTCGGCGGCATGCACGTTGTGTACCCCGGCATAGGCACAGTAGAACCCGACGGCAATGGGTACAAATTTACGCCGGCGAAGTAAAAAATACGGCAAATTCGCCCATTTTTCGTAAAAATTTTGGTTTTTTTGTTTTTTTTATTGAGAAATTTCCAATTACAAGGTATAATTATCTCCAAGGGGCCGTATGGCTCTTTTTAGCTTAATAATTGGAGATTTAGTATGAAAAAGGCAATTTATCTCGGATTTGTAGTGCTTCTGGCGCTAACTGTTTTTTCTTGCAGCGACCCAAGCGGCGCTCCCGATGAAAAGAAAGGTATTGATGCATGGGATCTCTCGGGCGAAGCGCCCTTGCAGCCCGGCGAGTTCTTTGTCGGATATAACGTCGGCACCGTCAGCGGAAGCCGCGCCCTTACCGCAGCTTTGGCAAAAGCAGGCTCGGATTATTTTGAGGCTGTGCTTGTCTATGAAGGAACCTCTACAGATATAACTCCCCCGGCTCCGATTGTCCATCGGTCGGTATTCAGGGAAGGCAAATATGGCAGAATGATGCCTCCCGCTCTTGGCACTTATGATAATACTACTACTACTACTACCGGTACCTCGGGTATTGATGAGGTTACTTGGAGTTATAAAGCATATCTTTTTGCCGGAAGGAATGACGATAAAACCCTCTTGGGAATCGGCACCATAACGTCTATTGATAATGGTACTAACGCAGGATTTACCCCAGGCTCTACTATTGGTCAGGCTACCAGGGGAGTTGAATTTACCATAGAACCGCTGGAAACCGATGTTACTACGGACCCAGCTACCCCAGGTGTAACTACAACATCTAACAGAGGCACATTTAGACCTTGGTCGCGCGCTACCGGCGGTACCGGCGGTGTTGAAACCGCTTCCGGTTCCGGTATCTATGTCAATGATGCCGGCGCTTATACCGATGTTGCTAAAAGAATACAGATTGATAATCTGCCCGCTTCGATATTCCTGCTTCCCGCGCAATCTTTAATTGAGGCGAATTATGATGTTAAAACCAATTACGCCGCAGGGATAAAATTTCCAAACAACAGTAATACTCTTCTGACGGTGACGGACTATCCCCCAGAAGTTATTCCCAATGGATTTATCTGGTCTGACGGCGACTATGCGCCGATTACAGTACCCACAGATATTAGTGCCGCACTAACCTTGCATACCGACCCTGGTCTTGATACTGCTACTGATCTGTATGATATTCCTTATAAGGGAATCCGGTTCCCGTTGGAGATTAAGACAAATGACTCAACATTGACAGTAGGAGGGACAAGAATAAGCAGCGGTTTGGGAAGGCTGAGCCTCAATGTGCCCGTTGTCAATTTAACAGACGCAGACGCAGACAACCAGCAAATTCCGGATTTGAAATTGCCTGTGGTCTGGTACATCAGGGGCGGAATAAATAATGTCCTTATCGATCAGGGCAAAGATTTTAATGAAGAACGCGGGTCCCTGGGCGGCGCCATTCTCATTGGCGTGGGCAGCGTGTTAAGCGGAGCCGGCGGTTTCATTATTAAAGCAGGATATTAATGTGTAGAGGGGTTTAAGACCCCAACAACATACACCCCGCCGTATTCTGCGACGGGGTGTTGATTTTCTAACGGTACAAACATGAGCAGATTTCCGACGCTTATTATTACCATAATTGTCGCCTCATGCGCGGTTTTCAGTTGCGCCCCACCTATAGGGACAATCAAAAGGGGTAGCGCTGTTGCGGGGAATCTTGATGAATTTTGGACCGTACCAAGACGCCAGTATTATATTCATGGCGATGATTTTGTAAGAAAAAATGATTTATGGGCATTTGCCTCATACAACGGCCTGGTAGAGACAATCCCGATTGAAAAGGTAGAAATCAGCCTTGTTAAAAATCCAAGGGCCGCCCCCGCCGCATGGGATACAATTAACATTAAAAACGGCGCTTATACATTGGTAAGCTCGGTTGGGACTGGGCAAAAACTCATCCGTGTTACTTACGAGAACATGACTGCCGAATATTCGATTGAAGTAAGAAATCCGGACGGCACCCGTGACCCTGAGGACAACAACGGCAACGGATCGAGCGTAATAATTAAATGGTCCCCTGTCGTAAAATTTAATTCAAACAACGGCACTAAAGTTTCCAGCCAGATTGCCAACCCCGACGGCAAAGTTGCAGAGCCGCCTCCGCCGAATAAATCAGGCTTTACTTTTGACGGCTGGTACGAAGACGCGGCTCTAACCAAACCTTTCGACTTTAATACGCCAATAGACAAAGATATTGTTCTTTTCGCCAAATGGATATAGGATAGCGGTTTAATGAAAAAATATGCCGCGTTGCTGTTGTTTTTTTTAGCCGGAATTTCCCTGTATGCCCAAATCCAATCCTCAACATACCGAGACGCGACTATATATATACCGCCTGTTACCGGTAATGGAAGCACGCCAAAAGATAATGAATTAATTACAAACCAGATCATTGAACACCTGGAAAATTTAAATTACCTTCCGGTAAGATCGCTTCATAACGCCGCTTTCACTTTGTTCGCGATAATCGCCCAGCAGGACGCTCCCTTAACCGACCCGTTTAACGGCCTTCCCATCTATCAATCGCAGTCGTATGTGCTTAATATAGAACTCATGGACAACAAAACCGGCGCAAATGTAATGAAACAAAATTTGTACTATTCCGAACCGGATGAAATACTCAACCTTTTAAAGCTTAACTTTAACCTGGTTCCATTTGCAACCGAAGTCACCGAAATAAAAGTAGCGCCGCCTGAAATTGAGGAAGACCCGGAAGAATGGCGTTCAAAGATGTGGTATATATGCGCGGGCGCTTTCTGGACTCCGCGTGTTTATGAAGGCGACTATGAATCAACCTACTATGTAAATTTTGGTTACGGTATTTGGACTGAATTCCATTTATTGAAATTCGCTAAAACGGAAAAAACAAAATTCCTTAATTACCTGTCTTTGGGTACAGGCGTTGAACTGGTTCCAGACTGGGTAGCGGTTAGAGAAAGAGAGAGCTACCGCGATTTGCTGCTGGAAATTCCGCTTTTGATAAACGGCGTCTTTAAGCCTTCCGGCTATTTTATGCTTAGCCCTTACGCGGGGGTTAATTTTAATATCGCTTTGTACAGGGATACCAATCCGCCACCGGTTGCCTGGAGGCTTGGTTTTCAGTACGGTATTAAAGTCTGGAATGGCATCTTGGTTATCGATCCCTGGTTTTCTATGGATATAGGCAAATCAAGCATCAGCTCAAACAGACATGTAACATATCAGCGGTACATGATGCATATCGGCGTCAAATACAAATATGGGTTTGACTATTTTGAAAGTTTTCTTTGGTTTATGAAATGAAAAAAATTTTATTATTATTATTTATAACATTTTTCTTCCCCGCCTATGGCAAGGGCAAAGGCATGGCCTTTGCCCAGGAGTCCCGTCAGGAAAAGGCCATGACGCATTACAACTGGGGGAATGAGTTTTCCGGCAATTCTGAATATAAGCTCGCCATTCTTGAATACAACGGCACTATCGAGCTTATGCCGGATTATTACAGGGCCTATTACAGGCGCGGCAACGCTTATTATATGACCGGGGACCACCATAAAGCCATTAATGACTACAACAAGGCCCTCAAACTTATGCCTGACTATGCGGAAGCGTATTTTAACCGGGGCATAGCCTATTTTAACAGGGGCAGGATGATAAGATCCGTTGATGATACCAAAAACGCCATCGCTGATTTTGAAGCCGTGCTGAAGATTGAGCCGAATAACGCGCAGGCCAAGAAATACCTGGAAATGGCCCGCCGCTTTCTGGATGAGCTTATTCCTCCCCCCGTAAAAATGAAAGCACCCGCCCCGAGAAAAACGAGCATTACCATTTACACCCATACAGAAGATAATAAAAATCCGCAGATAGAATTGGACGAGCAAAAATCCGCCCTAAAAATCAGAACGGACTTGCCGGATAAGAAATAACGACTACTTGACGGCTGTTAATGCTGAACGAGTATATCAGCCCAATCCGGCTTTGCGGCGGGTGTAAACATCGTAGAAGACCGCCAACAGAAGGATTAAAGCCTTAACCACGTACTGGTAATGAGCGCCCAGGTTCATCAGGGACATACCGTTGTTAATGGCGCTCATTACAAGCCCGCCGACTATGACCCCGATTACTGTCCCGATACCGCCGCCGGCTGAAACGCCGCCTATGTAACAGGCGGCAATGGCGTCAAGCTCAAAGAGGTTGCCGGCCTGGGGCAGGGCGCTGTTCATGTAGCCGGTACTTACCACGGCGGCAAGGCCTGTAAGCCCGCCCATGAAACAAAACACTATAAACGTAACCAGCTCCGAATTAATACCTGAAAGTTTCGCCGAGCGGGGGTTGCCGCCGACAGCGTAGATATAGCGTCCCAGAACGGTATTATTTAAAATAAAGTGAAAGGCAAAAACGGTAATACCCAATACCAATACTACTATTGGAAGCCCCCGGTAACGGGCAAAACGGTCAGCGAGGCCAAGAACCAAAAGGCTTATTATAACCAGTTTGCCGATAAACACGGGCAGCGGGGAAACCTCAAATTCATTGGCGATTTTTTTTCTGCGGCCAAAAAACTCGGCTATATAGAAAACAACCAATACCAGCACCGCTAAAATCAGAGCCATGGGAAAGTAGGGGCCTATTTGACCCACATTGAACACTTCATCCAGCGTTCCTGTGGAAAGATGGGAATAGCCGGTATCTTTAAGGCTGACAGGGTTAACTTTGGTAACAATGTAGGTAAGGCCGCGGAACAATAACATTCCGGCGAGGGTTACGATAAACGCGGGCATTTTCGCGTAGGCTACCCACGCACCCTGAAAAGCGCCGATGCCAAGCCCCATAACAAGGGCTGCCAGCAGCGCGACAGGCATTCCAACGCCGGTATTGTAAACCATCGCGCTTAAGGCTCCGACAAAAGCGCAGACCGAACCGACCGAAAGATCAATCCCCTGTATGATAATTACCTGTACCATGCCTGTCGCCAGGATAAGTACATAGCTGTTCTGAAAGAAAATATTTGTAAAATTGCGCGGAGTCCAGTTATTTCCGTTGGTCAGCGGGGCAAAGATTATCATAATCAAAGCCAGCATGATAAACATGGAATAATTTCTGATGTTGTTTTTGATCAAGGTTTTTGTATCAGAAGTGTGAATAAGCTTATTGCCCATAATTTTCTCCTATCTAGCCTACAAGCGCCATGTGCATTATTTTTTCCTGGGTAGCTTCATTTTTGTTAAGTACCCCTTTAATCTTTCCTTCGTTCATAACGTAAATTCTGTCCGCCATACCAAGCGCTTCCGGAAGCTCGGAGCTGATCATAATTACGCTCTTTCCGGCGGCGATCATGTTATTAAGTATCCCGTAGATTTCCGTTTTAGCGCCTACGTCTATGCCCCTCGTAGGCTCGTCAACAATAAAGATTTCCGGATCCGCCAGCAGGCTTTTGCTGACAACCACTTTTTGCTGGTTACCACCGGAAAGGTTACGCACAAGCTGGTTTATGGAAGGCGTCCTTATGTTTAGATCTTTCCGGTAGCGCTCCGCCTCTTTTATCTCTTTTTGGCTGTCAATAATTCCGAGCTTTGAAATCTTTTTTAAACTGGAGTGCGTAATATTTGTTTTTATATCCTGAATCAGCACAAGCCCCAGGCTTTTACGATCTTCGGAAATATAGCCCAGCCCCGAATTGATCGCCACGCGGGCGCTGTTAAATACGCGCGTTTTTCCGTTAATTCGCAATTCTCCGGTGCTGCGGGAGCCGTATGATTTTCCAAAAAGGCTCATCATCAGTTCCGTGCGCCCTGCGCCCATAGGGCCGCAAAACGCCAGAATTTCACCCTTTCGCAGATAGAATGAGACATTGTCTACTACTTTGATATCGTGATAATCGGGATGATAGACCGTCCAGTTTTTAACTTCCATAACCGTCTCGCCCGGCGAGGAGTTCCGCTCCGGAAAACGGTGGGTTAAATCGCGTCCTACCATGTCTTTAATAATTTTTTCTTCTGTAAGGTTGTCCGCCTTTACGTCATAAGTGCTGATGGATTTGCCGTCGCGCAGGATGGTAACCGTGTCGGCGACCTTAAGCACCTCGTTTAATTTATGGGAGATAATAACCGACGTAATGCCCTGACGCTTGAACTCAAGGATCAGGTTTAACAGTTTTTCGCTTTCATCATCGTTAAGGGATGAGGTAGGCTCGTCCAGAATAAGCAGCTGGGCCTTTTTGGACAGGGCGCGGGCGATTTCCACAAGTTGCTGCTTGCCTACACCCAGTTTGCTTACCACGGTTTCAGGCGGCTCGTGAAGGCCGACAATATCCAAATATTTTTTTGACTCTTTTATATATTTATTCCAGTTGATTATGCCGAGCTTTGTCTGCATGTGTCCAAGGAAGATATTTTCATAAATTGATAGATAGGGGCTTAGGGCCAGTTCCTGGTGGATAATGGCAAGCCCTTCTTTTTCGCTGTCCTTTACGCTGTGGTAATTGGTATGGGAGCCTTTGAACAAGACCGTCCCCTCATAACTGCCTTTCGGGTAAACGCCGGAAATACAGCTCATAAGGGTAGATTTACCGGCGCCGTTCTCGCCGCACAGAGAATGAATCTCGCCTTTTTTTACTTTTAAACTTACGTTTTCAAGAGCCCTGACCCCGGGGAATTCTTTGGTCAGGTTCTCTATTTCCAGAATATATTCACTCATGGTAATTTAAAAAAATAGGTAACAAAGGTTAAGTACTCGCCCCTTTGTTACCTATTAATTACAATTTACTTAAGCTGAGCAGCCTGAGCGTCTTCGTAGAAACCGGCAAGTACCGGAACCTGAAGATTGTCTTTTGTAACCAGGATGGGATCCAGCAGATAGGTGTTTACCACTTTCTTGCCGGTATCGCCGATCTTCGCGAGATCGCCGGAAGCGAGAACCGCGCCGGGGATATTGGGGGTCTGGCCCTTGAGGATCTGATCAGCCAACAGGATGGCGGCTTCGGCCAGTTTCGCTGTGTCCTTGAACACGGTGCTGTACTGCTCGCCGTTCTTTATGGATATGGCTGAATCGAATTCCGCGTCCTGGCCTGAAGTTACAGGCAGTTTGGACCGGTATTTAGCATCGGCTTTGCAGGCTTCGAGGATGGCCCTTGCCAGTGTGTCATTGGGGGCAAGAATCGCGTCCAGGGTAACGTTGCGGGCATCGTTGTTCAGAAGGTTTTCCATGCGGGTCTTGGCGATGGGAGCCTGCCAGTTTTCAGTGGCAATACGCTGGAAATTGGCTGTGTCCGCGGAAGTCTTGGGATAGGGTCCCACAACTTTGAGTACGCCTTTTTCAATGTAGGGGTTAAGAACGCTCATCGCTCCGTCAAAGAAGAAGAAAGCGTTGCCGTCTGTCGGGGAACCGGCAAACAGGGTGATCTGCTTGGGCGCCGCGGTGGTAGCCGCGTCGAGGTTCAAACCGTTAACAATACTGGTAGCCTGGAGTACGCCGACTTTAAAGTTGTTGAAGGTGATAAAATAGCCATAATCCGCGGAATTGGGAATAATCCTGTCATACGCGATAACCGCCACTTTGTCCTTCGCGGCTTCGGAAATTACC
>Ga0268262_10002626_pt1 | contig 20522 bp, 19 predicted proteins | sample TergutNc150P3_FD_190354 | JGI IMG/M metagenome (GOLD analysis project Ga0268262, IMG submission 190354) | Nasutitermes corniger P3 segment gut microbial community from laboratory colony in Florida, USA - Nc150 P3 (SPAdes) (version 2) | ecosystem: Host-associated > Arthropoda: Insects >... | reverse complement strand
GCCATTCGGTATAATCAAACAAATCAGAACCGAGCTTCTCGGTGAGGAGCGAAAAATTTTCCTTTCCCGGACCACATTTATGAACCATAAATGTTCCAAGCTGATAGTTTTTTGTGCCTGCTCTGTAAGCCTCTCGCAAAGTGGCATAATCGCCAAACACCTCTTTGTTATGAATAACCAAAAACCTACCGTTATACTTTTTCACAAGCTCGGTTTGATTATTAACATAAAATTCAAATTCACGGTCTAGCATAGTATAAATATAGAAAACAAATTATTTACTATATTTCAAAAATATGATATTCAGGTTGTTGAAATACCTCCTTTTCATTCCAATTAGCCTTTTTGCCCTTGAAATACAGCGCGATGCTGCAAATGCTTTTATTTTCACAGATGGCGTTGCCGGTTTAAGCTCTGGGCATTGCCTAGGTACGCCAGAAAACGCAAATTACTTCGGTAGCTCAGAAGCTCCGGGCATTCCTTTTAGAACTTATATAATAGCACTCCCATCTTCACTTCCACCGAGCATCAGTTTGGAAAACATAAAAAGCGAAACTTTGAACGGCCAGCCCTGCGGTTCAGAGCAAAATCCACGGTCTTTGCAAATAGGCAAACCTTATCTTAAAGATAATTTATGGCGAGTTAAAATTAATGTCCCGCTTGTGTATTCCAATGGAAATTCGTGGCATTTGCGCAGAAAGTTCAAAGTATTGGTGAGCTTTGGTGAAGGGCCAAAAAGTTTTTCCACTTCCAAAAGAGCTTTGGCAAATGTGGAAAATAAAACTGCTGCGTCAAAATTCGGAATAAAACAAGTACAGGCGAGTACTATGCGCACTATGCAAAAAAACATAGAGGGCGTAGAATGGCTTGCTAGAATTGGAATTGGAACCAAAGATTTAACCGAAATGGCAGACGGAATGTATGCACTTTCTTTTGATGATTTAAAGGCAGTTGCAGGAAACGATATAGATGGAATACCAATTTCCAGCTTGAGGTTATTTAGCGCATCGCCAGATACGTTGAGAGAAATGCTTGGCGAAGAAACTTTTCCAAATGCCGAAGAAATTCCGATTATAGTTAAAGATGGCAAAAACGATAATATTTTTAACAGCGGAGATTCAATAATATTTTTTGGCTATGGAACTGCGCTTTGGAAAAAAAGCAATTCTTTAAACGGCATGGATTATTATTTTTCACATTCACCGTATAGTTTCTATCAATATTTTTATTTGGGTGCAGGTGGCAAAGGAAAAAGCTTAAACAAAGTTGCAAAAAACATAAGCAATGCCGATACCATAGACTGGAAAAAATATGCAAGATCAGAAAAAGATTTGATTTTACGAGACAATTTTTTCAGTGAAGCCATGGAAGAAAATACTGGAAAGGAATGGTTTTGGAAGTGGGGTGTAAAAAATTCCATGGTTGCGGTTGAACCGTCTGAATTTCAAAATTCTGTTAGAAAACTTACTGGTTTGCGTGGAGATTCCGTATGGCTTGGCGTATCATTTTTCCCAAGGCGTTCCACAGCATCTAATGAATTACTTTCTTCTTTGAATTGGAAAAAGAGAATGGAAGGCATAAAATTTAATTTTTATTTTCAAGGTAAAAAACAAGAAAATATAACCGATACCATTGAAGGTGGTTCTTTTGTGTTTGTGAGCAATGGAGCGCAACAAAACGATAATATATACAAATTGGAAATTTTAAGCTTTGGGCAGCCCGATAGATTTGATGGATTGTCAATAGCATATAAATATGATGTTAATACAAGTGCGGGCAACGAATGGCTGTTTCCAGGTACTGCAAAAGGAGCGGTGAAAATTTCATTTCCTGCAAATATGCAACTCGTTAAAATAGAAAACTTCATTCCCATAGAAATATTGGAGAGAAGAAACGGTGGTTATGCAAGCGATACAATAACGCGTGATGGAGATACGAAATATTTTTTATTTAAAGAAAACAATTATAAAAAGCCAGCCTTTGTTGAAGCCATTCCAAAGAGGACAACAAGATTTGTTTCGGAACCTTTGGACATTCCACAAACAACTCAGTATTTAATTTTAACTTCGGAAAAATTGCAAAATAGCGCTATTTCGCTAAAACAATTCAGGGAAAGTGGCGAAGCAATAACTAAATTTAATACGGCAGTAGTTTTAGTGGAAGATATTTACAGAAACCAAGGAGCGCAAATTTCGCCCATTGCAATCAGGGATTATATTAGATATGCCAAAAATAAATGCCCTAATTTGAGATATGTTTTGCTTGCCGGTAGCGGTAATTACGATTACAGAAAAATAAGACCGAACTCAAGAGATAATTTAATTCCACCTTATGAGGCAGAAGATATGTCTACAGATGATTTTTTTGCTGTTTTGGATTCTGGTGAGGCAATAAGGTTTGGGAATTATGAACTAGGCCTCGCTGTTGGGAGGCTTCCTGTTTTAAATACGGTTGAATTTGACAATTATATTCAAAAAGCAAAGGATTATGAAAAGGTTTCCATTATGGACAATGGAATTTGGAGAAATACAATTATACTTAATGCAGACGATGCTACGCGAGGTGGAAGAGAGCTTGATCACACCCACCACACTAAACAAATGGAAAATACTGCTGAACTTGTGGACTCTATATTGCAAAGTCAGGATTTTGCAATAGACTGGCGAAAAATTTCATTGCTTCAATACGATTTTGAAGGTGGCGATAAAAAACCTGGAGCTACCAAAGAGCTATTGCTTCGCTTAAATCAGGGTGCTCTATTCACGTTTTATTATGGGCACGGAAATGCTGTTCAGTGGGCAGATGAAGATTTGCTCAATATTTCTTCTTTGGGCAATATATTCAATGAAGGAAAATATACCATTTTAGGTTCTTTTTCTTGCCTCGTAGCTCGTTTTGATGATGCTGCCTTGATTAGCCTTTCGGAAGCTTTTGTAAATGCAAAATCCAAGGGTGCAATAGCTGCAATAGGCTCTCTTAGGGAAAGTTATGCAAGCCACAATGTAGATCTGGCCACAAAAATTTTGAAATCTGCCTTGGTAACTCCAAATGCTATTTTAGGTGAAGCCATTTTAAAAGCAAAATTAAGTACATCTAATGCTTTCAGTTCTCAAAGATATAATAATGAGAAATATGTACTTTTGGGAGAACCTGTTTTAAATATGCCAAGGCAGGAAATTAGTTTGGAATTAAATTCCATTCCTGATACAATTCAGGCCTTGCAAAAATTGAAAATTTCTGGCATAGCTTCTGTGCCAAACGGCAAAATACGATTGCAGGTTTTGGAAGGTGAAAAATCTCGCTATTTGGAGCAAAAAATTTGCAAAGACAATTACGGTGATAACCCCCTTTGTTCCGCAACAATAAGAATACCCGGAAATCCAATTTATTCCGAGGAACTGCAAATAGAAAACAAAAAATTTTCAACGGAATTTATAACTCCGCGCAAATTATCGCTTGGCGATACATCTGCTCAAATAAGGCTGTGGGCACATAAATCTGGAACCGCAGGAATAGGAAGGCTGGCAGAAAAAGGCATTTCCCTCTTCGGAACTTCATCTTATTCAGACTCCATTAAAGATAATTCTCCGCCAAGCATAAAAATTTACCCTTGCATGCGTTTTGGAAATACAAATCAATACGCAGAAAATGCACAGGTAAATTTGGAAATTCCCGCTTGCTTGGAGGTTGTTATAGAAGATACTACCGGCATAGATTACAGAGAAGAGGCAGATGAAGGAATTTCTTTTGAACTAAGCCCGGTAGCAAATTCCTGGCATCCTTGGTCTTTTTTGGAGCAAACGGGCAAACGAGCAGTAACTAGGGTTAATTTTGGTTTATCTTATGACCCTGGAAATTATGTTTTTAAGATTCGTGCACAGGATATTTTAGGAAACATTGCTTTGCGTTCAATAAGGCTTTCGCTTAATAGGGAAAATAAAGATGGTTTGGCAGATGTTTTTAATGCGCCAAATCCGGTGAAGAGAAATGGAACAACGTTTTATTTCAAGAATTTGGCAGGAGACAGGAAAAGCAGTGTTAGCATAAAGATTTTTGACCAAAATGGAAAACTAGTTAAAATTATGAACAACGTCATTTCTGGAGAGCTTTCCGCTTATTGGGATGGCAGAGATTCAAGAGGGCGGCTTTTAGCAAACGGGCTTTATCATTATATTGTTCAGAATACCGTTTCTTCGCTTGACGAAGGCGGCAAGAAAAAAGTTTTTGAGAAAAAACAAAAGTTGGTTATTTCGAGATAGCAGTATGTTAATTTTTCACACACCTAACAGAAAGACCAAGTTCGCTCTTAGAACCTATATCTGAGAGCATAACATCATAGCAAATATAACCTAGTTCGGAGCAATATTGGTTAATTAATACATATTTAGCCGAAACATCCAAATGCTCTTGCTCCGTGGCAGTCCACCAAGCGGCATATAAATCTATTCCAGTAAAGCGATGGGATTTGCGGAAACCACCCGGCATCGCATAAAAGCCAAAATCGTCTGCTCCTCCCCCCCTGTTCCAACTGTGCTTCGCTTTAATTGCTCTGGCATTGTCTTTGCCCCCTGCAAAATCTATAAGCTTTTGCCATTCCTCTTGGCTTGGCAAATGCCAACCCGCAGGGCATGCACTCTTTGCGGAATTCCAGTCGTAAAGGCGGCCATATTTATCGCAGTTATCTTTAAGGTCATCAAAACACCAAGAATTGCCTGTTTTATAATTCATGTTTTCTGCCATCCAAATTTGCTTGTCTATTTTCACATATTTATAGGTTTTGCCATTTCTTGAATCAACAAAAAAATCTTTTGCAAAATAAGCATCTTCCATATATTTATATGTCAATGCGTAATTATGATTGTACTCAATGGCTTTTTTATAATTTGTTGCCGCTTCGCCGTAATTTTTTCTATTTTTAAAAATATCTCCCATATTTTTATATGCCTGCGCAAAATCAGGTTTTAATTGCACGGCTTGGCTGTAATATTTTATAGCTGCATCTTGCTGCTTGTTTATTTCTGCAACATAGCCTTTTAAGAAAAATTCATTTGCCGTTTTTGGAGTGGTTATTGCCTCTGCTAGCATTTTATATTTTGCCATCAAATATTCAGAAAGCTCTTCAACCGGAGTTTGCTTGGCTTCTGGCAACATATAGCCCATTTCCACAGCTTTCATTTTATATTCCATGCCCTTGGCTTTATTTCCCTTTTTTATCAAAGCCTCACCCAAATAGAGATATGATTCTAGCATAGCAGAATCTAAATCAATGGCTTTTTTTGAGTATTCTATTGTTTTATCATATTCCTTTTTGAAAAAATATATTTCTCCTATATTGTTGTAGGCATAGGGCAAATTTTTATCGGAATTAAAACTGATGGCTTTGTTCAAATACTCTGTGGCTTTATCATAATCTTTTTTATAAAAATAAATACCTCCTATAAGGTCATATATTTCAGCCTTGCTTTCAGGCTGGTATTTAATGGCTTTTTCCCAATATTCCAATGCCTTGTCATAATCATGCTTTTTGTAATAAGCAGAACCCGCGCTAATGTATGCATCTACTTTAGGGTCTAATTTAATAGCTATTTCATAAAATTCAATCGCTTTTGTGTAATTGTGCTTCATGCTGTAAATACTTCCCATAGCTCTGTATGCCTTCACATGCTTAGGGTTTAATTCAATAACTTTTTTCAGGTACTCCATAGACTTGTCGTAATCCTGTTTTCTGATATATGCAATCCCTATATTGAAATATATGTTTGCATCTACATCATCAATTTTCAAATCAAGAGCCTTTTTATAAAATTCTATTGCCTTATCAAAATCCTGTTTATAAAAATAAGCTGTTCCAATGCCGTTAAGTGCCGCATATTCCGCTTTGGAATTCGGTTTCAGCTGAATGGCTTTTTCGTAATATTCTATCGCTTTGCTGTAATCCTCTTTTTCTCTGCTGATGGTTCCTAAATAGGAATATGCATCGGCAAAATCCGGTTTTAGCTCAACAGCGCGCTTAAAATATTCCATAGCTTTATCCATATTTTTTATCCTATCATAATAAATATCTCCAACATCATAATATGCCTCTGCTTTATCCGGTGAATATTCAATAACTTTTTTGAAATATTCATCTGCGGTTTTGTAATCGTATTTAAAAAAATTGAGAAATGCCAAAGTGATGCAGGCTTCAACATTATTTGGGTAACTCGGTTTTAAATCTAAAAATTTTTTAAAATAATCAATTGCCTTGTCCAAATCCTTTTTGCCAACGTATATTATCCCTGCGTAATAATAGGCTCTTGCATAATCAGCTTTTAACTCAATGGCTTTGTTGTAATTTTTTATCGCCTCATCTTTATCATCATCTATCTCTGCAATATATGCTTTCAAGAAAAAATCATCTGCTGTTTTGGGATTCTCCATTTTTTCCGTTATCGCCTTGATTTTTATTTTCAAGCTGCTAGAAGCATCTTGGGCAGAAATTTGCTTTGCGGTAGCCAGTACTTCCATATAATCACTCATTTCTGTTTGGTTTTTGCTGTTTCCAGCTTCGTGTTTGGCGTTATGGCAGCCAAAAACAAGGAATAGCGATAAAATTCCTGCAAGTTTTCTATATTCATTCATAAAATTCTCCAAAAAAAAATGGAATGTCGTTAAAAGATATAAAAAAAATAATAGCCATCGCAAGCGGCAAAGGCGGTGTGGGAAAATCCACCCTTGCCGCCAATCTCGCCATGGCAACTGCTCTAGAAGGAAAATCCGTTGGAATTCTAGATGCCGATTTATACGGACCGAGCATGGGGCTGATGTTCGGTTTGAACAGCGATGTTGTGCCAGCATTCTCGCACGGAGTTAAAGTAGCCTCCCTTGCCCAGTTATTTCCAGCAGAAAAAGCGAATGCTTGGAGAGGCCCTAGAGCGGCAGCTTTGATCAACAATTTGCTGAACTTTGTGGAATGGGGAAATCTGGATATATTGTTCATAGATATGCCGCCAGGCACAGGAGATGTTCAACTTTCCATTATTCAGGGCTGCAAACTCAGCGGTGCCATTATGGTAAGCACACCGCAAGAGGTGGCTCTTGCGGATTGTGTTAAGGGCATTGACCTTTTCAAGGAATTGGATGTGCCTATTCTCGGTTTGATTGAGAACATGAGCAGTTTTATTTGCGATAAATGCGAAAAGGAACATTTTATTTTTGGCAAGGATGGAGCAAAGAACTTAGCAGAAAAAATGGGAATTCCTTTTTTGGGGAAAATTCCCATTGAAGCCTCTCTTATGGAGGGCGGAGAAAAAGGAATGCCAGCAGTTCTTGCAAACCCAAATTGCACAGGTGCACGTGTGTTTGGAGAAATAGCGGCGAGGTTATTGGAATAATGCTTTGCAAAGAATGCGCCACCTGCTTTTGGTTCAATCCAAACGAAACCCGAAAAGATGTTTCCGACTGTGATGACCATTCCCAGAAATGCATCCCTATTGAAAGATCTCAAGTTTTTGCTATAGCGAAGGAACTAGTTTACAGAAGAAACATGAAAAGCGATAATGTTTTAAAACCATCGGTTTTGGATGTTTCTCAGGCATTGTCGGAAATATACGGAAAAAGAAGAAAAACGATTTCAAATAGCTCTGTAGAAAGGGTATTGAGAAGATGGACCATGAATACTTAAAAAAGCCCCACCATCACATCCAAAATTCCCTTGCTATTATGCTCCACCCACCCAATCTGCGGCTTGCCTATACTCTTGGTTTTGGCGGATTTTCTCTGAAATATTTGCCATATAATGCTTGCTTGGAATGCAGAGGCCGGTTACGTTGAATTCACGCATATAGTGGAAAATAGTAAATTATCACTAATGTTCTTTTATGAACGAAGAAATTTTTTATATTATAATATGCAATTGCAAAGGAGAATGATTGTATATGAAAAAGGTATTCGGAAAAACGCTTTGCGACCAATGCAAGGTCAAGGCAAGTATTATGACAGTTGCCGTCCAGAACGCGAATGAGAGCTACCCCAAGCTACACAACTTCTGTTCGGACGAATGCAAGGAGTTGTGGAAGCAATCAAGCGGAGAGCCTATTTGAGAAGGATTGCTCATTTTTAATTCGTCTGTGCTGCTGGCAGAGGCTTTGTTTCTTTTTTTGAAAAGGCAATTTCATTTAATCTTTTTTCTAGATTTTCAATTTTGCTTAATACCTTATTTTCAAAATTTTCGTCAGCATATTTCGATATAAGGTGGTGGATATAAGGTGGTGGATTTCGTTGTATTCAACACCAAAAAGTTCTTCTACTTTAGCACCGAGAATAAACAATTTTCTTATAATGTCAACTGGAGGTTCTCTTCTGCCATTTTCCCAGCTTTGATAGGTTGTTTTAACGCAATCCAGTTTTTCGGCAATTTCATCTTGGCTTAAACCCAGTCGTTTTCTGAAAATTTTCAGCCCAATTTTATGTCCCATGGTCAATATGACTACATATAAAGACAAAATGACAAGCGTTAGGGTGCCTAAATAAAACACGATAACTATCAACTCGGAATAGCGAGATTCGAACTCACGACCTTCTGCTCCCGAAGCAGACGCTCTACCAGGCTGAGCTATATTCCGAAATTTGAGTTTAATATAGAAAATCTATGTTGTCTATCTGTAGATACCCTGCATCAGGGACAACTTTTAGAAATCCGTTGCTGTTGCACTGAGCACTCGGTGAAAACATAAGCGTTTTCACCGATTTTAATACCTCGGCTTTAATGTCTGGTGTGATGCTTGCCCAAGTGGGGAAGGCTATTTCCGACATTTTCAGGGTAACCGTTTGTGTTTGAGCGGTTACTTGAATTTCCCAGCCGTATTCGCCGTTTGCATCGTATTTTTGGTATACATCCCAGTTGCCAAGAGATATTCTCAAGTTTCTCGCTATATCGCTGCGCAGGGCAATATGAATTTCCTTTAGGCGCGAAAAATCAGCGGGTTGTTCAAATTCCGGTTGGAAGTTGCCCCAAACATCCCAGGCTTTGGGGTTGTTCGTTTCTTTAAAAATAAAATCGAAACGTATATCTGCCATGCCATAAAGCGGGTTTGTCGAGTTATGGGTAACAGAACCCTCGCTGTTATCGGAAAAATATTTCTGTACCCAATACATATTATTTGTGGCAAGCTTAAATTCAAAGCTGTTCAACTGCGTGGGATTTAAATATCTGTTAGAATTAACATCCGATTTTATAGAATGTATATGGTTTGAAAATTTTGTGACGAGGTTTGGCATATAATATTTAAGAGTATTTACTTCATTTGTCCAAGAAGAATTATTTATAATAGGATCACGCTGTACAGATTCCGAAATCACCCGTACATGGGTGTTTATCTTGTCAATTAACCGCTGGCTTACAAATTGGTCGCTCAGAAACTGTTCACCGAGGTTCATAAAGCGGTTCCAGAAAACGGAAGCCATGAGTTTGGTCAGTTTATCGCAGTTGGGCGGTCTGATAAATTGTTCATTTGTAGAACTCGGGTGCCCTCCGCAGTGCGCCGGAGTTTCGTTCCATTGCGGTATTTTAGCTGTTTCATAGTAGGGATCAACTTCCCAAAAAGTATTGTCCATATCCCAAGGAACAAGCCAAATTTTCCCACCAGCGTTTTCTTCTTCGTAAAAATAATAGTTATGGTTGTTTGCCCACTGCTGTGCGGTTTTGTCGCTGTACCATGATCTTAAGCCGTCCCAATTATTAATGGCTACGTCCACTGCCATATAACGCAGAAAATGGTCAAAGTCCATATATGGGGAAAGGTTTTGCTCAAAGGTCTGTTCGGTTGAAGCCTGAATTGCATTATAATATGACACCATTCTCTGCACGTCTGGTTTGTCTTCTGGATCATTATTGGTTTCAAGACCATCTAGATAATAGCTTGTAGAGGCGGAAGTCGGCCATTTTTCTTTGTAAAGATTTCCATCTCCATAGCTTGGCCATCTCGATTTGGTAAACCTGCCATCAATTTCTTCCACTGCTAGAAAAAGCCCAACAAGTTGGCCATTGACATATACATTGGCATAAGATGTTCGCGGTGCATAAATTCCCATATCCCTATACAATTCATAAGCGAGAATATCGTGCATTTTTGTGTTGTCTCCTGCCATAGCGTGTAAATTAATTTTCTTCATGCCATAAAATCGCTTATTCGCATCATACGCCGTAAATTTCACCTTATATGATATTTTTGGGCACGTTTTGCCGGTGGTGCCAAAACATCTCGGGAGAGAGTACTCCGATCCCTTATAGCGAATTCCTACAGTTCCATAAGCTTTACCTTCAAATGATATATCTGCCGGTACATATTCTTCGCGCGCCCCTTGAGTATCTAAATAAATAGAATCGGCGGGTTTGATTGTAAAGCGGTATTCGTGCACTTTTGACTGGTCGAAAACAAAGCTTCTTTCGTCTGCCTTGAGTGAAACACGCATATTAACACCGGAACTGGCTATGTCAATATTTTTTGGATAATAGTTGTCGTGACGAAAGATGAGTGAGGATGAGGCTTGCTTTGATTTGGCGGAATGTACGTTGCCGCGTAGTCCATTTTTCCCACGCAGTTCAAGTAGGTAAACTCCCATTGCTAAAGATGGTAATTCAATAACCTTTGAGGGCGGAACCTGGGTTTTAAAGACTCTTTTGCCGTTAATGGTGTAAATGGATGCGGAATTTGCCCATGGAGCAGAATTTAAATCAAGCGTATGACTGCGAATATTCAAATGCACTCTCATAAACTCCATCTTTGATGCTGGCTCTGTGAATTTTATTGAAGTTGTGTTTGAAATGGTGAAATTGCCGTTTTTGTCTGTGCGGGTGTAGAATTCCGAATGACCAACCGAAACCCAAACACCTTCTATTGGTTTTCCGTCTGCTTGGTTAAGCACAGTACCGCTGTACTCCTGTGCCATCACAAAGAATACGCAGCTTAAAACTAAACTTGTGATAAAACGCAGATTTCCATATTGCGGCATAATTTTCAAGATAGAAAATTTTTGCCGCCAGCTTTTAATTCCCAAAATAACTCGCCAATTTTTCAGCGAATTTCTGCGCTAGAATTTCCGGTGCAAGGCGAGGCAGTTCCCAAGTAACGCAGTGCACCGAGTTTTCCCTGCACCAAGTTCCAAGGCTCCCCGGCGTTGGATAGCCTATATCCGTTTTGTATTCGGTTTCGCTTAAATTTGCCAAAAAGTCTGCTAATGGGCTTCGTTTTGGAGCTTCAACGCAGGCGAGCGGGCTGTGAATGGAGAGAATTTCTGTGGGTTTAAGTTTGCGGATTATTTCAATCAATGCTTTGGTTTCCGCTTCGCTGCCTGGATTTTTGCCAGACGAGAGTTCAGTTATCCTTTCGCTTTCCAAAGTGGCTTTGCTGAGGGTGATTTCTGCGCTCCAGTTTGCTGTTGGAAAATTGCGGTTTAAATCCACGCCATTTGCGTTGCCGCGAGTTCCTAGAGAAACCCCATCTGGATTTGCGCACAGAATAAAAGCTGTGTTTTGCAATGGTTCTGTGCAATGCCTTAGCACTCTGCTCAAAAGAAATGTTGTTTCGGCTTCTTCGCCGTGAATTCCGGCTATTGCGAGAGTGTTGCATTTATGTTTGCAAGGAGCGTAGAGCAAGGGCGCACCCAAAACGCTTGAACCGTATTGGGTTAAATTGAAAGGTAAAGTACCTCTTTTAGCTTCGGGGCGGAATATCATTTTTTAAACTACGCTCTCCAAATTTTTCTAAATCTTCATCGGTGCGTAAATGCAAGCTGCGGTCAAAATTGAGTTTGAGCGGTGCTCCGGCTAGTCCAAATTCTTCAAAGAAAGTTTTCAGCAAATATCTTTTGTAGGCTTCGTCCACCAAATCTGGGTAAGGTGTTTCTATTGTAATCACAGGAGGGTCTGTTAAAATTTGGCAGGCTCTTTTTAGCTGCACGGAATGCCCGCTCCGCGAATGATGCGGATTTTTTTCAATGGCTGTTTTGAAAGTTTCTGCAACCCTATCCCTGCCTATAACTCGCTTGCAATTTGCGTGAACCCTTTGAATTTCCTGCAAAAGCCTAAACACCCGCAAACCTTCCAACGCGCTTATGGATATAACCGGAACCCATTCAAAAAGCGGATCTTTTTCCCTAATGTCTTTCACAATCAAATCAAAACTTTTTGAATCTTTATTTTCCAAAATATCCCATTTATTTATGGCTAAAATAAGCCCTTTGCCCGCTTTTCTTATTTCCGTTATTATGCGCAAATCCTGAATTTCAAAACCTCTGGTAACGTCCAGCAGCAACACAACAACATCGGAGCGGCGAATGCTCTCCATTGTTCGCATATTGCTGAAAATTTCCACCTCGTCTTTTTGCTTTGCTACACGTGCTTTTTTCCGAAGCCCTGCGGTATCTGTAACTTTGAAACTGATTCCGTTGTATTTAAATTCACAATCTATTGAATCTCTTGTTGTGCCGGGTATTTCAGAAACCACAACCCGCTCTTCGCCCAGCAGCTTGTTGAGCAAGGTACTTTTGCCGACATTCGGTCTGCCCAAAATCGCGAATGAAATAGGCTTTAGTTCCTTTTTTGTTTTTTCTTTTTTAGGAAGTAGCAAAATAACTTCTTCCAGCAAACTTAAAACCGCATAACCTGTTAATGCGCTTATGGTTCGTGGCGCACCCATTCCAAGTTGTAAAAATGCCCAACCTTCTGCACGTTCTATTGCATCTTCGCTTTTGTTCGCAACCAAAATCACAGGCTTTTCTGTTTTTAAAATGAGTTTTGCAAATTGCTGGTCTAGTGTTGTGACTCCAACTCTCACATCCACCATAAAGAGAATTAAGTCCGCTTCTTTCACTGCTGTGAAAATCTGCTCCCTAACGGAATCTGCCAAAACATCTATTTGAAAATCCGTCATAAAACCGCCTGTGTCCACAAGCGTAAAATTTGTACCTTGAAATTGCGCCTCTTGGTAATGACGGTCTCTGGTAACGCCCTCCCTATCGCTCACAACGGCAGCCCGCCGCCCCAAAATGCGGTTAAATAAGCTGGATTTGCCCACATTAGGGCGACCAACTATACATACTATCGGTAAATTTGACATTTCTCAGGCACAAAGTAGAAAACTTCGCAAAAAAAATGTATATTTAATTATGGAGATATCAGATTATGGGAGGTTTTTATGAAAGCTTTTAGGTTAGGCTTATTCTTTTTATTGGCAACATTTTCCGCATCTTTTGCACAAAATTCTACGGTAGAAAACGAGGGCGTGGACTGCTCGGTAACCATTAGTGGAACCGGAGCCATTACCGCCAATTCAAATCTTCCAGACCCATTTATGAAAATGAATGGACAGCGAATGACTGCCAAAGATGAATGGAAATGCAGGCGGCAAGAAATTCGCAAATTGCTGGAAAAAACGGTATATGGCGAAATGAAAGTTACACCTTTCAGCGCTACTACAGGCACAGTCACCAAAACAACTATCACGGTGAACGTAAGCGACAACGGAAAAACCACCAGTTTCACAGCCGGTGTTGATTTGCCAAGCGGAAATGGACCTTTCCCTGCAATGATCATTTACGGCGGCTTTGGCGGACCAAGTGCTTCTACTTTAAAGAGCCAAGGCGTAGCCGTTATAACATTTGATCCTGCAAAAGGCGGGGCAGAAGGCACGGCTCGCAATAATAAAAGCGGTGCATATTACACCCTTTATGGTGCAAACAGCAACCTCGGCATACTTGCGGCACAGGCTTGGGCAATTAGCCGTATAATAGATGTTATACAAAAATCAGATGGAAGCATTTTAAAATGGGATGCAATAGGTGTTACAGGCTGTTCTCGCTATGGAAAAGGCTCTTTTGCCGCAGGTGTATTTGACCAGCGCATTGCTCTTACAATGCCAATAGAATCCGGTACGGGCGGAGTACCTATAATGCGTAGCGTTAGCAATGAAGCCAAGCAGTCGCTAACCAGTGCTTACTCAGAACAACCGTGGCTTGGCGATGTTTTCAGCACATTCCAAAACAGCCCAAATACTTTGCCCACAGATATGCACGGAGCAGTTGCTATGGTTGCTCCACGCGGTTTGCTCATATTGGATAATCCGCATATCGCAAATTTGGGACCAAGGTCTGCACATCTCTCCGCAGTCGCTGGCGGAGAGGTTTACAAGGCTTTGGGCTATGGTGGCAACCTCACATATTTCTCCAACTCGGCAGATGGTAATCATTGTACATTCCAGCCAGAATTTAGCACACCGCTCACTACCAATATCAACAAATTTTTAAAGAAGCAAGGCAGTACTGTTGGTGGAGATCCAACTATAAATCCCAGAAGCGGAGTGACGGGCAATACGGCTCTGATAAATTGGACAACTCCAACCCTCAGTGGCTCTTATCCAGGCACTTCATCTCCAGCTTCAAGTTCGTCTTCTGCGCAAGGAACTTCTTCCAGCAGTTCAAGTATTTTGAGCAGTTCCTCAACGGGATCACCAGCGGTGTGCGGCGAGTATCAAGCCAGTTATTGCGGAGGCTTGGCGTATGAAAGCGTTCCTTCCAATTCAACAACAATGCCAACAACGGGTAATTGCTTGTATATAGGAGATTTTGAAGCTATACAACCTAATCTGAATTCAACCGTTGCCATAAATGGTGTAGAAAATACCTGTGGTAGTGATTGGGGGGAAGAGGATGGTAAATGCCCTTTCAATACAAAACCAGTTGCTAAAGATGGCGGTTATTATGTTTATGTGAAAACAGGAACAATCAACAGCTATCAAAATAACGGTTGGAAAGGCATTGTAGCCAAAACAAAACCGACTTGTGTATCGTCATCTTCTAGCGCAGCAGCGGTTAGTTCAAGCTCGCAAGAAACCACTCCAATTATCTCAAATATTCCTCTAACTCATTTAGCATTGAGCGGTGTTGTGGAAATTTTTGACCTAAAAGGAAATAAGGTGGCAAGTGTGAATGTTTCTGGTTCGCAAGCGGTTAAATTACAACTTCCAAAAGGTGTATATTTTGCAAAAGTGCGAGGAATGCAAAGCCTTAAGTTTGTGGTGAAATAAAGTGTCCAAATAGTGTCTAAACAGTGTTTAATCACTTTTTAGACACTTGAAAAACAACGTTTTTAAGCTAAAAATGCAGATTTTTGCTTGGCATATAAATTGCTTTTTCTATATTTATAGTGGAAAAGGATTATTTCATTTTTCTTGATGATTATGACTTTGATAGAGTCCGCATTTTTGGTTTTACAAAAAGAGGAAATGTTAAAGCTATAATGTGTCAATATGAAAGTTTAATGAACGATAAATGGATTGCTATAATTCGTTATGATTGTTCACACGGACAACCTTTTCATAGGGATGTTATGATGCCGAATGGAGAAAAAGAAAAGCAATTTGTGGAAATAGAGTCTATGAATGAGGCTTTTACTTATGCCGTGCAAGATATAAAAAATAAATGGAAATTTTACTTGGAGAGATATAAATCTAAAATAAGGAGTTGATATGTTGGACTACACACCAGAACGCATAGCGGAAATAGATAGGAACATCGAGAGAGCAGGTAAGCTTATGATGTATCTCTTTGAGAATCCCTCTGAGTGGGAAAAAATTCCAAACGGCAGTCACATCTTTTTCACAGATACTTATGAAAAAATGGACCACTCAAGAATTCCCGATGAAGATAAAGTATTGTTGTGTTCCCCAATAGCCAAAACAGCCACATTTGTTTTGTCAAAACCCCTATGACCTCAATTCCCCACCCCTAACCACCATAACCCTCTTTGCGATTATCTCCATAACAGCAATATCGTGGGAAATAAAAATCAAAGAGAGACCCAACTCTCTTTGCAAATCATCTAAAAGGTGCAAAATTTGCGCTTGAACGCTAACGTCAAGGGCAGATGTTATTTCATCGCAAATCAAAATTTTGGGTTCAAGCACAAGGGCGCGAGCCAAACCTATTCGCTGCCTTTGACCGCCGGAAAATGCGTGCGGGAATTTATTTAAATCAGCATTTGATAGTCCAACCAAATCCAGAATTTTTTTTGTTTTTGCAGTTGCTTCGCTCTTTGAAATTCCACGTGCAAGCAGTGGAGCAGCCACAATTTCCAAAACTGTGCACCTTGGGTTTAGCGAGGAATAAGGGTCTTGAAAAGCCATTTGCACTTTGCTGCGAACAGCGGCAAAAGATTTTTTTTGATAAGGATTTATGGGGCTGCCAAAAAGCTCATAAGTTCCGCCTTTTTCCCAAGGCACAAGCCCAACCAAAGCATTTGCAATGGTGCTCTTGCCGCTGCCAGATTCCCCCGCAACCGCCAAAACTTCGCCCTTTTCGAGATGGAAACTGATATTTTTCAAAGCATAAACTATTCCACCTTTTGAACGAAAGGTAACAGATAAATTTTTAATGACTAAAACCTTATCCATCAAACTCCGCTCCAAAAGGTATGGGTTTTAAATCTGCCAAAGTTTTTCCCTTTGTTGGTACAACGTCTAGCAAAGCTCTTGTGTATGGGTGCTTTGGGGAATTTAAAATTTCGCTTGCGGTGTTGCATTCAACAATTTTTCCCTTATACATCACGGCTATTCGGTTTGCATAACTTGCGGCTAAATGTGCATTATGCGTTATAAAAAGAACAGCAACTTTTTCTTCCAAACACAAATTCCTCAAAATATCCATAATGGCAATTTGAAGATTAGCATCAATGGCAGTTGTCGGCTCATCTGCTATTATGAGAGAGGGTCTTGGCGCAAGGGCCATGCAAATCACAATGCGTTGCAACATTCCACCGCTCATTTCGTGCGGGTAGCTTTTGAAAATTCTTTTTGTGTCTTTAAAACCGGATTTTGTTAAAAGCTCTTCTATGCGCGCAATTTTTTCTTCTCCCCGCATAAAGCGCACCGCTTCCAGAAGCTGGGTGCCTATGGAGATAACCGGATTTAAAGCTTGCATCGGTTCTTGAAAAACGCAGCCTATTCTGCGCCCCCTTATGCTTTCAATGTCCTTTAATTCCAGAGTGTTTTTGCCTTCAAAAATAATTTCACCGCTCGCTATTTTTGCGCTGGGGCAGGGGAGCAGCCTTGGGATTGCCATTGCGCTCACAGTTTTTCCGCTGCCAGATTCTCCCATAATGGCAAAAATCTCGCCGCTCATAATATCAAAAGAAACATTATGCGTAACTTGGGTGCCCCCAAAAGCTATGGATAAATTGCGCACAGAGAGTAAAGGGTTTTCAAAACTCATAGCTCACAAAAATTCCTGATTGCCTGGGCGTTGCGATTGGCATTATTTGCAAGCGAGAAAAATTTGCCGATGTTTGCCTGTAAAGCCGCATTGCATCTAAAATAGCCAAAACTCTGTTTAGAGCCATGGCACCGATGGAAACCTGAAATGCGATTTTTGCAATTCTGTGCCGCCTGAGCATTTCATTGTAATTTTTCATCCTCTCCGTTGTTTCTGGGTTATCGCTTGAACCCCAGTCCCAAATATAGCCGTATTCATAAGGATATTCAGCATCTATCTCACGCCCAGCTCTTATCATAGCTTGGTTGTAATCTTCGTCATTGCTGGGGTTTGAGTTTTGGTAAAGAGAACCGCCCCTGCTTCTGTAATTTCCCATAAGGCTCAAAAAATTGAGGTCTTTAGGCGCACCTTCCGCACCTGCATATTTAATCGCATAGCCCCTTGCGCTTTTCAACTGGTCATCTCCATAAAACCAGGTAGTGCTTGCAGAAATCCACAGAGCTGCATCTATCCAGAAAAAGGCCGCAGCCCTTGAATTATTGCCCAAATAGAAATGCCCCGCCCCCGGCAGCACAGCCGAAGCCGCCATAGCAAAAACCAAATTTTTATCCCTATTGCGCGATAAATTTTCATCAATGGAAACAACTGTCTGGGAGAAAACAATTTGAACTCCAATCACCAAAATGAAAAATATCCTAGAAACCAATTCTAAGCCCCACTCCGGCTCTAAAATTCTCGCCAATTTGAAAATCACTTCCCAGCCTTATTCTATCCAAAAAAGAAAGTTTTTCTTCGTAAAGGCTGCTGTTGTGCGCACTTGCAGAGAGTGCAGCATCTATGGCAGAAACTATGTGGTTTAAAATTATCACCCCTAGGAAAATGGCTTGCCTATCTGCCAAATTATTTGCCTTTCTTCGCAAAGCGACGTACTCATCGTAATTTTTAAGGGTTCCAGCTTTCCCAAGTTTTATATGTTCAGGATATTCTTGATTCAGGTTTTGTTCTACTCCATCATTAAGCTCCACATCTGCCCAACCCAGCACAAAATTTTCGTTTGCTATAACCTGATAAAAGGTAGCGCTATTGTATAGCGGAGTGTTATCGTTTGGGTTTTTGCTCAAATCTTTTCCAAAATATTCAACGCAAGGATTGACAAAAGCGGCATTGTTTCCGTAAAATGCCTTGCAGTAATTTTCTCTCTCTGTGCCATAGAGATTTTTCAAATTGTCTGGATACATTGAAGCATAAATATCGTACATAGCTTTTTCATATCTAGATATACTGAAATTTGCTTTTGCAAAATCTTTGTATTTTTTTACTTGATTATTGTATTTATATATGGAATGGTAATATAAACCAGATATAAGGGCAATTTCTTCTGCCAAATAAAATGTGCCTCTAATATAGCGAGATTGCCCGCCAACGTACATTTGCCCTGAGCCCGGAAGCAGCAAAGACATAAACATAGCTTTTTTAGGGCTTTTGTAGGAGCCTTTAACTTCGTCCATAGAGTTCACCCTTGAAACATTCACATTGCCGAGCAATTCTTTGCGTTTATCGGCTTCCTGTGCCCAAAGCATTGTGAGCGCAAAAAGAATTATAATTGGTATAAAAGGCATTCTAAAGGGAAATATAGTAATTTAAAATTTCTCCCTTAAAAACCGTATCAATGTTGAACTATGCACGCCGAGTTTTTTTGCAATTCTAGCTTTTGAAATTCTCTGCCCCAGCATTTTTTTAATGAGCACATTTTTCCCCACGAATTTGCTGCTTTTTGATTTTGCTCCAAAAGGCCTGCCTATATGGGCACCTTCTGCCCTTTTGCGCGCAAGGGCTTCTTTGGTGCGCTGGGATATGAGGGTTCGCTCAATTTCTGCCGACAAGCCAAAAGCAAAAGCCAAAACTTTGGAGTTGATGTCTTTCCCAAGTTTGTAGTTATCTTTTATTGTCCAAACTTGCACGTCTTTTTCCATGCAAACATTGAGTATAGACATAATCATAAACAAATTTCTCCCAAGCCGCGACAATTCGCTGCATATAATAACATCGCCCCTTTGCATTATTTCAAGCAATGAGCCCAATTTTCGCTTGCAAGTTTCTTGAGTGCCAGAGATTGTTTCTTCAATCCATTTATTGACTGAAATTTCATTTCTCTGGCAAAACTTGGAAACCTCAAACCGCTGATTTTCCACTGTTTGCTTGTCAGTGCTTACACGGATATAGCCATAGACCATAAATCCTCCTAATTGAATGATGATTTTCTAAATTATGTTTTATGAAATACGAAGCTGATAAATCGTTTATAGATGAGTTGGATTTGGACTCAGAGCCTATGTCCTTAGAGGAGATGAATAAGTATTTGGAAGAATACGCTACCGAGGATGACTGGGACGAAGATTTTTTGAACGAAGACTGGGACGACTTCGACAAGATAGACCGCAAGGTTGAGGAATTTTCCGCTCGCATTGCAGAGCTGGAAGAGGAATTGGAGCGGGTGAAAAGACAAACGTTTTCCTTATCCGACTCAGGGGGCTTGTCTAGCAAGCTAGAAATATTGGAATATAAAATATATGTGCTTGATGAGCAAAGGGGACTTTTGCTTGGGCATAAGAATATTTTAATGGGTGTACCAGGAATTCCCAACGATGTGGTTTTTGCTGAACTTGATAAAAAACTTGAAGCTATGAGATTGTTGGAAGCTGCGAAATGATAATTACATGGCGTGATAATGCAAAATACGAGCTTGAAGAATGTACCGATTATATTGCTGAAAGGTCTTCTGTTAATACAGCAAAAAAATGGAGACACAAAGTAGAGAAAAGTCTTAAAACTTTGGAGACTTTGCCCAAAGCAGGCAGGAAAATAGGTAAATACCGCAGATGGCAGGTTCATGGTTCCGCCATTCCAAAAGAAAACCGCTGAAATACAAAGCTAATTGAATGATGATTTTCTAAATTATGTTTTATGAAATACGAAGCTGATAAATCGTTTATAGATGAGTTGGATTTGGACTCCGAGCCTATGTCCTTAGAGGAGATGAATAAGTATTTGGAAGAATACGCTACCGAGGATGACTGGGACGAAGATTTTTTGAACGAAGACTGGGACGACTTTGAAAAGATAGACCGCAAGGTTGAGGAATTTTCCGCTCGCATTGCAGAGCTGGAAGAGGAATTGGAGCGGGTGAAAAGACAAACGTTTTCCTTATCCGACTCAGGGGGCTTGTCTAGCAAGCTAGAAATATTGGAATATAAAATATATGTGCTTGATGAGCAAAG
>Ga0268262_10002625_pt1 | contig 20532 bp, 19 predicted proteins | sample TergutNc150P3_FD_190354 | JGI IMG/M metagenome (GOLD analysis project Ga0268262, IMG submission 190354) | Nasutitermes corniger P3 segment gut microbial community from laboratory colony in Florida, USA - Nc150 P3 (SPAdes) (version 2) | ecosystem: Host-associated > Arthropoda: Insects >... | reverse complement strand
AGGAAGAAAAAGGCGAGAGCGACAGACGCAAAACATTACAGCGTGAGCTTGAATGGATACGCATGAGTCCAAAAGGACGGCACGCAAAGAGCAAAGCCCGTATCCAACAATACGAAAAACTTTTTCAAGATGATGAGAGGGAACGATCAAAAGGAGCGGTAACAAATAATAAAATCACAATTCCGGCAGGTCCGCATTTAGGCAAACTTGTAATTGAGGCGCAAGGATTATCAAAATCTTTCGGGAATAAATTATTATTTGACAACATGAGTTTCACAGTGCCGCCCGGAGCATGCGTCGGTATCATCGGTCCGAACGGAGCGGGAAAGACTACTCTTTTTAAATTGATAACAGGTATCGAAAAACCCGACGCGGGAGAATTGCGTTTAGGCGAGACCGTAAAAATCGGTTATGCCGATCAGATGAGAGCTTCTCTTGACAGCAATAAAAGCGTTTGGGAACAGCTTTCTGACGGACAGGATTTAATTAAACTAGGCAGCGGACAGGGAGCGAGGGAAGTAAACTCCCGCGCTTACTGCGCATGGTACAATTTTTCGGGAGCGGATCAGACAAAAAAAGTGGGAGTGCTTTCCGGCGGAGAGCGCAACAGGCTTAACCTTGCGATGATGCTCAAAGAAGGGGCGAATGTTCTTTTGCTTGATGAGCCGACAAATGACTTGGATGTGAATACATTACGCGCGTTGGAAGACGCTTTGGATACTTTCGCCGGAGTGAGCCTTGTAATCAGCCACGACCGTTGGTTCTTGGATCGCATAGTTACGCACATATTGGCTTTTGAAGACGGCGAAGTTGTATGGTACGACGGTAACTGGTCGGAGTACGCCGATTGGCGCAGAGAGAAATTAGGCACCGCGGCGGATAGTCCTCATCGTTATGTGTATCGTAAACTGGAAAGATAGTTTCTAAACTTGTCCGGTTAAAAATTCCGAATCCGCTTCATCTTCAACTTGTTTGCCGTACAAATGTTCATACAGGAAGCGCATATCTTCGGGGGCTAGGTCTATAAAACGGCAGCCTAAGTAGCCTGCGTTTTTATCTTTAAATTTGCGGACAATTTTTGCCAGAACGTTAATCGATCTGTTTTTTGTTTCGATAGTAACCGTTAATTCCGAATCAACCAAAAGAGTCGCAAGAAGACTGGAACCGAGCGGATACGCAAACATCAAACCGGACGCGCTTATATCAAGAACCCTGCCCTCAAACGGACGATTCTCCACTTTACCGTGTTCAAAGTATCCGTTTTCTTTTAAACCGAACGCAAGCACTTTGGCGTATTGATAGACATTATCAAGAACGCTGAAATCAAGCGGAGGCTTGCCTTTTTTATCATTCCAAATACGAATATACCCGATAACATACTCATGGAATAAAATGGGAATCCATGCTTCGGAATAAATACCGGATTTTAATTTATTTTTTATAATACGCTCGGTGTTTTCTTCCAAAAATTTTGTGCCGATACCCGTAGTCTCAAGGTATCTGTGAAACATCTCTTCCGTTATTATTCGTTTTTTCGGATACGGATCTGTCTTAGGCAGCGGTCCCGTAGTTGACGGAATAAAAAGAATTTTTCCCGATTCCGACACTATTTTTTCATCAAGGGTTTCGGGTTTCTTTTCTTTAAAATTGACAATCTTGTAACCGTCGGCATAACTGCCTAACAAACTCGCTATTTGTTTTATAAGCCCCGTAAGATTGCGCGGGTCAACATTTTTTGTTAAATCATTGGCTGTAATAGTTTCATATTCCGATATTTTCGGGAAAGCAAGATTATATCGTTCTCCTCGGAAAGTAAAAAGAATTTTTATGTCGGACGGAGCGTCAACTCGCAAGAAATTACGATCCAGATTTTTATACATCGCCGTCGGCGCTTTACAAGTAATCAACTCGTCCTTTTGCGCTAATAATTCGGATGTAAAATCAACCACCTGCCCTCGGTAATTAAATTTAAACTGCAATTTCATATGCTGTTTTAAATTCGGCAAAGGTTTATCGGTGCGAAGAACCAACTCCTCTTCAACCTTCTTATTGAGTTTAAAAATAAACTCTTCTCTTTCTCTTATGTGTATTAAAGGAATTTTTTCCTCGAACAATGCGTTAAAAAGAAATTCTTTTTCTATTCTTCCTACAGGTGTCGCCATAAATTTTAATAAAACCTCTCATACGGATAAAAATCATTTCGGTATATCGACTCTTTTTTCTCGGTTTCCCGATCTTTAGCGTCCTCAAGAAGCATTTCTTCAAATACCCACCTTCCCGTTGTTTTCGCTTCTCCGCCTTCAACTTGAGTCTGCCTTGTTATATACCGAATATACAACTCCCCGGAAATAGCCTGATCCTTTCCGATAAACCGAATTAAAAATGAAACAGCGCCGTCCGCCTCTTCCCTTCCGCCGCCAATCCTGTAACTCAAAGGAGAGACAACTTCCAGATCGGATAAAATGCTTTGCCGTAAAGCGGCGTCTATAGAAGCAAGAGCGGCATTCTCCATATTACCCGTCAAAAAAGCGGAACTGATATAATTGGCGAAAGAAAAAGCGGCATCCGAAGATGTCCCTTTGCCAAGTTCTCCTATAACAATATCAACAGGATAGCGGGGCGCTTCTCCCCTTTTCGGGCGCAGTAATTCTTCTGGGATTGAACCCCGAAACACCCTGTCCATCTGTTCCTGAGAAAAGGCAAACATCGGGATAGTTAAAAATAAGCCCAACGCCAACAGGCGCGCGAAAACAAATTTACTCACTACTTTAATTCTAGCAAAAAAAATGAAATTTATCTATAATTTAATAGATAATGAATAACAAAACTGAAAATCCTTTGAGCGATAATGGCACCCACCCTATAAGAGATGTCTTGTGGGGGCATATCTATATGACGGAAGAACAGGCTAAATTGACGGAATCCGCCCCTTTCCTGCGCCTAAACCGAATTATGCAGTTAGGACCCGTATATCTTGTTTATCCCGGGGCGACGCATACAAGAGCAAGTCATTCTATCGGCGTCTACCATATCGGTAAAAGACTGCTAAAAAACCTGTCGGAACGAGGCGCGGAAGACTGGCTGACAAAAGAGGGGATAAATTCCTTCCTTGCCGCCTGTCTGCTCCACGATCTTGGGCATTTTCCCTATACCCACTCATTAAAAGAGCTGTCCCTGTCTTCCCACGAGGCGCTTACAGGCGAAATTATCATGAAAGAACCCATGAAAAGCCTTGTAGGCGCTACGGGAGCCTGCCCCGAACTTACGGCGGCTATAATTGACAAGGAAAAAAAGGAAATTCAGAGCGATGAACTTCATTTTTACCGAAAATTATTGTCGGGGGCGCTTGATCCCGACAAACTTGACTATCTTAACCGTGACGCCCGTTATTGCGGAGTACCTTATGGAGCGCAGGATGTCGATTTTATCCTTTCAAAATTGCAACCAAACAAAGAAAGAGGGGTCGATATCGATTCCCGCCTGATTCCCAACGTAGAATCCATACTTTTTTCAAAATATTTGATGTACCGTACTGTTTATTGGCATCGTCAAGTGCGGGCAATTACCGCAATGCTTAAAAAAGCGCTTATAAACGGGCTTGAAACGGAGCAAATAACAGGCGAAGACCTGTACGATCTTGACGATTACAGTCTTTTTTCCCTTCTTGAGGAGAAAATCAACAATAGTTCGCCGATAAACGGGGCTAAACTTGTAGAATATGTGCGTGAAGGGAACATTTATGTCACAGCCGACGAAATTTCACCGAAAAAAACCGATTTTCAGGCGTTCAGGAACTTCAAAGACAGGGCAAAATTCGAGGAAAAGCTAGCGGAAGAACTGCGCGGAGACGGATTTGAAAAAATCAAGGGGGAAGACATAATTATCGATATTCCCGAACCCGTATCCTTTGAAACAGGGCTTTTTATTACCGACGAAAACTGCAATTTCAGCGACAGTTCCAGCGCTTTTAAGCCTCAGACGGTGGATTCATTCATTCAAACATTGTATACAATAAGGATATTTATTAATAAAAAATATAAAGAAAATATAAAGACATTTTCAAAAGCATGTAGTATACTTGAAAAGTTAGTAAATTAGGGGGATTTATATGGACATTCACAATACGAATGAAGACATGGTTTATGACGCTGTACAGACCATTTTCGATGAAATCCAACATGACGGCAATCCGGAACAATTCTGTCTGTGCTATCAATGCAGGATAGACACAATTTGTTATACACTTAACCGTATTGAACCGAATTACATAGTGTCAAACAGAGGATTCACAAGGATTGATCAATCGGGCATAAAGCGGCAGCAAATTGAGGCGGATATAAACGCTCTTATTTACAAGGGCTTGCGTCTTGTTCAACACAACATGCGCCCTACGTCGCCCCACGACGGAAGCGGAGATGTTGTGCATAAAGTCGCCAGCCCTCCCTTATTTGACATACCAACTATAACCGGACGCCTTTTTAACGGTATCAGTTTTGAGCCGATTACAGATGTCGATGTATATTTGTGCTATGAAGGCGAACCTGTCAAAATGAGAAATTCAAACTGGCAAAATCCCTTTAAAATGATTCCCAGTACTCCGGGAGTGTTTAGCTTCTGGCCTGCTCCAATTGAAGCGGACATACCGGATTTAACCAAAGAATTTAAATTTACATTAAAAGTAAGTTCGCCGGATTATGAACCGCTAAATCATTTTTTCAATATAAACTCGACAAGCAAATTTCATAATCCGCAGTCCTATGCTTTAAACCGTACTTTTAAACTGCCGGATTTATATCTTTTCCCGCCGGGTGAAGCGGAAATGAACGAAAAGCAATAACATGGGAATGTCTTGACATTGTTTAAGAATTTATAGTATTCTTATTTTATACTGATTTTTTTTGAAGATTAGTCTCCGCGTTGCGGAGTCATCCGATTAACATAGCCGCTCACGCGGCTAAAAATGGAGATAGCTATGGCGCAAGCAAGTAAAAACAGCCGTACTGCCAGCGCGACACAGAGATTTATGTGCGCATGCGGCGGAGAAATAAAGATGAAAACTCTCTTTGAAGACGGCAAAGTAAAAAACTTAGCGGAATGCGAGAAATGCAAACGCAAAGAAAGACGTCCGTCAGATTTCAAATGATCATTGTAACTTATAACTAGAACAAGAAAATTTTTGGAGGAATCCTTTGGCTAAAAAAAGTAATTCAGCGGAAAAGCGGCACCGCAGAAGCGAAGAACGCCGCTTGCGCAACAAGTCAGCAAAGAGCGCGGTAAGAAGCAGTGTAAAAACATTTGTAACTCTGACGCAGAAAAAAGACCCTAAAGCGAGCGAAGCATTAAAAGAAATGATCAAGAAAATTGACACCGCCGCCGGAAAGGGAATCATTAAAAAGAACGCGGCGGCTCGCAAAAAATCAAGAATGCAGCGTTATTATAACACGATGAAGGCGGCTCAATAATCATGGCAGCGAAAAAATTTACAAAAGTTGACATCGTAGACGCCCTCTACGAAAAAACAGGAATGACCAGAGCGGAAATTCGCAATATTGTCGACCTTTTTATAGATGAAATGAAAGACGCTCTTTTGCGCCGTCAGGTTATAGAGTTGCGAGGTTTCGGCACTTTTGAAGTAAAGGTAAGAAAAGCCCGTCCAAAGGCGAGAAATCCCAGAACAGGCGAGACTATCGCTATTCGTTCGCACGGAGCGGTCGCTTTCCGTTCAGGTCGCGAATTAAAGCAAGCCGTATGGTCGATAAACGACGATAAAAAGTCAAAAAAATAACAAATGGAATTAAATGACAATCGGATTAAAGATATATTAATCCGATTGGGGCTTATTCTTCTATCTTCAATTCTTTTTACTCTTTCTTTTCCGAATATATTTTTTATAAAAGGACTTCCCTTACTTGCGTGGTTTGCGTATATTCCCATTCTTATTATAATCCGCAAAAACAATTTGCTGTCGTGCGCAGGTTACGGAGCGATTTACGGTTTTGCTGCGTACAGTTTGTTTAATTACTGGCTTGGCAATTTTCATCCGCTCGCGGGAACAATCGTTTACTGCATTTACCTTGTTTATTTGGCTATTGTTTTTGTCTTCTTAAAACTTGCGTTAATTCTTTTTCCAAAAAGAGGCTACATTGTACAATGGGTTATTTGGCTTGCCTATGAATATTTACGCACAAAAGGATTTTTAGGGTACTCCTACGGAATAACAGGCTATTCCCAGTGGAACGTAATACCGCTTATTCAAATAGCGAGCGTTACAGGCGTGTGGGGAGTATCCGCTCTTGTCGCTTTTCCGTCTTTCTGGCTTGCGGAAGCGTACAATAACTTAAACTTGTCCGAATTAAAAAATTCGTTTGCATCTTTCTTTTACAAAGAAAAAAAATCCGCCGTAATTTGGGCAGCCGCTCTTGCGTCCGCTTTAGTTTTCGGCTTTATCAACATGAAAGATTTTTCTTCCTATCCAAATGTTCCCATCGCCCTGATTCAGCACAACACCGATCCGTGGGAAGCCGCCAAGGCTTCGTCCAATTGGCTGACAGCGCAGGCGTACCGCAAAGACCTTGAAAAATTAACCCGTCTTTCCGATAAAGCCCTGTCTTACGAGCCAAAACCGCTCCTTGTTGTGTGGTCCGAGACGGCGTTTGTTCCCAGAATTTACTGGCATACCACATACCGCGACGATCAAAATTCATGGCTTATTGTAAAAGAGCTTTTGGATTATCTTGCTTCTAAAGACATTCCTTTTTTAATAGGGAATGACGAAGGACGCAAGGACAGCGCAAAAAACCGTATCGATTACAATTCGGCTTTGCTTTTTGAAAAAGGGGTTAATACAGCCGTCTACAGAAAATTGCATTTAGTTCCTTTTACCGAACATTTTCCCTATAAAAAACAATTTCCGTTTATTTATAAATGGCTGGAAAAATCGGACACTCACTTTTGGGAAAAAGGCAGTGAGGAAACGGTTTTTTCCGTACAGGATTTTACCTTTTCCGCCCCAATCTGCTTTGAAGACACTTTCGGCTATCTGTCCAAAAATTTCGTACGCCGCGGTGCGGATGTTCTTGTAAACATCACAAACGACGCGTGGTCAAAAAGCCTGCCCTCCCAGTATCAGCATTTGGCTATGGCGGTCTTTAGGGCGGTTGAAAATTACCGTCCTATGGTCAGGGCGGCTTCATCGGGGCAAACCTGCGCCATAGACCCCAACGGCAGAATTACGGCAATGGCGCCCCCTTTTACGGAAATTGCCTTAAATGTAACGGTTCCGCTTGTAAAAAAGACCGCAATTTACACGCTTTTCGGTGATTATTTGGCAATTTTCTTTGTTTTTCTGGCAGCCGCCTTGTTGATCTACAGGGCGGTATGGTGTACAATAAAACAATGAACACCAGAAAAAAGATTCTAATCGCTGACGATGAAACCATCAACCTTGATTTCTTTGAAGTAATGCTGTCCAAGTTGGGCTTTGTGGTTGAGAAATGCGACAATGGTTCTGATGTTCCCGAGAAAGTAAAAAAATTCCTGCCCGACTTAATCATCCTTGATAACATAATGCCGGGAATGACAGGCAGAGAAATAACAAAAGTCCTTAAAAACGATCCCAATTTTAAAGAAATTCCAATCATCATGCTTTCGGCTCTGGACGATGTAAAAGACAAAGTCGCAGGTTTTGAAGCGGGCATTGATGATTATATAACAAAGCCGTTTAATTTTACCGAAGTTCTTGCCCGCATTAACGCGGTCCTGCGCAACCGCACATTATTTGAACAAATAAAAGTGCGGGAAACCCGCCTTATTCTTGCGGAAGAATTAAACAGGCATTTAAAGGACTGTCTTTCTGTTTTCATAGGAAGCGTTGACGATCTTGATAAAGCCATCGCCACAATCTGCTCAAATACCGCAAACGGCGAAAACTTTACTCAGGAAACTCTTATTCATCATTTAAATCCTGTAAGCGAAAAAATTCTCGCCGTGCGAAAACAAATTGCGGCGCTTGACGCAAGAATAGAAAAAACAATTAACGAATGGGACAACTTAAAGAAAGACGAAATAGGACTTTCCGTTCTTGAAGTCCAAATACGAAAATTCTTACAGCAGGAGCAAACATAACAATGTCAAAACGGGAAGGGAAAAAGAAAGACAGAGCGGAAGTAGTCATTCTCGGCAAGTCGACAAATTTTACAGGGATACTTAAATTCGCTTCAAGGCTGCGCATTCAGGGAGTTTTTAAAGGAACAATAGAAGCCTCAGGCGATTTAATTGTCGATAGGGACGCAGTTGTCGACGCTGATCACATAATAGTAAATTCTCTTACAGTATATGGACATATTTCAGGAACAATTCACGCAACGGATAAAGTTGACATGATGAGCGGAGCGAAAGTTCAAGGCGATGTAAACGCTTCAAGACTGCGAATAGCCGACGGAGTTCTTTTTGAAGGCAAATGTAAAATGACCAACTTGGAAAAGGACATCGAAATTTTTCATCGTCCTACAGAAGAAATAAAAGCCGATTTACTGCGAAGCAATGTCAGAGCATAATGAGAATAAACAATTAATTAATCAAGCCGAAGAAAAAGCGGCTTGCTTGATAGAAAAACTGAAAGCTGTTTCACAAAAATTGGTTTTAGCCGAATCGTGTACAGGCGGATTGATTTCATCGCTGTTGGCGCAAACGCCGGGAGCGTCGGGCGTTTTGTGGGGATCTTTTGTTTGCTATACAAAAGAGGCAAAAATTTCCATGCTTGGTTTAAATGAGAGCGATCTTTCCGACGGTCTTGTGAGCGAAAAAACAGCGTATTCTATGGCTGAAGGCGCTCTGCGAAAAAGCGGCGCGGATATTTCCGCCGCGGTTACAGGGCTTGCCGGTCCCGACGGAGACGGCAGTGATACGCCCGTGGGGACGGTATGGATAGCGGCGGCTTTAAGGGGTGGGGAAATTAATACAAAAGAGTTTCATTTTACGGGTTCCAGAAACGAAGTCCGCCTTTACGCCGCTTGCGCCGTACTGGATGAAATTCTAAAAAAATATCAATAAAAGGGTTGACATAAATATATAAAATCTGTAAAGTGGGAGTATCCTTTCGGTAACAATGTATCAAATTATTAAAATTACAAATATGAATCCAGACAAAAAAACAATCCATAGGTGGTAAAAATGGCAATTGTAAAGAGAAGCAGAAAACCTTCAGACACAAATTCTGAGGATAATGAAACGGAAAACGGAAATTTTGAAGAAACAGAACAGAACAACGAATCCGGCAACGGAGACAGAACAGGACGTGTCGTTGTAAAAGGCAGAAAATCATTCTCGGAAAACGGTTCTATCGAAGACAAAAACGGCGAATCAGAAGAACAAACAAACGGGCAGAATGTATCGGGGGATCTTCCGGCGTTACCCAAGCTGCCCTCCATGCCCGATCTTTACGGCAAACCAATCCCAAGGCAGGATCAGGACAGCGGCAAACCCCGCCTTACAATAAATGAATTAATCAGACTTAATATGAAAGACCTGCGTGAACTTGCATCCTGCTACAACATCACTCACGACGACATGGTTGTATTAAAAAAGCAGGAAATTGTTTTCGCTCTCCTTAAAGCGCACACTGAAAGAGGCGGTATTATTTACGCATACGGCTCTTTGGAAATATTACCGGACAGTTACGGCTTCCTTCGCAGTCCGCAAAATTCATACCTTCCCGGTCCCGATGATATTTACATAAGCCCAAGCCAAATCAGGCTCTTTGCGCTTAAAACAGGCGACACGGTTTACGGACAAATTCGCAGTCCGAAAGAAGGCGAAAGATTTTTCGCTATGCTAAGAGTGGAAACCGTAAACTACGACGACCCCACTGTAGCGCAGAACCGCATTCCTTTTGACAACCTTACGCCGTTATACCCGAACCGCAAGTTAGACCTTGAAACGTCTACCGAAGGCATAAGCGAAAGAGTTATCAATTTATTCTGCCCTATCGGAAAAGGTCAGCGCTCGTTAATCGTCGCCCCTCCCAGAACAGGTAAAACAATAATGATGCAAAAAATAGCGAACGCTATTACAAAAAATCATCCCGAAGTATACCTTATCGTCTTATTAATTGACGAACGTCCCGAAGAAGTAACCGACATGGAACGCACTGTGCGCGCCGAAGTTATTTCATCAACATTTGACGAACAGGCAAGCCGCCACGTTCAGGTTACGGAGATGGTTCTTGAAAAAGCCAAGCGTCTTGTCGAGCACAAAAGAGACGTTGTAATTCTTTTGGACTCCATCACCCGCCTTGCGCGCGCGTATAACCAGACAGTGCCCACATCGGGAAAAATCCTGTCGGGCGGCGTTGACTCTAACGCCCTTCACAAACCCAAGCGGTTCTTCGGAGCGGCAAGAAATATCGAAGAAGGCGGAAGCCTTACCATCATTTCGACCGCCCTTGTGGAGACAGGCAGTAGAATGGACGAAGTAATTTTTGAAGAATTCAAAGGAACGGGCAACATGGAAATCAACCTTGACAGACGCATTTCCGACCGCAGGCTGTTCCCGGCGATCAATATCAAGAAATCGGGCACAAGGAAGGAAGAACTTCTGCTTACAGAGGAAGAAATCCAAAAAATCTGGATTTTGCGCAAAGTTATCAATCCTATGGACGACATCGAAATTATCGAATTGCTTGTTGACAAAATGAAGAAAAGCAAGAATAATGAAGCATTCCTAAGATCCATGAACACCGGAACAGGGGGCATGGATTAGCCCTTAAACCGTTTATGCGGAGTTGGGCAACCATTGGAGGATATAATGAGAGACGGAATACACCCTAAGTATGAAATGACAAAAATCACCTGCGCCTGCGGAAATGTGATAGAAACACGTTCCACCACAAAGGACATAAAGGTTGAAATTTGCTCATCCTGCCACCCTTTCTTCACCGGCAAACAAAAACTCGTAGACACAGCCGGACGCATTGAAAGGTTCAGGAAGAAATACAACATCAAAGAGTAAATATACGCCATTAAAACGGCGTATATTTACACGATAAGCGACATTGCTTCGCAACGCCGCTTATCTTAGCGGTTTACGGCTTTTGCGCTGAAGCGCAAAAGCTTAACATTCCGCCTGCGGCGGAACGTCGTAAACCGCCATAACAGGGAAAATGTTTGTGATTTTGCCGAAAAAAAATAATATATGATCATTTTTAAATTTGTTTTGATAATGTTAGCGGCGGTGCTCGTTTCCAATCTGATAAACCGCTATATTCCCGCGTTATCCGCGCCGCTTGTGCAAATTGCCCTCGGCGTAATTATTTCTCTTATTCCATTCGGCGCGTTCGGCTTCGAGTTTGAACTTGAATCCGATCTGTTTTTTGTGCTGTTTATCGCTCCTCTTGTTTTCCACGCTAGCTATACATCAGATAAAAAAACATTGTGGAATATGAAAAAGCAAATTTTTGGGGCGGCGGTGTGGCTTGTCTTTCTGACGGTAGCCGCTGTAGGGTACTTAACTAATTTTCTTATTCCGGCTATTCCGCTCGCGGCGGCGTTCGCGTTAATCGGAGCGCTTGGTCCGACAGACGACGTAGCTGTTGACGCGGTAGCGAAGCGCGTGGCGGTTCCTCGTAAAATAATGGGTATATTAAGCGGCGAATCAATTATCAACGACGCTTCCGGTATTATTTGTTTCCAGTTTGCCATTATCGCGATGACAACCGGAAGTTTTTCCCTTAAACACGCGTCGTTTCAATTTGTCCTGCTTGGTATCGGCGGATTACTGGCGGGAATTTTAATGACATTAATAAAATACATTTTTATTAACAGGCTCAAGGCTTCGGGAATAAGAAACGTCACCTTGAGTATTCTGTTTGAAGTCTTAACTCCGTTTATTGTTTATATGGCGGCTGAAGCTTTGTCGGTAAGCGGAATTCTTGCCGTGTTTTCGGCGGGAATAACACATTCGTTTATGAGGGACAAGTTCAACCCTGAAACCGTAAAATTAAATATAGCGCGTGACAGCGTTTGGGAGTTTCTGACATTCACATTAGACGGACTTGTGTTCGTAATGCTCGGCACACAGCTTCCGAGTATTCTTAAAACAATTTCAAATCTTTCCATAAGCCCTTTTGCCATCGCGGGCATAGCGCTTTTGATTACAGTTATATTTTTAATTTTAAGATTTTTGTGGTGGCTTATTACAATCCGTAAAAAATCCTATCAGGAAGAGGACAGTCCCATAAGCGCCGTTAAAGCGGCTGTTATTTTCAGTCTTGCGGGCGCGCGCGGAACAGTTACTCTTGCAAGCGTAATGTCAATCCCGCTTATGCTTGATAACGGAACGGAATTCCCCGAGCGTGACTTGATTATTCTGTTGGCAAGCGGGGTTATTGTTATTTCAATGCTGATTACAAATTTTATTTTACCGTTATTTGTCAGGCGTATATCCGTAGAAGGGCGGAGCAATAAAGAACAGGCGGCGCATTCAGAAATAATAGAAGGAGTTATTTCGCGTTTGAAAAACGAAGCGACTGATGAAAACCGTCTCGCTACAGAGATTGTAATACGAAACTATGCTAAACGAAATACGGCTGAACGTAGCGGAAATTTACGTTACCTTGAAACACAAATAGAAAAAGAACTGCGCGCTCTCGTTGCTTTATGGATGAAAGAAAATACAGCCTCGCTTATTGAAAACGGCAAAGCGGATAAAACGATAGCCGAGCATTTTATTAATGTAATTAATACGCGTTCAAACAAAGGTGAAGGTAAACCGAATTTTACCAGAGGTTTATTTATGTTTATTAAACACGCTCTTAATTTTCGCGGCAGAGTCGGTATAATGGACAGGCGCGTTGATTTTGAGAATATCCTTGTTTCAAACACGCAATACGCTATTGGAAAACTGAATGAGATTAAGAATAAAGAAAACGCGGCAGCAGTGGAGAAACTTATAGCCGAGTACGAACTTATGTCCGCTGTGGGCAGAAATCATATAATGTCTGACTCACGTCTCTCAATGGAAGATTCCCCTGTTCGCGCCGTTGTAAAGAGGGGTTTTTCCATTGAACGTGAATTGATACAGGAAATGTTTGAGGCGAACCGCATTTCTAGGGAAGCCGCCAAAGAAATGCGTACGGCTATTTTAACACTGGAAACACAATTACAAAGCGATTATTAAGCAACGCGGAGATTGTTGTTCATCTTACTTATTACCAATCTCCAATAAAAACGCTTTCGGCATTTTCCTGTCCTTAAAATCTTCGTCAATTAATTTATCCGCCAAGTCTGTTATGTGCAAATCTGACGAGTATTGACTTAAACTGTCTTTAAGTTCGGCGGCGGTGGGGGCGGAGCGTTTTATGTTTACGCTTAAAAATAATTTTCCGGCAGGGGCAAGCAGTTTTAGCCATTTGCCGAGCAATTCGGTTAAATCTCGTTGTAGATCAAAATCATCTGTCATCTTTTTTGAATTGGAAAAACTCGGCGGATCGAGCACGATAATATCCCACTGTTTTTTTGCGGTTTTCGCTTTTTCTAAGAACTCAAGAACATCGGCGCGGACAAGTTTGTGGGCGCTGTTTGTTCCGCCCTCTCCTTTGAAAAAATCCCAAATTTGAAGTATATCGGCGGAAAAATTATTGAGCGAAAAATTTTCCTGCGCCCAATTTAAGTAAGTATTTGAAAGATCAACCGAGTCCGTTGAAAGCGCTCCGCCGTTAGCCGCGTATATTGAAAAAGAGCCTGTGTAGGAAAAGAGGTTTAATACTCTTTTGCCGCCGGATTCTTTGCGTATCATTTCACGTAACAGCCGTCTGTCAATAAAAAGACCTGTGTCAAGGTAGTCGGATAAATTTACTTTAAAGGAAATTCCGCGCTCATTTACGGTTTTTTCAAAATGCTTCTCGCCGATTTTTTCGTATTGAGACAATCCTTTTTGCTTTTGACGCTGTTTTAAGAATACTCGTTCAAGGTTTATGCCAAGCGCGGCGGAAGCGGATTCCCTCATTACTGATAGCCATTTATCTTCTTCGGCTTCGTCTTTCTCGTAGGGACGCTTGTACAGCGCGCCGCAGAGAGCGGCTTCCTCGGGCTTGCCGCAGTCTCCGTAAAAATCCAAAACAAGCGGTATTTCGGGAATATCACGGTCGTAAAGCCTGAATGCGCCGACGCCCGTTCTTTGCGCCCATTTTTTTAAGTGGCGGAAGCGTTTTTGTAAACGATTAGCGAACATTTGCGCCTGCGAGGCTGTTTTATCCTGCATATTTTAATATAGCATAAATAGGAAAAGGATAAGAGGTGGTCAGAGCGGAAAAATCAGTTTATAATGACTTGTCATGTTAAATATCACTCCTGTTACAAACCACCGTGAAAGAGAAAAGGGCGTTATTGTGTATCCTGTGTACTCGCGCCGTTCAGCGGGATTGTCTATCGGGATCAATTTATTTCCCGATAAAAAATTCTGCCCTTTCGATTGCCCTTATTGCGAAGTATTCCCTTTCTCTAGCGATGCGGTTTTTTCTCTTGAACAATTAGAAGACGATTTACAAAAAGCAGTTTCACAGGCGCGCAAACAAAACACTGTGATTAAAGATATTTGCTTTTCAGGCAACGGAGAGCCTACCCTCTCCCCCGCTTTCCCCTCCGCTCTGAAACTTGCGCAGGACATTCAATCAAAAGCGGCTGATTCTGCGCGGCTTGTTATCATTACTAACGGAGCGGGACTATTACAGCCGCAGATTTTTTCGCTGTTAAAAGACGCCGCATTACTGCCTGCTACAGACATCTGGTTAAAAGCGGACGCGGGAACAGAAGACTGGTACAAAAAAATAAACCGCTCCTCTATTCCCTACGAAAAACTGATTACTGCAATAAAAGAATTTACGTCCTGTTCCCCTGTAACAATACAGACAATGCTCTGCTCTATCAACGGCGAACAGCCTCAGGAAACGGAAAAGCAAGCATGGGAATCGCTTGTATGCGAATTGGCGCAAGGAGAGGGCAAGACTAGCGGTATCCGCAAAGTACAGCTATACGGCAAAGCCCGATCAGCTCCTGAAGACCCGTTGGCTTCGCAATTACCGGAAAGCTATCTTGAAGAACGCGGCGCTTCTCTGCGCGGTGCGTTTAAAAGCAAAGACATATCTATACCTGTAGAAATTTATTTGTAATTCTGATAAAATCATGAAAAAGGAGCAAACATGGAAGCTTTAAAGAAAAATCCCTCATGGAAAGGCAGGAAAGGTCCTGTTGTATTAGTCATTATGGACGGCGTAGGTTACGGAAAATATAAAGAGGGCGACGCTGTCGCCGCTTCTAAAATGGATAATCTTACGGCGCTTACAAATAAAAGCCCACACACAAAACTAAAGGCGCACGGAACAGCCGTAGGGCTTCCTTCCGACGAGGATATGGGTAACAGCGAAGTCGGTCATAACGCAATGGGCTGCGGACGGGTTTTTAATCAGGGAGCGGCGCTTGTTTCAAACTCCATACATACAGGAGCGATGTTTCAGGGCGAAGCATGGAAGAAAGTAGTCGGCAATGTAAAAGGCGGCGCGGAGAAAGACGGACATATTCCCACGCTCCACTTTCTGGGGCTTTTTTCGGACGGCAATGTCCACAGCCACCTTGATCACTTAAAAGCGATGATCACGCAGGCTAAAAAAGAAAATGTTAAACGTGTAAGGGTGCATATCCTTTTTGACGGACGAGACGTGGGTGAGACAAGCGCCCTTGAATATCTCGATCCCTTTGAAAACTTCTTAAAAGAATTAAGCGACGGAAATTTTGACGTAAAAATAGGATCAGGCGGCGGGCGTATGTGGATTACAATGGATCGCTACGGCGCGGACTGGTCAATGGTAGATCGCGGCTGGCAGACTCATGTTCTGGGAACAGCCCGCCAATTTGCCGCGGCTCATGAAGCGGTGGAAACATACAGGAAAGAAATTCCCGGCATTATCGATCAAGACTTAAAAGAATTTGTTATAGCCGAAAACGGCAAACCTATCGGTACTATCGAAGACGGTGATTCCGTCGTGTATTTCAACTTCCGAGGCGACCGAGCTTTGGAAATAACGGCGGCTTTTGAAGAAGACAACTTTAACAAATTTGACAGAAAACGCCGACCGAAAGTCTGCTATGCGGGCATGATGGAATACGACGGCGACTTGCACGTACCGAAAAATTATCTGGTAAGCCCGCCGTCAATTGATCGCACAATGGGCGAATACCTTGCGGCAAGCGGAGTAAGAACTCTCGCTATTTCCGAAACACAAAAGTACGGGCATGTTACATACTTTTTTAATGGAAACCGCACGGGCAAATTCGATGACAAGCTGGAAGACTATGTGGAAATAAAAAGCGATGTTATTCCCTTTGAACAAAAACCGCTGATGAAATGCGCCGAAATAACGGACAAGGTTGTCGAGGCGATTAAAAGCGGCAAATACGATTTTATCAGATTAAATTATCCGAACGGCGACATGGTAGGACACACGGGAGTTTACAAAGCTGTAATTCAATCCATGGAAGGCATGGACGTTCAGCTTGGCAGATTGATGAAAGCCGCTGACGAAACAGGCGCGGTAATGGTAATCACCGCCGACCACGGCAACAGCGACGACATGTACGAGCACGACAAAAAAACAGGAGCGGTCTCGCTGAAAGCCGACGGCACGCCGAAAGCAAAAACAAGCCACAGTCTTAATCCCGTTCCCTGCATTGTGTATGATCCTGAATGCAAGGGCGAGTATCAGCGTGAGCCTAAGGACAGCAGTCTTAATGAAGGATTGGGGATTAGCTCAATCGCCGCAACCTGCATGCAGTTGTTGGGATTTATTCCGCCCAGTGATTACGATAAGTCTGTGTTAAAGATGTAACGCAAGCGGTTTTTTGAATACATTGACAAAAAAAAATTTATTTGTTATTGTATCGATCTGTATAGCAGATTCCCCTGTCGGGCAATAGCGCAGTTGGTTTAGCGTACAAGTCTGGGGGACTTGGGGTCCCCGGTTCAAATCCGGGTTGCCCGACAGGGGAATTTATTGCGACACAATATTAATTGGGCATTTCAACAATCGGTTCAAAGTGCGGATTTCTAAGTTGGTTTGCCGCGCGGCTTTGCCATTCTCCCGCTTGCGGAACAACGGCGAGAAACTCCCAAATAGAGCGAGCTACGGACGTTTTTCCGTTTCTGTAAAGACTTGTGCTTAAATAATAGGCGGTTTTATAATACTCGGCTTCTTCCATGTATGCAACCAGAAGCGGGTTTTTATTGGCGATTTCAGATAACTCGGCAAGACTGCGAATTTGGTTTTCTCCCCGAGCTTCTTTTTGTGTGGTAAAAGCGAAATCATATTGACGGCGTTTTATTTCTTCCATAATGATTGTATTTTGAATAAGGAACGAAAACATCAGGTGAGGCTCCGCTGACGGGCGTCCTCTGACAGCGTAGTAATATCCCAAATTTCTGTGCGCTTTTTCTACGGCGTTATTGTTGTATCTGTACAATTCAAGGAAACGGTTAATGCCGTGTTCCGTTAATGTTTTTGTCATGGCTGATTTTTCAAATGAAGCGAATGCCTGCTCATAGGGTATCGATGTATTCTGCGAAGCGTTATTCGATCTGGTTGCTATTGCTTTGCTCGAATTAATCCAAAGAGAGTCCAAATTGTTAATTATAGACTCATAAATCTTTATCATCTCGGTATATTCTTGCCTTGTGTCATGAATAGACGCTATCCTGTATTGCAGTGTCATGCTTAACTGAGGGTCTTCCGAAGGGAACGCAGGACGTCCGCTGACCATTGCGTACGCTTTTCGGTATTGGGATAACGCAAGAGGAAGTTCGCCTTCTATTCTGTAAATTTCGCCGATCCAGTATTCGGCTTCGGGATAATCTTTTAATTTGTCAAAAGCCGCAAGAGCCGCTTTCGCGGAATTGTCAAAAGTTGATTTCGGAATACGGTAATAAAGTTCGTCTAACGCCGCAGTTGCGGCTTTGTAAAGATTGTCTCGGGAAAGCTGTTCTATTTTATCAAGAGAGTCTCCTATTCGGCGGGCTTCTCTTTGCGACAACAGATGAATAAAATCACGCTCCATTTGCTCATACATGGCTCGTCTGTCCCGCCTGGAATCTTCAAACAGCATTAAAGCGCTTCCGTAATCTCCCGAGCGGAATAACTGTCTGCCTTGCTCAAAGGAAAGCCACCAAGGAACTGCGACAGGCTGGGCAAAAAGAGGAGTTAAAAGAGCAAATAACGAAATCAAAAATATCGCTTTCTTCATAAAATTCTTAATTCCTCTTCAAAAACTGTATCCGCTTCGGCGGCGGTAATGGTTTTTATCACCTTACCATGCTTAAAAATCAACACTTTATCTCCCGCTCCAGTAATACCCAAATCGGCGTGTTTCGCTTCTATTGGACCGTTTACCTCGCAGCCCATAATAGCCACGGTTATGTCCTTATCAAGGGCGTAAAGCCTTTGCAGCCACCTGCTTGTAAAGCCGTGAGTGTCAAAACCGTGCCTGCCGCAGCGAGGGCAGGAAACAATGTTCACTCCGCGGGTCATCAATTTTACGTTTTCGGGCGAAAGCTGCGCCGCCGCCGCTACTATCTCCCTGCCGGCGATTACCTCATTTTCCATTGTATCCGAAAGCGACACTCTTATTGTATCGCCGATCCCTTCCGCCAGCAAAGTTAACAGGGCAGCGGTATTTCTTACAACGCCCGCTGTAAGGGGTCCGGCTTCGGTTACTCCTACATGGAGGAGGATTGTAGGAGCCCGAAGCCGAAGAATTTTGTTCGCATTTATAGTATCGGCAATTGTACTGGCTTTCATTGAGACAAGAAATTCAGTAAACCCGAATTTTTCAAAAACTGATATTTCTCTTTCCGCAGCTTGAGCAAGCGCATCCGCCGTACTAAGCCCCTGCTCCACCTTTTCACGAAGGTCTAAGGGGAGGCTTCCCGCGTTTACCCCGATACGGAGCGGGATGCCCTTATTTGCGGCTTTTTCCAGCACGGAGCGGACTTTTTCACTGTCGCCGATGTTGCCGGGGTTGATACGGACTTTTGAAATGGGAAAATCCATGCAGCGAAGGGCGATTTTATAGTCAAAATGAATATCGGCGCAAATCGGCATGGAAACCATTTCAGCCAGACGACCAATAACCTCGGCGGCTTCGATATCGGGGACGGCAAAACGCAAAATACCGCAGCCTAACGCCCCTAATGCCTCGATTTTTACCGCCGCATTGTCCAAATCCGACACAGAAAGGCGATCTTTCCACATTGTTTGAATGACAACAGGTCGATCCCCGCCTACATAGACAGGTTTAATATGGGGAAAATTACCGATTTTTAATATTTTACTTGCTTTTCCTTGTTCCATATGAATTACCTATATTATACTATAAGTAAGAGATGGAATTCACCATAACAGAGGACGAGCAACAAATTTTATTGACTCAGGCGAGGGAGGCTATTACCTCAAAACTTGAGGGGCGAAGACCGTCTTGGCAGGGAGAAATAGGCGAAAATTCAAACCTAAAAACACCCTGCGGAGCGTTTGTTTCCCTTCACATGAAGGACAGCCAACGCAGTTTGCGGGGCTGTATCGGCAGAATGGCGGCTAATTTGCCGCTGATAGAAACGGTGCGTCTTATGGCGGAATCCGCCGCTTTTGAAGACCCTCGTTTTCCGCCGTTAAGGGAAGATGAATTGCCAAGTCTGCATATTGAGATTTCCGCCCTTTCTCCCATGTCGCCGTGTCCGAACCCAAAACAGGTACAAGTCGGCGTTCACGGGCTTTTATTAACGGGGCGGGGAAGATCGGGGGTTTTATTGCCGCAAGTGCCGGTTGAACAAGGATGGGATCTTGAACAATACCTCGATTATATTTGCGTAAAGTCGGGGTTACCCCAAGGATCGTACAACGCGCCTGATACCCAACTTTATACTTTTACCGCGATTGTTTTCGGAGAGGAATAATGGAACTGCGTCTTTCACAATTTTTCACAAAATACACCTCTGAAAGGTCCGGACATATATCCACAAACGGCTCATCCGATCCTCTTGTAAACTCCATTGAATACGATTCACGGAAAGTAAAACAAGGAAGCTTATTTTTCGCCCTTAAAGGAATTCATACCGACGGAAGCCTTTATATTGACGATGCTATTCAAAAAGGCGCCGCGGTAATCGTACATGAAAACGACATTACAGAATTCAAAGAAAACATAGTCTACATAAAGGTAAAAGACGCACGTTTCGCAATGTCTCCCATTTCCGCCGCCTTTTACGATTTCCCCTCTCAACATTTGCTCGTAACGGGAGTAACAGGAACAGAAGGAAAAAGCACCACTGTGTATTTAATCTGGCAGTTACTCACATTAATGGGTAAAAAGGCGGGCTTTGTTTCTACCGTTCAGCATTGTTTGGGCGGCGAAGTTTTGGAAAACAGCGAACATCAAACCACTCCCGAAGCTCCCGTTATTCAGCGGCTTTTGCGTGAAATGGCGGATAACGGCTGTG
>Ga0268262_10002624_pt1 | contig 20541 bp, 17 predicted proteins | sample TergutNc150P3_FD_190354 | JGI IMG/M metagenome (GOLD analysis project Ga0268262, IMG submission 190354) | Nasutitermes corniger P3 segment gut microbial community from laboratory colony in Florida, USA - Nc150 P3 (SPAdes) (version 2) | ecosystem: Host-associated > Arthropoda: Insects >... | reverse complement strand
AGGTCAACCAAAAAGCGTTGCAGCCGTACATGGCGCAGGAGATAAAATTCAAAGAGGCGATAGACATAGCCGTAAAGCCGATACGCAACTTCATGCTGCGGCAGGTGACGGAAAAAGACGTCGCCCTATTCGTGCGCATAAGCCGCACCCCGCCGCCGCGCACGGTAGACGATTTATCGTTGGAGGTGATAATCCCTGCGTTCATAACAAGCGAACTGAAAGCCGGTTTCATAATCGGCTTCATACTGTTCATCCCGTTTTTGGTGATAGACATGGTGGTTGCCAGCGTACTGCTGTCGATGGGAATGATGATGCTGCCGCCGGCCATGATATCCATGCCGTTCAAAATAATCTTATTCGTGATGGTAGATGGGTGGAATTTGATTGTCAGGGAATTGGTCGTGTCGTTTAGATAAAGCGGGTAGGCGATAAATCAAAATCAAAGTCAAAGTCAAATTCTTTTTAAGACGAAGCCTTCGGCTTCATAGATATATGCGGGGCTAAACCCCGCATATTCAGTCAAAGTCAAAGTCAAAATCAAAGTCAAAATCTTTTGCCGTTGACTTTGACTGAAAATCGGGGGTTTACCCCCCGATTTATCTTTTGACGTTGACTTTGACGTTGACGTTGACTTTGCAGTTGACTGAAAATGAGGGGTTTAGCCCCGAACTTGTTTATCTCGGCGCAGCCAATTTATCTATGAAAGGCGCGTAGCGCCTTTCGTCTAAAAAAGATTTTGATTTTAAAGATTTTGACTTTAATTATTTGACTTTAAAAAGGCTAAATCTAAATGGATCCCTTAGTAGTCGTGGAAATAGGCCGTCAAGCGTTGATCATAACGCTGCTGCTCTCCGGCCCGATGTTATTGGTCGGCTTGGCTTTGGGCGTGATAATAGGCATATTCCAGGCCGCGACCCAGATCCACGAGGCCACGCTTACTTTCATTCCTAAATTCTTGGGAATATCGCTTGTGCTCCTGCTGCTTATGCCGTGGATGCTGATCAAGCTGGTTGAGTACACGACCAACCTGTTCGCCATGATAGGCAGGATAGGGTTGGGATGATAATTCGCAGTAACGGTTAACATAAATCCATTATGACCAAAAAAGGGTGGGCTGACATGGAAGGCCTGATGGTTACGCTTGACCAGATTCAGTACTACCTGCTGATGTTCGTCCGCGTTATAACCATGCTGGCGCTGCTCCCTATTTTCGGCGCGAACTATATTCCTTTGCAGGTCAAGGCCGCGTTCGGGCTGTTGTTCACCTCCGTGCTCTTTTCTGTGCAGCTCGCCGCCGGCCTTCCGGCTTTTCCCGGGGCGTTCACGTTGCCGCTCTTTTTTATGCTGGTGATAAAGGAGGCCCTCGTCGGCGTGGCGGTCGGCTTCGCGGCTTCGTTCCTCTTCACTGCGGTGCAGTTCGCCGGCCGCATGGTGGACACCGAGATGGGCTTCGGCTTCGTAGAGGTGGTAGACCCGTTCACCGAGGAGCAGACGACGGTCTTGGGGCAGCTGCAGGTGATACTCTTTACGATACTGTTCTTGGCGATAAACGGCCACTATTTCATGCTGATAACCGTGCAAAAAAGCTTTGAGATAGTCCCCATGTTCAGCGCGGTTTTCCCCGGCGGCAAGATGACCGAACACCTGACGAAGATGACCGCCGACGTCTTTGTATTAGGCCTAAAACTCTCCGCCCCGATCTTCGTGACGCTGCTGCTATCGGAAATAGCCATGGGCATAGTAGCCCGCACCGTCCCCCAAATGAACATATTTTTCGTAGGCTTACCGCTTAAAATAGTGATAGGAATGGCGACAATGGTAATAGTGCTGCCGATGCTGGCCGACCTGTTCAAAAGAATGTCGGAGGGAATCATCAAGGATATTTGGAAGTTACTATACTTAATGAGCGGATAATAATGATGTTGTTTTTTGATTTTTATTATTTTGATTTTAGTTTTGATTTAAAACAAGGTTCAACAATCAATGGCCGAAGACTCGTCGCAAGAAAAAGAAGAAGCCCCCTCTGAAAAGAAGCGGGAAGACACGCGAAAGAAAGGCCAGGTGGCCAAAAGCACGGAGATCAACTCCGTCTTCGTGCTGCTGACCGCCATATTCCTATTGCGTCTCGTCGGCCCGTGGATGATGCGCGAATTCGAATCCCACATCCGCGACTACTTCGCCCTCTGCTCGATCCCCGATATGAGCATGCAGCGTCTCATAGAGCTCTCCCAGGGGGCTTTAGTGCTCCTCTTGAAAATCATACTGCCCTTCGCCGGGGCCATCCTGTGCGCCGGAGTGCTGGCCAACGTCGTGCAGATCGGGTTGCTCTTCACCTTCGAGCCCATGATCCCCAAACTCGAAAAGCTCAACCCGTTGAGCGGCTTGAAGCGGATATTCTCTATGCGCACCGTCGTAGAGACTATCAAAAATATCCTCAAAATTATCCTGATAGGCTACATAGCCTACGCCACCATAAAGGGCGAGTACGAGATACTGATCACGCTCGCCGATGTCTCCGTCATGATGATATGGCAGTTCGTGCTCTCATCCGCCTACGACATATTCGTGCGCACCGCGCTCGTCATGCTCCTGATAGCGTTGGCCGACTACGGATACCAGCGTTACGAGCACGAGAAGAAGCTCAAAATGTCGCATCAGGAGCTAAAGGAGGAGCACAAGAATATGGAGGGAGACCCGCAGGTTAAGGCGCGGATACGCGCGTTGCAGCGGGAAATGTCGCGGCGCAAGATGATGGATCAGGTCCCTCAGGCGTCGGTTGTGGTGACCAACCCGACCCACTTGGCCATCGCGCTGCAATACGACGCGGAAAAGAACCCCAACTCCGCGCCGATAGTCGTGGCCAAAGGGGCGGATCTGCTGGCTCTGCGGATAAGAAAGATAGCGGAGGAAAACAAGATACCGATACACGAAGACAAGCCGCTGGCGCGGGCCATGTACGACAAGGTGGAAGTGGGGCAGGAAATACCGTATGAGTTCTTTGCGGCTGTGGCGGAGATCATGGCGTTAATCTACAGGATGCAAGGGAAAAAGGCCGTGTAATAGAGCGGCCGGATGATGAAAGCCGGATTCGAAAGGAAATATATACTTAACTCCGCGAATTCCCCGCAGTTCCCCCCGAATCTGTCCAGAACGCCCCCCCGCAGAACTTTTTTTGACTTTTTTCACATAACTATTGACATCGGCCCGCCCCAAATACTATTTTAATTCGTATAAATGGGGGCCGCCGAAACCCAGGCTTCTCGGCGGCCTCCGCTAAAACCACTGTTTTTGGGGGAAGGATTGGTTACGGTGTTGACGATTTTGGTTTTGTCTATAACGATGCTGATAATTTTGTCTATGACGACGCGCCTCTATGACGCAAGCCGTAGCGTCGCGCCTATCCCCTGCGCCGCCGCATTGCTTGACACAATGAGAAAATACCCCCCCCCCCCCCCCCCCCCCCCCCCCCCCACGCTTTAAATGCCTATTTTTGCGCCCAAATATCCACGAGGTTGTCATTAAATCAACTGGGAGACATTTTTGCCGCCCCGGCGAAACATCGCTCAGAACGCGCTATAATCGCAATATACGGGTCGTTGCGTTTTCACCAACGTTTCGGCTTTCCGCGCCCGGTCAGCCGCGCAAACATTTATCGAGAGGCACTAACATGAAAAAACCGACGCTTCTTCTCGCCGCCGCGCTATTTATAGCGATGGCCGCAACATCCGCCCGTGCCCAAATCAAGTACGTGGCGGTCGTGGAGACTGAGATAGACGAGCAGTCCGGCGCGGCGGCTAAGCTGAACAAGGCCGAGGTGAGGCAGATGACGGCGGAACTGCGCAGCGTGGCCGTCAAGAACCTGCCGCGAGACAGGTTCAACATAATGACCTCGGAGACCGTCATGTCGCAGGGCAGCGCGAAGCTGGAGGAATGCGCGGAGGAGAACTGCGTCATAGCCCTCGGAGCAAAAATAGGCGCGGACTACATCGTGCGCGGAATAGTAAGCAAACTCGGAACGAACCTCACTATGTCGGTTGAAATGTATGAGACGGAAGACGGAAATTTAGTGGGTACGTCCGGTCTTGTCCGCTCCGAAAACATCGCGGATCTCGTGGACAAAGCGGCGGTAGCTTGCGCGGAGATGTACAAGACGTTTGTGAGCACGCAACGCCCCGCGCCGAAAGCTCCGGCGGCGGTGCAGGAACCGCCGAGCCGGGAAATTGTCGCGGCGGAACATGAAACGGCTCCGACGGCGAAACCGGGGACGGAAAGCAAGCCTAAGAAGAGTGAGAGGGCTGAAAAACCTGAAAAGCCTAAGAAGGATGTTGTCGCGGCGGAGCCGCAGACGCCGCTGGAACGGAAGCCGATGACGGGGTTTACGCTCGGATGGAGCTTTAACCCGTTTTCAAGCGCGGGCAGCCATTCGGCCTTCCAATTGGGGATAGTTCATTTCCGTCCGCTGTCGGAAAGAGTCGTGTCGTTAAACGCGGAAGTGAACATGTGGATGGGCGGAGCTTCTTACCCTTCTCCTTATTACGACGAGTCATTCGGAATCTTCGGCTTTAACGCGCCTGTTACAGCGTTGATACAGTTAAACTTCTTTTCCCTTGAAGCCGGCGCGGACGCGGATTTGATTTTCGGCAATGACCAGACATTGTTCAACGCCGGGTTTGTGGTCGGCGCGGGCGTCGGGTTCAGCAAAAAACATTCGCGGCGGTATTTTTACAGATATTGCGGCGGATATCGCTACAATACGCATGTCATTGGGATGCGGTGGCTGTTTTAGTTTTGTGTTTTGACATTTAAATATTTAGAATAGGAGGTTGCAATGTCTGCGATTATGCGGCGAAGACAGATGTATTTGATTGCGGCGGCTGCGGCGGTTGTTGCTGTTTTGTGCTGCGGGTGTTCGGATGACGGGATCGGAGGGGCATTTTGTGAACAGAAGATTGCGAACATAGAACGTGACGACATCCGTAGATACAAGACGGTGACAATAGGCAATCAGACGTGGACGGCGAGAAATTTGGATATCCAAACCGGCAATAGTTGGTGTTATGCGGACAAACAGTCTAATTGCGATAAATACGGGAGACTGTACGATTGGTTTACGGCTATGAATATTTGCCCTGTCGGGTGGCATTTGCCGACAAGTAAGGATTGGGACGTTTTGATGGTGGCGGTCGGCGGTTCTTCGGTGGCTGGTAAGAAATTGAAAGCGTATCATGGTTGGTATAATAACGATAACGTGACGGATGATTTTCAGTTTTCGGCCTTGCCGGGCGGCGACCGGCTCCCCTATGGCGATTTCAACAATGCTGTCGGCAACGGCTTCTGGTGGACGGCTACGGAGTGCTCCGGCGGCAACGCTTACTACCGGTACATGTACTACAACCGCGACCTCGTGCTCGAGGACTATATCGACAAGAGCTTCGGCTTTTCGGCGCGTTGCGTTCAGGACTGAAGCGTGGCGCGGCCGGCGAAGCCAACCGCATCCCGCCGTCGTTAGCCGCGTAGCGGCGGGTCGAAAAATTTTTAGAAAATTGACGCATCCGCTGTCGGCGTATATTATATTGAAAATACCGATTAATATTGTACGGCAACGTTATACGGGGCGGGGTCGTTGTCCGAGTGTTATAATATAGGGGGGGCAAAACATGAACCGGAAGCTAATCATATATTTTGATAATTGTTGCTACAGTCGGCTATTTGACATTAACGCGCTGGGTAATGTGAAAGCGCAGGCCGCTAAAATTCGGCATATTATCAATAATCGGATAAATGGCGGCTACATTATTGTAGGCAGCCCTATTGTAATGGCTGAAATACGAAAAACACGCAACGCCAAAAAACTGAAAGCCATCGAAGTACTTTATTATGGTATCATTGTGAACGAGGTCAAGATTTCAGCGCAGATTGTTACAAGGGCGGTAAAATTGAATCTAATGGGGCTGGGCAAAATGGACAGTTTTCACCTTGCGGCGGCTGAAGCGGCGGAGGCTGATTTTCTAATAACTACGGATGAAAGGTTTATACGAAAGTGTCAAAATAGAAACATAACAGCGGTAAAAGTTATAGATCCTTTAAATTTTTGAGGAGGTTATTATGATGCCGGTACAAGCGATGCCCGAATCCGTAATTGATGATGACGTATTTAAAGAGGTGGACAGTTTTGAAAAAACCGGTAATTGGACGGAAGAGCGGCACGAAATATTGGAAAAGCTATCTATGGAGGAAATCGCCGCCGATATTATGCGCATACAAGCCGAACACCCGGAAAGGTATTTGACGCCGGAAGAGTTCCGGGAAAAGATTCGGCGCATGGAAGAGGAGCAGCCTGTCGGTCGCCGCGTCGAAATGGCGGGCGCGTGATGGGATGGGCGGTATAGAGAGTCAGCAAATTCGTAATAGCAATATTCCTTCTTAAGAATCATATCCTTTTTACGGATACGCGGTTCCGCCGCGCCCCGCCGCGCCCGGACGCTGCTGCCCGGCGGCCGTTGAGGATGGCGAAGGCGCCGCCGCCGAAGCCGCCGCCGCCGAGGACGCCGAAGATGCGGAGGAAGCCGTCCGGTCGGCCGCTTCGGAGCCGCTTGCGTTCACGTTCACGGACAGTATCTGCTTGACGTTCCTGATAACCGTCTTGACGTCGTCCTGCCCGGGTTTCTCCGAAAACACCACCGGCATTACCCTCTCGTTCTTTTTGCAGTATTGCGCGGCATGGCTTTTCGAGAGTATCGGCACCGCCTTGCTCTTAGAGGATATTTGCGAGAGGCCGAACATGGGGCCGAAGCCCGCTATCACCACGTCGGTGTACGATATGAGGGCGGCGGTTTTGGGTACGGACATCGGCGGCAGGATAGGGAAAGGCGCCTCTTTGGGCTGCCGGCCTTCGTCGTCCATCCCGCCGAAGACGCAGAACCGCCCTAAGCCCGAAGCGCTTTTGAGCGCCTTCATCAACTCGGCGCACCACTCCTTGCCGCAGGCGCTCTCCAAGCTCGCCAAGTCTATGCAGATCAGAGCCGGGTCTTTTTTCAGCTTGTTTTCGCTCAAAATCTGCGCCACCTCCTCCGCAGCGGACTTTTGGAGGCCCCAGCGCGGGCGCGACTCCACGTCGGCTTCGAGTATCTTAGCCGCCTCCAAATTGCGCTCCCACTCCGAAACGCCCTCCCGGTCGGACGCGACCAAGCGGATGTTCAGGAACGGGTAGCTGTTCCCCGCGTCCCAGCCGATGCGCAGGTGGGCGCGGCAGAGCCCTATCAGGTAGAGATGGGCGAGCGTGCAGCGCCGCTCGAGCGACACGCATATATCGAAAGATTTTACCGACAGCTCCGCCACGAGCTTGTTGAACTCCGCGCCGTAGAGCGAGAACTCGGCGGGGTTGAACTTCATCAGCCGCGAGTTTTTGAGGGTGCTCACGAACGGAGCGTGGGCGGCCGGGCAGACGAAGGTCAGATTGGAGTCCTTGTACCTGCCGGCGATGGCGAAGAGGTTCTCCATCTGGAAGATCATCTCGATCCGGTCGGCGGGCAGGATGAAGAGTATCTCCGCCGACCGGCTGAGGTCGGCCGGCAGTGAGGTTGTGCTGCCGTCTATCTTTTTGCGCAGCATCTGCCTGATGACCCACTGCGACAGCGCGGGCCCCATAACGCGGAAGAGCAGCCTCTTGAAGCGCCCGATGTTTTTTGTTTTGTCGGCCATAATCATTTAAAATAATTTATGGCGCGTCGGCGTAATATATATTTATTTTATCTTGAGTCGAAGATTTGTTCTATAATATAGATAATGCTCGCAATCATTAATTATATACTGGCGATCGGCATAGCCGCCGCGGCCGCCTCCGGGGTTATAAACGGGGCCGGCGACGACGGGCACGGCATATTCGGATACACCGGGCTCGCGTTCCCGCTGGCGGCTATGGGCGTCGCGGTCTGGCGCGTCTCGCGCCGCCCGCTCCGCAAAGCCGGCGCGTACCTCTTCCTGTGGCCCGTCGCAATGACCCTGCTCTCCCGGACGCTGTTCTCCAACAGCGAGGGGCTGCAAGGCGTCTACCCCCTGCTCCTCGTCGTCTCCGTGGCGCTGTCGGCCATCGCCAGGCCGGATTTCACCTGGGGCGCGGTGTTTCTGTTCTCGGCCCTCTTTTACACCGGGCAGGTGGTCATGGAGGAGCGTGAGCCCCTGCCGCCGGGCGGCGCGTTCCCCTTCTACCTCCAGCTGGTCGGGTTCTGGGTGCTGTCGTTCGCCGCCGGGCTCGTCCCGTGGTGGGTGCTCAAAAGACGCGGCGAGGCGCAGGAGCGCGAGTTCGACGCGATGCTCGAAGACGTCCGCGACAACGCGCTCTCCGGCGCGATGACGCGCCCGCACGCCGCCGCGCCGCATAGGGAGCCCTCCAAAAAGGGCCCCGCGACCGAGAGCGCCACCGTCCCCATGGGAACCGGCACCCGCACGCTGCGGATAGACGGCACCGCCGCCGCGCCCACCGACACCATCTCGCTTCTTAACGTGGGCGGCGACGGCGTGAACGTGCAGCTCAAGTCGATGCTCTTCTTCATGCGATACAACTTCAAAGGCCTCACCGCGAGCGCCTTCATCTACGACGCCGCCAAAAACACCCTGGCGCTCAACTGCTACGACGCCAAAGCCGGCGTGCAGATATTGGAAAACGCCCAAATCCCCATCGGCGCGGGCGTCATAGGCAAGGCGGCTAAGGACAACATCCTGTTCATGAGCGGCGACCTGTCGCTCTATCAGGGGGGCGGCCTCCAATACTACGCCAAAGCCGAGGGGGTGTGCTCCGTGCTCGCCGCGCCCATAACCGCCGAGAGCGGCAAAGAGCTCATAGGCGTGCTGGCCGTGGACAGCGTCAACAAAAACGCCTTCACCGAGCACGACAAGGAGCTTATGCGGCGTTTCTCCGCCATCGCCGCCGCGCTCATAGTGAACATCCGCATGCGCGTCTCCTTGGAACACGCGGCCAAAACCTTCAACGCCCTCTACGAACTCGGCCACAACCTCTCCGTGGCGCTCAAACCGGAGGAGATATTCCGGGCGGTCCTCGACATCGTCCCTAAGGCCGTCCCCTCCTGCACTCGTCTGATAATCGCCCTGCACGACCGCGAGAGGAACTCCATCAAGCTTCAGCACATCGGCGGCGCGGCCGGGGAGCTCGCCGAGGGGATGGAGTTTTCGACGGCTGCGGGCGGCATATACGCATACGCCCTCAACAAAGGCTGCCCGGTGAACATCGGCGACGCCCGGGCCAAGAGGAACTACCGCTTCGTCCCCGAAGAGCCGGACAACCCGCACCTCCGCTCGCTTCTGATCATCCCGATCTTCGGCGGCGAGGAGCGCAGATGCGTAGGCCTCTTCTCCGCCGAAAGCGCGGCGCCGGAGTTCTTCACGCCCGATCTCGAACAGATACTGAACACGATGGCGGAGAACGCCTCCGTGGCCCTCACCCGGTCTATGCTGTACTTGAAGATGGAGAAGCTGGCCACGACAGACGGACTGACCGGCCTCAACAACCACCGCACCTTCCAAGAGATCGCGGCGCGGGAGTTCGAACGGGCCAAACGCCACGGACGCCCCCTGTCCATGCTGCTCACCGACATAGACCACTTCAAAAACTTCAACGACACCTACGGCCACCCCGTCGGCGACCTGGTGCTGCGCGAGATCGCCGGATGCATAAGGAGCGCCGTGCGCGCCAGCGACTTCCCCGCCCGCTACGGCGGCGAAGAGTTCGCCGTGGTGCTCCCCGAAACCGCCGAACAGGGCGCGATGGCCATAGCCGAACGCATAAGGCAGACGGTGGAAGCCAGAGTGATAGAGAGCGGCAAAAACATGCTCCGCGTAACTATAAGCATAGGCTGCGTGACCTACCCCACATACGGAACCACCCAGCAGGAGATCATAGACTGCTCCGACAAAGCCCTCTACGCCTCCAAAAAAGGCGGACGCAACCGGGTGTCGCTCTATAACCCGTCCATGACGGTCAGCTCCAAATAAAGACTCCGCTCCAAATTTTTTTAAAAAAAAGTATTGACATCGGGAAGTTATTGTGTTATCTTATATACATAGCACATAGATATGTTATATATGTTTAAACGGTGTTTTATGGGAGGTTTTTTATGGGATCGGTGAACCTGTCGCTCCCGACGGTCCAGATACGGGAGATCAGAATAAAATCCATTACCGGCTTTCAGGGCGGCGCGGAAGAGCTGGTCGGCTGCTCGCGCCGGGGGCTGAAAGACAATTTGCGCTCTTTCACCCAGTGCGTGGGCTGCGCCGCGTCCAAAGCGGCCTGCATGACGGTTTTGGTGCAGGACGGGGCGGTAATCAGCCACGGGCCGGTGGGGTGCTCTTCATGCCTCCACGAGTTCGCGTTCACGTACAGGGTCAACTCCCCGCTTCGCGGCTTGGAAAAACCCGCGCCGCGCAAGATATACTCCACAAACCTCACCGAGAAGGAGACGGTATACGGCGGAGGCGTCAAGCTGCTCGCGGCCATACGCGAGGTGTACGGGCGAGCCAAACCGAAAGCGATCTTCGTTCTGACGACCTGCGCCGCCGGCATCATCGGTGAGGACGTCGAGAGCGTCTGCGGCGAGGCGGAGGCGGATATCGGCGTCCCGGTGGTCGCCATCTTCTGCGAGGGCTTCCGCTCTACGGTTTGGACTACCGGTTTTGACGCGGGTTATCACGGCATAGCGCGAAAGCTGATCAAGCCGCCCCGCAAACGCAGGGACGACATGATAAACGTGATCAACTTTTGGGGCAGCGATGTCTTTAAGGATTGGTTCGCCCCCTTCGGCGCGGTTCCCAATTACATCACGCCCTATTCTACTATAGAAAGCCTCGCGTGGTCGAGCGAGGCGGCGGCGACGGTGCAGGCTTGCTCGACGCTCGGCTCCTATTTGGGCGCGGCGCTGGAACAGGAGTTCGGCGTGCCCGAACTGCCGACGGCCCCGCCTTACGGGATCGCCCAGACCGACCGGTGGTTCAGGGCTCTCGGGAAACTGCTCAAAAAGGAGGATGCCGCCGAGCGGGTTATCGCCGGAAAGAGGGCGGAGTATCTGCCCAAGATCGAGGCGCTTAAAGAGAGGATCCGCAAGCACGCGGACGGGCGGACGCTGACCGCCTACGTCACCGGCGGGGCGGCCCACGGCCACGCGCTTTTGTCGGTGCTCGGCGAGCTGGGGATTCAAGCGGTAGGCGCGGCCATTTTCCACCACGATCCGATCTTCGACAACGGCGAGCCCGACAACGACCAGCTCGCCCAGCGCGTAAAGGATTACGGCGACGTGCCGAATTTCAACGTCTGCAACAAGCAGGAGTTTGAATTGGTGAACGTGCTGAACCGCCTAAAGCCCGACCTGCTTCTGGCGCGGCACGGCGGAATGACGCTGTGGGGCGCGAAGTTCGGGATCCCCTCGCTGCTTGTCGGCGACGAGCACTACTCCATGGGCTACGAGGGCCTGCTGAAGTACGGCGAGCGGATACTCGAAACTTTGGAAAACGACGAGTTCGTGAAGAATCTCGCGAAACACGCCGTCAATCCATACACTAAATGGTGGCTCGGCCAGCGGCCGAACGCCTTTTTGCAGACGCGGATAAGGGGAACCGAGGCATGAGCAACGTTATCGAACAGGGGCGCTACACGTGCGCCATAGGGGCTATGCAGAGCGTGGTCGCCATTCGGCGGGCGGTGCCTATCCTTCACGCCGGCCCGGGGTGCGGCGATATGATCACCGGATTCTTCGAGAGAGCCACCGGATACGCGGGCGGCAGCACAGCCCCCTGCACCAATTTTTCGGAGAGGGAAGTAGTCTTCGGCGGCATAGACAGACTGCGGGAAATAGTCGCCAATACATACAAGGTTTTAGATACGGATTTGCAGGTGATCCTGACCGGATGCACATCGGGAATCGTTGGCGACGACGTGGACGCTCTGGCCGACGAGTTCCGCGCCGAAGGCAAACCGGTCGTCTCGGTGGAGACGGCGGGCTTCAAGTGCAATAATTACGAGGCCCACAGCCTCGTGGCGAACGCCATAATCGACCAGTATGTCGATAGATTCTCCAACGGTAATGAGAACCGCTGCGAACCGAATACCGTCAATCTGTTCGCGTCGCTGCCCTACCAAGACCCTTTTTGGAAGGGGAATCTCGGCGAATACAAGCGTCTGCTCGAAGGGCTGGGCCTAAAAGCCCAAGTCCTCTTCGGCCCCTTGTCGGAAGGGGCGGAGGAGTGGAAGCGCATTCCCCGCGCCAACTTCAATATCCTTGTTTCGCCGTGGTACGGGAAACCGATAGCCGATCATTTGAAGACGAACTACGGCCAGCCGTACACATGGTTTCCGCATATTCCCATAGGGGCTAACGCGGCGGAAAAGTTTTTGCGCCAAGTATCGGAGTTCGCGCTTGAACAAAACGCGGACATTAACAGGGAGAGGGCGGAGACGTTTATCAGGCGCGAACGCGAGGCGTATTATGAAGAGATCGATAACTTAGCGACATTTCTCATGGAGTTCCGCTACGGGCTTCCGACCCATGTGCACGTACTGCACGACGCGGGCTACGTGGTGGGGCTTTCCAAATTCCTGTTGCACGAAGTAGGCATTGTGCCTAAAGAGCAGTTCGTCACCGACAACACGCCGGATAAGTTCAAAGAACAGATTCGCGCGGAATTGGCCTCGACCTCCGACAAGCGCGAGATTCCAATCACGTTTGAGCCTGACGCTGGATTGGTTCAGGAAGCCGTCCGCAATATAAAGCACGGCGGGCGCGGATTGATTATAGGCAGCGGCTGGGACAAGGAGCTTGCCCGCGAAAAGGATTATGATTTCCTTTCGGCGGCGGCGCCTTCACCCTACCGGTTGGTGCTGACCACCGGCTACGTCGGTTTTTCCGGCGGGCTCAGGGTTATTGAGGATATTTATCACAATGTGCTCGCGACGTATAGGTGATCGATATGGTATACAGAGCGGCGTTTGCCGGTATAGGAAAATACGTGGATCAGCACTTCGGGGCGGCGCGGTGTTTTCAAGTGTACGACATAGGGGCGGGCGGATACAAATATGTCGAAACACGCGAGACAGAGGCCAAGTGCCGCGGCAATTGCGAAGGCGGATTTGAACACTTGTTTGAAGCGCTTAAAGATTGCGACATAGTGTTCGCCTGTCAAATAGGACCGGGCGCGGCGGCTTTTATGATCTCCAAAGGCAAACGTGTCTTTGAGGCGGCCGGCGCGGTGGAAGAAATCATCGCGCAGATCATTGAGAAAAAGCTGTTGGACTAATTGCGGTAAACCTAAAAATAACAAAAAGGAAACCGAATCATGGCGACGGAATCGGCAGTGCAAGCGGCGTATCGGTTCGATACGCAAAGGGTGCGGGCGGGCTACGAGCCTAAGGATCATCAGGGCGCCGTATCGCCGCCCATCTATCAAACCGCCTCCTACGATTTTCGGGATGTGGAACACGCGAGGAGCCTCTTCAATAATTCGGAGGCCGGAAACCTGTACACCCGCGTCGGCAATCCGACGGTGGCGGTGCTGGAGCAGCGCGCGGCCGCGCTTGACGGCGCGGCCGGCGCTATCGCGTTGGCGTCAGGAATGGCGGCCATAAGCTATACGCTGTTGGCCCTCGCCGAAGGCGGCGGGCGGATACTCACATCGCCATACCTCTACGGCGGCAGCGCCGACAGCTTCAAAATGGTCTATCCCAGATTCAAGATTCATTTTGATTTCGCCGAAAACATCCTTAATCCCGAAGAGTTGGAGAAGGAGATCAAGCCGGACACCAAGGCGATATTCATTGAGAGCATAAGCAACCCGAGCGCGGTGCTGCTGGATGTTGACGCGATTGCGGCCGTCGCTCACAAACACGGGATTCCGCTTGTGGTGGACAACACGGTGGCCACGCCGTACCTCTTCAACCCGATAGCGCACGGGGCGGACATTGTGATCTATTCCGCGACCAAAGGACTCAACGGCCACGGCAACCTTATCGGCGGATTGGTGCTGGAGAGCGGCAAATTCGATTGGCAAAACGGTAAATTCCCGCAATTCGCCGAAAAGGTCTACACGCTGCGCGACGCGGACGGCAACATACGCACTTTCCTTGAGGTATTCCCGGAGATTCCCTTTACCTGCCTGATCCGGTTAAGATACCTGAACTATTTCGGCGCGGCGCTCGGCCCGTTCGACGCCTATTTGGCGATCATAGGTTTGGAAACGCTCTCGGAACGTCTCGCGAAGCAGAGCCGCAACGCCGTGACGCTGGCCGAGTATCTCAGCTCCCATAACGCGGCGGAGTGGGTGCGGTATCCCGCGCTTAAAAACAGCCCGAACCATGAGTTGTATAAACGCGATTTCAAAAACGGCGCGGGGGGAATTTTGGCGTTCGGGTTCAAGGGAACGGTAGAACAGCGTGAGAAATTCCTGAACTCCGTTAAACTGTTCCACTACCACGTGAACATCGGGGACGCCCGCTCTCTAATTGTCAACTCGCCGCAGACCACGCACGGCGAATTGACCGACGACGAGAAAGCTGTCGCCGATGTCCCGGAGAATCTGATCCGTATCTCGACGGGGCTGGAAGACCCGGAGGATTTGATCGCCGATCTGGAGCAGGCGTTCCAAGAGGCGTTTCGTTAAATAGATAGTTAAATGTATATTGATGCTGCCTACTGGATTGCTTCGCTTCGCTCGCAATGACGGTCATTGCGAGGAGCGAAGCGACGAAGCAATCCAGAAAGCCGCAACTATTAAAAACGATCATACAATATTGTCAACCTATAACATTAAAAGCAAGGAGCATTCGTCATGAAAAACAGTAAGATGATTATCGGCGTGTTTGTTACGGTTCTCACGTTAATCGCGATTATCGGTTGCGGCGGTAAGAGCGGCGGGGGCAAGTTCAAGTTCGGCAAGATAAACATTCCCGGCAGAGACGGCGCGTTGTGCGGCGCGCCTATCCACATCGCGTACGAAAAGGGCTTTTTCGCCGAGGAGGGCTTTGACGTCTCTCTGATCGCCGCCGACATCGAGACAAAGAAGATCGGCCTGAACAACGGAACGATTCCGATGATCAACGGCGACTTCCAATTCTTCCCCTCCATTGAAGAGGGCGTGAACGTGAAGGTCGTGGACGGTTTGCATAAAGGCTGCATAAAATTCGTCGTCCGCCCCGATTCCGACATCAAAACCGCCGCCGACTTCAAAGGGAAGAAGATCGGCATAGACGAGGTAGGCGGAACGCCCCACCAAGTGGCAAGCGTGTGGCTGGAAAAAGCCGGCGTCTCCGCGAAACCCGAAAAAGGAGAGGTGACGTTCCTCCCGTTCTCCGACGGCAATTTGGAACTCAGCGCCCTGTACAGCGGCGAAATCGACGTGGCGGCCATGTGGGATCCGTTGGGATCCGTAGCGGAAAAAGCCGGCAAAGCGAAGGTCGTATTCGACCTGACCACGGACCCCGTCTTCGCCGACCATTACTGCTGCTACCTGTACGCGAGTTCCAAAGCGATCAAAGAGAACCCGGAAAAAATCGCCGCCCTCCTCCGCGCCTACCGCAAAGCGCAGAGCTGGATAGCGAAAAATCCCAAAGAGGCCGTAGCGATTATATCAGACAAAAAATATTCGGCCATAGAGGATAAAACGCTCGCCGCCGAACTGATAAGCCACTACGCGTATCCCGACGAACATCAGCACGGAACAGCCGAATACGATGTGGAAGGGGATGTAAAATATTTCGCGCAAGCCCTGTTCGACATCGGCTACCTTAAAACAAAGCCGGAAGATTTCGTCAAACTCGCTTATTATAAAGTTGACTTGAATCTGGGCAAATAAATAATAAGGAACGACATGAACGCAATTTCAAATCCAAGCGTAAACGCCGGACGCGCCGTCTCGGATAAATCCTTTATTCTGTTGACGGCAATCACAGTGTCCGGCTTTATCGCGGCCGCGCTGAGCAACCTCTGGTTCCCCCAGATCGCCGATGTCAAGATCACGCCCTACCCCCTCTTTGACAACGCCGCGACGCTCAACATTAACCAAGCGTACCGTCTCGCGCTTCTCGGATTGATTCTGCTCTACATCGGAACGGCCCTATTTTCCTGGTCCGACCCCGACCGCCGCAAGCGTTTCAAAAAACGCGCCCCGTTTCGCGTCGCCGTCGGTCTCGCGCTTGCGCTTTGGGATATTCTCGGAACAAAACTGCTGCTCCTGCCGCAGCCCTTTTTCCCCGGCCCGGCCCGCATCGTAGAGGCTTTTCTCATGGAAAACGATTACATTATGAAGAACACGCTGTATTCGCTGCGCTTGTTCGCCGTAGGCTTTATTTTGGGTACGTTTTTCGGCGTTTGCACCGGGGTGCTTATCGGCTGGTTTCCCAAAGTCTATTATTGGGTGTATCCGGTGCTTAAGGTATGCGGCGTGATCCCCGCCGTCGCGTGGATGCCTTTCGCCCTTACCATGTTCCCCAAACCCTTTTCGGCGGCCGTGTTTCTGATAATAGTATGCATGTGGTTCCCGGTGGCCACGCTCACGGCTGCGGGAATTTCGAGTACGCCTAAAGTTTTCTTTGAAGTTGCCAGAACTATGGGCGCGAAGAACTCTTATCTGATATTTCACGTCACCATACCCCACGCCATGCCGAGCATATTTACCGGAATAGGCACCGCCACGGCGTTCGCGTTCCTCACGCTGGTCATGGCGGAGATGATGGGTCAGCCGGGCGGATTGGGCTACTACATAAACGCGTCGAGGGTGTGGAGCGCCTACTACAAAGTGTTCGCCGCCATTTTGGTGATGGCGGTTCTGTTCAGCGCGATCATGTACCTCATAGGGCTCGCCGAAGCGCGTATGCTGCGCTGGCGGAAAGGGCTGGTGCGATCGTGAGCGAACAAAGCCGGCAGCAAACGTCTTCAACCGCAAACGACGTGATTTTGCGCGTTGAATCCGTCAGCCGCGCATACATCGACGACCGCGACAATACCGTGGAAGTGCTGAAAGATTTAAACTTATCCGTGAAGCGAGGCGAGTTTCTCTCCATCATCGGTTCCTCCGGTTGCGGTAAAACAACACTGTTGCGGTTGATTGCCGGGCTTGACGCCCCGCAAAACGGCGTTCTGACCGTAAACGGAGAAGAGATCGCCGGCCCCGGCCCGCAGCGCGGCTACGTCTTTCAGCAGGGCAGCCTTTTCCCGTGGCTGACGGTGGAGAAAAATATCGCGGCGGGGCTTCGCGCCAGAGGCGTCTACAAACAAAACAAATCCGAAACGGCGCGGTACATCGACCTCGTCGGCCTCAAAGGGTTCGAAAAATCCTTCCCGCACCAAATATCCGGCGGCATGGCGCAACGCGTAGCCATAGCGCGGGCGCTGATCAACAATCCGTCGGTGCTGCTGCTCGACGAACCCATGGGGGCCCTTGATTCCTTCACCCGCGCCGATATTCAAGACAAACTGCTCGAATTGCGGAGAAAAAACAATACCACCATGATTCTCGTCACACACGACGTAGACGAGGCTGTTTATTTGTCCGACCGCATAGCGATAATGACCCCGCGCCCCGGCAGAATCGAGGATATAATAGATGTTTGGATGCCGCACCCGCGCCATCGCGGCGGCGGCGAGTTTCTGTCCTTAAGGCGGGACATTCTGGAAAAACTGCACTTGGCGAGCGCTAATCCGCAACCGGAATACGCTATATAAAAAGTGGAATTATATACTTGACTCCGCGATACCGGCCTGATAACGGTTATCACCGGTATACGCCGGTGCGGGGAAGCCCGGTTGCCGTTGCCGGGCGTTGAATTTTTTTCAAAAAGATTTGACTTCCGCCCGCGCCATAAAATATATTGACATAATAGGCGATAGGCGCGAAACGCGCGGGCGGCCGCCTTTGACGTTGACGTTTAATCCTAAAATCCATTAAATCTTAAAAATCCTAGTTCAGACGTTTTTTTAATAGGATTAAAAAGGACGGGTAAACCTGCGATGCCTACAGCTTTGGCGATGTTTGAAACTCCGACGATTTTGATTGTGGCGCGGCTATGCGCCGGCGTAAGCTGTATTGTCAATTCGCTTGACAAAATGAGAAAAATACCCCCCCCCCCCCCCCCCCCCCACCATATTTAGTGCCCTTTTTTGCGGGTTTACAGCCACGCCAGAGCGCGTTTGGCCGTTGGGGATACATTTTTGTCCAAATAACGAAAACACGCTCAGAACGCGAGAAAAACGCATGTTTCAGGCATGCCGTTTTCGCGCCGTTTCCATGTATACACGCATGTCTGTCATCACGCCTATATTCAATAAAGGAGACCATATAGCCGCATGAAAAAGCCCATCGCGTTCATACTGCCGCTGCTCGTTCTAAGCGCGGTTTCATTCGCCCAAGACCCGCCCGACCCCGCGCCGGAACCGTCTGAACCCGCGCCCGTCGCGGCGGAAGAGGAAGCGTCCGTTCCCGAACCGGCCGACGGCGCGGAGCCGGCTCAGTCTTACCGCATAGCCGTGAACTTCGAGCCTAACAGCCTCGACCTCACGCCGCTGTCGTCCGCCCGCTTGGACAGCATGTCCGTCATCTTCGCCCGCAACAAGCGGTACCGCTACGAGGTTCACGGTTACACGTGCCCGTACGTCGAAGGTCCCAACAGACCCGTGCGCCTCTCCGCCCAACGCGTCGAGCGCATGGTGTACCACCTGATGAAGCTCGGCGTTCCGGGGGAGAACATCCTGACCGTAATCAACGCCCCCAAATCCGCCCGCGCCGGAGGCAAGGAGTGCACGGAGGACAGGCAGGTGGACATTATCTCCTCCGGCGCGCGTTGGCGCGACCAGCCGCCTGAGCCGCCCAAAGCGGCCGCGCCCGACCAAAGCCTGATCGATGAACTCAGAGCGGCGGTGATGGATTCGCTGAAACGCAAACTTGCGGAAGCGGAGAATCCCGAACCCAAAGCGGCCGCGCCCGAACCTCCGAAGGCCAAACCGATAATAGCCGATTCCGGCAAGCAGATAGTGGCCGTCTACATGGCCGGAGAAGAACCCAAAACAGCGAGAGGCGTGCACACCATAATGGGCGGGGAGCTGGCGAGGGTGATGAGCGAAAGCGATAAATACGTAGCCGTTGACCGCACGGAAGCGATCTTAGAACAGTTGGACAGAGAACAAGCCTACCAGCGCAGCGGAGCCGTTGACGACGACCAAATCAAAGACATCGGCCGTCAGCTCGGCGTGGAATATCTATGCATATCCAACATAAACCCCGTCGGCAAAGGCTATTATTTAGACACGCGCCTTGTAGACGTTGTCACCGCCGAAATAAAACGTTCCGTCACCGCGACGAGCACGCTTAAAGACGCTAACGAGATGACCCGCGTAGGCCGCAACATAGCGTTGGAATTATTGGAAGCCGAAAAGACGCTGAAACAGCGGACGCTGCGGAAGAAGATATTCCGCTATACCGCCATAGGCCTCAACGTCTTAGGCGCGGGCGCGTTGGCGTACGGATATACGGAGAACATCAACGCGGCTAAGAACAAAGAAGTGACACGCACAGACGAGAACGGCCGCAGCTACATCCAAAGCGGCCCCGAAGCCGACAGAGCGATAGAGCGGCGCGACGTCGCGTACATAATAGGCGGGGCGCTCATGGCGGCGGGGGTTGCGGTTCATATTGTGTTTTAGATTAGGATTATAGGATTAAAAAGACGCTACTCATTCCGGCGTCAGGTCATTTCGACTTCGCTCAATGACCTTTCGGGTTGCAAGGGAAGGATCCCTGAGCGAAGTCGAAGGGATCCGGCGCAAGATCATACGTCAGGTCGGTTGGCTTCGCCGAGATAAACAAGTTAAACGTCAAAACACTGTCTGAATTAGGATTTGTAGCACGTGTCTGAATTAGGATTATAGGATTATTAAAACAGATGATAGGATTAAAAGTCAAAAGCCACGTCAACAGATAAAAGACGGTGTTTTTATCCTATAATCCTTTCTTTTAATCCTATAATCCTAATTCAGACAGTCTTTTCAATATGATTGAAAGAAAACATTCGATAAGGAGAACGTAAAAATGACAACCATCAAAAAGTTTCTATCCGCCGCCCTGTTAACGGCGATGGCGGCGGCGATCCTCTTCACCTGCGAGAAAGCCCCTGACTACTGCCGAGGCTCGAACGAGCTTTACGAACCGAGCTGCGAGTTCTGCTTCGGCGGCAGGGCGTATTCGCTGTGCGGCAAAGCCAAATACAACCCGCTGACCAACGGGTGCGACACGGTGAACGCGCTTGTCGGCACGAAGTGTTCGGACGGGTCGGTGGTTAAGTCGGGCACGCCGTGCGGCGGTTACACGCTGACCGCGGCCGCCGTTCCCGAGATAGGCGGGACGCTTATACCGCTCACGCTTCCGAACGGGCCGACGTACTCCGCCGGACAGTCTGTGACGCTGACTGCCGCCTCGAACGACGAGTACGTGTTCGCGGGTTGGGCGGGGACGCAGCCCAACGTAAGCGGCACCGCCGGCAACGTGACGACGGCG
>Ga0268262_10002623_pt1 | contig 20549 bp, 13 predicted proteins | sample TergutNc150P3_FD_190354 | JGI IMG/M metagenome (GOLD analysis project Ga0268262, IMG submission 190354) | Nasutitermes corniger P3 segment gut microbial community from laboratory colony in Florida, USA - Nc150 P3 (SPAdes) (version 2) | ecosystem: Host-associated > Arthropoda: Insects >... | reverse complement strand
GAATTTTCCAATATTTTTGCAAGTTGTTCAAGCTGTCCGGTTGCTCCCAAAACGCCAACAGCCAGCAAAATTCCAGCAAAGAACAGCACACTTGGCGTATCTACATCTTTCATCACGCTGAGAACATTGAGCCTGTTTGGAATACTGCCGTGATGCTTGTGACCCAAAAGTTCAACTACAGTCCAAAGTATGCCCAAAACAAAAAGCATGGCTATATATGGCGGAACATGGAAAAGAGTTTTTATAACAGGCACCATTAAAAGACCGCCTATTCCAACTATGAACAATAAATCTTTCTCAAAAGAGGTAGGGGCATCCTCGGAAGGCGGCGAACTTGGATGGGTTATCTTTCCACTCATAAAAAAAGTAAAAACTACCACCGGAACGAGCAAGCTCATTACGCTTGGCAAAAAGAGATCTTTCACTATGCCCAGTGCTGAAATTTGCCCGCCAATCCAAAGCATTGTTGTGGTTACGTCTCCAATGGGGCTCCAAGAACCGCCGGCATTTGCCGCTATAACTATTATGCCTGCCATGTAAAGCCTGCTTTTTGCATCGCTTACGAGCTTGCGGGTAAGGGTCATCATCACTATGGTTGTTGTTAAATTATCCAAAACAGAACTCAAAAAGAAAGATATCCATGCGATAATCCACAGCAAAACTTTCGCGTTGTTGGTTTTTATTCGTGATGTTATAACAGAAAAACCCTCGTTTGCATCTATAATGGCAACTATGGTCATTGCGCCCATCAAAAAGAAGAGTATTTGAGCCAAATCGCCAAAAGTTTCAAATAACTGTTTATTAGGTTCAATTTCAGAATTAATGCTTCCCGAGGCCTTGAACCATAAAAGCCAGAGCACTGTTCCCAAAAACAAGGCACTTGCGGATTTGTTCACACCTAAAGGATGTTCCAATGCTATGGCAAGGTATCCCAATATAAATATAATGGCAATAGCAGTAAGAATCATAGTGCGGTAAATATAGTAAAAAAACCTACTTAATGACCCCTATGCGAAACCACTTTTCTTTTTTCTTGCCGCTTTTAAATGCAACGGTTAGCCTTGCGCTGTAAACATCGCTGCCAAGTTTTGAGAAATCCAAGCCTTCTTCGTTGCTTAAGTTTACGCTTGAAATGCTCTTGCTGAGTACCCTATGGCCTGTTATGTCAAAAATATCCAAAGAGGCACTGGTGGCAGGGTTCAGGATTCTGAATCTCGCAGTTGCCTTGCCTCCCCTAACAGGGTTTGGAAACACGAAAAATTCCTCTATTTTATCTTCACTCGGTGCGGCTTTTTGTTTTGGATTGTATTTCTTCGCTTCGGGCAAATAAAATGCGCTTATGGAGCCCCTGTGTTTGGCAAATAGGTAATTGTCGTTGTGGAGGTAAAGGAGCAGGGTATCCGGTTTATCATATTCAAAAGTTCCTGCGGCAAGAGGAAATTCTCCGCTTAACAACTTGCCTTTGCTATTTACCGCTAAAATCAAACCAGTGTTTGCAGGAACCAAAATGTAAAGAGAATCTTCTTTTCCGGTTAAAGCGATGGGTATTGGCTTTGAATTGAAATAAGAAAAAGGCTCGCCATTGGAGAGAACTGCCGGAAAATTCGGCAAGGGAACTCCATTTGAATCAACTATATAAAGCCTGTTGCTGCCCAAGTACATGGAATCGCTGTTATTTATTGGGAATCGCTTGAAATCAGATGTTTTTGATTTTGCAAAGTCTTCGTCTGTGGGTGTGTATGGCCATTCCTCTTTTGAAATCGCTTTTGCATATTTTCCAACCCATTCCACTTCAACTGGAATTTTTTGTGCTCTCCAATTTGTAACGCTATCGTTAGTGAAAGCATTAAAAGTTTTTTCTGGCTTTGCATCGCTTGGTACGTTTGCCGTTATTTTCAAGCCGGAATATCCGCCAAAGGTAGAGGCTGTGTTTGCGTATCCATAAGGGTTTATTGAGAATGTGGTATCTGATTGTTTTTTTCTTTTATGCGGAATTAAATCGCTGCCGGAACCGAAATAAAAAACGCTCTCTCCACCGTTCTTGAATTCCTTGCCAAGCCCCAAAACACCGTCTGCCTCAATTAAGGATATGCCAAATTGGTGATCTTTGAAAGTATCTCCGTTCCAAGCATTCACTGCGCCATAAGAGAGAATGCTATCTATATACCATTTATTAACGTGCCAAGCAACTATGCCGCTTGCAGGCAATGCAGCATCCACTTCTTCTATGGATTCTATCACTGGCTCATCGCTTTTAAAAAGAGAATTCAGGCTATCAACCGATATTTCAACTGATTTCCCCCCTTCCATTTTTAGTGAAATTTTTCCATCATCTCTATATGTTCTTTGCCTATTTTCCAGCAAAATATATTCGTTGTTGTTTATGGGGATTTTCACTATTTGCGGTGTAGTGCCGCACATATCATAACCTGCGGCGCAAATTTTAAACAGCTCTTTTGTGCCCGGCAAAATTTCCTTAACGCTTGCCCATCCTTTGTAGGCTCTCATCCACGCGCTTGGCAAGCTGGGAAAGAATCCATTTCCGGCATTGCTGCCTGCAAAATCCATTCCGTCAAAATATCCAAGTCTTGAAAATCCTTTCACAACATCGTAAGAATAGGGGAGCCCAAGTTCGCGCCCTATTTGGCTTGTTATTGTTCCGTTAATGCCCCAATACAAACCGTCTTGCGAAGCGGTTTCGCTTACCACCATCACAGAGGTTATTGTGTCTCCATCTTGGACTTTAAAGCCACGCCAAAAATCTCCCCAAGAGGTATCTACATAAGCATCTATAAAATCGCCGGGGGTGTTTGCACCGCGGCTGCCCAATGTTCCGCCATCGACAAGGCGCGAAGCACCCGCGTGAACTATCAAAATAGATCTTTTGCCCGTTGAAGAGGAAAAGGAAAGTGGGTTTGCAGGGTCTTCTTTTGCGAGTTTCAAAACATCATTCACAAAACCCGCATAATCCACCGCTCTTGAAGAGTCAAACTCCGCCAGTTTTTCGCCTTTTTTGCGGCTTCGGTTGTAGTCTATTATGTGTTTAGATAGTTTGTAGGGTTCTTTGGTTTTGGGATAAACTTCCGCATTTATTGAAACCTTGTTATCGCTTGCCTTTTTGAAATAATTCTCTGCAAATTTTATATGGCTAATCCAACGCTCCTCGTTATCATTTGCAAATGTTCCATTGCCCGTGGTCAAAGAATTATCCGGTTCTTCTTTTTTGAACTCAACCCTCAAAATGCGAACATCAAGCGTTTCTGCTGCAAAAATACATATATTTAGAAGCGATATAAATACTAATATACGTCCTTGCATATTATACCGACTTCTTGAATTCGTCTTTTTCTGATGCACTGAGTACCTGTTCCAAGGTGGTTACGCCAGTTAAGGCTTTTTCCATGCCGTCCATGCGCAGCGTGTTCATGCCTTGTGTCATGCATATTCTTTTTATTTCGTCACCGCTCGCTCTCCTTAAAACCAAATTGCGGACTTCTTCGCTTGGAACCAAAAATTCATAAATTCCGGTACGACCTTTATAGCCTGTGTTCTCGCACCTGTTGCAGCCCTTGCCTCTGTAGAATTTAATATGCGGTGGAATGTGCAAATCTTTTCTGACCTCTGGGTCTATGTTAGGGTCTTCGTCTTTGCAGTTTGGGCAAATTCTGCGCACAAGTCTTTGAGCCAAAACGCCTTTTATTGCAGTTGCCACAAGGAAGGGTTCTAGCCCCATTTCCAGCAAACGGGGGAAGGCACCAGCCGCATCGTTGGTGTGCAAGGTGCTGAACACCAAATGACCCGTCAAGGCGCTTTCTATTGCCATGCTCGCCGTTTCTTTATCGCGCATTTCGCCTATCATAATAACATCGGGATCTTGACGCAGAATAGCCCTTATTCCAGAAGCAAAGGTAAAACCTGCGGCATTGTTTATTTGCCCTTGGTTAACGCCTTCAATGTTCATTTCCACAGGGTCTTCCATGGTGGTTATGTTTATGGTGCTATCCAATATGCGGCGAATGGCAGCGTAAAGGGTGGTTGATTTACCGGAACCAGTCGGACCCGTCACAAGCAGAATTCCGTTTGGCAAATGAATTGTATAATCCAGTTCCTTGAACACAGATTCCCTGAAACCCATTTGGGCAAGTTCTATTTGACCCGAATTTGGGTCTAATATACGCATAACTATTTTTTCCATCACTCCTCTTTTGCGCAGAGAGATGGGGAAAGAGCTAACACGCAAATCCACTTCTTTGCCGCGAAAGCGCACGGTGAAGCGACCGTCCAAGGGTTTGCGTTTTTCTGCAATATCCATGCGAGACAAAAGTTTTACCCTAGACAAAATCTGAGGCATTAAGCGAGCCGGAATTGGCGGCATAACGCTTAAATCGCCGTCTATGCGAATGCGGAGTTTTAAAAAAGTTTCTTGGGGTTCTAAATGTATATCAGAGGCTTTGCGCGCAATGGCATCTTGGATAATGGAGCTAACCAATTTAACAACCTGCTGTCCTTCTTCGTCTGATAGCTGGTCTTCATTATTGGCCTCCTCCTCTTTGTTCACGGTTTGCAGGTCTTCGGATTCGTTGAGCTTGGAAAGCTCTTTCATAGCCTCGCCGCTTGCGTGACCCATGAAAATTCTGTTTATCGTTTCTTGAATGTCTTTTTCGCTTGCCATCACAGGATTTATTTCTTTTTGAACTTTAAATCTTATGTGGTCAATGGTTCTTTGGTTGCTTGGGTCGTGCATGGCAAGGGTTAAGGTTTTGCCCATAACCGCAAGAGGTACAACCTTATATGAACGGCAAAAATCCTCTGGCAAAAGATGAACGACTTCTGGTGAAACGGATATTTCGTTTAAATTCGCTGTTGGAATTTCAAGCTGTGCAGAGAGAATTTCTATCAAGCGCTCTTCGGTCATAAAACCGAGCTGCATAAGCATTTTGCCAAGCCGAAGCCCCGTTTTTTTTTGCTCTTCAAGTGCTTTGTCGCGCTGTTCTACGGTTATGTAGTTCCTTTCTACAAGCAATTCGCCTATGCGCTTGTGTTCCTTATGCTGCAGCTGCTCGCCGAGTATAAGGGTCATTTGCTCTTCGCTAACAAAGCCAAGGCGCGTTATGATTTTGCTTATGTGTAAACCGGTGCGCTTTTGTTCCCTGATTGCATGGGCTAATTGATATTCGTCTATTAGCCTTTTTTGTAAAAGAATTTGCCCAATTTGCAATCTAGGATCTGCCATCCATTACCTCATTTGGAATTCGTTTTGGAAGTCGCTCTGTAAACTCCATACAATTCAACAAACTCGTGTTGGTCGGATTTTTTGGATCTTTCTTTGCCATTTTCTTTGTACTTTATTTGCCAGAAGAACTTGGTAACTGCTACATAAGCTCCGGTTCCCACAAACCTGTTTTTATTGGTTTTCAAATCCCATGCCAAATAGAAATAGTACTTATTGCCCAAGCAATTATCTCCATACTTGGTAGAGAGTTTCCCTGGTCCTGGTGGTTCAGCCATCTTGAAAACTGGGTCTGTGCAATTTGCCTCAACAGGGTTCCTGTGCGCGGTGTAGTTGCCTAGATTTGTGTGATAGTACACGCTGGCATTCAAACTTATGGCTTTGGCGATATTCTCCCTATCAAGCTTCTCGTCTCTGCAACGATTTCCTTCGCATACGGTAATAGTGCATTCGCGCCCCTCTTCGGAGCAAGAAGTCAAAACGTCTTCCACTTCGTTTTCTTTAATGCCAGAGAATATAGAGCCTACAGAACCCGGGAAGTTTCCACCTGCCTGTTTTGCAGTTGTTTTTTCGGGTACAGGCAAAAATTCAACGACACTGCCTTTGGTGGTATCGTATAAATTGTCAGCAGACCATTTTTTTGCTTCATCGCTCATCCAAGCAGCGCATTTCTCTGGCCTTTGACCCTGGATTTGACAAGTTTTGCTTCTGCCTTCAGTTGTGAAAATTCCTCCAAACGGTGGGTCTTCAGGAGTTGCATCTTTGCCTATTGCTGCTATTACCACTTTATCTTGCTCATAGCGATTCTTACCAGTTATAAGCACACCTCTTTCCCTAGGGTTGGCACTATTGCCCGCTGCATCGTAGAACACATCAAAGCCATCTTTTTTCGCAGAAGAAGGTGGGCGGATTTTTACCCAGTCGTCTGCCTTTGGCATGCGAGTTGTTTCATCTTGATTTATTTTGTAAGCGAGATAAGTCAACTGAACAACGTCATCGCCTTTGATTGCACCTTCATAATATTCTTTGGGAGCAGGTTTAGAGTTTGGCGTATAGATTGCAGAAGATGCAACATCTTCGCTGTTTGGTTTATCTTGAGGCAGTTCCCATTTCCAATCTAAATTATTCCAGTCTTGGCTATGTAAACTATCAGAAGAAATACCCTTTCCGTTGGAGCACTTGGATTTTGGCTGCTGGCTATATTCAAAACAATAGCTGAATGGATTTGTAATTGCCAAAGGATTTTTGTCTGCACCCGGAGCTGCAAATATAGGCTCAGACAAAGTGACCACTACCGATTCGTGGCAAGGCTCGCCTTTGCTTGAGCCGCACTTTTTACTATTTTCTCCATCGTACGTAGCTTTAATCACAATTGGCGGAACTCTATCCAACACCTCTGCATCATAGCCTTCGCCTCGCCACATAAACGCATTGGGATTTGACGAGCAAGGTTTGCCTGGTATGCACTGGTTTTGGTTATAGAATGGCGTGTAGCCTGCGACCCTGCCTTTTCCAAAATTGTAACCAGCGGTCGCAACATTTTTGGAGAATACTGTATCTGATATGACTATGATATTAGTATCCACTAAATATTTTTTCCAGTAATTGTAATTTGCTTCCCAGAATTTTGAATTGTAACGATCCCTTACATAATCTTTATCTTTTAGGTTCTTTACAGTATGGTCAGGGTGGTGGAAATATACGGTATCTTTATTTTCCCAAGTGACCTCTATGAGAACAGGCAACAAACTGTCTGCTCTTTCGCCGCTCATGCTTTTAAAGGACTTGCCGAATGTAATTCTCAAACTATCTCCAATGCCATCGCCATTTCTATCGTAAAGTTCGCTGAACAAGGGCATGGGAATAGGTGCATCTCTGAATTGCAGGCTGTCCCATTTTGCAAAAGTATGGACTGAGTCAGGTCCGGTGATACGCCAATAGGCATAATCTTTGCCTTCAACAATATCTTGACCTTTGATATAAATGGTTTGCCTCCCGTTCTCTATTCTCAGTGGCTCGCCTTTAACAATGCCCTTTGAATTACCCTCGGTGTTTATAAAACTCTTTTCTAAGAGAGAGAATGAGCAATGGCTGCACCACGCAAACCTTGGAGACGTTTTTCTGACAACTGTATCGTGAGCAGTGACATATACGGGCAAAGATTCGCCAACAAAAGGAGGCAATGAATCCCATATTGTGTACCCACTAGCAGTACTGAAGTTGTAGGGATTAACAAAATCAAAACCATCATCTGCTCTTGTGAATCTGAGACGCGGCTGATATATGCTCAGTTTTAGAGATGGTGTTTTTTCTGAGGTTGAATTAGCACCGCTTAAATTTATCTCCAATGTTTGCTCACCCATTTCATAACTACCCTTTAGCCACACGGTATCTATTCCGCTTTGAGGAATACGGCGTGGCCAAGTTACTGCGGCGGTGTCGCCATGGTCAATTGAATAAACATCTACATCATTTGGGTTAATGCCCGATAGTGAATATGTTATATTTTCTGTAGGTTCTAATTCATTTTCATCAAAGATAGTGTAAGAAGGTTCGTCTTCCCATTTGCCAGTAGCTATGTAAATGGGTGTTAGTTTGCCAGCGATTACGGACTGCTCCCTTTTGGTGGCATCTCCGTAGGCATCTGACAATGTATCTCCAGCATTCGCCAGTTTACCCCAAATTATGCGGGCATCTACTTGACCTTTTAGTTTGTCTATGCTGAGTTTTTTGTTGTCAGTTGGCTTGCCGTTTTCCGTTAAGCGAGCGTAAACAACCCAAGTTCCAGGAGGTATATTAACCTTTTCCTGTGCTTTGGTATTTCCATCGCACTTGTAGCGCCCTCCGCAACTGTAAACCGCCTTATCTATAGTGATGCCGCTACCCGCAACTCCATCTACTGCAAGGCAGGTGAATGTATTGCCCTCGCCTTGACATACGGCTCTTTGGGATTTGCTTCCAGCTGGGGGTTTAGATAGATATAGGGTGTCTCCGTTAGAGCGGTTTACCATATAGAAATCCACATTGTAGTTTCCATATTTATTAGAAGTTAAAAGATCATTGCCACAAAGTTCTTCTCTTTTGCTGCTGCCTGTTCCGCTCATTTTGCTGGCGCAATCATTTCCGCTGGCAAGACCTGCACACATGGCATTGTCTGTACCTGCGGGGTCGCTAAAGAAGGTGCTTTTTTGAGTTATGTACATATTGGTGCTCACACGCACATTTGACTGCGTTGCCATGCGCTCGCAAAAGAATACATCTATTGGATATGTTTTGCCTGCCTCAAGAGGTACAGGGGTTTTTATTGTATCTAAGTCCACATAGCCGGGGGCAGCATTATGAACACCGCCCAAATCTATAACTAGCTGGTTGTTTATGAATACCCAAATATCATCATCACCTCTGAAAAAGAATTCCTGACCCTTTTCATAAGTGAATTCCGCATGGCTTTCAAAGCAGAAACTCAAATTGGCTCTGCCTTTACTTGCGCCGTCAAATCCAGGGCGAGTAGTGGTGCAACCAGCTTGGCCACCGAAATAATTGCCAAGTGCAGTTCCATCACGGAAATATGTGCGGTCAAAGGCTGCAGCGCCAGTATATGTAGAATCTCTCCAAATAACTGGTGCTAAATTGTTAAGTGTAGTACCACCCAGCCTATTAAAACAAGCTACAGTGTACTCCCTTCTGCAATTAGGGCACTTTGAATAATCTGCAGTGGTACCATCAGGGTCTCTGCTATATGCGCTATCCAAATTATAAGGGAAAAAACCACCTACCAAATTGGTAGTGCCAGCAGGATTTGGAGGGCGCATATTATCGCTATCAAATTCCCAAGTTCCATTTGCAGCCCTGCCAAAGGGCATATCGTAACATCTGGGTACATTAGCTACCTTGCCATTATAAATACCTTCGGGAGTGAAGGCGGCATTGAAAGATTCAGCGTTTTTCCAATTTGCATAGCCGTCCCTTGCTATAAAAGTAGGTTTTTTTGTCACTGGGTCCAAGGTTGGAGCCACTATCCCCCTTCTTATACTCTCATTTCCGGCTGAAAGTGCAAAATAGCGACCGCTAAAGCTTGGATTTACCGTAGAATCCGTATCGTAAATAAAGGCTGCCATTTTATACGAGCATCTGCCTGCGGCTGCTAAATCGCCCAAGTTAGTAGGGCGAGCATCTCTAAATACAAATCCATCGTCGCTGTTTGGGTCTTGATAAAAAAATTGTGTTGTTTTTCCACTTGGAAATTTTGATTTTAATGGAATCCAAGCCGGATCTTCAGCACTGGCTCCTGGACCATTTAGGTCTAATTTGTCTTTTCCCAGAGAGCCGAGGTAAATTATAATGCTATCTGGAACAGCATCTCTAGAGCTGAAGGTCTTTCTGAACCAGCCGCACTCTGTATCTACGCTCATCAATATCGTGTTTTGCCTGTCATAGATATAACTGTTGCCAGCTATCCAGACATCGTTATCTGGAGGCAGAAAGTAAAATGTGACTGCTTGGGCAAAAAGCGCTTGGCATCCAAAGACTAGGATAACCAACATCCTTTTTAAGCAAACGGAATTTTTCATAATGGTACCTCAACTATAAATATATAAAATTATAGCGACTTCGGCTATGTTCAGCCACCAGTTCGCCAAAGCGAAACCAAAATGAATAGACAATATCACAAAAAAACGACTTTAATGCGGATGAAAGGACTTGAACCTTCATGCTGTTGCCAGCACTAGAACCTGAATCTAGCGTGTCTACCAGTTCCACCACATCCGCATATAAATCACATCCGCATATAGCCACATCCGCAGATATAAGCATTCCAATATAGAAAAATTTACTACTTTGCAACCACAATGGCTAAAATTCGTGAAATGTTCAATCAAATACATAAAAGATACGATATGCTCAATCATTTGATGTCTGCGGGGCGGGATATTGCTTGGAGGAAGGCTTGCTGCAAAAAATTGCCGCAAAAGAAAGAGGCTGTGGTGCTGGATTTGTGCGGTGGAACAGGGGATTTTTCGCTTTCTTACTTAAAAAGGGCAAAAAATTGCAAACCCCCGATAGTTGGCGACTTTGCAGAAAAAATGCTTGGGGTGGCAGCTAAAAAAAGTTCGGCTTTGGTTCCTGTTCAAATGGACGCAACGCAAATACCGCTTGCAAACGCCTCTGTGGATATTGTTTTGAACGGATTTGGAATGAGAAATATTCAAAATTTGGATTTGGCTATGAGCGAAGTTTTCAGGGTGCTAAAGCAAGGCGGCTATTTTGCCACTCTTGATTTTTTTAGGCCGGAGAAAAAAATCGCGAAACTCTTTTACCAAAGAATTTCACCGCTTGCAATTCCCTTTGTGGGCATGGTGTTCAGCAAGCACAACGCCTACCGCTATTTGGTTATATCCATTTTGAATTTTTTAAACCCTGTGGATTATGCGGCAAAAGCTAGAAATGCAGGGTTCACCCTGCGCAGCATAAGCTCATTAGACGGCGGGCTTGCCCATATTGTCATTTGCGAGAAAAAATGAAAGATTCCCCGCTCATACTTGGCATAACGGGTGCATCCGGTGCTATATATGCAAAGCGTTTTTTGCAAATGGCAAAAAAGCAGCATTTTGAAGTGGAACTTATCATCACAAAAATGGGCGAAGCAGTGCTAAAGCACGAGGCTTGCCATTCTATTTTGCAACACAAAAAAATTCACAGAATAGACGATTTTTTTGCCCCACCTGCAACAGGTAGCTCAAAATATTCAGGCATGGTAATTTTGCCTTGCTCAATGGGAACGCTTGGGAAGGTAGCTGCCGGCACAAGCAACAACCTTTTGATAAGAGCCGCCGATGTATGCTTAAAAGAAAACCGCCCCCTTGTGATTGTTCCAAGGGAAATGCCATTTAACGAAATTCATTTGGAAAATATGTTAAAGCTAAAGAGAGCGGGTGCAATTATAATGCCAGCCAGCCCGCATTTTTACAAGCACCCCAAAAGTGTTGAGGATATTGTTGATACGGTTGTGGAGAAAATATTTGTCACGTTTCATATTTAAGTACTTGGGACAAGGGATATGGGATAAGGGACAAGAAAATCATATCCCTAGTCCCAGAGAAAGTAAATCTTATTTAGTTTCTAAGTTCTGCACCAAAATTTTTCTGCAACTTTTTCAAAACAGTCTTCGCATAACTCTCAATTTCTTCTGATGTCAAAGTTTTTTTGAGCGAACCAATCACCAACCTGATGGTGACAGATTTTTTCCCTTCTGGAACTTGGTGCCCTCTATACTCGTCAACAAAGGATATATCTCTGAGCAAATCTTCTGCACCGCCCTTGCCTGCGATAACTCCGCGTATATCTTCCCACTTAACCGATAAATCAAAGAGCATGGATATATCGTATTCGGTGATTGGATATTCAGGGAGATGCACAAATTTGTTCGTTCTAGAAGGATAAGGTTTTAGCGAATCTAAATCTATTTCAAATATAATCGCTGCGCTGTTTTTTATTCCGCAATCAAGGGAGGCTTTTTTTGACAAGAGCGCCAAGTTGCCTATTCTCTCGCCACTGTGGAGAATGTTGAGCCACACCACGCCGTCTGCCCACACAGGTTTTTCAGCTTTCTCATAAGTTATGGGTTCTATATGCACAGAGCGGGGCAAATAACTTATTATGCCCTTTGCTTTTCTGAAAAGGGAATTCACATTACCCGTATCGCCAACAAAAGCTCCGGCAATGTTTCTGTGCTGGAGAGGCAGCGATTCGCGTTTATCATATACCGCTTTGAAATCCCTGTTGAAAAATATTTGCGCAGATTCAAAAATCGCAAACTCGTTGAAGAAACGCAAATTTCCTTCAATCGCTTTGCAGAGGTTGGGGAGCAGCGATGAGCGGATATAGCGTTCATTTGGGGAAGGCGGCATGGATAGCGAGAGCATATCTCTGTTGCTAGGAAATAGAGCGTTCACGTATTCGTCTGTCATCCAAGGGTATGTGAATATCTCTTGCATGCCACATCTGATGGCTAAGTATTCTCTGCTCTTTCTGTCTATATCTATATCCAACTGATTTATTGCACCGTTGAATGTGGTTGTTATGGGTGCTGGCTCAAAGTTTTCGTAGCCGTGCAAGCGGGCAACTTCTTCCATAATATCATCGGGTATGGAAATATCGCCTGTGGAACGAAATGTTGGCACAATGACGTGCATATTGTTTTTGTCAAAATTTACTTTAAAACCTAAGCGTTCCAATTTGCAAGCTATATCATCGTTTGGAATGTGTTTGCCAAGTCGTTTTTCCAGCCATTCTAAGGAAACATCTATCTCTTTGCTCTTTAAATGTTTGGGGTAGCTATCGCGAAATCCCGTTATGGATAATTTAGGGAAAAAATCTGCGAACATCTGCATAGCGAGGGAGAGGGCAATATCGCATCTCTCGGGGTCTATTCCTTTTTCGTACCTAATGGCTGCTTCTGTGCGCACTTCATAACGCATAGCGGTGTGCCTTATTCCTTTGGAATCAAAGTTTGCAATTTCAAGTATAACCTTGGTCGTTTTTGGCAGCACGGAATCTTTGCTACCGCCCATAACGCCCGCAAGTCCAACGGAGGCTTCGTTATCTGCTATAACCAAATCGTTTGCGGAAAGCGATAACTCCTTGCCGTTCAAGAGCAAAAGTTTTTCCGATTCGCGTGCGCGGCGCACGGTTATGTGCCCTTCAATGTTGTCTGAGTCAAAGGCGTGTGTGGGTTGCCCAATCGCGAGCATTACGTAGTTGGTTATATCCACAATAGCGTTTATGGGGTGCATTCCAACTCGCCATATACGGCTCTGTATTTTGAAAGGAGATGGTTTTATGGAAAGCCCTTCAATTTTAACGCCTATATATCTTGGGCTACGCTCGGTATCTTCTAAAGTTATTTCCAAATCCGGTACGGACTTAGGTGTGAATGGCGCAAATTCTTTTAGCGGCAAGTTATAGAGTGCAGAAATTTCTCTCGCAATGCCATAGTGCCCCCAAAGGTCGGGGCGGTTTGTGAGCGACTTGTTGTCTATTTCCAAAATAACATCTCTCAAGTCAAGAGCCTCTGCTACATTTGTGCCTGCCGCTGCATCAAAAGCAGAGAGGTCAACGATTGTCGCTTCTTCTGTGGCAGGGAACAAATCCGCAAGCCCAATTTCCGAAGATGCGCAAATCATTCCGTAGCTCTCAACTCCGCGCAATTTTGAGATTTTTATCTCCACAGGCTCCCCTGCTCCGTGCCAACGAACCATTGCGCCCGGGCAAGCAACGGCAACCTTCATTCCTGCGTTCAAGTTGCTGCCTCCGCAAACGATTTCTTTTATTTGTCCGCCACCGATATCTGTTTTGCATATCCTGAGTTTGTCTGCGTTTGGGTGGGGGAGAACCTCTTTCACCACACCGACTATAATATTGCTAAAATTCTTGCTCAAGTCAGTTATGCCTTCCACTTCCACAGTTGACATTGTGAGATCGTAAGCTATGCGGGATAGTTCCAGATCTTCTGGTATTTTCACGTAATCTTTTATCCAATCCATTGATAATTTCATATTCTTCTCCTACCTGAACTGCCTCAAAAATCTCAAATCCGCACTGTGAAATAATCTAACATCATCAACTCCGTAACGCATCATAACCAAGCGGTCTAAACCTATATTCACATAAAATCCGGTAAATTCGTCGGGGTTCAAGCCGCCTGCACGGAGCACATTGGGGTGCGGAGTTCCGCCCGGCATAATCTCTATCCAGCCAACGTGTTTGCAAACACTGCATCCGCTTCCGCCGCACACAAGGCAACCCATATCTATTTCAAACCCGGGTTCAACAAAGGGGAAAAAACCAACACGCATCCTAACTGGCACGTCTCTGCCAAATACTTTGGATAAAATGCTTTTAATCATAACCTTGCCCGCAGAAAATGTAAAATCGCGGTCGACAATCAGTGCTTCGTATTGGAAAAATGCCCTTTCGTGCCGAGCATCTGTGGTCTCATTGCGGTAAACTCTCCCCGGGTAAACAAAACGGTATGGAGGTTTATGCGTTTGGAGATAGCGCACGCTCGCTCCGGTTAAATGCGGGCGAAGGCAGAGCCTTTCGCCGCCGTGTCCGGTGTCGTGCCCTGCAAGCCAGTAAGTGTCCATGCTCTCTCTTGCGGGGTGGTCTGGGACAAAATTCAAATTATCAAAGGCATAGAGTTCACTTGTTATATCGGATTCTTGGAATATTTCAAATCCCATTGAGCGGAAGGTGTCGTTTAAGTCGTAGCACATTTGGGTAATGGGGTGCAAAGCTCCGTCAAGAGGCGGCACTCCCGGAACGGTGAAGTCAAAATCGGCTGGAATTTCAGATGCTTTCAATCGAATTTCCTCTTCGCGAGATTCTATTATAGCGGTTAAATTCTCTTTTACAACATTGGCTGCCTTGCCAATTTCTGGGCGCAGAGAAACGTCAATGTGCGGTAGTTCTTTTAATATAGTTGTGAGCGTTCCTTGTTTCCCAAGCAAAGACGCTTTCACATCTTGCAATTCCGCAACGGTTTTCGCCGCCTCAATTCTCGCCTTGCCGTCTATCAGCATAGCATCTAATTTATCTTTCATAGATATATCTCCGCCCAAGAATATAGAAAAATGCGAAAAGATTTTCTATATTATTACTATGAAAGCTATGATAGATATTCCAGAGAAAAAAGCTGCATCTACTTTGGATGTTTTGCGGAATATTTCTTATTTGAAGGTAATTCCGCTGACTGATGAGAAGTTTCTTCTTATGCAGGAGATAAAAGAGTCCGTTAAGGAGATGAATGATATTAAGAGCAAAAAGAAAACGGCTCGCAATGCAAGAGAGTTTTTGAATGCTATATGAAGTAAAAACTATTTCCGTATTTGAAAGACAATTTAAGAAACTTGCAAAAAAATACCGCTCGCTTAAAACGGATTTGGAAAGTTTGGTTGCTGATTTGGAAAAAGAACCTTCAATAGGAACACCGCTGGGGAAAAATTGTTTTAAGGTTAGGTTGTCTATAACTTCAAAAAATAAAGGTAAATCTGGCGGTGCAAGGGTAATAACGCATTTTATAGTTAATGAGTCAAATGTTTATTTAATGTCTATTTATGATAAATCCGATAAATCTAGTATAACAGATAAAGAATTGGTAGAATTGCTTAGAGACTTGTCAATGGAATTGCAATAAAAAGCAACTCACGAGAATAATAGGATAGCGAGGTAGGGGCGAGGTTCGCATTTACTTAAACCTGTCGGAAACTCCGAGGAATATCTCGGTTAGGTGGGGGTCAAAATGCTTCGCCTTGCTGTCTGCAATTATTTTGACAGCTTCTTCGTGCGAAAATGCATTTTTATATGGTCGGTAAGAGACAAGCGCATCGTAAACGTCTGCTATTGCCATAATGCGTCCGAGCAAGGGAATTTCCTGTTTCTTTAATCCCTTTGGATATCCTGAGCCATCCCATTTTTCGTGATGGCTTATGGCAAGGATTTTTGCGTATTTCAAAAATTCGTTTTCTTTTGTCATTGCCTCAATTTTCGTTATTATTTTTTCCCCGAATGTTGTGTGTTTTTTCATTTCGGCAAATTCAGTTTCACTCAATTTTCCAGCTTTTTTTAGAATGCTGTCTTCTATGGAAATTTTCCCAATGTCGTGGAGCTGGCTAGATTCAGTTATCAGGTCTATATCCCAGTTTTTTGTTTTATCACTGTAAAGATTGTGTTTTTTGATTTCCTCTAATAATATTTTTATTCCACGCCGTGTTCTATCTATGTGCCCACCTGTGGTACCATCTCGACATTCCACGAGTTCTGCCATTGTTTTTATTATAGCCTGTTCAAGGTTTAGAGATTTTTCAATAGCATAAGTTCTCTCAGAAGATAATCGCCAAAGTATAAAGGACAAAAACAAGGCAAGGACAAGCCCCAGCACGGTGAGTATCTGGGAAGTTTTGTAAAGGTCTTGGTAAAATTCGTATTGGGGAGTCACTATCCCTAAACACCACTTGTTAAAGATATGTTTAAAAAAAACTATTGCGGAACTGCTGTCTGAATTTGTTATTTTAACGGCAGATATATCCTTTCCTGAGCGTAGAGTGCTTGCTATATACTGATATTCGCCACCCAAATCCTGCAATTGCGAGCCTAAAAAGTTGCTATCCGGATACGTTACGAATGTTAGATTTTGGCTGAGAAGCATGCCATAACCACCCGGAGCGAGCCTGATTGAACTTACATATTCCATCAACCAGTCAATGTTAATGTCCACCACGAGAATTCCCACTATATCGCCATTGCTCACGTCTATATTCCTAACTACAGACACAATGGTATTTCCGGTGCGCAAATCTCTATATGGAGCGGTATAAGATACGAATCTGCCGCTTCTCAGTCCCGTTTGATACCAAGGCATTGTTTGTGGAATATAGTCCTTGCCAGGATGGAGTCCAATGCCGTCATAAAATTCCCCGTTGATATATCCGTAAATTCCATTGTAAGTCATAAGCCCTTGGCTGGGTCTGCGCATCCACTGGGTTGTTTGAGTTAGGTAATCGAGAATTTCATCTCGGCTCGCTTCTCTTTCTATCATATTCTGTACAGCGTAATATGAATTGAAAAGGGTGGTTTCGGCTTCTGAAAGTCCGGCTCTAACATTGGATTCGGCAGAATAAAGCAGTTGGTTTGCCTCTTTTAAAAGAAGACTCTCCAATATGCGTCCTATAAAGAAATAAGAGGTTGTTACCATCAATACAAATGCCAAGAATACAAATAATAATTGAATATAATTATTACGTATCACTACCTGTGGCAATGCAGATATTTTCATTCAATAACCGTATGATAGTACCAATTTATCCCGCTGCGAATTTCTTCGTCAGCTAAGTTTTTTCCTTCTACGCCAACGGTTTTGCCATCGTTGGTTTTCATAACTCCGTGGAACACGTCATAAGTTCCAGATTCAATGTTCTGCCTCTCCTCTTCAAGAATACGGGAAGTTTCTTCGGGCAAAGATATTTTTGGATTCAAGGGCACAATATCAACCATGCGGTCTTTCAGTGAGCCGAACCAAGGGGTGGTGACAAAAGAACCGTCTATCACGCTTTTCACAAGGAATGTATAATATGCGCTCCAGTGCCAAATTACCGAAGTTAGAACGGCATCTGCTGCATCTTCGCTCATATCGGTATTGTAGCCTATTCCCCATACTCCAGCTTTTTCTGCTTCTATCATAGGAGCTGGCGTATCGCTGTGTTGCGCAATAACATCACAGCCCTCGGCTATAAGGGCGCGGCCTGCAAAGGCTTCTCCCATTGGGTCAAACCAGCTATGGGTAACTTTTACATAAATTCGCGCCTTGGGGTTTACTTTTTCTACCCCTAGGGCAAAGGCATCAAGGCCTCCGGTAACTTCGCTGTTTTCTTTTCCCTGCGCTGCCACAAAGCCTATCTTGTTTGTTTTTGTTTTTAATCCTGCTACTATGCCAGCGAGATAGCGCGCCTGATATATTCTGCCAAAGTAATTGGTAAAGTTGGCGTTATTGTACTTATAGCCCGATGCATGGGCAAACACAACAGATGGAAACTCCTGTGAGAGTTTTTCGCAGGTGTTCATATAACCCCAGCTTGTGGAAAAAATTATGTTGGCTCCCTGCGCAATGAGTTCGCGGTGGGCGTTTTCAACGCTAATTAAATCTGCATCGTCAACATGGATTTTATAGATAACCTGGCTGTCTGCGAGGCTTAAGTGTTCCATCATCTCATCTATCCCTTTTTGATGGGCAAAGGAATAGCCAGAACTTTCAGTGAAAGGATCGGTTATGTGCACAATCCCTACTTTTACATTCTCTTTTGGGAGAGGCATTCCGGGTTTCCAGCTCTCTTTTTCACAGGATAAAAAAGAAAGTGGCAAAGTGATTGCGAATACCATTATTAATATAGCATTAAATTTATTTTTCATAAAAATTTCTCCATCATAAAAAATAGTAAATTTTTTATGCTCTATTTATTTTTGCTTGAATCTAGGGGCAAAGCTCTTTTTAGATTTTTTAGGAATGGGAAGTTTCCTCCCCAATAAACCTGCCCTATCTGGCACAAATAGCATTGCCAGTTCCAGCCTTTTTAGCACAGGATGCCACTCTATGGGCATTGTTTTTCTCAAAACATAGCCCGAATTTCGCCAGCGGTCTGCTTCTTTTGCCGCATTTTCCAAATCCCCTATGATGTGAACCACTCTCTCAGGCTTTGAGTTTGCTATTGCTTCTGTTAAGGCTTGGGTCAAAAGCTCTCCGTTAGGAGGGTTCAGGATAACAGTCCATTTGCCCCTGTTGATTTCACCTGCAAAAAAATTTTTCACCCATTGAACATCTAATTTGCAGTGGTAAAAATGGGCGTTTTTTATCCGCAAACTTTGAATGTTCTGATTAAAAGATAATTTTGCCCATTCCCTCGCATCAAGGCAGTGAATATCTTTGAAGTTTTTGCAAAGCTGCATAGCCTCTATTGCCGCACCGCAGTAGCAAGAGAGCAAGCGGTCGTCTTTTGAAGGGTGCAGCCACTCGCACAGTTTTTCACCAAGCCGCAGATATGTTCCTTTGCTACGCGGCAACCAATCTAAAATGTGAAAGTACAATTCCGTTTGCGCTAACTTAATATACTCGGAGCCAAAACCCTTGTGCAAAGTGTACTGCATAGATGCAGGCGGGCTAGAGACATCAAAAGCAAAAGATGGTTTTGTTTGAACAGCGTGGGCGCACAGAATTTCGGGGCGCATTCTTTGCAAATATTCCAAAAAAGTTTTATAGTTCCTGCTCTGCTCCGGTGTATTCAAATTTGCCTGCACAAGCATTCCGTAACTGCCGCCTCCGTTTGAGCGAAAAACAATTTGCACAATTTGCTTTTTAAAAAAATGCAAATGCTCTTTTGAAAGCTGTTCTTCTATTTTTTGCAAACACTCCGGCAATGGTTCGTCTGGAATTCCCTCCCACACAAGGGTTCTTTTTCCTTTTATATCTCTAAGCACATACCGCCAATCGCCACCGCCAATCTCTGCCTCCGCCGCAAAAACTGCTTGTATTTTGCCCGGGATTTTATTAGCCGCTGCCCAGTCGCTTATCTTTTGTTTTTTGTCCATTAGTTGGAATATAGTAAGTGTTTTATATGCAAACAATGCGTTATGCAATTTGGATACTCATTCGGGTAGTGGCTTGTGATAATCAGCGTTGTTTTTTCGCTGATTTTATCTAAAAGCGAAAAAAGCCGCTGCTTTGATTGCTCACTCATTCCCTGAGTTGGTTCGTCTAAAATCAGAACCGCCGGAGAGCTTGAAATTGCTCTTGCGATTAAAGCAAGCCTTAACTCTTCTTCGCTCAAATCCCTCAAATGTTTGCTCAATTCGCTGCCAAGCCCAAGAGAGGTTAGCAAATTCAAAGCCATTTTCTTTTCCTCTGCTAAAACGGGTTGCGGGAAATTTTCCAAAAGGGCATCTAGCACGGTTGCTCTGCGGTGAACCTGCAAAGCCATTTCTGGAGAAAAAAATCCGAGCTTTTTTTTATGCTCGCTGATGGAAAAATTTTCTCTTACTTTCTGCCCCAAAAGTTCCAAATCGTTTTTGTAAATTTGCGGATGCTCGCCGCCCAACACACCTAGCAATGTGCTTTTTCCGCTGCCGTTTGCTCCGGTGATTGCCCAGTGCTCGCCTCTCAGTACTTCCCAATTCAAGTTTTCAATTATTTTTTTATTGCCAAAAGATATGCAAACATTCTTCAAAGAAAAAAGTATTTCTCCGGTTGAAATCGGCTCTTTTATCTTTTTCATTTCGTAAATATTTTCATCGCACTCGGATATACAACTATTTGAAGGCGAACTCTCCAATAAAATTCGCTCATCTTCCCTTTTCAAATTTATCTGCATTTGGGTGCCTTTTTGCTGGAACAATTTTATTCGCTCTGCCAAAAATTTTCTGTACTCAGGGTCTAAACCTCCAAAGGGGTCGTCTAAAATCCACAAATCGGGTTCTTCCATGTAATTGCGCGCAAGCAGCAGCCTGCGGAGTTCGCCATTGGAGAGGCTCGGCAATTTTTGCTCCAACATAAGCTCTGGAATTCCAGCGAGCGAGAGGGCTTCGCTTAGCAATGCGCCATTTGTTTTGGGAAAAGGCTCGCTTTCAACAAAATGCTCCGAATTTAAAAAGAACGGATTTTTCAGCAAAAAATCCCTAACCGAGGGGGAATCTTCGTCTTCCAAAGAGATAAACCTCTCCTGCCAAAACCTTGAAAGGGCTTTTTTTATCTTTCTCTGCAAATCATTGCCAAAAC
>Ga0268262_10002622_pt1 | contig 20550 bp, 18 predicted proteins | sample TergutNc150P3_FD_190354 | JGI IMG/M metagenome (GOLD analysis project Ga0268262, IMG submission 190354) | Nasutitermes corniger P3 segment gut microbial community from laboratory colony in Florida, USA - Nc150 P3 (SPAdes) (version 2) | ecosystem: Host-associated > Arthropoda: Insects >... | reverse complement strand
CTGTACTGTGACAGCACTTTATTAAGATATTCTTCGTCCTCATCGGCGGTTATTGTAAATGAAGTTCCAAGAATATCCAAACGTATATCATTGGCCATTAATTTCCCTAAAAAATGTCCAGTTCTTTATCCTGCGGCTCCGAATCCTCGGAATCATTGTCATCCTTCGGATTGCCATTATCTTTCGGCGCACCGGTATCCTTTGGAGCGGTCGAAACCTCGGCGTTTTTCTGGGCTTCTTTTGCCGAAATCTCAAAAAATTCTTTTGAATCTGATTCCGCCACGGTTGGCTCAGGTTCAGGACTTTTCTCTTTTTTTGCTTGAGCCTTTTTTGTAGTCGCTTTTTCCTTCAGGCTTTTTTCAAACGCTTCTTCAAACTGGCTAAGCCTGTCCAACGCGGCGACTATGCCGTCCTCAATCCGCCCCTGATCTTCCTTAAAGCGCATAACAAGCAGTTCCAGTTCATCAAGGCGTTTTTGATTCGCGTCTAATTTCTGCTGTAAACCCGCCCTTTCGGACAAAAGGGCGGCATTTTCCGAATTTACCCTCTGTACATACTCAATCGCCTTGGCGACTTTTGTTTCCAGAAGCTGGACCTGCTCAAGACTAATCATTTTTACACTCCAAGGGCTGCTTTGGCTTTTTCAGCGACAGCCTTGAACGCCGCCGCATCTTCAGAAGCAAGCCATGCAAGCGCTTTACGGTCGATAATTACTCCCGCTTTATTAAGGCCTGCGATAAGCCGTGAATAGGAAAGCCCGTTTTCCCTGCAAGCCGCGTTAATTCTTACAATCCACAGGCGGCGGAATTGAGCCTTCCTGTCTTTTCTGTCGCGGTATGCGTAAGTTAACGCTATGGCTACGGCGTCTTTTGCGGTTTTATAATTGGTGCCGCGCCTTCCCCAATAACCTTTGGCCTGTTTTAATATTTTCTTTCTATGGTTTTTTCTTTTTGAACCGTCAACTGCTCTTGACATAATTTACCTCTTAATACTTTTTACCGTACGGTAAAAGCTTTTTTCTGATTACCGGCACATTGTCATCAGACAAAATACCCGCATGACGCAAGCCACGCTTGCGTTTTGCCGACTTCTTGGTCAGGATATGGCGCAGATTCTGTTTCTTATACTTCACCTTACCGGTTCCGGTAAATGAATAACGCTTTGCCGCGCTCTTTTTTGTTTTCATTTTTGGCATAAGCCACCTCTCAAAATATTTATTTTTTGCCTTTAGGACCCAGTACCATGGACATAAAACGCCCTTCCATCGCCGGCGGTTTATCCATTACATACTCTCCCTCAATGCGGGAAAGAACGTCCTTCATCACGTCAAAACCAAGTTCGGTGTGGGCAAGTTCACGGCCGCGGAAACGAATCGTAACTTTTACCTTGTTGCCTTCGGACAGGAATTCCTTTATATGCTTAGATTTAAAGTCAAGATCATGATCGTCAATCTTAGGCTGCATCCGGATTTCCTTAAGCTTTAAAAGTTTTTGCTTTTTCTTGGAATCCCTCAGCCTTTTTTCGTTTTCAAACCTGAACTTACCGTAATCTAAAATCTTGACAACGGGAGGTACCGCCTGGGGCGCCACTTCCACAAGGTCAAGACCCGCATCTCTGGCAATTTCCAATGCTTGCGAAACAGACATTATTCCCTGATCGCCGTCATCCCGGATTAGACGGACTTCCCTGGAACGAATCTGCTCGTTTACACGTAAATCTTTCTCAGCCAACTGGCCTCCTTAGTTTTCACTTTCTTACAATAGATTAGCAAATTTTTACACTTTTTGTCTAGTGGCTGGATACCGCAAATGCCTCACACAAAGGACACGAAGGTACAAAGATCACAAAGGAAGATCAGGGGGTTTTGTTCGTTATATTGTCGTATAGTACTAGCAAGCTAAATATTGCCTACTATTTCTGTGCCTATACCTTCGTCGGTAAACAGTTCAATCAGTATGGCGTGGGGAAGCCGTCCGTCAATTATATGGGCTTTTTTTACACCGCCGTCTAGGGCCATGGCGCAGCAGTCGGTTTTGGGGATCATTCCTTTGGTGATTATGCCTTCTTCTTTTAGGGTGTTTAACTGCGGTCTTTTAATGGATTTGACAAGGGTGTTTTCGTCTTTTATATCGCGGAGAATGCCCCGGACATCGGTCATGAGGACCAGTTTTTCCGCTCCAAGGGTGGCGGCTATTTTGGCGGCGGCTATATCGGCGTTTATATTCAGCGCTTTTCCTTCATCCTGGTCTGTTCCGTAAGCGACGGAAGAAATTACAGGTATAGCTTCGGCGTCCAAAACGGTGTTTAACATTGATACGTCCACCTGTTCAATTTCACCGACAAGACCAAGGTCTTCGTTTTTCATACGGCGGGCTTTTAAAAGGCCTCCGTCAATTCCGCATAAGCCGACTGCTTTGCCGCCTGTTTTTTGAATAAGAGCGGTAATTTCCTTATTAACCTTCCCGCAGAGAACCATTTGCACTATATCCATTGTCTCTTCGTCAGTGTATCTAAGCCCGTTAATAAAGCGGCTTTCCTTACCCGTCTTTTTTAACATTGCTTCAATTTCCGGTCCGCCGCCGTGAACAAGGACAGTTCTTATTCCAACGCATGACATAAGGATTACGTCTTCGATAACTGCCCTTTTTAATTCGCCGTTAAGCATGGCGTTTCCGCCGTATTTAACAACAATTGTTTTACCCTGAAAACTTTGAATATACGGCAAAGCGTGAACAAGTACGCCCGCCCTGTCATTATTTGAAATTGACTTCATGACCGGTAGTCTCCGTTAATTTTAACATAATCATAAGTAAGATCGCATCCCCATACGGATACTTTTTCGCCTCCGTCATGCAAATTGACCAGTATTTCAATCTCTTCTTCGGACAGAATTTTTTTTGCTTTTTCTTCACTGAATTCAACGGTTTGCCCGTTTTTACAAACTTCGATCTCCCCCGCCCCGCTTTTAAAACTTACATCGGTTTTCTCAGGAGAAAAATCAACTCCGGCATACCCCATAGCGCATAAAACGCGCCCCCAATTCGCGTCCGCGCCGAAGCAGGCGGCTTTTACAAGACTGGAAGAAGCGACGGATTTTGCAAGCGCTTCCGCGGTGTTTTCATCTTTGGCGTTTGTTACGGTTACCGTTACAAGTTTTGACGCGCCTTCACCGTCACGCGCCATTTTACGGGTAAGCGCGACACACACATACTCAAGCGCGGCGTAAAACGCATTGTAATCTGCGGTGCAATGGGGACAACTGTTTGAAGAATTAACCGGCGCGTTTTCAGCTTCGCCGTTTGCCATTATGATAACCATGTCGTTGGTGGAAGTATCGCCGTCTACAGTCAGGCGGTTAAATGATCTTTTTACGGCAAGGCGCAGAGCCGAATCAAGGGCTGGTTTTTCAACCGCCGCGTCAGTTGTAATAAATGTAAGCATTGTCGCCATATTGGGATGAATCATCCCCGAGCCTTTTGTCATCGCTCCGATACGCACAGTCTCTCCGCCAATTTCAGTCTCCACGGCAATTTCCTTTTTGCGCGTATCCGTCGTCATAATGGCTTCAAGAGCGTCAGCGTGTCCCTGTTCATCACAGCGCAGATTGGCTTTAATGGCGTTAATATTTTTTTCTATTACGTCAATCGGCAGCGGAACACCGATAACTCCCGTAGAAGCGACTGCTACTTCGCCTGCGGAAATGCCTAGCGTATCCGCGGCAAGCTGAGCCATGCGTTTTGCGGCGGCCATTCCCTCCTGACCGGTGCAGGCGTTTGCGTTGCCTGAGTTGGCGATAATGGCGCGTAATTTGCCGTCGGCTATATTTTCCTGACTAACCTGTACGCTGGCGGCTTTTACCTTGTTAGTTGTAAACATCGCAGCCGCGCCGCAAGCCTTCTGTGAAAAAATAACAGCCAAATCTTTTTTTTGCGAACTTGCCTTTATGCCGCACCTTATGCCGCCTGCTGAAAAACCTTTTGGCGCGCAAACTCCGCCCGTTATTTCTTTCATTTTTAATTCCTAAAAAATAATTGGTATTGCGTCAAGACCGGCTCTTTCGTCAAAACCAAATAAAATATTCATATTTTGAACAGCCTGACCGGCGGCGCCTTTAACCATGTTATCAATGGCGGTAGTTACTATCAATGTGGAACCGTTAATGTCAACATGAACGGAGATGTCGCAGTAATTTGACATGCGCACCCGGTTGGTGGCGGCGGAAAGGCCTGACGGAAGAATTCGAATAAACGGCTCGTCCTTATAAAAATCAGTATAAATTTCGCGGATTTCAGACGTTCTTACTTCAACCTCGTCTGAAGGCGGCATATAAGTTTTATTCGCTTTTACGCTCCACTTTTCTGAAAGCGCAATGTAAATAACGCTGAGAATCCCTCTGTTTACAGGCGCAAGACGCGGGGTAAAAATTATCCTCGGCGCTGGATTATTCCCTGTCGCCGCCATTAGCGCAAGGTTACGCTCAATTTCAGGCGAATGTCTGTGAGAAGAAACCTTGTACGCCGAGATGGAATCCGCACATTCAGCATAATGGAATGATCGGGACGGTTCTCTGCCGCCGCCTGTTACGCCGCTTACGGCGTCAATAATTACAGGAATATCCGTGCGGTTCATTCCCTTTGCCAAAGCCGGAAACGCGCCAAGCGATCCGCCTGTGGGATAACATCCGGGATTTCCAATTACAACAGGTCCGCCTGCCGCCAGTTCTTTGATTTTTTTACGGTTAAGCTCAGGCAGGCCGTAAATGGATTTTTTATGCAATTCGGGATACCAATAGTTTTTACCGTACCATGCCCTGTACACTTCTTCGCTGTCGTCAAAACGGAAATCAGCTGAAAGATCGATATAGTGTATCCTGCGTTCCATGCAGGCGGTGGCAAAAGGTTCCCCTACCGCGTGGGGAAGAGCGGAAAAAACCACGTCGGAAGCGGCGATAACATTATCAGCTTTTAAAAGCGGAAGCGAAACCTCGCCCAAAAAATTGGGATAAATTTTATCTATCTTTTCACCTTCATAACTTACAGAAGAAAGCGCCAATTTTTCCACTTTAGGATGTCCCGAAAGAAGTCTTACCAATTCAGCTCCGGCATAGCCTGTAGCACCGATTATACCCACTACCATGCATTAATTATGCACCTTTTTGGACAAATGGTCAATTATTCCTGAAAGAAACATAAAATTCACAAATCTGTACGAATAATAAAGAAAAAACAATGTAACTTATGTTTATTGAATGCCTTTACTAAGAAAGATGATAAGGATATAATTTTATTATGAACAGGCTTTATTTTTTACTGCTTTTAGCGTTATTATTTTCCGCATGCGCGTCAACGGCAAACATAAGCGAAAATTTATCTCCTGCGGAATTGATTCAACGCGCCCATGAAGCTATGGACAGGAACCGTTACAAAATGGCAATACAGTATTATCAGACTTTGTACGACCGCAACCAGAGTAATACAGACCTGATTATAACCGCTGAATATCATATTGCTTTTATTCATTATAAACAGAAAAAATACGAACAAGCCAAAACAGAATTTAACGCCGTGCTTGCATATTATAATTCTCCGGATGAAGAATTACTTCCCAAGCATTTTAAGAAACTTTCGCAAATAGTCTTAAAAAATATTGAAGATAAAGAAAGACGCAAAACAAATAAAAAATAATAAATGGAAGAGAATCTCCCCTCTATGTTTTTTTATTTGTTATTTATACGCAGGCAACCAGTTTTTGTGGGCTTCCAGTAATTCGTCTGTCATTGCGCGGATGTCGTCCAGTGAAAGTTCCGCCGAGGTGTGAGGTTCAAGCATTGCCGCATGGTAGATATGTTCTCTTTTCTTTGTTACCGCGGCTTCAATGGTAATTAAGTGGACATTGATATGCGTCATATTCATCGCGGCAAGGTGGACAGGCAGTTTTCCGACATGGCACGCCTTAATGCCTGAACCGTCCACAAGACAGGGAACCTCTACACAGGCTTGCGCCGGTAAATTTTCAATACTTCCGCCGGTATTTAACACATTCCCGCCGATTTTATACGGAACGTCCGTTACTATTGATTCCATTATATGGGAAGCGTACTCATGCGACCTTTGATGTTCAAGAATATCTAAGCCTGATAATTTTTGGTACTCTTCTTTCCAGCCGTTGATCTGCGCAATACACCTGCGCGGATATTCATCTAACGGGATATTAAATTCACCGATTAACTGCGGGTATTTTGATTTGATATAAAAAGGATTATATTCGGCGTTATGCTCGCTTGATTCGGTGCAGTAGTACCCAAGTTTGTCGATATAATCGTAACGCACCATATCCCAGTGTTTTCCCGCCGCGTTTTTAGCTTTTGCCCTTTCGCGAATTTCAGGATACAGACAAAAGCCGTCTTTATCGCGGATATCCAAAAGCCAGCCCATGTGGTTAATTCCCGCTATTAATTCTCGCCGCCCCTGAAGTTTGTCATTCATTCCAAGAGATTCCAGCAAGTGCTGGGAGCAAACCTGCACACTGTGGCAAAGCCCGACAGTTTTTACGCCTGTATATCTCTGCAGAAAACCTGTCAGCATTGCCATTGGGTTGGTGTAATTGAGAAACCACACATCCGGGCATACTTTTTCCATTACGCGGGTAAATTGCTCTAAAACCGGAATTGTCCGCAAGGCGCGCATTATGCCGCCGATACCAAGGGTGTCGCCTATTGTTTGGCGAAGTCCGTATTTTTTAGGGATTTCAAAATCGGCGATTGTAGCGGGGTCGTAACCGCCCACCTGAATCGCGTTCACGGCAAAGGAAGCGCACTTTAACGCTTTTTCAAGATTTTCAATTCCCGCGTAACAGGAAATTTTTGAATAGCCGCCCTTACCTTTATTTATGGCGGATAAAATACGTTCGCTTTCTTTCAGTCTTTGAGCGTCAATATCATACAAAGCAATTTCACATTCGCGCAAAGCTTCGCTTGACATACAATCACCTAACACATTACGTACAAAAATAGTGCTGCCCGCGCCTAAAAAAGTAATTTTTAACATGGTATCTCCTTAAACAATTTTACCACAAAGATAACCAAAACGGAGAATCAGTTTTAGTTCTGATTAAAAACCTCAACCCGGTTTCTGCCAAGTTCTTTAGCTTTACGCAGGGCGGTATCCGCGATTTCTTCAAATTTTTCCAATGTATTCGCCTGTGCGGGGGCTATCGCTATGCCAATGCTTGTTTTTGTACCGATCATAACATTATCGCTTGCGCCGGGAGCGGCAGGAACTTCAACTTGTTTTTCTGCGATTATTTCTCTAATTTGCTCGGCAACCTTGACCGCATCATTCTTATCGGTGTCGGGAAGAAGGATTGCAAACTCGTCTCCTGAAAGCCGCGCGGGAATATCGCCCGGTCTCAGACAGTCACGAATAATCTGAGAGCATGACATAATTATTAAATCTCCCGCTTTGGTGCCATAGTGGTCATTTATGCCGTGTATCTTGTCAAGATCCATCATTAACAGGGACATAATGCGTAAATTCATAAATGAATTATTAAAGCGCTCCTTGATGGATTCTTCCAGAAAACGGCGGTTGTACAGTCCTGTCATTTCGTCAGTGATTGCCCTGCGGCGCGCGTTTTCGCCCCACCGGATTAAATCGTTGTAGGACTTTGACGACTGGCTTAACCATTGATTTTGCACGGTACCGATAGTTCTGAGTATTTTATAGCCAATTATCGGATAATCGGAAATTATTCTGTAAAAATCAACATTGTTCAACATCAATACAACAGAATCAGTCTTTGCGCATATTGTCGCAGACCGCGGTTCATGCGCTATTATTGACATCTCTCCGAAAAATTCACATGGGTTTATGTCAAATAACCACTTTTGATTCCCGTCGGATTGGGCGCCAAACGCGCTTAAAGAACCCGACAAAAGAATAAACATATTTACCCCTTTGTCACCTTCCTCGAAAATAACGTCATCTTTTTTTGCATATACCAGTTTTAACAATCTGGCGACGATATTATATTCATTTTCATCAAATCCGGAAAAAAGCGGTATGCCTGTTAATGAAACATCAAGGGGTACGGATAGAAATGATAACTTGTTCTCAATAATGTTCACGTGGCCTCTCTTGAATAATGAATTACTCTGTCGCCGCCGTCTTTCCAATTGTCTAAAAGAGAACTGTAATTTCCGCTAAAAAACGTTTCCCAATCAGCGCCGTCTTGCGGCCAGAGCGCCCATGATATTGTCGCGGAAAAATTAAATTCAGGAATATCATCTTGAGGGGGAACGGCGTCCATGTCGCCAATAAATTCATACAATTCATGGGCTATTTCTTCCGCTTGCGCGGCGTCGCAGTTATTAATAATTAATCCAACTTCATTGCTTTTAAAACGCATCGCCCAGCCATGCCCGATTTGCCTGGTAATGTTTTTAAGTATTATAGCTATTTTAATCATAGCCTCATCTCCTGCGGCGTGCCCCCTTGAATCAACCAATGTTTTAAACCTGTCAGGTTTAAGCATGATCAATGCCGTAGATTCTTTCAGGGAGTTGATAATTTCATCTTTAATAAGAATCTGTTTCCAAAGCCCCGTTCCGGGATCTTCATAAGCCCGCCTGTGAAGCTCCTGTACCCACGACATATTATTTAAAATCAGTTTATGCGTTGATTTTATACGCCCCGTCATCATAATAATGGCGTTTAAAAGAATACTGCAAACTGAGTGGGTATCTTCCAACGCAAGAGATTCCATTGTTGAACCGGCGCTCGGAAAGACGACAAGGACGGAATCACGCGCGGCTTCGGCGTATGCGTCATATTCAGCGCCCCGCGCAAAGTCAAAGTCGCCGATTGTATCGCCCGCTGTAAAATGCGCCATTTCATCTTCACTGCCGTCGTCTCTTTTATTAAATACGCGGATTTCCCCGCTTGTTAAAATATAAAACTGAGCGGCTTTTTCTCCGGAAGAGAATAAAAGGGCATTTTGAGAAAGATTGAGCAAGGTTGAATGCTTGATTACAAAATCAATCTCATTTTGTTCGAGGCTGGAAAATAATTCAACTTTTTTAATCAATTCAGGATCGACATTAACCGCGTCCATTGTTGAATTATGAACTGTTTTCTTAAAAAAGTCGAGTAGTAATATCAGCCCTTTGCCTGTTCCTGAGCCAGTTTATTCCCCATCTCGCGTAATAGGTACTTTTGTATCTTTCCGCTTGATGTAAGTGGGTAACTGTCCACAAAAAACACATATTTGGGTATTTTATACCTGCCGATTTTTTCGCGGCAATAATCGCGCACGTCTTCTACGTTCATTTTCACATCAGGATGAAGAATGACAAAAGCGCCGACTTCCTCTCCGTATTTTTCACTTGCAATTCCTACAACCTGCACGTCCTTGACGCCCGGCATAGTGTATAAAAAGTCCTCCACTTCTTTGGGGGAGATATTTTCTCCGCCTCGGATTATCATGTCTTTTAAGCGGCCTGTCACTTTAAAATTGCCGTTCTCGTCTTTTACCCCCCTGTCGCCCGAATGAAGCCAGCCGTTTTTGTCGATGCACTGGGCGGTCGCTTCCGGCAGTTTGTAGTAACCTTTCATTGAATTGTAGCCCCGGCAGCAGAACTCTCCGTGTACGCCGTCGGGACATTCTTCGCCGGTCTCAGGGTCGCGGATTGTAACTTCTACGCCCGGCAGGGCGCGGCCTACGGTTTCCACTTTCACAATAATATCGTCATCGTAGCGCGTCTGGGTCATAACAGGCGATGATTCGGTAAGTCCGTAACAGATAGTGACTTCCTTCATGTACATAAGATCAATTACCTGGCGCATCGCTTCAATAGGACAGGGGGAACCCGCCATAATGCCCGTGCGCAAACTGGAAAGATCAAACATCTTGAACATTGGATGGTTAAGTTCCGCGATGAACATTGTAGGCACTCCGTAAACGGCGGTGCATTTTTCCTTTTGAATTGTGGCAAGCACAAGCAGTGGATCAAACCACTCTATCATCGCGGCGGTGGAGCCGTGGGTAAGGATTGCCATCATTCCAAGCACAAGACCAAAACAGTGGAACAGCGGCACGGGAAGGCATACGATGTCCTTTTCCGTAAGACGCTGGTTGTCGCCGATGCCAAGCCCGTTGTTAAGAATGTTTCTGTGCGTAAGCATTACGCCCTTGGGGAAGCCCGTAGTACCCGACGTGTACTGCATATTCACGACATCGTTGGTATCGAGCGTTTTTTCAATTTCGTCTAACAGTGCCGTATCCGTATGTTGACCGAGTAACAGTACTTCGCTTGAAGTGTACATCCCCCTGTGTTTTTGCTGGCCTATATGCACTACATATTTTAAAAACGGGAATCTGTCGGAATTAATCTGCCCTCTTTGCGCCGTTTTAAGTTCAGGTACAAGATCATTTACCATTCCAATATAATCTGAATCGCGCCAGCCGTTTGTCAGGCACAGGCAAACCATGTCTGACTGCTGCAGCACATATTCCAATTCATGGGTTTTGTAGCCCGTGTTTACCGTAACAAGAACGGCGCCAATTCTCGCGCAGGCGAAAAGCACAGTGTTCCAGTCAGGCACGTTTGTCGCCCAAATACCCACATTGTCGCCTTTCTTTACGCCAATGGAGAGCAGTCCCTTCGCGAAATCGTCCACCCTTTTATCAAATTCCGCGTAAGTAAAGCGAAGGTTGCGGTCAGAATAGACAAGGAAATCATGATCCGGGTGCGCGGCAGTCTTATCTTTTAAAACTTGAGTGAGAGTCTTTTCTATAAATTCCATGATGTTCCTCTTAAGCCGGCGTATAAACTACAGCCAGTATTTTTACCACATTATTATCCGCGGAATATACACAATGAGGTACAATAGAATCGTAATAAACGGAATCACCCGCGTTTAGGACATCTTTTCCTGTGCCGTATTCAAACGCCATTTTCCCTTCCATAACATAAATAAATTCTTCGCCTTCATGAGATGATTTTTCCTGATGCGCGTCAGATTCGATTGTTACGATAAACGGTTCCATGTGCCTGCCGCTCTTATCTGCCGCAAGCGCGTTAAAGTTAAGACCGTGATGTTCGCCTGAGGTGACACCTTCCGGTAAACCGGTTTTAAAACGGCTTGAGGAAGCGGCTTCCCCTACCCTGCAAATAACAGGACCCAATTTTTCATGGTCGTCAAGAAGTGTGCCCAGGCGTACGCCCAGCCCCCTGGAAATCTTAATTAACGGTGCAAGATCGGGAATATGCCCGTCATCTTCAATTTTTGAGATCAGTTCAACTGATACGCCGCTGCGTTCAGCAAGGTCTTCCCTGCTAACTGAATAAGTTTTGCGTATTTCGGCGATACGCTCGCCCGGTGTATGTGTTTCCATAATGACATATTATTTTTTTCCGTTAACTTTTGCAAGGTAACAGACGCTTTTTATATCCCCAACGCCTTTTTAAAATTGACGACAATTTCGTCTACCATCGGCTTTGCGTCTATATCCAAAAGCAGTCCTTTATTACGGTAAAAGTCGATTAACGGAGCGGTCTGGGCGCGGTAAACTTCCAGGCGTTTTTGAACCGCTTCGCTCTTGTCGTCGTCGCGGATGTACACTTCCCCACCGCAGTAATCGCAAACTCCTTCTTTTTTTGGCTTGTTAAAAACCGCGTGAAAATTGTATCCGCACTTGCGGCAGACTCTGCGTCCTCCAAGCCTCTCAAGCACGCCTGAATCGGGAATATCAAAGTTGATAACCTTGTCTACTTTGGAAAAACCAGCTAACGCCTCCGCCTGCGGAATTGTCCGTGGAAAACCGTCCAATATATATCCCTTTTTAACGTCGTCTTTTGTCAGACGCTCTTTTACAAGAGCGATTGTAGTTTCATCGTCTACAAGTTTTCCCGCGTCAATGATGGATTTAACCTTAAGACCCAGCGGAGTCTTGTCCGCTATTGCGGCGCGAAAAATTGAACCGGTGCTTATCTGAGGCACGCCAAGTATTTCCACGGCTCTGACGGCCAATGTTCCTTTACCCGCGCCCGGAGGGCCTAAAAAAATCAAATTCATAATTTACTCCTTATAAATATCAGGAACAGCCTGTAGTACTGCCGCAAGTATCGCACTTCATACAGGTTCCGTTTCTAACCAATGTAAATGACCCGCAAGAGGAGCATGGGTCTCCCTCATAGCCCTTTATGCGCGCCTGTACAATTTTTATTACTTCGTTTTCCTGCGGATAAGAACTTTCCATTACCGCAACTTGAGTCTGCGGTTGTGCCACGGCGGACGAATATGCGGATAATCCCTTAGGGGCGTTTCCCAAAGGGGTACCCGTACCCCCGCCCTGCGGCTGTTGTTTTACGGGCTTAACCGCCGGAACCGTGACGCTGTTGGGTCTGAAACCAGCGCTGTTTTTATCGCCGCGGCCTTTCGGGTCTGGCGTTTCCGTTTCGCTCTTCATCGCGGTGGCTACAAGGTCTTCGGGTTTTACCTGCCCCAAATCGCTGCGTTTAAGATAGCTAATCGCAAGATCGCGGAAAACATAATCAATTACGCTTGTCGCCATCTTTACATAATCGTGTCCCTGCACCATGCCGTTTGGTTCAAATCTGCTGAACGTGAACGCGTCAACATATTCTTCCAGGGGTACGCCGTATTGCAGTCCAAGGGAAACGGTAATGGCAAAACTGTTCAAAAGGCTTCTGAAAGCGGCGCCTTCCTTGTGCATATCAAGGAAGATTTCCCCAAGACTGCCGTCCTCATATTCGCCGGTTCTGATAAAAATCGAGTGCCCGCCTATTTTTGCTTTTTGAGTGTATCCCATTCTGCGGTTCGGCAAAGACTTGCGAAGCCCCCGCAGACTTGCCGATTTTCTTTTATCCGGAGCCGAGGAAGGAAGTTCCAGTCCTTTTTCAACTTTAAGGATAGTGTCAGCTAACGGATCGGTTCCGGGGGCGAATGTGTTAAGCGGCTGTGAAAGTTTGGAGCCGTCCCTGTAAAGGGCGACGGCTTTAAGGGCGTTTTTCCACGAGAGCATATACGCGCCTTTTACGTCGTCGTAATCGGCGGAATTGGGCATATTTATCGTTTTGGAAATCGCTCCGGAAATGAAGGGCTGGACCGCCGCCATCATGCCGATATGGGCTGTCCATGATATGGAGCGTTTTCCCTTCTTGCCGGAAGGAGCCGCCGTATCAAAAACGGCATAATGATCTTTTTTAAGACCGGGAGCGCCCTCAAGACCCATAGTACCGCAGGCGAATAATTCCGCGTCTTCAATGTCCTGAGAGCTGAAACCAATATGCTTAAGAAGATTGAATCCCTGAAGCGACCATGTAGATTCGGGAACGTTAAGAGTTTCTTCAACAAATGATTTGCCAAGTATATATGGATTAAAAACGCCTTCAAAATTAAGAGCTGTTTTTAAAGCGTCTTCAATTGCGGTAAGCGCTTCATTTGTAAAACCTTTTGCTTTAAGCGTCTCATGGCTGATCGCGGGGGCGCCATTTAAGGTTTTTCTGCCGGTGGCGTAAGAGACAATTTCTTCGATAGCCTGCGGCGAATAACCTAAACTTTCCAGGGCAGGAGGCACGGATTGATTAATTATTTTAAAGTAACCGCCGCCCGCGAGTTTTTTAAATTTAACAAGGGCAAAATCAGGCTCAATGCCCGTGGTATCGCAGTCCATTAAAAGCCCGATTGTGCCTGTGGGCGCGATTGCCGTAACCTGCGCGTTGCGGTATCCGTGCGCCTTGCCCAAATCAAGAGCCCTGTCCCATGCGGATTTTGCCGCGTTCAAAAGATAAGCCGGGCAATAGGCGGTATCTATTCCCCTGGGAATCGTATGAAGACCCTCATATTCACCGTCAACGGCGTTGTTGACCGCCCGCCTGTGGTTGCGGATAACACGCAGCATATTCTCCGCATTTTCACCGTAACGCGCGAAAGAGCCGTGCTCCGCCGCCATGCGGGCGGATTGCGCGTACGCCTCGCCTGAAAGAAGCGCGGAAAGCGCCGCCGCTACCGAACGTCCTTGATCTGAATCGTAGGCAAGCCCCATAATCATAAGGAGCGTTCCAAGGTTGGCATAACCAAGCCCCAGAGTGCGGTATTGGTAAGAAAGCTCCGCGATGCGCAAAGACGGAAATTGCGCCATTACTACGGAAATTTCCAGAATTGTAGTCCATATGTCAATAGCGTGAAGATATCCGTCAACATTAAATTCCTTTTTTCTTTTATCGTATAACGCGGCAAGGTTTATCGACGCAAGATTGCAGGCGGTATCGTCAAGAAACATATACTCCGAACACGGATTGGAGGCGCGTATCTCGCCGCCTGCGGGACATGTGTGCCAGTCGTTAATTGTCGTGTGGTATTGAAGCCCCGGATCCGCGCACTGCCAGCTTGTCTTTGCTATATCCGACCAAAGCTTACGCGCCTTTACAATTTTAACCGTATCTCCCACCGTGCGGCTTTTTAACTGCCAGTCCTCGTCATTTAACACCGCTTTCATAAAATCATCGCTAAGGCGCAGACTGTTGTTGGAACTCTGCCCCGATACGGTACTATAAGCCTCGTCGTCCCAGGCGGTAGAGTACTGGGAAACATCGACTTCCTCATCGCCCTGTTCAAGGCGGCGAAGCTGCTGGTACAGGTAGGATGGCGGGATCTTATCGCCTAAGGCCGCCCTCAGAACCATGGCAAGTTCGTGATTTTTCTCGGTGTTAAATTTATCGTCTTCGGGACCCCTAAAGCCTGTCAAAGCCCTCTTAATTGCGTCGATATGTTTTTTCAGTATCAAAGAACCTGTCACCATAGAGGCGACTTTATGCTCCTCTGCCGCTTTCCAACTTATGTACTTTTCTACGTCCGGGTGGTCGATATCCAGCGTAACCATTTTGGCGGCGCGGCGGGTCGTACCTCCCGATTTAATTGCCGACGCCGATCTGTCGCCTATTTTTAAAAACGACAAAAGCCCCGATGAAACTCCGCCGCCTGAAAGAATCTCGTTCACTCCCCGTATGCGGGAAAAATTGGAACCTGTCCCCGAACCGTACTTAAACAATCTGGCTTCACGGGTCATAAGGTCCATAATGCCGCCTTCATTTACAAGATTGTCATCTATAGAAAGAATAAAACAGGCATGGGGCTGGGGGCGTTTATAGGCGCTTTCGGACTTAACTACTTTTTCCTGCGCGGGATCATAATAGTAATGCCCCTGCGCCGGACCGTCGATCCCATATACGGAATACAAACCGGTATTGAACCATTGCGGACTGTTAGGCGCGGCATATTGATGAGCCAGCATATAGCAGGTTTCGTCGTAAAAAGCTTTTTCGTCTTCCTGATTTTCAAAGTAGTTGTTCTGCCTGCCCCATTCAAGCCATGTGTAGGCAAGACGGTGAAAAACCTGACGCGCATCGTGTTCCGCGCCGTCTTCCGGCAGGGTATTTCCCGGATCTTCGGAATTGATTCCCGTCTTGGCCCATTTCTTCCATTCATAAATTTTATTTTTCGGCACTCCGGCTTTACGGAAATATTTTTGCGCGATAATATCAGCGGCAATTTGACTCCAGAAGGCCGGTACAATTACAGTGTCCTCAGAAAAAATTGGCTTGCCATTCGGGTTTCTGATTTCGCTTTTGCGCCGTTCCCAAACAATATCAAAATACGGACCGCTTTCGCAGTCAGTGAAAAAACGTTGAACTTTCATCCCCAGACCCTTTTTATATCAAGCGCGGCATGACCACACAGATAGCGTTGTTTTTTTTGAGTATACACCATATAAAGCGGTGTGGCAATAGAAAAGAAATAAATTTTATTCTTTACGCGGAAGCGTGAAAAATCCTGTCGTTTATTGCACTCCCAAGCCCTTCTTGAGGCGCTAATTGCACAAATATTCTTAATATTTTACCATTATCTAGTTCATGAAGAGTTTCAAAAAAGCGGGAAGCCGCTTCCAAAACTTGTCCTCTCTCGGAAAGAACCCTAATAACAGCCGATTTTGGCGGCTTCTGGGCAGAAATCCAAGCCTCTCTGGCTGAACCGTTAAAAAAAAGAAATGCGCTGTCTTTTTCATAGGCAATTTTTTCAATATCTTCCATATTAAAGACGACAAGCGGCACATGGGGAGCATAATGACTCTTTAATTGCCCGGGAGAAACAAGGCCTTTGGAAACATCTGTAACTGGAGAGCCGTCCTCAACCGGTCCTATCAATTTTTCAATAGCCTCTTTCGGCGTACCTCCGGGTCTGAGTATTTTTACGCTTAATCGACTGGAATCATCGCCGTAGCTGGATTTAGCTGTACCTGTTGTTATGTCGATCACGGTAGATTCAAGCCCGATACGGGCGGGACCTCCATCGAGAATCATATCTACCTTATCGCCAAATTTATCGCGCACATGTTCCGCTCTTGTCGGGCTTAATGAGCCGAATGGGTTGGCGCTGGGAGCCGCTAGTGCGCCTGTGGAAAGTGAAATAAGTTCCCGCGCCGCTTCATGATCGGGAAAGCGGATTGCAGCGGTTTCCAGTCCCGCGGTAGCAATTCCGGGTATTTTTTTATTTTTAGGCAAAACAATGGAAAGCGGCCCCGGCCAAAGATTCTCAGCCAGCAAAAAAAGTTTTTGCCGTGTCTCCTTGCCCAATACTGAAAAATCCGCAACCTTTTCAAGGGTTTCAAGCGCGGCAATGTGAATAATCAACGGATCAAAGCGAGGCCTGTTTTTTACTTCAAATATTTTCGCAAGAGCCTGCGCGTTAAAAGCGTCCGCGCCAAGACCGTAGACCGTCTCAGTAGGAAACGCCACAAGCCCCCCCTCACGCAGTATTTGCGCCGCTCTTCGGAGTGAGTCAGTGGAAACCGAAAAATAATTCATGTATACATACTACTGTATTTTCCAATTTCCGTCGCTTAACAAATATTTACCCGGTTTTTTGCCGTTGGAAGAATAGTAGGCGTCAAAATTATTCGCTGTCGTATACAGAACCTTTCCGGTAACGTCGGTAAAAACCACATTGCTCTTTATCCGTCCGTCAGGCGGGCGCGGGTCAAAAACTTTGCTGCCCAAAGTTTTCAAAGAAGCGGGAATTGTAACGCTTGTGATAAAATTATTGTAAAACGCGCCGTCCCTTATTGTCGTCACTCCAGTGCCAATCACTATTGATGTAAATTTATTGCCGGAAAAAGCGCCCTCCCCTATTGTTGTAACGCCCACGGGAATATCAATTGTTTTAATTTTATTGTTAAAAAAAGCGTAATCGTCGATTACCGTTACGGAAGCAGGCAAAACTACGGCTTCCAGCAGATTGTTGGAAAAAGCCCCTTTGCCGATAACGCTGACTTTTGAACCCAATGACACATTGGCAAGCTTGTTACCGGTAAATGCCCCCATGCCTATATTTGTAACATTATTCCCGATTTTTACGGTTTCCAGCTTATTAAAAGAAAACGCACCGTTCCCGATAACGGTTACAGAATCGGGAATACTAACCTCTTTTAACCCCTTGCCTATAAAAGCGCCCTCGCTTATTATGGTAACTTTTTTACCGTCAATGGTTTCGGGAATTGACAGGGAATCCGCCCTGCCCGTAGAGCCGGTAATTGTAAGACCGGAACTGTTATCTTCCACCTTTATTTGCAGTCCGCTATCTGCAAAAACGACGGCGGAGAGGAATAAAAACAATAAAAAAAGCGCTTTTTTCATTATATTAATTATAATGCCGAGGTTATTGTCAATTCAAGGGGATTTTTTGCCAAAGACCTCACACAAAGAGCACAAAGGTTAGAAGAACACAAAGGGGAATAGGGGGTTTTTGTCCGTTATTTTATCGTAAAACAAACAAAAAAAAAGCCACCCAAACGGACGGCTTTCTTAACTTATCTCTTGCTCATTCTTCGGTAGGAGGGGTAGGGGGAGAAGGGGGAAGAACGATATACTTCACTGCTCCCGGCGCTCCAGGATATTCTCTTGTATCGCCATTAAAGTCTTTATCAGGAAAGCCGATGGGTCTCGAAGGCATAATTATTATATCTTCATTTTCAAAAAGTGAAAAATCACCTTCGTCCGCACCCGCAAACAGCGATCCTGAGCTACTTATTGTTGTGTCAACTGTTCCTGCCTCCCAACCGCTTTCATTGGTTCCGGTTCCAATCGTCACATCAGACAAATTGTAACCCTGGGAGGTTATCGTCCCCTTCGGATCAGCTTTGAATACTATCGGTCCTGAAACGGCAGCGTCATTCATGAAGAATATGTTTCCCTGTATGGTAAGAGTTCCAGTGTTATGATAAATCACCCCTCCGCTGTCTGTGGCTGTGTTATTGTAGAATGTGCATCCTCTTACAAACGCGGATGCATTATCTTCATTAAAAATAGCGCCGCCTCTGGCTGAATTATTTAAAGAAAAGATACATGATTCTAAAGCGAGGGATCCTTTGGAATAATTACAAATAGCGCCGCCTCCTGCGTCAGTAGACGCACCTGAATTATTGCCGCCTTTAAAATGAACACGACTAATATTCACAGTCTTACCACCGCTAGCTGAGTCAATTCCGTTTTTTATTAACGGACTTCCGGTAGGAAAGTCTTCGGCCGGCGTAATAATTACGCCATTCCCTTCAATGGTTACGTTTTTGTCAATAGCCAACTCGGTTATCAATTCAATTTTTGTTACATTTGTTTTATCAATTGTGACTTTACCGCCGCTGGCAATGTTTTTCAAAGCTTCGCGCAATGTATTATTGCCGGAATCAGCGGCACTGGTAACCGTTAACGCCGTCGATGTCGTTGAGAAGACGTATTGTGCAGTAAGTAAACTGCTGGCAAGGCCATTTTTGACAGTTATGGCTTTTAACTTAATTATTCCGGCTGTTGCTGATTTTATGGAAATGGAAGTACCTGGCGTATAATAAATACCGTCTGTTACCGGGTCATCACCGTTAATAGTGTAATAGAGTTCTGCCTCAGACGTTGTAGTTGTAAGGGTTACATTTGCAGTTTGCGCGGTGGTGTAATTTCCGGTATTTGGAGTAGTTGAAGGCGTCTCCACAGTAGTATGCGCATCATCACTAAATTTATATATGGCGGTGATTATTCTACTGTCGTCCAGCCCAGTCTTGACTGCTATGGCTTTTAGCGTAATTATTTTGTCTGTTTTCGAGCTTATGGAAATATTAGAACCTAGTATGTAATGAGTACGAGTTTCGCTTGTTGTCGGGTCACTGTCGTCTATAGTGTAATAGATGTTTGCACCAAACGTATCAGTGTCAAGGGTTACAATTGCAGTCTCAACAGTGCTTATTTCCCCCCCATTAGGAGTCACCGTAGGAGCTGCCACCTTTGTTTCCGGTGTTATCTCATAGATTCCGCTGCCAAACTTGTAGTATGTTCTTGCCTTAAGCAAAAAACATTGTTTGTCAATTCTCAATTCTGAACCAGAATCATTAAGAGTGAAAGTTGTCTCCTGCGCCGGCGCTTGAGTTCTTTGATCCGTAAGAGACAGCGTATCTTCATTTCTTTCATATGAATAACTTCTCCAGTTACTGATACTGGGATTGCCATTGTTTATTAATAGGTCCCCATTATCTTTAAAATGGAAAGCCGCCTTAGTCATATCGCCGATCTCTGCGTCTTTTGGTGTTGTGTACCAAAATCCAATAAGCAGGTCTTCATCAACCTGCGGTTCACAACCGGTCAGCACTACTGCGAATAAAACTGTGAATACCAGTATAATTAACGGTATTCCTGCCAATAAATTCCCACTTTTCATTTTTTCTTCCTTAAAACCCGCCATAAGGCGCGGACCGCCAAATTTAAATGGTTATATAATTAATAATATACCAAAAAAACCATTTTTTCAATGGTATTTCTTTTTCATAATCTGTTTCTCACAATTTAATTAAATGACCATTTTCTACCATAAACATCACGAACTTTTTGCACATATCTTGTCCTTGTTCGCGCACATACCTAAGGTACCGGTTTGTGTGGTTTGCAATAAAATAAAAAAACGCTAACCCCTGCTTAACAGGAAATTAGCGCTATTGGGCGATACAAGACTTGAACTTGTGACCCCCAGCGTGTCGAGCTGGTGCTCTAACCAACTGAGCTAACCGCCCTTAAAACACAATACTAATTGCAGTGAAAATAGAGAACGCTAAATTTTAATATTCTTTGCTGCCTACTACTTCACTCTTTCGCGGATAGCGACGTTTACCTCAATTTTATAGGGAGCGTCTAGTTCCATAGGTACAATAAGGGCTTCAACTTCACCCAGGTTTGTAGAAACTTCCATATTATCACCGGTAAAAAGCGCCGGCGGAGTAAGGTCAAACTTAAAGCCAAGATCGTGAAGTTTGGTTACAGCCTGAGCTGTAATCATATTAGCCAACTCCTGTATGGTCGCCTTGCCCAGTTCGTCAAAAACCGTGAAATTTTCACCGTTCATTTTGCCGGCTACAAATAATGCCGTCTCTTTTGTCATATCAAAAAGAACGCGCCCTTCCACATCGCCCGCAAGCCCGACAAGAGCCGCAACGCCC
>Ga0268262_10002621_pt1 | contig 20553 bp, 21 predicted proteins | sample TergutNc150P3_FD_190354 | JGI IMG/M metagenome (GOLD analysis project Ga0268262, IMG submission 190354) | Nasutitermes corniger P3 segment gut microbial community from laboratory colony in Florida, USA - Nc150 P3 (SPAdes) (version 2) | ecosystem: Host-associated > Arthropoda: Insects >... | reverse complement strand
GTGGAGGTAAGTTTTGATGAAGGGTATCTTGGTCGGCATGACTTTCTCTGTTTCCTGGCGTTGAGACGTAAGTCGAATAAGCCCCGCCTGCGGCGGTCGGGGCCGGAGGCCAGGATAGCGACTGGGACCAGTCGCTCTATCCTGCTCCGGCGTTGATCAAGTTTGTGTGATATGATATTGCATCGTTGTAATATTTTATTGGATTCCAACAAAATCCAACGAAATATCACATGGTGTAATATCAAGCGATATGATTCATTATAGCGGCTTTATCATGCCGCATAATGTAATACCGCTCAATATACGACCGTTTCAATCCTCCAGAATGGGGACAAGTCCTATCGCGCCAATGGCTTGCCGATAATCTTTCCAGATGTGAAACAACCTGCTCCGGTTCGTGAGAAACACCTTCGGATTTTTCAAGGAATCATCGAAGGTGTCATACCTGGCCTGCATATCAGCAAAGTCACGGGCGAAAAGTGAAGTGCCGAGATTGGGCATTTCAATTATGCCTCGGATTGAATCAGCAAGTTCACGGTGGATTTTGAAATCTTCAAACCGTTCCCCTCCGATTTTGATTTCGCCGAAAAAGTGATTCAGCCAAACGATGATCGGGACGCTGAAATTATTGGCCAGAGAACAAAAGTTGTTCAAGGTTTCCAAGAGATTCACGCCGCCGGTTATGACCGTGTGTATGTAAGTGGTATGCCCCTGGTCTCGAAGGAGTTCAAAAGTGCCGTACTTTTTAAGATACGCGCACAGAGAAACAAAGCACGACGCGCCAACGTCAATCACCATGTGGGCTTCGGCCGGACTGCTGTCGATATGGTGGACCAATTGGTCAAAGCGGCCAGGATCAATGTCCTCACCTTCCATGATGTCGATAACCGTGACATTCAGGCTTCTATACCTGGCCAGGCTGGAATTGACCGGGTCGGTATCGCAGCCGGAGACCTCAAGGCGCTGCTTGAGAAGGTATTGGATCAAGATTGACGCGACGAGGGATTTGCCGACGCCGCCTTTGCCCTGCATAATGAAATGAGCAATGGTCATGGTTCACCTCACACGAAATTTTCAAGTTTGGGGTTACGGTCGATGGTAAAAGGCTCCGACTGGTTGATTCTTGACGGGGCGGATGTTTTGGGATGCCTGGCCGTATTTTGAGGGCTGGCCGAGGCGCTCTTGTTGGCAAGCTGTTTTAATTGATAACAGAATGCGGGATAGGACATGGTTATGGCTCCTTCCTCCACTAAACGGCTGTGGATTTTCTTTCTGTCAAAACCAGCCTCCAGAAGGCTGTTGACCTTGCCTTGGACAGCCAGAAGCTCAATGCGTCCGATGTTGCGGCCGATGCGTTTATGTTCAGACACGGGTTTTTCTCCTTAGAAGCTGAATGTGACGATGGAGGTTCCGGTCACCGCTACGGCGGCCGGCACCGGGGGCCGGGTGAAGTCTCGGTCACAGTTGAGACCGGCCGTTTTATACTCTCCATTAACTTTGCCTCGTTATTGCCGGCTTCTTATGGGCCAGGCTGTTTGGCAGAGAAGGCTTTTTATCGTCTTATCGTATGCGGCCTTCAACTGATTAATTTCACATGATATTTGTGGCGGACGATAAATTTTTTCATCGTCCCCTGTCGTCTTTATCGTCTGAGGCGAGCAACATTGCCGACGATAGCGACGATGGAATTTACTTATCGTCCTGGCTTCTTAAGAATACCAACAAGTTGCCCTGTGGAAGACGATAAGACGATAAATCACAGATATAAACTCAACCGGAACTTATCCAGGAGTTCCGGCGAGAACTCTTTGCCACGTTTCGGGCCTATTTTGATGCTCTTGACGCCCAGCCGGTTGGTCGCCCGCCCAATATGGTTATGGGCCATATCTTTCGGCAGGTGTTTTTGGACCAAGGTATTGAAATCATCGTTCGGGATGCGCCAGCCATTATCAGCCAGTTCATCTTCCAACTCCAAAGCTGTCCGCATGATGGCTTCTTCCAGGGGCGTCTTTAGAGGCTCGTTATCCAGACCCATCGAAAGCCAGATGTATTTCTGATGACGATATATCCAGTCGCCGAAACGTATGGCCCCGCTCATGGTTGCCGAAGTAACCTCCGGTCGGGTTTTCAGAAACCGGGATTCGGATTCCAGGACAGGCGAGTGTGATTCCAAAGCCTCCAAAGCTGATTCCAGGATGTGCAGTAAAAGGGCCAGCCTTAGAACCATGCCCAGCACTTTGGGGGCGATGAGGCGGTCTATTTCGGATAAATCCCAGGTGGCCTGAGAAAATTCCTGGCTCCAGTTCTGATACAGCTCATAAGCCTCGTCGCTCAAGCGAACCGTCTCGGGTAGAACTAGGCCGTCCAACTCCGTTAGTCGCCGGTTCACAAGCAACTCCGCCAAGTCGCTCAAAAGCGTCTCGCCTTTGAATTCTTCATTGGTGAGACGAGGCGGTTTATCCCGCCGGGCCAGGATGAAGGCGAAACGAGGCAGAAAGCCGCTGTCGGCGTCTTTCTGGCTGAAGACGGCTTTCAGGCTTTTGGGCTGAATGGTGCCGAAGATGGATAAAACCGCCGCGAGGACGTTATGGTTTTTGTCTTTTTCACAGCGGTTGGTCTTCCAGGGAGAGCCGTCGTAGCTGGATAAAAGTCGGCCTTTAGAACCGCCTTTGCCGTTGCCGTAACGGTCCAGGGCCTGCATGAAGCTGGCCAGTTCGTCACAGCACCATAATAAACCCCGAGGATTTTCGGCCAAGACGCCGCTGACGGCCTCCAAGGTGGCGTCATCCACGAGGTATTGAGTTAAAGTTGGTATTTGGGGCGGTGGATTAGATGAACCCTGACCGGCCTGTTTTCGTTCTTCCATTTCAGCCTGGTAAAGGGTCATTTCGGATTTCCAGCGTTCCAAGGCCTGATGGTCAAGACGCCAAAGAGGCCGCAGAAAAGCGTTGGCGCAGGGGCTCTTGCCCAGGCCGCTGGAGGCCACGATGGCCCAATAAAGGTTTCCGGCCACCTGCCAACCGGATTTTATTTCCAGGATTACGCTTCGTCCGGCGCAACCGGACAGGAAGGCCAGAAAGGAGACCAGAGGGACTTCCAAGGGCAGGTCGCCGAAGACTCGGGCGGATTCCAAAATCAGATTTTGGGCTGCCGGCGGCAGGGCTTCCAGTGGTGGCGGAGGTAGGTGTCCAGGAGTCGGAGGCTGAGAAGTGGCCCCGGGAGATGAAATATCCTCATCTGGAGTCGCGTTAATTGTTGTAAAAAGGGATGGTGCTATAGTAGTCCTGGCCGTCCGGAGGGCGGCCAGAATTTCCGGCCAGGGTAGAGATGACGCCGAGGCGGTTTCGCTCAGGCGTCTTTCAGCTTCCTCCAGATTTATTTGCCCCGCCTTGAAGTCTTGAAATACTTGTTTGAGCGTCAGATTCAAGCTCTCAAGCGTGAAGTTGCCCGCTTCGACTGGTTTCCGATGGTCTTCTGTGGCTTCAGGGCCAGGCACACACCAACTACGGGCGGCTTCAGTGGGGTATTTGATGCTTTCCATTGGCTTCCTCAGTCATTTCTGCTTGAGCCGCGTTGCGGCTTGACTTCTCCGGCCTTGACCATTTCCATCAGTTCCGAAAGCCGGTAGCGAATATTTCGGCCAATCCGAACATAGGGCGGATTCTGGCCTCGGTAACGGCGTTGTTGCAAGGTCCGCACTTCCCAACTCAGAAGGCGGGCCGCGTCTTTTTCGGAAATCAGGATATTACGCGGGTCGGAAGTTATATCGTTGAACTCAAGGCGGTCGGGCGACATATGATGGCTGATCTCCTCATTGATTTTGTCGTATCCCGTTGGGTACGTGTCAACAAGATAGGGGATCAGCGAAGATATTTTTAGCCTCAAAAAGACGAACACCCCTCAAAATCCCGGTGGGAGAGGGGCTAAATTTCGATGGTCAGGGATAAAACGACGGAAGGTGATTAGTCTTTTTTGTCGTCGCCTTGGTGCAGGAGGTGTTTGGGCAGGATTTTCCGCAAAGCGGTCTCGGTTTCAATCATAAGGGAATTGTAACCATTTTTGTTCAAGAACTGGTAATATTCAGCCTTGGTGGCCGGCCGTCCGTGGGCCTCATAATGCTGGAAACAGAAGACGGCGGCGGCCAGGCCGGAGATGGCTTGTTTCTTCCAGCGGTCATCGAAGTTGGCTTGTTTCTTTTCCTGAACGGCCGGCAAATTGTGTCCGCGAGGTTTGGGCGGCAAGGGCTCAGATGGCTCGGTTTGGCTTTCTGGAAGCGGCGTCTTGGGTTCGTACTTAAATGAGCGCCGTCTGGTTTTGGCCGCGGCATAGGTTCTGGCCGGGGGCCAAGCCCGCTCGTAAGGTTCTATGTCTTTTTCATAGCTGAAGGTGATTTGTTCGTTGGGAATACCCGCGATTATCTCACGGATATCCTGGCTAAGGGTAGGGGTTTTAGGGTCTTGCCGGAAAGCTGAACTGCCGATATGCCCCATCTTCAATTTAAAGCGTAAAAAATCCGGGCCGTAACCCCAGCGTTCGGCGGTTTCCTCAAAACTCCATTGCTCGCGTTCCAGGTAGTTTCCAGGCTTCCAGTTTATATATGAACTGTAGTTGGGGATTTGCATGACTTCAAAACGGAAGACGTGGTCGTTATTTTTTTCATAGTCCATGATCTGCTGGCGGAGGAAGCCGATATGCCAAAAAGTTTGGACGGAGTCTTCCATTTTCAGGCAGCTTTCAGTATCGTTTTTTATGGTTACGCGGTCGTAATCCGGCTGGCCGGCTAACTTCACAAAGTTTCTTAAGGGGGTCAACTGGTAGAAAAGGCACTGGTCTTTTACATTATATTCCGGCAGGCCAATACGGAAAGCCTGAAAGACCTGCGGCTCGGATTTCATTGCCAAATGGACTAATTTGCCGGCGCGACAACCTGGCCAGCGCATAAGCAGGGCGTTGAAATCGACGATGTCCCGGACGGAACAGGTCAGCGTGGGTACGGACGCTTTAAATATTATGGGCGGTGGTTTTTCCTCATGAACCGAGCCCAGAACTTCGGCCAAGATATCTTCCATATCATCAACATCGACCTGGCTCCTGCCTTCAATGATATCCAACAGGGCCGCCTGAGCTTCTTCACTCGGTTCCGGACCTCCAGGTCTCAACACCAGCTTGGGCCGGTCCTCCGGTTCTGTCTCCGGTTTAGCCGGCGCCGGGGTAGTTAGTTCCTTGGTCAAGGACATTTTTTAGTTCCTTCAATCCGAGAAAGAATATCAACGGGTCGAACGGAGATGGCGCAAAACCCAGTCTCTTATAAAACCCTGACGCCCGTTCATGGAGCGCATGAACAAGCAAGGCGCGGATCCCCACTTCTTCGGCCACCCGAAGGGTACGCAACAGGGCATCATTCACCAAGGCCGTTCCAAGGCCTTCCGCTTTATGACGCGCGTCAACGGCCAGACGCCCCAGCACCATGACCGGGATGGGTGTCGGCATATTACGCCTTATGTGGCCAGGGGCTAAAGTATGTTCAATGCTTCCCACGGCCAGAGAATAGTAGGCGACTACTTTATTGCCCTCGCATACCACATAGGTGCGCGAAGCCCCGCTGCTTTCATTTCTCCCCGCCTTTTGGCGCAGCCATTGATCCAAAATGGCCTCTCCGCAGGAAAAGGCGGACAAATCATGCCTGTCCGTCAAAGGCTCGGGAGAACTGACAGGCGAGGTTCTCAAGGGAGCCAAGGCGCTTTGGCTCCGAAAAGTTTACGCAAACCTTCAGCCTGTTCATCAGACAGGGAGGCATCCAAGGCCGCTGACACCTGTTCCCATTGGGCTGCGTCCAGGGTGAAACGGGTTCGGTCAAGGATCATCTCTTCCGCGCAACGCAGGGTGTTTTCGAGGATGAACGCACTACGGCTTTTACCTGTAGCTTGAGCGGCGTAATCAATCAAGGATTTTTGTTCAGGTGACAGACGCAGGTTGATGACTTCCGTAGCGTGCATGGCAAACTCCTTTGCCTAAAATAATAGAGTTAAAGAAGATAATTGTCAATACAATGTGTGTGGGAAATTTTGAACAGAAACCCCTTAATTCATTTCTAAATAGTGGATCATTACAGTAAGAAAAACCGCTTTAGTCAAGCATGGGGCACTGAACCTTATTTACTGCGCAGTGAATATCCGTATTTTATAAAATATTCTGCAAGATAGCACCTTTTACTATGTGTAAGGGCCATTTCCGTGCCAAAACGAGGAGCGAGGCAATGAGATTGGGCCGCCCAAAACTCAATCAGGCGTTTTGGGGTCGTTTTTGCGTTTGAACAAATTGCCGACCACGGCCCCGGCCCTATGAAGAGCCTCGTCGCGCAGGTGAGCGTAACGCTCGGTCATCTGGGGACTGGCGTGGGTCAACAATTTTTGCAGGGTGTACATATCCACCTCCCCCGAGGAGGCCATCGCGCTGGCGAAGGTGTGCCGAAGACCGTGCAAGGGGCGGAAATCGGCCGGCAGCCCGGCTTTTTCCCTGATGCGCCGAACTTGGCGGCGGATATCGGTCAGTTGGCCCTGGCCATTTCGGCCTGGGAAGACATATGCTCCGCTACTATCATCCAGGTTTTTTTGAATGTCCCGCAAAACCTCGGCCGCCAAGCCGTTCAAGGGGATTTTCTGGTTGCGGCCGCTTTTGGGGCCGGTATCATGGCCGTTTTTAAGGTCGCCGGTCAGGTTGATAAAACCGCGTTCCCAGTCTATATCGGCCCATTTCAGCCGGAATAATTCACCGCGCCGTAGTCCGGTATATAGCGCCAACCGCATGATATTAGCGGCTTTTTGGTTGGGTTCCTCGTCCAGGACGGCCATAAGCCGTTCAAATTCCTCTTGTCTTAAATCTTCGGTCTTTATGTTATTGACCCTAGGCAACTCAAAGGCCAGGCGGGCCGGTTCCGGTTGGGCGCACCAGCCTTTACGGACCCCGAAATTGACAAGGCGGCGTAGTAATTCAATAATATTTTTGACTGTTTGTGGGGATTTGCCATCTTTGGTCAGGCGTTGCTTAAGTCTGTCCAGGTCGGCGGTTTTCAATTCCTCCGGGGTCAGGTCGGAAAACTTGGCCAGGTATTTCTTGAATCGGCTTTCATCCGTGGCCAGGCCCTTGAGGTCTGGCCGCCGAGTCTTGTATTCACGCCATAGCCAGGCTAAGGTAGCCCGTCCTTCCGGGTTTTCAGCGGAAGCCTCCAGCAAGGCCGCCCGTTTGAGGGCATTGGTGGGTTCCCGGCCACGCATACGGTCGGCGCGTATGTCGGAGGCCATTTTGGCGGTTATGATTTGTCCTGGGGCCGGGTAGATGGGTTCTTCTATTTCCTTGGAGCCTCGGCCGCCCAGACGGTAACGGATGTAATAGGTTCTTTCGGGCTCCGGGTAGCCTTCCTGGTGTTCTAAGCGGTAGGTCACGCCTGGATACTTGGTTTTGGTTCTTTTTTGCATGGCCTAATCCTTGTTATAGGCTTGAAAATCTTCGGGTTAAAACCCGATTCCTTCCCCGCACCGCGCCCCGCACCGAGGGTCGAAAATGGGTGAATTTGTGCTAATTCAGTAGTAAGGCAAAAACTGGATTTTGTCAATAAAATAAATAGTTATAGTAGTAGGTCGTAATTAGTCGTAAAGCTGGCCTCAAGGTCTCATAACCCGAAGGTCTCCAGTTCGAATCTGGACCCCGCTACCAATTAAATCAAGGGGTTGCGAAGCAGGCTTCGTAACCCCTTGAAGCTTTTTCTACCGTATTTCTACCCAGGGTCTCAAAGCAGCCGCTTCCGAGCTTGTCCGATACATGCCGGTTTTGCCCTGGAATAGCGTTGTCATACATCGTTTTCTGCCGGCGTACCGACAGTCTGCCGAATTACGGCCTGATGAATACTGCAAAAGCCTGGCCCCGGACCAAGCGGTTGTATTATTGCCAGCCGGTTTCGGTCAACTGGCCGGCTCAAGCTTGGTTATGGGCCTCAATCAAATAAATCTTGGTAACCGAAATTAGCTGGGTATTTATGATCAGTAGGCTCCATTGACAAACCGGATAAAACCTACTAGGCTGATTTCATTGTAAGAAAAGATTAGGCTGGATTCCTAAAAGATTTGGAGGTCTTATGGAAAAATCCCCAGCGCGGGGCGCTGCGGCGGCTTTGGAAGTAACCGCTGAACAGGGAGACCCGGAAGCCCAGTTTGATTTGGGCTGCGCCTACGACTTGGGCGATGGCGTGCCCGAGGACAAGGCCGAGGCGGCCAAGTGGTATCGGCTGGCCGCCGAACAAGGCCATACCCAGGCCCAGTTTAAATTGGCCCAGGCCTATTACTACGGAGACGGGGTGGAGAAAGACAAAGCCGAGGCGGCCAAGTGGTTCCACTTGGCTTTTGATGAAGCTGAGGCGGAAATCCAGTTCGAAATAGGTGAGGCTTATGCCTGGGGGCGTGATGAAGGAGACCAGGCTGAGGCTGTGATATGGTATCGGAAAGCCGCCGAACAAGGTCTGGATGAGGCCCAATTCAAATTAGCTTACGCCTATGACTGCGGCGAAGGTGTGGAAGAGTGTATGGCCGAGGCTATCAAGTGGTACCAACTGGCCGCCGATCAGGACCACGCTAAGGCCCAGTACTATTTGGGGAACGCTTACCGGATAGGAACCGGGGTCGAAGAAGATCACGCCGAGATGGTCAAGTGGTTCCTGATGGCCATCGATAGCGGCCTGGAGGAAGAAGGTGATCAGGCGGAGGTATATTTCCACTTAGGTCAAGCCTATGACCAGGGTAAAGGCGTCCCGGAGGATAAGGCCGAAGCGGCCGAATATTACCGTTTGGCCGCCGAACTGGGGCACGTCGAGGCCCAATTCAGGTTGGGGTAGGTTTATCGTTTGGGGCAAGGCGTGGAGGAAGACCAGACGAAGGCGGTCGAATGGTACCGGCTGGCCGCTGAAAAAGGCCACGACCGGGCTCGTTCCAAATTAGAGGGTGAAAACTAGTGGGGGGGAACCAGGGTCTGGTCAACGGTCCGCCAAATTCCAGCCTATGATAGCGAAGGAGACCATGAAACTTCAAAGACAAAAGGCCGGACATCCAAATGAGAAAAAACTGGGTCAGATGCTCTCCGCTTTGAGAGACTTTTTGGATAAGCGGAAGTCCTCCGGGCTTTCCCTTCAAAGCCTCTTGGATTTCCAGGATGAGGATGGGTCATTCAATCTGCTGGATTCCTACGAAGTCCCGGGCGAAGTGGCTTTGGATTTTTGCCATAACCGAATAACTTATTTGCAAAAGGCTAAACCGCTTGCTATAATAAAATTTTACAGAAAAGCATTAAAAATCAACTGAAAGGTTTATGGCTCCTCGAAAAAGTAAAAAGAAACATTCTATGAAAGATTTTCAACACATTTTCGATCTTTAAGCACGCGGCTATACAATTTTCAGGGAGGAACATGACTGACAATAAGAAAGAGCAAGAACGGGCGGAACTGCACCGCATCATATGGAATATCGCCAATGACCTGCGCGGCAGCGTTGACGGGTGGGACTTCAAGCAGTATGTCCTCGGCGTTCTGTTTTATCGCTATATTTCGGAAAACCTCGCGGGCTACATAAACGTGGGCGAACGAGAAGCCGGGGATGCCGCTTTCGAGTATGCCAAGCTACCTGACAGCGCCGCGGAGCAGGCCCGCGATGATTTGGTGAAGACCAAGGGTTTCTTCATCCTTCCTAGTGAACTTTTTGAGAACGTGCGCCAACACGCAAAAGGAGATGAAAACCTGAACGAAACGCTGGAACGGGTTTTCAAGAATATTGAAGCTTCCGCCAGGGGGACGGGCAGCGAAGAAGCCATTGCCGGGCTGTTTGATGACATTGACGTGAACAGCAACAAACTCGGCGCGACTGTCGCCAAGCGGAACGAGCGGTTGGTCAAGCTATTGAACGGCGTTGGCGAGATGAAGCTCGGCGACTACAAGGACAACACCATTGACGCCTTCGGTGATGCTTATGAATTCCTCATGGGTATGTACGCCTCCAATGCGGGCAAAAGTGGCGGCGAATACTACACGCCGCAGGAAGTTTCGGAATTGCTTACCCGTATAGCGCTGGTGGGCAAGACCGAAGTCAACAAGGTATATGACCCGGCTTGCGGCTCCGGCTCGCTGCTGCTGAAATTTGCCAAAATTCTGGGCAAGGAAAATGTGCGGTTGGGGTTTTTCGGGCAGGAAGTCAACATCACCACCTACAATCTTTGCCGCATCAACATGTTCCTGCATGACATTGATTACGATAAATTCCACATCGGCCACGGCGACACCCTGACCGAACCCTTGCACGAGGACGATGAACCATTCGAGGCCATTGTCTCCAACCCTCCCTATTCCATAAACTGGGATGGAGACGCAAACCCGCTGCTTATCAACGACCAGCGCTTTTCCCCCGCTGGCGTTCTTGTGCCGAAGTCAAAAGCCGATCTCGCCTTCATCATGCATAGCCTGTCGTGGCTGGCTACCAGCGGCACGGCGGCCATCGTCTGCTTCCCCGGTATTCTCTATCGCGGCGGCGCGGAGCGGAAAATCCGCAAGTATCTTATTGACAACAATTTTGTGGACTGCCTGATTCAGCTCCCCGACAATCTCTTTTACGGTACGTCCATCGCCACCTGTATCATGGTGCTTAAACGAGCAAAATCAGTAAACAGCACCCTGTTTATTGACGCGGGCCTTGAATGCGTCAAGGTCACGAACAGCAACAAGCTGACCCAGGCGAACATTGACGCCATCCTCTCCGCGTACAAGGCGCGGGAAGATATACCTCATTTTGCCAGACTTGTGCCTAACGGCGATATTGCCGCGCAGGACTACAATCTTTCCGTGAGTTCCTATGTGGAGCCGGAGGACAAGCGCGAGGTGGTGGACATTAAAAAGCTCAACGCCGAGATTGAGGCCATTGTTAAGCGGGAGAACAAACTGCGGGTCGAGATTGCCGCAATTATCGCGGAAATTGAGGGCGATTGCAAATGAGCAAGAGCGATTTGCTTTTAACCTTACTGAAGGAATCAGTTAATAAATGTTATCAAAATGATAAAATTTTGATTGAACGCGGCATGGAGCAAGCAAGCGTTGCCAGAATATATTATTACATGCAAAAAGCATTGGAACAAGACAAGCGTTTTGATATATTTACGAGCCATCAATTAGACAGTGAATACAATAAAAGAGGGGAAAATATAAAATCAACTCCAAGATTTGTCCACGGCACTCGGCCTGATATTATTTTACATTACAGATTAGACGCCCCGTGCCGTGATAATGTTATAATAATGGAATTTAAGGCGAAATTAAAACGCGGCGGAAATACAATACCTCAACGCGATAAAAATAAACTGGAGGATTTTACAGCTAGACAAGGCGAGTATAACTACTTTCTCGGAGTTTTTATAAGATTAAATGAACAAAGCGCGGAATACCGTTACTTTCAGGATGGATATGAAAAATCCGAAAGTGAGCTGGATAATGACCAATCTTGAATGTTTGATAGCCGAACTTTGTCCAAATGGGGTGCCAACATACACACTTGGTGAAATCGGCTGGTTTTACAGTGGACTGTCTGGCAAGTCAAAAGAGGACTTTACAGACGGAAACGCAAAATACATCACCTATATGAATGTGTTTATGAACATAGCGATTAACACAAATATAAGAAATTTTGTGCGTTTAGTCACGGGCGAACGTCAAAACAAGGTTCAAATTGGAGATATAATTTTTACCGCCTCTTCTGAAACGCCAGATGAATGCGGGATGTCGTCAGTATTGACGCAGGATATCGGAGAAACATTATACCTCAACAGCTTTTGTTTTGGTTTACGCTTGTACAAACAGAATTTATTACTTCCTGAATTTTCAAAATATCTTTTTCGTTCAGATAATCTCCGCAGACAAATACGCAGAACGGCGAGTGGCGTAACTCGGTTTAATGTATCGAAAGAAAAGATGAAAAAGGTTGTTGTCAGCGTCCCACCCATACAAATACAACAAGAAATTGCATGCATTTTGGACAAGTTTACGCAACTTGCAGCGGAACTTACAGCGGAACTTGCAGCGGAACTTGCAGCGCGGAAAAAGCAATATGATTATTATCGAAACGAACTGCTGACTTTTGCTGATGATGTGCCGAGGGTAACGCTTGAGGAGATTTGCGAGTTGTCTGCGGGAGGCGATGTTCCAAAAGATAAGTTCTCAAAAGAATATACAGAACAATTTACGGTCCCTATTTACAGCAATGGCATTGGTGAAAATGCGCTTTATGGTTTTACAAATGAAGCGCGGATTAACAAACCATGTGTCACCATCTCCGCTCGTGGGACTATCGGTTATGTTGCTTTGCGTGAAACACCATTTGTTCCAGTTGTCTGGTTGATTTGTGCGATACCGAAAGGCTTTACAAATGTTCGTTACTTGAAATATGCGGCAGATATGTTGACTTTTCAAGTGCCGACATCTGGGATACCGCAATTGACTGTCCCAATGGTCTCAAAATACAAGATCCCCCTCCCAAAACTTGAAGAACAGGTTCGCATTGTCGCCATTCTTGACCGCTTTGATACGCTTACGACTGACATAACAATCAGCCTACCTGCGGAAATCGAAGCCCGGCGCAAGCAGTATGAATATTACCGTGACAAGCTGTTATCTTTTTAAGGATAAACTATATGAACATTGAGATAATTCGATATAAAACATTCGATTCATTTTTAACAGATGTTTTGCCTAATGGTGAGTTGGGGAAAATATTATACGGAGACGACAGATTTATTTTTAGAGGTGTGTCGTCAAATGAATACAAACTAATACCAAGTACGCTTAGGGAGGAAAATATTAAATATGTTAGTGTTCCCTATGCTATGCCTGTTCAAGAACAAGTACTGATGGAGTATGAGTTGTTGAGAAATTTTTTTACCATTGCTAACGATAATGGTCTAAAGTTGCCTATTAGCAACGATTTTCGCAAATTTTATTTTAGTTCATTTCATACAGATTTTGCATTTCCTAAAAGTAATTGGAAATGGATATCAGAAGAATATGTAGAAATTGCTGCACTCGCTCAACATTATGGAGTTTTTACTAGATTGCTAGACTGGACTTCTGATTTGTTCACAGCAATGTATTTTGCATCTCATGGTGTGTTTAAAAAATACCATTTTAATAAATATAACAAAAATGACAATATGGTAATTTGGGCATTAAATTCTGGAAGATTGCAGCGCCCACGAGGAATGGGAAAGCCGCTCCCTTTAAAACTTGTTGTTCCGCCATATAATGATAATCAAAATCTTAATGCGCAAAAAGGTATATTGTCATATTGGGAAATAGAATTGCCCGCTAGAACAAATGAGTTAGAGAATTCAAAAATTATTACTGATAGACGACCTCTTGATCAATTACTTACTGAGTATGGCAAAAGCGATGACACAATTATACTATTCAAATTAGAAATCCCTGTAATAGAATGTTCTAATATGTACGCGGCATTACAATCTCTAGGCTATACCGCTGCAAAGCTCTTCCCTGGATATTATGGTGTGACAAGGCAAATGAATGAAGAAAGTATTATTGAAGCATTTAGGTGGGATAAAACAAATTATTTTTTTGATGAAAACAAAATTAATATACAGGAATAATTATTTTGCCGGCATACAACATCATCGCCAGTACTGACGAAAGCACAGTTGTCGCTGAATACTGCCCCGAATCCGGTCGTTCGGGCGCGTACCAAACTGAGGCGGAACTTGAAGCCGAGTTTATCCGTCACTTGTGCGAACAAGGTTACGAATATTTCACGCTCCACAATGAAGCGGGGCTGATCGCCAACCTGCGCCGTCAACTTGAATTGCTCAATGGTTTTACGTTCTCAGATGCCGAGTGGAAGGAATTTTTCGCCGAACGCCTCGCTAACGCCCAAGAAGGCATTGTTGAAAAGACTCGAAAGATTCAGGATGATCATGTCCAAATCCTGAAACGCGATGACGGAAGCACCAAGAACATCTATCTGATTGACAAAAAAAATATCCACAATAACCGTCTGCAAGTCATAAACCAGTATGAGGAGGCCGGCGGGGCCTACGGCGCACGCTACGATGTGACTATCCTCATCAATGGCCTGCCGCTGGTGCATGTGGAATTGAAACGCCGGGGTGTAGCCATCCGCGAGGCCTTCAATCAGATCAAACGCTACCAGCGGGATAGTTTTTGGGCCGCCTCCGGGCTCTTCGAATACGTTCAGATATTCGTCATCTCCAATGGCACCCACACTAAATATTACTCCAACACCACACGCAATCAGCACCTCAAGGAAACCATCGAAAGCGGCACGCGCAAAAGCAAAAAAACCAGCCACAGCTTTGAATTCACAAGTTTCTGGGCGGATGCAAGCAATAAGGCCATCGCCGACCTCGTGGATTTCACCAAAACTTTTTTCGCCAAGCATGCCCTTTTGAATATCCTGACCCGCTATTGCGTGTTCACCTCGCAGGATATGCTGTTGGTCATGCGTCCGTATCAGATTGCGGCTACGGAACGGATACTCTCCCGCATTGTCATTTCAGCCAACTACAAAAAGACCGGCACAACAGACGCCGGCGGCTACATCTGGCACACGACAGGTTCCGGCAAGACGCTGACGAGTTTCAAAACGGCCCAGCTTGCCACGCGGCTTGAAGGCATTGAAAAAGTGCTTTTCGTCGTTGACCGCAAAGACTTAGATTACCAGACGTTGAAGGAATACGACCGCTTTGAGAAAGGCGCGGCCAACAGCAATACGTCCACGCGTATATTGCAGAAGCAGCTTGAAGACCAGAACGCCCGCATTATCATCACGACGATACAAAAACTTGACGTGTTCATCTCGAAAAACAAGGCCCATGACATATATAAGCGGCAGATCATCCTGATTTTCGATGTGTGTCACCGCTCGCAGTTTGGCGCTATGCACGCTAAAATCATCAAGGCCTTCAAGAATTATCACATCTTTGGATTTACGGGAACCCCGATATTCGCTGTGAACGCTTCCAACGCAGGCAACCGGCTTTTGCGGACCACCCCGCAGGCTTTTGGGGACAAACTCCACACTTACACCATTGTGGACGCCATAAACGATGGCAATGTCCTGCCCTTCCGCATTGACTAAATCAACACGGTTAAGATGGCGGACGGCGTTAAAGACAGCCAGGTGCAGGCCATTGATACGGAAAAGGCCATGAACGCACCGGAACGAATCCGCGCGGTTGTTGCCTACATACTCGAACACTTTGACCAGAAGACCAAGCGTAACGCCGCCTATTCTCTGCAAGGTATGCGACTGGCCGGGTTCAACTCCATTTTTGCCGTGGACTCCATCAATATGGCGAAGAAGTATTATACCGAATTTAAATGCCAACTTGATGCCAGCCAGCGAAGTCTTGCCGTGGCGACCATTTTCAGCTTCTGCGCCAATGAGGACGACCCGGAGGACGCCCTGCCGGACGATGACTTTGACACCGCCCGACTTGATAAAAGCTCCCGCGACTTCCTCGACGCGGCGATTGCCGATTACAACAAAAAGTTCAGCGTGAACTTTGACACCTCTGCGGACAAGTTTCAGAATTATTACAAAGATATATCCCAGAGAGTGAAAGATCGGGAAATCGATTTGCTAATTGTGGTAAACATGTTCCTGACTGGTTTTGACGCGACCACGCTCAACACGCTTTGGGTTGACAAAAACCTGAGACAGCATGGATTGATGCAGACGTTTTCGCGCACCAACCGCATACTCAACTCGGTCAATACCTTCGGCAACATTATCTGCTTCCGTGATTTGAAGCAGGCTACCGATGACGCTATTGCCCTGTTCGGAGACAAGGAAGCCGGCGGCATTGTGCTGCTCAAATCTTATGACGATTATTACAATGGGTATGATGAAGGCGGCGAACACCGACCCGGGTATTCGGAACTTATCGACGCGCTTACCGCCCAATATCCATTGGGGCAGCCCATCATAGGCGAAACGTCTCAAAAACAATTTATCCAGTTATATGGAGCGATTTTAAGGCTGAAAAACATACTTTCGGCCTTCGATGATTTGCGGGCAATGAGATTTTATCGGACAGGGATTTTCAGGATTACCAGAGCATTTACATTGACCTATATCAGGACTTCACCAAGGGCAACGCCGCCGATAAAGAAAACATCAATGACGACATCGTGTTTGAAATTGAGCTGATCAAGCAGATTGAAGTCAATATCGACTACATTATTATGCTTGTGGAGAAATATCACCAATCGAATTGCGCCGACAAGGAGATACTCGCGACGATTGATAAGGCGCTTGGGGCCAGCATAGAACTTCGCAGCAAAAAAGAATTGATTGAAAGCTTCATTGCGAAGGTTAATACTTCAACTCAGGTGGGCAATGACTGGCGTGAATTTGTCCGCAATCAAAAGGAAACTGATATCGCCGATATTATTGAAACCGAGAGATTAAAGCCGGACTAAGCCAGGAAGTTTATGGACAATGTTTTTCGTTATGGCATTTTGAAGACAACCGGCACGGACATAGATAAAATTCTGCCGCCCGTGTCGCGTTTCTCCGGGGACGGAGGACGAATAGCCAAAAAACAGGGCGTCATTGAAAAGATGCTTAAGTTTTTTGAGAAATATTTTGGTCTGGTGTAAGATTTTTTATGTTATCGGCCTGGAGCCATATATATTGCAAAATTCTCCGCGTACAGATAAGTAAAGCAATATCAGGAGCATAGAATCTTTCGCCAAGGATTTTTCTCCACTACAGCGATGTCAATCTTCTGTTTCAGAAATTTAATTAGATCATACTCAGCTTCCAGTAACGATATCAACTCTTCTAAGGATACGAGGACTATCGTTTTTTGTTGCAAAAATTCTCGGCAACAAGTTACTGCTGGCTCGGTATACTCAGAAGCTGAAATGAATATACCTTTTGCATCAGCCCGCAGAAGTAATCGGCCAATATGCGGCATTATCTCACTTACGCCTATTGGAGTATGCCACCATTTCATTTCTACCAAATATAAATGGCTGTCTAACGCTATAACTCCATCCAGTTGCTCAACAATGCCTTCTTGATTTGAACCTTTTATTGAAAATGATTCCCTAATGCTTATTCCGTATGCCTTAAATAGATCATTAAGAATTTTCTCCAATGCTTTTCCGCGAACATGGTGATTTGGTTCAGAAAATTGAGCAAAAAGATTTCTTTTTACTTCATCAATTTTAGCTTTCTTTTCTATTCGTTTTGCCTGATCTTTTTTTCGTTTTTGAATCTCTAATTGGCGATTTCTTTCTTGTTCTTGGATGATTTTTGTGACACTATCCTTTAGTCCTGTAAGTTGCTTGATTTCAGCCACCAGCGCCTTTGCTTTCAAGATATTATCAGGATAACAGGCAGAAAATGAATCAAATTCTACCACACGCTTTAAAACTTCACGACGCTCTCGCAGATACTTATCGCCGCCTTCATTCAGCTTGATCAATATGTTTCTTACTATGTCGAATTTGGAAACACTTGCAGGATCGTTTACCCATTTAGATTTTATTTCTGTCATGAGAAAAGGCTGGATTCCGGCTCCTTGGAAAAAAACGAACACATCTTTTTTGCTTTTGGTTATCAGAGGAATAGTATCAATTAAATGATTTAGTAGGTCGGCCGGGTAATGAAAGGATCTATCATCAAACATATATATGTCCTCTCGCTTAATATTGGTTATAGGAGAGCCTTTTTTAATATCGCTAATAACCTTCCTCAAATAAGGTGCAACGATGATTCACGAAATTAACTCTTGGTGGCGACTTATGTTGAAAGTGCATTTCTGGTCCCCACTAAAACATTAAAACCTCACTCGCCCTATCCAAGCCATGTATGGCTTGGATAGGGCGCGAAATTTTCCGTTATTATAATACCTGCTCCACCTTTAGGTCAACTCCTGTGCTTCCACGGGGGTTGGGTGAAGTGCTTTTTTTCCCATCTTTCCACCTTGAAACGCCCGCAGGTAGCGGCTAAGTTCGCTACTTTTGAGGTCGATTTGATGCTTCTGGAGCAATTCGACCAAGTTGCTGACGCTGAAGCCGCGCTTTTTCATTTTCAAAAGCGTCGGGGCCAGTTGTTTGACGGCCTCCCGGTTGGTCAGGGGTTTGTCGCTGTTTTCGGCCAGAGCGGCCGGTTTGAGTTTCTTCAGGTCCTCTCGGATGTTTTGAATGTCTTTCATGTTCACCATAGGTGCCTCCTGGTTTGTTCACCGGCCTAGGCCGGTGGTGCTGGTGGGGATTGGGCGCTTTCTTCTCGCGGCCCGTTCCTGACGTCGTTGTTGTTGGCCTATCTGCTCAAGCCCTGGAACTCTTTTTTCTTAGGTGCGACAAATACCAGCTTAGTGCTGTCTTCATTAAGACTCCACCCCTTCCACTTGGCCTCGGCGAACTTCCGGGCCAGTTCGCCGACCGCCGGCGGTTGGTGGCTGAAGTGGATTTCCCGGCCAGTATCCCGGATTGTCCCGCCCTCAGGCAGATAAAAGATGACCGTGCCCTTGGCGTCGATGCGGTGTTTTGGCGGGGCACATCCCTCTCTCTCCAGTAGCTCGTTCATGGTCGCCACGGCCAAGAGTGCCCGCCGATGCTTGTCCGAGAGGCCGTGGGCCTCGATTATGGCCTGTCGGCGAGCCTGATGTTTGTCCGGGCCTGGTGTTGCGGGAACAACCTCTAGCATGGTCGGCTGGTCCGGCTGAGCCTCGGGGGGCACTTCCAGCTTCTTGGACCTTAAAATGGCCAAGGCCACTTCATTCCCTTGGCCGGCTGTGAACTGTAAAAAATTGGTCCAGTTGGTATAAGGGCGGCTCTCCCGTATTTCCTTCCGGCGGTCTGCCAAATCCTGCCGGTTTTTTCTGATGGCTTCCGCTTCCTTAACCTTCAATTCTTCCAGCAGCCGGTTTCGGTCAGCCTTCATCATTGGCAGCTTTCGGATGATTTCTCTATTTTTCATCCAATGTTCCCTGACTGCGTTGAACATCTCTACTTCGTGCGCTTTGACTGCCTCCAACAGTCTTTTCCGTTCGGCCATCTCGGCTTGGAAAATCTGAAAGAGCTGGCCACGTTCCGGGGCTTGTTGCAGGGGCCTGGCGGTATAGCGTTCCTCGCTCGTCACTTGCGCGGGATTTTGGTGTTCCTGAAACGGCCCCCAAAGTTTCTCCAACTTGTTCTTGCTTAGGTTCCGGTCTATGTCGCTGGGCTTGACCTGGTGCTTCCCGTAGCGATCTTTTAAGGTGAGCCCGTGGCCTCTCAGTTTCATCTCCAGTCCTAACTTCAGCAAGGCTTCTTGAAATTCCGACCATGACCCGGATGCCTCCCGGGCCGCCAGTATTTTTCCCTTCTGACGTATAACGTAACTGTAAAGCGATTCCTGGCCGGAATGGGCCTCCAGGGTTCGGGCCTTAACATTGGTTTTGGCTCCCTTGATCGCCTCCTCCCGGCCTCGGTCAACGGCCAAACCGAACTTCGCCTCCAGCTCCCGGCAGACCCGACTAAGTTTGTGGAAATCAAAATAGGGCTGATGCTTCGTGAATTTTACCGGGTCAATCATGTTGTAGGCCACGTGCATATGGAGGTTGTCCGTATTCCAATGGACGCCGATGTGGCACTGGTGGTTCTGGAAGCCCAGATTAAGAGCAATGGTTTTCTCCATCTCCCGCAAATTCTCCGCAGTCAGCTTGGCCTCGTCCTCCGGCCGGAAGGAAACCATCAGATGGTAGGTCTTGGGGCAGGTCGCTCGGGTGTTCATCGCCTGGGTGGCTTCAACTTCCACTATCGAGGCCTCGTAGTCATCCCCGGCCAGGCAACCGGCGCACCAACTGTACAGAGCCTTTTCCGCGGTCTCCTTGGGCCGGCCGGTTTTGGCATCGGCCGCGTATAAGGCCAACCGCCGGTAATTATCATTCTCCGGTTTTATGTCTATCCGCCTGGAAATCATAAGGCTTTGACCTTTTCCAACAAGAGCCGCAGGGCTTCGTTCAGAGACACCAAAAGTTCATTGCCGTGCCGCCGGTCGATAAGTTCCTCCCCTAAAGCCTGCTTCAAGAGGCCGCCGAGGCGGCCAAGGTCGGCTTTCAGCTTCAAGAGCTCCAGAATAGCCTCTTGGTCGGCCTTGGATTTGATTTCAAGGCCCAGGCACGCGGCCCGGATCAACTTGGAGACGGACAGCCTGGTTTGAGCGGCCAAAGCGGTGACGCTTTTATACTCCTCTGGTGATAGGTAAGCTTTGACGGTGATTTTATTGGGGCAGGACATAGCGCTCTTAAGCTCCAAGGTGGATTATTACTTTTTTTTGCCCGGCGGCAATCTCCAGCCCCGTAAAAAATTATCAACGCCTACATAGGGAAAGCACACGTCATTTTTGATTTCCCAGCCTTGGCCAGAGCAATTGTAGACGAGATCAAGTACCCCGGTATGCCGCAAGCCAGCGGCTTGCCTTAATGAGCCGTCCTTAATCATGTCAA
>Ga0268262_10002620_pt1 | contig 20563 bp, 20 predicted proteins | sample TergutNc150P3_FD_190354 | JGI IMG/M metagenome (GOLD analysis project Ga0268262, IMG submission 190354) | Nasutitermes corniger P3 segment gut microbial community from laboratory colony in Florida, USA - Nc150 P3 (SPAdes) (version 2) | ecosystem: Host-associated > Arthropoda: Insects >... | reverse complement strand
AAAGCGAAGATGATGCCTCGGCTTTCATAATCCAATAACTGCTCATTTCTACGCCCGACACAGGTTTTGCCGCACCATTCTGGCATTTACCGCTTTCGCATCCAAGAGTAAATGTGCCGCCTGGTATATATATCATATCAAAAGATGCGCTGCCTACCGTTTCCTTGAAATCTTCTTTTGGAATGTTGGGTCCCTTACCTGTATTAGGAGGAGGAGCAACGGAAGAAGAACTGCGAACCGAGGAACTTGATGCGGCCCTAGACGAAGATGAACCTGACCTACCCGAAGAGGACGAACCGGACCTACCCGAAGAAGATGAACCAGACCTAACTGAAGAAGATGAACCAGACCTACCCGAAGAAGATGAACCCAAAGCGACTGTTTCAGATGAAGATAAACCATTTTGTGTATCGGAACTGCTTAAGCCATCATTTGAGCTAGATGAGGCTTCTTGCTCAGAATCAGAAGAATTTGGATTTGTTCCAAATCCATCACTACTGCTCTGCTCAATTACTCCTTCTTCAGAAGAAGAGCTTATTTCCCCTTGCTTGGGAGGATCGGCAGAAGACAAATTTGCTCCTCCATTGTTAGAAGGATCTGTTGGGAGTTCGTTTTGGCTGCTACAAGTGATCAAAAAGAACACAAGAGCAACAATTGCGGGAAGAACCCAAAGGTTCACGGTTCGGTTCATAAACACCTCACGTTGGTAATACGGCTTATATATTAATATATATCCTTTTTTGCAAAAAGGCTAAAAAAAACTATATTTTTTAAAAAAATGTGAAATTTTTGCATTTTTTTGCAAAATAGGGTTATTTGGGCTTAGTTGGGCTTTTGAGTTCCACGCTCTGGAATCTGTTATCTGAGGTATAATTTTCAACAATTAGGTCTTTGCCGGGGAATTTCTCGCTCATGGAATTCAGCAATTTTGCCGATTCTGCGTAAAACTCTTTTTCTGTAAAATCATAGGCTGTACGGTAATAAACCGCATTTTCCGTAATCTCCACCCTCACGTTGTTGCCAAATGCTTTTGCAAGGCTCGCAAGCACCTGTTGCGCCTTCACCGATCTTTCAAAAGATTCCTTTGCCTTGCGCGCAGAAGCCGTATCCCCTTGTTTTTCTAAGTTTTCTGCAAGATTTTTCCAAGCCTCTGCGTTGTATGGGTTCTTTTTTAATTCGCTGTTGATTTTTGCTATATCTTCCGAAACAGCAGTTGCATTGTTTTTCTTTTGGCTTTTTGAATCGGGCTCAGGTGCATTGTCTGGTATATTCACGCTTTGCGCAATTTGCCTTTTAGGTTGATTTTGCTGAATTTGTTTATTTTCACAAGAAAAATCAATAGAGGCTATAATAGCAAAAATTCCAACCATTAAAAACATTGCAATCCAAAAATTTCTCCTAAATATTTGGCTATGGTGGCGGCGGCGTTTGAGATATGCCTCCATTGGGGCTGTTACTTTTTTTTCGCTTTCATTTTTTTTGACTATTTTTTTTGTATCTTCTATTGTACATACTGCACCAAATTTTTCCAATAAGTTTTTTAATTTTTCCGCATCTGATTCTTTGTCGGCAAAAAATACGTTAAGGGGAGGAACTTTCAATCCAGAGGATACTTGGCTAGGTTGGAGTCCGGGTATTTTGAGCAAAATCTTAACAAGCGACTGCATATCGCATTGAGTAGCCAATTTCGTGATTTTTAAAATATACACACTTTCAAATATAGTAAACGCAAAATCACAGAAAAATTCTCATTCCAGCTTTAACCCAAGCATCATTGCTCTGAAAACCTGCACCTGAATAAATGCCAAAAAATTTGCTGTAAGAATAATTTACCAAAAAATCCAGCAAAAACAACTTTTCCTCTACCCCTTCCAAAACTTTGCGCTCGCTGCATTTTTGATGATCTGAGTAAATTTTGCAATCGCCTTGCCTCAAATATGCGCTTTCCAACTCTGCGTTAAAGTTTTTATCTGCAGAAATATATTTAAGGTTCCACCATAAATCAATGGCATCTGGTCCCCTGCGATAGCCAAGCGGATAATCAACAATATACATATCCGCAAAATTCGGTTTGCCCTGTTCCCTAAAATTGCTGTTGTAAATTTTTCTGCTTGTCATTTTTTGCAAAGGAACCTTGTTATTGTTGAAATGCGGGTCTGTGCGAACCGCATCTATTCTACTTTCAATATCCCCATAAATTCCAAGAGGGATTTTTTGTTTGTAGCCCGCCAAAAAAGCAAGGGTAGTGTAGCCAACATCGCCCTTTATCTCACCTATAGGGCTTTGAATATCTTCCATAGCCGCTTGCCAATAAAATTCAGATTTTTTTGCAGGCCTAAGCCCCGCTTCAAAAGCCACGCTCATTTTGCTGTATCCATAGCTAAAATTGTTGTGCCAAGCAACAAATGGCGAAAAATCCCTGAATTCCAAATTTTTGCCACCTATTAAACTTTGCTCAATAATGAAAAAATAGCCAAAACCTCCATCTATGCCAAATTTGTGCAAAAGCAGATTTTTGGTAGGCTCTTCATAAACCCTGCCTCTTGCATTTGGTATTGTGATTGTTTCCTGTTCTTCTTTTTCACTCTCGGTAAGCCAAGGATTCAGCGATGAAATTAAAAAATCATACCTAGCAATTCCTATGTTAAACTTCCAATGAATGGCATCGTGATGAGGCGCACCGCCTAAAACTATTGTGTTTGGAGTTGGCGCTATTTCTGGCTTGAACCGCCCAAATTTCACAAAACCTGTAGGATTATTCCATTGTCCCCAAGCCTCTGTAGGAACATTCAAATCCAGTTCCGAAGGTTCAAAGGTATAAGTTCGTTTATAAGCATCTTGGTACCAAGCCTCAATATCTCTGCGCAAAGGAAACTCGGCGTGGATTAAAAAATTCTCTTTGTAATTCGCTCCGAGTGTCAAAGCGAAAAATGGCTCTAGGGTTTCAAAATATCGCCCAGTTTCCAATGGAACTCTCAAAGCACTCCAGTTGTTGCCGAATTTTTCCATTGTGTCTGCGGCAAAAACGCTTGCAGTAGGTGCTCCCCAAACTCCCAAATTTACTTTTATGTTTGCAGAACCACCTATATTTTCCGCATATACTTGCGAAAAATCACTTCCCAATGCAATAACTGTTAAAAATAGCTTCCAATACGCTTTCATCCGAAATTTCTCCTGTTACCGAGCAAAGGTTGTTTCTAGCTTCGCGCATTTCAAAGGCTGCCAGCTCCATTGCCTGAGACTGTTTCAATAACTCTAATGCCCTGAGAGCGTTTTCTTCTGCTTTTTTTATGCAGTCAATTTGCCGCTCACTGACAATCCAGGCCTCCTCTCCTCCTTTTGACTCAGGAAAAAATATAGAATTTAATTTCTTTTGCAATTCATTTACGCTAATATTTTCTTTCCCTAAGATGTCTGCGTGGGTTTCTACCACCAAATCTGCGAATTTTCGCCATTTTTCAAGTTCTTTTGGGGGTGGAATGGAAATATCTATCACAAGGATTTTCAAATTTGCCTTTTCTAAAATTTCTCTGGTTTTTTGCATGGCTTGCTTGTCAATCTCGCTTTGAACCTCCTCTGAAAGCCCTGCCGTGTCTATAAGCAAAATATCGCCGCTTTGCAAATGCAGAGGCACCTCCACAAAATCCCTGGTTGTACCTGGAATTTCACTCACAAGCAGCCTATCTTCTTTAACAAGAGCGTTTATCAAGCTGGATTTTCCCGCATTGGGCGCACCAAAGAAGGCTGCTTTTGGCAGGGTATTTTGCGATGTTTTGAACCTTTTTTTAAGATTTTGCAAATTTTGCAAAATCTGCTCCAATTTTTCATATCCTTGAAAGGTATTTTGGGGGGTGCTTTCTATATCTTCTGCAAAATCAACCGAGAGTTCCAACAAAGCCGAAACTTCCTTGATTTTCTCCGCCAAAGCCTTTATCTCGCAAGAAACTTCGCCGCAGAGCAACCGATGCGCATTGCTAAGGCTTTTTGCATCCCTTGCGCACAAAATATCGCCGAGTGCCTCGGCCTGCGTTAAATCCATTTTGCCATTCAAAAAAGCCCGCTTTGTAAACTCACCGCGTTGCGCCAAACGCACGTCTGGAACCTCGCAAATGGCTGCCATAAGTTTGCGAATAATAAAGGGATTTCCGTGAGGGAAGAGTTCCAAAACATCTTCGCCAGTGTAGGAATTGGGAGCTGGGAAGTATATTGCAAGCAGTTCGTCTATAAGTTCAGCAGTCGGTGACTGTGCCTTTATTAAGCTGGCTATGCGGGGTTGCATTTTAAATTCTGGCAAAATAGTTTTGCATATCGTAGGTACGGCTTTGCCACTTGCTCGCACAACGGCAAGGGCGCTCACTCCCACCGGAGTTGACAAAGCTATTATGGTATCGGTCATTGGTTTTGGATAAGATAAAAAATTGTATATTAAATTATAAGTGAAATCTTGTTTAGAGGTAATTATGGAAGCTGTGATACAAAGATGGGGTAATGACTTTGGAATTAGAATACCGAGCGGAATAGCTCAAAAAATGTCATTGAAAACTGGGTATAGAGTGTTTATAGTTCCTTTAGAACAGAAGCCTACATATAAATTGGAAGCTTTGTTGTCTGGCATTAACAAAAACAATATTCACAAAGAAATTTCTTTTGGAAAATCGAAAGGTAATGATAAATATGAGCAAAATGGTTAGGTATAAAATGAGCAAAGTTCCTGAGCCTTCCAAAAAGGACTGGGACAGGGTAAAAGCCATTAAAGACGAAGATATAGATTATTCCGATATTCCCGAAATAACTGATTTTTCTGGATTTCATCCATATTTAAAACGGAAATAGAACCTCGGCTTGAAGCTCTTTTTCGTGTTATTTTCACCATTTTCCCATAAAAATCACATTTTTTCACTCAAAAACCCAATTTTTTAACATTTTTTGCCTAAAACCTACCTTTTTCCCTAAAAATTTATACATTACTATTTAAAAAGGAGTTTATTATGAAAACCAATCGTTTTATCTTGGCGGCTATCTTCGGATTTGCCTTGACATTCACATTTAGTTGCTCTAACGATGATAGTGGTGGCAACCAGCAACCGAGTAATGCTCCTCAGGAACCGATTCGGGAACCGGGCTATAGCAGTAATAAAACAGTAGTTCCAAGCTCAAGCAGCAAAGCCGCAGTCCAAGAATACTGTGTCTATCACTCCGCAAATAACGATTTCTGCGGAGTGATAGAGCCAATTGGCTCACCTTTTGGCTGTAGCGTAGGAACTAAAAATGACAATTGTCCTTATGGCTATGAGAAAATTAACTTGGATTTGCTAAGGACTTGCGTAAATGCATGTTCTGCTGCCGACTTTGGCGGAAGCAGCACTTGTTCTAAGTGTGGAGGAAGCATAAATACTGGTAACTTCACGTGTACTGCTCGTAGCAAGTATTGCCGTTATTAATCAACAGCACCGAATAGTGCGTCCTGCCATTCTCATTTCTCCGCAGAGATTTGGCAAGGGTAAACAACCAAGCGGAGAAACATAGGAGAGAAAATGACGTTAACGATTAAGCAAATAAAACAGAGAGGTTTTTTGAAGGTTTCTGATAAAATACCATTGAAAAGAAATCAATTAGCAGAAGACTTATTCAATGCAGATACAAACGATAAAGAATATGAAGAATTTTCGTTTTTCATAAAAAAGAAAATAAAAGGAAAAGAGGTAAAGCGCAGGGTATGGTCAGTAAGATTTGGGAGCAAAAAAATAGAAAGATTTAATCATTTGTCGGACAACGGAATGGAAATACGCGAAACGTTGAAAAAACGTTTTCCTATGAAAAAAGGTGAATTAAGGGCGGCGTTCCGTTACAAAGACGAAAATTCTTGGGAATTTCTTGGTGTTTTCAAGTTTATAAGAAAGGATAAGCCAAAAAATGATGAAAAGTCAGATATGCCATCTGGTTGCTATACGAACTGCTATGAGCGGATAAGCGATGGATTAATACTTGAAGACTGGCAATATGAAAAAAACTAAAATTCAGCAATCCTGAAAATCCTAAAATCCTGGTAATCGGGGTTCAGACAACCGCATATTTTAATCATACTTAAAATATTTACTATTTTATATGCGTACTTTAATCTGTTTAAAGTACGAGGAGTTGAAATTAAAACGCCTCATTTATCTGAACAGCCATTCCAATTTTTTTCTTATCTATCAAACTCAAATCCCCACGGATATGGGTTTTGCTGTCTTTGTTCACCAAAAATCTGCCGCCTATTCCAATGGAGTTGTGCCATTTGTTATCGTTAAGCTCTGCAATGTCTTTCCCAACCTTTGCCGCCTCATAAAACAATGTTCCTTTGCATCTCCAAAAAAGATGAGTCCTTAGCTCGGATTGCAAAATCCAAAAAGTTTTGTCTGCCAAAAGACCTTTTCTCAAACCCCTTAGCTGCCCAACTCCATCTGGTTGCGCCAAACGGTCAAAAGGAACATCTCCGTCAAAATCTTCCAAATAAGAGCCAAAAGCCCAAACGCCTTCGGGCAAAAAGTGCAAAGGGATATACATTCTGGTATCTATGTTTTTCCATATAAAACGATTTGTATTGAAAAATATATGTCTGAACTGAACAAAACTGCCTTTGCGGGGCCAGTCGTTTTTTTCGGTGCTGTTGTATGTTAAATTGTATCCTATTCCCGTTCTCATAGATTTTTTCAAATCGCTGTAACTTTTTAATCCCGCTTTATTAATTTCACCATAATCAAAAGTAATATATTCCCAATCTGTTTCAATTCCGTAATTGAGCTTGCCTTGAAAAATTTCTGGCAAAAATAAATTCGTTCCAAATGCAAGCGGAATGCGAATGTTTCTTGAAGTGTAAACATCATACACATTTTCATCTAAATCATTGCCAACTCCAAAGAATTGCGTGGGCCAGCTCGCAATATATATATGCGATAAAAAATTCCAATGCTCAGTTTCGTAAACAAATTTATTTATGATGGTTGCTTGCTTTTTGAAAGAAGTCATCACCAAAAAAACATCACTACTGCTAGGAGGTTCAATGAAAATCATTGCACCCGCACCCAAAACAATTCCAGTTTCTTCGGAATATGCTCCAACAGGCAAGGTTATAAATCTCTTGAACTCAAATAAATCTTCTTCGCCCTCTTGCGCAAAAAGCGAGGAATAACCGACTGCTAAAAAAAATAGAATTGCAAAAAACACTACGGCTTTGCCGATTTTTCCAATTCGGGATAAACGCTTATTTTTTGGCGTTTTTTGTCCACATATTCAAATTTCACAAAGCCGTCTATTAGAGCAAAGAGGGTGTGATCCACGCCAATGCCAACATTGTTGCCTTTGTGGAACTGTGTGCCGCGCTGGCGAACCAAAATGTTGCCGGCAATAACTCTTTCGCCACCAAATTTTTTAACGCCCAAGCGTTTTGATTTTGAATCGCGACCGTTGCGGACTGAACCTTGACCTTTTTTGTGTGCCATTGTTTATCCCTCCTTTGCCGCTTTCTTTAAGAATTTTTGCTTGCGAACCGGATGCGGTTCTTTGCCTGCGGCTATGTCTGCGGCTATTTTTTCTTTGCGGGTTAAGGGTTTGCCCTGCTCTTTTAGCTTTGCAAGTGCAGCTATGCGAGCGCGCTGGCGAACTGCTACCTGAGGGTCCATTTTCGCAAGGCTTTTGCCATACTTAATTTCGGTTACAAGCACTTCTGTGTAGCCCTGGCGGTGTCCGCGGCGGCGCTCGTAGCGAGTACGGCGCTTCTTTTTAACGATTAAAACTTTGTCTGCTTTATCGTGGGAAAGAACTTCAACCTTAACGGAAGCCGTTTCCAAGACAGGGGTGCCTACGCTTATAGATTCGCCATCGGCGAACAGCAATACGGACTTGAGTTCCAAAATAGAGCCAATTGTTGCATCTGCAACGCTGGGAACCTTTATGGTTTTCCCAACTTCGGCTCGGTATTGAAAACCGCCTGTTTCAACTATTGAATACATTTTTGGTATTCCTTTGGGTTTAATGAGCTATTAAATATAGTAAATTTTTGGAAATTTGTCAAATTTTTTGGGGGTATCTTTTAAAATACTTCGAATTTTTCCATTCCCTACGGAATGCTTCCATAGCAGGAGTTACCCAATCAACCTTTTCCTCTGTGTGATGGATATTGATAGGGATATAGATTTCCTGTGCGGACTCTTTTAAAAAAAATCTGGACTTCATGGATTTTTCTCCTTGTTGAACGAAATTCGCTTCTTATTCTCTTCATCTTCATTTAAATAATTTGAAAAGAAATAACGGTTTATATTTGCATCAAAATAAAGTTTTCTTTTTATCCAAATAAATCCATCCCCTTTAGTTATAACCGCAACATCAACTGGACCACCAACGGTTTCTGTATAGTTTGCAGAAATTTTTCTTTTGAACGAAGTAAGGCTTATAAGTGTTTCAGCCATTGAAGCCAATTCACTCGGAGATAGATTTGAAACACCATCTATTATAGGAAGTTCATGTTTTATGCGAATATATTTGTGCATATCGTCTAAAAAAGATTGGTAAAATTTATTAGAAGATTTATCTAAAGCATTCTTTAGCAAGGTTTTGTTTTTTTTAAAAGATTTTTGTACGACAGTAAATTCTTTAAGCATATTATACACTTGAGCTTTAATTTCATCAAACAAAAAAGGATCTATGCCTTCTACAAAAGTATTTACCATTTCTCTTTGGGCAAAAGGCATAATAACTGCAGAATTTTCGAGATTTACCTCGCGATACAAGGGTTTATTCATCATTATTTCAGAATTTATTACGCTATAAACAACGAATTTTTCAGTTGCAGGAAAAATTTCTGATACACCAAAACCAGAAAATACAAGTCCAGATTTTTCAAATATAGAGCCATTAAAAATACAATTTTTAATAATTGGATAAATACTATTATAAACTTTCTGGTTATCTATTCTGTATTCTTTTAAATGTTCAGAAATTAAATCAATTGATTTTTTTTTATATTTCGCAAGAATATTTTTTTTGTCGGAATCAGAAAAGCTACATATAATCAATTCTTGTTCTGAAGTGTTATCCTTCAAATATTTTTTTATTTCAGAGATTACTTTTTCAAAATATTTAATTAATAAAGGTTTGCTTGTTTCTCTTGGCTCTGGAAATTGTTCAGACATTTCTTCATAAATAATCATTACAATTTTTTCAATAACAGATTCTATATACAGTTTTTCTGTTTGTGCATCAAATTTAAATTTTCGCAGATAGTTCAAAAAATCGCCAACATATCCATGCAATTTACCAAATTTTTTCTTGCCCAAATGCCTGCGATACATTTTTATTATTGTTTCCCAAGGATAACCCATAATTTCGGCAGAATCATATACCATTATTCCAATTGGTTGCCATTTACTAAGCGTGAATAGTTTATTATTAGAATTAGATATTTTTTCGCCAACAGTTCCAGCACTATCAGCTGCTAGTGCAACAGCCTGCTTATTCATTAGTACAACTTCAGCGGTCATAATTTGAATAAATATAGAATTTTTCTAAAATTTTGTCAATTTTTTCTACATTTTCCTTGTGTTCAACGCCCTTACAGACGAACTTTATCACACAGCCCTTGCTGGCGGCATTGTTATGTTGCCCATTCTGCTAGTTGGAGCGTTTGGTTTTTATTATCTCTATTGCGGATTTTGGGCAGTAATGCCTGTGCACAAGGCTTTGCACATGTCTGGCATAATGGCTAAGGTGGCTCCACTACTCGGGCTTTTAGGCACGGTAACAGGCATGGTTCAAACATTCAAAGTGATAACAATTTACGGAAACCAAAATCCTGTACTTATGGCAGATGGCATTTCAGAGGCATTAATAACAACGCAAAGCGGGCTTGTGATAGCATTTCCTCTGCTTTTGCTAAACCACAGACTGGCAGAAAGATATGGCAAGCGATAACTCAGATTTTTTGGAATTTAAACCGAGGCAAAAAAAAGAAGCCACCATAGATATTGGCCCATTGATGGATATGGTATTCATTTTGTTGATATTCTTTGTGGTCACAAGCACATTCACAAGGGAAACAGGAGTAGAAGTCACCAAACCACAGGCACAAACCGCAAGCCAGCTTGAAAAAGAGAACATTTTAATAGCCATAACCAGAGACGGTACAATACACATAGATGAACGTCAGGTGGATTTAGCTGGACTAAGTGATATTCTAAAGGGAATTCTGGCAAAGAACCCTGAGAGAGAGGCTGTACTGATAGCCGACAAAGAGGCAGTTACAGGAAAACTTGTTTCAGTTATAGATGCCTGCACTCTTGCCGGAGTGAAGAAGGTGTCTATAGCTGCGTTGAATAAATAGAAACGCGATAAATCGCGTTTCTACTAGCTAAACTCAGCCTCGCTTAACCCAAGTGCTTTGCTTATGATTTCTACTGGCAGTCCTTTTGCTTTCATTCTTTTTGCCGTTTCAACCGCTATGAGTTTTGCCTGATTAATAAGTTTCTGTTCTTCTTCTTGTATGGCATGCATACTTCCTGTTTTGCCATTCAATTCTTCTTCTATATTGAAAACTTCTCCCTCTCCTTTGAAAAATCGTGCTATTAACTCTTCGGCTTTATCTAAAACATTGCAGGAAAAAGGCCCAACGCGAATCAGATTTTCGTCTGTGTAGCTCGCATTTCTTGTGCCGAGCCTAAAATAGAACAGCATATCAAAACTGTTATAAAATCTGTCTTTGCACAAAGACACAGATAAAACCCTGTTTAGATTTATGAAATCCTTGAAAATCGAGCCGTTCACGGAAAACCGATTTCCAGATGTAGTTATGGCAATAGACATAACACCCCCTCCTATTTGTCATATAATAATATAGTAAATATGAAGGCTATAGTAGCCACTGATTAACTCTGAATTTCGCTGTGGCGTTCCCCCCCGTTAGCTCTCCGAGCGGAAAAAACGGGGGGACGAATGGTGATTTTTGTTAAAAAATCTCCATTCAAGGGGGGAATGCTGATTGGATAAAATTGAAGTTGTAAGTTAATCAGCATTTACTATATAAAATATTCGTCTGCGCCGTTGTATAAAATATCTTTGAGGGTTATATCATCTAGGTATTTATTTATGATTTTTTCAAGCCCCTGCCATATCCACAAGGTTTTGCAGCATTCGCTTTTCTCGCACTGGTTTGTTTCGTCTGCTAAACACGAAACTGGAAATAGCCCGCCCTCGGTAATCCTTAAAATTTGACCTATGGTGTATTTATCTGGCTCTTTTGCCAGCATATACCCCCCTTTGTTACCGCGATTGGTGCGCAGAATATCGGGGTGGCTCAGTTGGGTGGCAATTTGCTCAAGGTATTTTTTGGAAATGCCCTGCCGCTCAGAAATGTCTTTTAGGGAAATAAAACCATCGTTCTTATGCTCGGCCAAGTCCAGAAGCATATTAAGAGAGTAACGCCCTTTTGTAGAAATTTTCACAATTTTATCCCCAGAATACTTAGCAATAATATAGAAATTTCTACATTACCCAAAAAAATAATTTTTTAAGAGGAGAAATATGGAAAAAATGGAATTCCAAACAGAAGTTCGTGAGTTGTTGCATTTGATGATACATTCTCTATACAGCAATAAAGAAATATTTTTACGCGAGCTGGTATCTAACGCAGCAGATGCTTTAGATAAATTGCGGTTTTTATCCATTGCAAATCCAGATCTTTTACCCGCAAGCACAGAACTGCGCATAGATATATCCGCAAATGACGAAACCAAGATTCTAACCATAGAAGACAACGGAATTGGCATGAACAAGGAAGATTTAATCCAAAACCTTGGTACAATAGCTCGTTCTGGCACAAAAAACTTTATGCAGAGCATAACAGGCGATGAAAAAAGAGATGTAAACTTAATAGGGCAATTTGGCGTTGGCTTTTACAGCGCATTTATGGTGGCTTCAAAGGTGGAGGTGCACTCCAAAAAAGCCGGAGAAGAACAAGGCTACCAGTGGGTATCTGAGGGTACGGGCGATTTTTCTGTGAACGAACTCCCAAAAGAGAAAAACGGGACAAAAATCAACATTTACCTAAAAGACGATGACGACTGCAAAAATTTTGCCCAAGAATGGCAAATAAAGAGCATAGTTCGCAAATACAGCGAATTTGTAACCCACCCTATATACATACACTCTTTTGACAACGATAAAAAAGAAAATATTGAGCGTTTGAACGAAAAACCCGCCCTGTGGAGGCAAAGCGCAAAAACAATAGAAGAAAAGCAGTACAAAGAATTTTACGAGCTTGTTTCTCACGAGGGAGGCGAACCTCTTGCCTGGAGCCACAACCACGTTGAGGGTACGCAGGAATACTGGAGCCTGCTTTATATTCCTTCTAGAGCACCTTTTGGCGTGCGTTATGCCTCTGAGCATAGCCACGGGCTAAAGCTCTATGTTAAGCGGGTATTCATAATGGACGATTGCAAAGAGCTTTTACCAACTTGGCTCCGCTTTGCCCGCGGCGTTATAGATACAGAAGATTTGCCGCTAAATGTTAGCCGTGAAATTTTGCAGAGCAACAAAATAGTTGCCAATTTGAAAAAACACGCCATTAAAAAAATACTAGATGCTTTGCAGAGCGTGGCAAACGACCGCAAAGAAGACTACGCAAAATTCTGGGCAGAAATGGGAGCCGTTTTAAAAGAAGGCTTTTACATGAACTGGGAATTTTTAGACGAATTGAAAAGTTTGCTCCGGTTCAAAAGCACCAAAACAGGTGAAAAAGAGCTTGTTGGGCTAGAAGAATATATTGCCAGAATGCCAGAGAGCCAAAAAGAAATCTATTACATAATTGGCGAATCTCTCCCTGCTGTGCAGGGCAGCCCGCACTTGGAGGCTTGCAAAGCAAAAGGCTACGAAGTTCTGTTACTCACAGATGCCGTTGATGAATTTATGATGCAGAGCCTCAAGGAGTTTAAAGACAAAAAATTTCACGATACAGCTCTTGGGGATCTGGAATTTGAAAAGAGCAAGGAAGAGGAAGATGCAGAAAATGAAAGCAAAAAAAACTATGAAAAACTCTGCGAAACCTTGCAAAAAGTTTTGATCGAAGAGGTTAGCGAAGTGCGTGTTACAAGTCGCCTAAAAGACAGCCCTTGCATGTTGGTTAGGGCAGCAGGTGGCGTGGGTGCCCACATGGAAAAAATTATGTCTTTGCAAGGCATGGAAGTGCCAAAAACAAAACGCATTTTAGAAATCAATCCCGACCACGAAATTTGCAAAAACCTCCTTAAAAAAGTACAAGATGGCGAGGATTTGGGTTCTTACCCTGCTGTGCTATATGGGCAGGCTTTGCTTGCAGAAGGCTCGGTTTTGCCAGACCCTGCGGCATTTGTCTCTGCAATGAACAAGGTTTTACTTTCAAAATAAAAGGATGGTTTTATGCTTATTGTTCCTCAAAAGTTCAAAATAGGTTTTTTTGACTGCGATGCAAGCGCATATTTGCGCATTTCTAGGCTTTTTGAATTTTTTCAAGAAACTGCACTTATTTATTTAAGGGAACAAGGTATTGACTATTTGTCTATGATCAAAAAAGACAAATATACCATGGTGATCTCTAGGATAAAACTGAGAATTTCGCATTTGCCACTTTGGGGAGAAGAGATTTTAGTCAGCACGTGGCTAAAGGGCTTTAACCCAGAAAAGGTAGCTTGGGGCGATTATGATGTTCGCGATTCGCAGGGAAATTCCATTATGCAGGCAACCTCTTCTTGGCTTTTGATAGATTTGAATGACGGAATGGCAATACCTTTTTCAGAAGGTCCATATCGTTTTAAACTTTCGCCAGAACTCAGTGCTTTGCCAGAAACCATAGATTTGCTGGAACCAACAGGAATGCCCAAAACAGAATTGGTAAAAGCGGTTAGATATAGCGATATAGATTTGAATTATCACGTGAATAATTGCAGGTATTCAGACTGGGTTTTAGATACCGTGAGCATGGAAGAATTGAAGGAGCGCAGAATTCGCTCCATTCAGTTGAATTATATGCATCAAGTTGAGTACAATGCAAATGTTGCTTTAATGCGTTTTCCCAACACCCGCCACCACGTGGTGATTTTTGGCGTTAATGAGGAACACCCTGAGCAGGTGCATTTTCAGGCAAGGGTGGGTTTTGACAAGCCGTTTGAGGAGTGATTTCAAGGCGACACGCTAATCCTCTCCCCAGCAATGCGCGCAAAGTAATCAGGGCTATACATAGCTTCAAGAACAAGGCCGGGCCACCTAAATTCTCCCGCATAGCTCGGATGAATTTGAACGGCAAAAACCTTTGTTTCATTTGGATAAAGGTTAAAGAACCAATTAATGCGGTCGTCTCTTATATCTGTATAAGAGGCTGTAGAAAGAGATGGGCGTAAATTATTTAGCCAACCTGGTCTATCTTCGTAGTTTAACCTTTCATTGGAAATTTCAAAACCCGAAGGCAAAATGCTTGAGAGTGCCAAGTTTTCAACCTTGCTGGAAACAAGGGACTTAGCACCAAAGACTATCCAGAATGGCTCGCCTTGTTTTATTTGCGAAGCGGTGATTCTCTCTCCGGTTGAACTGAACAAATTCCTTTCCATAACAAGCCCCTTAGATTCTGTTTTTATGTTGTCTTCCAAAGGCAAACCCCTTGTTTGAAGTTCGGCAAAAATTGTGCCGTTCAAGGCATTCACAGAAACTCCCCCAGAACCAAAAGAGGTTAAATCTATTTTTATGGGTTTATTGGCTTTTATTAAAACTTTTCCCGTTTTTTCGCCTGCCTTCCACTCCGCTTCAACATCGCTTGCGCTGAACTTTTCTTTAAGAGCAGAGAAAGCTAAGAGGGCAAATGCGCTCTCTTGAGTACTCCACCAGCTTTTGGAATTCCATTCTTTTGCAAGGTCCTGGTAAATTTTCAAAGCATCTCCAAACTTGTTCATCTTTGCAAGAACCAAAGCGGCAAGGGCTTGGTCTCTCAAAGAGGAGCCATAAGTACCTGAATTTTCCCTGTAATCGCTCAAAGCATTTCCGCTATATTCCAAAACCTGTTTTGCAATGGATTCTTTTCCTGCGGCGTGATAAGCACCTGCGAGCAAATATTTAGAAAGCCAGTCCAGTTTATCCAAATTATTTTCTTTCATCAAATTCATTGCGCCCATCTGTTCTTCGCCTGCCAAGGAGAGCAAAAATAATCTATAAGCTTGATTACGAAAATCTTTGTTGTATGTTTTCTTTGACTGCTCCACTTCCCAGCTTTTCCAAGTGTTCAAAAGGTTTTGAGGAATTGAGTAGCCCGCGGTTTTTGCTTCTAGCATAAAATGCCCCGCATAGCTGCTTGCCCAAGAATCCGCATTGCCGCTTTGGTTAGGCCAATAGGAAAATCCTTGACTCAAAGAGAACTGCGCAAGTCGCTTAATTCCTGCATTTATATTACCTGTAATTTCTTGCTTTGTTTTTGAATCCAAATCTCTTAGTTTGTCTATATATAATTGCGGGAATATGCTGGAAACTGTTTGCTCCAAGCAACCATAAGGATAGTGTATTAAATAATCCAATCGCTCGTCTGCACCTAAGCTGGGCATTGTGCTGAGTACAAGCGTTGCTCTGTGGGTGCCTTCTATTCCAAAAGCATTTATTTTGGTTTGCCAAGTTTCGCCGCTTGAAATTTGTTTTTGCAAAACCTCTGTGTAGAATGCAGATGAACTCATTATTGGCAAATCTATGGTATCGGAGGTTTTGTATTTGCCGCTCTCCGCCTTTACAATTATTTTTGCACCGCCGAGAATGGGCAATGCTTCAACCTCAAAACTGCCGTCAAGTTCGCCGGGTTTTTCAAAAGAAAGGGTGAAACTATTGTTGCCTATAATTTTGAGTTCGGATGAAACCTGCAAACTCACGCTTGTGTTTTTCACATCGCTCTCCATTGCGAACACAGAAACGGGAACTCTGAATTTATCGCCGGGCTTTGTCGCTCTGGGAGCGGTTGGTAAAATCATAAGAGGTTTTTTTACCACTATATTGGCTTCGTCTTTGGAAAACGCGTTTTGAGAAACTCCAATTAACTGCGCCCTTACAGAGCCAACATATTGCGGCATTTTGAATTTGATTTTTTCCGTTTTGCCAGCTTTCACCTCTTGAACTCCGCTGAATAGAGAAACCGCTTTGAATCTCTGCGTTTTCTGTTTGCCCGCCATATTCGCCGCTTCTTCATCACCACCTATGGACAAATAGGAATCCATATCTGGCATCAAAGCTCCTATGATTTCGTCATAGTTATCGGAGGTTTTTATTCCAAGTGCCATTTTTTGGAAATAGAATTTCCAAGGGTCAGGGGTTTTGAAATTCGTTAAATCCAGCAAGCCTTCGTCAACCACAGCAAGGGTGAAAGAGGCGTTCTCTTTGGAAGGATTTGTCACCTCTATAGAAAATTCCTCGCCTGGTTTAATCTCTTTTGGAACATTTAAAGTCAAGTTCAGTTTTGTTTTTTCGTCTTCAACTTTAATTGGCAAAATTCCGTAATAGCGCATTGGCTTTTCGCCCTCAACGCTTTTTAAAGGTAAAAATAAACTTACAACCGCATATACATTTGGCATCATATTTTTGGCAGCCACAAAAGAAACAACATTTTTGCCTGCCTTAGCATTTACAAATTTTGTTTCCAAAATTTTATCTGCATTTTCCAAACTCACAAGCGCATTTCCGTTTGAGGGAGATTCAAAAGAGATATAAATAGAGTCGCCAATATCGTAGTTGTTCTTTTTGCTCATCAAATTCAAATGGCTCGCCTCTGGAATGTTCCGTATATTTTCAGAACCACCCCAATACGAGGCATAAATAAATTGCGCTGCGCTGTGCCCGCCTTCAACATCTTCTATTTCAACTGCGAGCATTCCATTGCTCTCTGGCACCCACTTGAATTCTTTTACGGCACTTCCGCTTTTAATCGTTTCTTCATGAACAAGATAAGTTTGTTTTTGTTTTCTAAAATCCCAACGTCCATTTTCACTGCTTTCCCACCAAGAGTAGTTGCGGTTTTGATAAACTTTAACAGAGAGCTTTCTGCCAGCTGTGATTTTTCCATTTTCGTCTAGAGTTATTACAGGAACGCGCAAAGTATCGCCTGTGCGCACACCGTCCCAATAATCCCTTGTTTTTAATCCCACAAAAACCGGATATGGATTAACCAAGGTGGAATGCCAACTTTCTGTGAATCCACCGCCTTTTTCATATACAGTAGCGTGTATGCTTATGGTTGCCGCTTCGGGAAAATTCCGGTTTCTCAAATCTATCGCTTCGGAAATTGCTACCTCGCCATCGCCATTCAAATTTCCGTTAAACAGAGATTCGGCATCTCTTTCTTCAAAACGAAGCATCTGGTTTTTGAATGTGAAATCTGGAAAGCGAACAAATTTCAAGGCTTTGCTTCTGAGCGAAAATTCAATATTTGCCTTTAGTCCAGCGGCAGGTGTGCCAAATAAATACATACTTTTGAATGTTTCCTTTATTTTTATCTCTTTGCCGCTGAATTTTTTTGGAAGCTCTAGCGTATTTTTCAAGCGATTTGGTTTAACTGTTTCCACGCGCAAATAGTGATTCCATTCGTTTCCACCGCTCTTTATAGTTGCCTGCCATTCTCCGGTTGGTGCATTTAAATCTGTTGGAATATCCAAAGAGAACATTCCGTTTGCAGAGGTTTTTGCAGTGCTTTCAAAAACAACGGAACCCATAGGATTTTTTACCGCAATGGACATTTGCACATTTGCCAAGGGTTTTTCTAGCGTTTCACGTACAATGCCTGCAAAATGGATGGTATCGCCTGGTCTGTGAACGCCTCTTTCTGTATATCCGAATAATCTTGCCTTATTGCTGTTTTCCTCTTGAACTCCGCCAACGTCAAAGCGGCTGGTTTCCCAATTATTCTGATTCAGTTTTAACAGGGCAAGCCCTCTATTTCCCTGCCCCTTTATGACATAGCCCTCTTGGGTAGGCACCTTGAAAAATACATAGCCATTTGAATTTGTTTTTTGCGTAGCCAAAACATCATTTACATTGTCGTATAGTTCCAAAGACAAACCGGAAATAGGTTTAGAACTTTCAACATCAACTGCCCAAACATGAACGCCATCGCTTTCTTTTTTTGCGGTTAAGGCAATGGAAGAAGCTATCAAAATTTTTTCCGAATCTCTATTTGCGTCGTAATAATAATAACTATTGCACGGATTTTCGTAATAAGAATTATCTTCGTAAACCAAATCATTTTCTCCGTATTCTTGGTTTGTTGTTTTGCAATTAGCAATTAGATTTTCATTATTGAAATTCAGATTTACAATATATGCAGCTCCGGCTTTTTTCGTTATGTATTTAGAAATATCAATTTCTGTTTTTAGCCATTCGTTTCTCTTTGGATTTTCAAATCTAATATCGGAATTATAAACTCTTTTTGCCGTTCTCTCAATATCAGAAAACCATCTATTAGAGGAACGCAAATCGTTGTTTTGCAAAAAGAATATTAAATTTTGCGGCAGAACTTCTTGTATCTCCAATTTTGCGCTTGCCACATTAACACTTTTCAACTGCAAACGACCTTTGTTTTCCAAAGGCAAGAACAAGCCACTGCCAATCAATTTTAACTGAGGTTTTGCATCACTGAACATAAACCGCGAAACAAAATTATTTTCCATTTTTGTTCCATAAGCACTCGGAAAACCATTTTCTATTCTCAGAGTGTATTGCACCCCATAAGAAAAATTCCCTTTTATTCTAAGAGTTCTATTTTTAACCGAAACCTTGAAATTTGCATTTGGCGAAACGCTCACAAAGCCGGAAATATCCCTATTGCTTGCGATTTGGTCGGAAAAGCCTATTTCCCAAGCCATTTCTCCGCTCTGAACCAAAGACTCTTTTGAGCTAACCGCCACAAAATTTCCAATAGCAGGGAGCAAATAAGTTTCGCTAAACGGCTCATCATTAGCTGTCCAGTTTTTTGGCAGAGTTATTTCCGCATTTTGCGCCTTGTTTGTGCGTGCAACCTGTTCGCTTTCTATTCTAACAGTATTTCCCTGTCCGTCAAAAAACATTTTATATTGCATACTTTTAGAATTAAAATTAAGCGTTAATTCTTTTTTGAGTTTTGCGCTATCGGGTTTGTCTGCAAATCTCAGTTCCAGCGTGAGTTTTGCCGTATTTGCTTTTCCTTCCACAGGGTCAAAACCACCGCTTATTTCTAAAATCTCATTTGGAATAACTTGGAATTCAAAAGCGTAATCATCAACGATTGCATTTTTTCCAAATGCCTTTTTGCCGTCAAATTTCGCCTTGTATGCTTGCCCACCTTGCAAAGGTGCTTCTGGCACAAATTGCAAAAGCGAGGTGGTTAGCCATTTTGCCTTGCCTTTTACCGCAGGCTCAAAATCTATTGGATTCGCAGACAACTCTTGCCCCACAGCATCTTGCAAAACAACGTTCTGCTTAAACTCCAACTCTATAGCACTACGCGAACTCAAAATTGCCGCAGGCTTTGCAGACACAAAATCTGCCAAAGCTATTGTTTGCCCAATCAATTCGGTAGCGAGTAAATTTTGTTCGGTTTTGGTTTGTTCTTTTTGCCCGCAAGATATGAGAAGGGCAGTTAGCAGGAGAGGTAGGAGTTTACGCATATTGTGGGGTAATGTAGTAAATTCAATGGTTTTTATGTGCCCAAAAGTGTTTAAACAGTGTTTAGACGGATTTTGGGCGGTTGGCTACGCCATTTGGGAAAATATTTTTAGGGTAAAGCTCATATATACCCAACCTCTTTGAGTATTATTACTATGAATATTATAAGAAATACAATGCCTACTAGGCGGTTTAAACAGCCTTTGATTACGGCAACCAAACCTATTAATGCCAATAATGTCATCATATATACCACACAAGTTTGTTAGTCATTTTTTACTCTGTTTTTAGATGCTATTTCTCGTAGCCATTGTTTATTAGTTTTCAAATTTATATTTATTGGGCAGGCATAAACTATAAGATTATTAGCATAACTAAGATGTTTTAAATCTTTATATTCCGTGGGCATACTATTAATATTCCAATATACAGAAGTGTCCCATATTTTACTAACTTGCCTTTCAATATATTCTATATATCCATTATGATGTATTATCCCTACAAATATTCCACCTTTTCTATACGCTTCTTTTTTGAAGAGTTCTTCATTTGCAGGATATATGTAATATTTATTATTATTTTTATCAGTTTTTAATAATTTAAAAGATATTTCAGTTTGCAACGTAGGTATTTGGGGTATATTTTTTTGTTTTTCTACTTGAGGATATTCATTAATTAGTTTTTGTAAATTTCTGGTTATATCTATGGATTTTTCGTTTTGTAATAAATCTTTTGATGTTGTTAAGATATATCCTTTTTGATAATTGTTCCATTTTAAAATATTTTTAGCATTTTTTGTTGTTATTTCTATCGCTTTTAAGATATCTCCATTTTTAGAAAACAATATTACAACTAATATGTCAAAAAACCAATTTTTTATAATGCCTATGGGTGTTTCGGT
>Ga0268262_10002619_pt1 | contig 20572 bp, 14 predicted proteins | sample TergutNc150P3_FD_190354 | JGI IMG/M metagenome (GOLD analysis project Ga0268262, IMG submission 190354) | Nasutitermes corniger P3 segment gut microbial community from laboratory colony in Florida, USA - Nc150 P3 (SPAdes) (version 2) | ecosystem: Host-associated > Arthropoda: Insects >... | reverse complement strand
CAAGAAGTGCAACGCTTACTGCTGCCGCCACATCGCCATCGGAGTAGATACCCCGGACGACAAGGAAGGGTACGACAATATCCGCTGGTACCTGCTCCACAAGAACGTTTGGGTCTCCATAGACCACGACGGCAATTGGCTCGTAGAGTTCAGAACGCCGTGCCGCCTGATCAGAAGCGACTACAAATGCGGCGACTACCCGAACCGCCCGCTTATATGCAAAAACTACCCCGACGACGACGATATGTGCGAGGGCGAGACGGACGAACCGTCGTACAAAGAACTCTTCAAGAACGTCAAGGAGTTCGAGAGGTATATGAAGAAGCGGAGCAAGTAGTGAACATCCGCCTGAAACCCGGCAAAGACAAGCCCGTTCGCAACGGCCACCCGTGGATATTCTCCGGGGCGGTGGCTAAAGTCGAGGGAGATGTTGATCCTCGTGATCGTTTATGCGCCGTGTATAACGCGGGCGGGGAGCGGCTAGGCATAGGTTATTATAATGATAAATCTACGATCCGCGTCAGAATGCTCTCTGTTGATACCGCCGTTAATACAACAAAATCAACGCTTCCGCAGTTAACATTCACCGCTAAAGATATACACAGCCGCATTCGTCAATCAATAGATGCAAGAAAGACGAACGGCGTATTAACGACGAACGCGAACGGCGGCGCCGATTCCTGCCGCTTGGTCAACTCCGAGGGTGATTTTCTCCCCGGTCTAATCGTTGACAAATACGGCCCCGGCCTTTGCGTACAGATCGGCACCGCCGGCATGGAGTGTTGGCGCGGCGCTATTGTGGACGCGTTGTCCGATGTTGTCAACCCAGCCTTCATCTACGAACGCTCCGACACCTCGTCGCGCGAAAGGGAGGGGTTGCCGCTTAGCGAGGGACTGATAGCCGGGACGCTTCCCGAACCGCTTGCGATAACGGAGAACGGCGTAAAATACAAGGCGGATTTACGCGCCGGACAGAAGACCGGATTCTTCTTTGACCAACGGGAGAACCGCGCGCTGCTGCGCCGCTACTCCGCCGGACGCAACGTATGCGACTGCTTCTCCTACAGCGGCGGCTTCGCGATAAACGCGGCTCTCGGCGGAGCTAGTTCCGTAATTGCCGTTGATTCGTCGGAAGATGCCGGTAATTGCCTCTCCGAAAACGCGCGATTGAACGACGCGTCGGACGTTGTGAAGTTTTTTAAATCCGACGCCTTTACATTTCTCAGGCAATTGCGTTCCGATGGCGGTGACGCCGCCGCGCCTATAGACCTATTGATTTTAGACCCGCCGAAGTTCGCAAATCATCCAAGCGAAGTAGACAGGGCGTCGCGCGGTTACAAGGAGATCAACTTAGCCGCGTTGCGAGCGTTGGCTCCCGGCGGCGTGCTCTTCACATTCTCCTGTTCCGGCGCGGTCAACCCGTATCTATTTAGACAGATAGTATTCGGCGCCGCGGCGGACGCGCGCCGCAATGTTCAGATACTCCACGTTCTGTCGGCGGGGCCGGATCATCCTGTAAACATCGCCCATCTGGAGGGGGAGTATCTCAAGGGGCTTGTGTTGCGGGTTCAAGATTCATAGCCAAGATGGCGATATATTACAATAAAATAAGGGCGGGTATAAAACCCGCCCTTATAATTATTAAAACTCGCCCAACTCATCATCGCTTAGCGGAATGATCTCTTCCGCCTTCACCGCTTTCGCTGACGTTGCGAAATTCATCGCTACCAAGTTGCCGGTTACCTTGGTCTTACCGGCGGCCTTCCTATCAGGAAGGTAGGGCAGCTTTTGCGGCGGGTGTGATTGGCGTTTGAGGTTTTGCGTATGCTGATTCTGATGCCGATGCGTGTTGCCGTTATAGCCGCTCAGCGTGAATTCGCTCACCAAGTTCGAAAGTTCGGCGGCCTGATTGTTGAGTTCCTCGGAGGCGCTGGCGGACTCTTCGGAGTTGGCGGCGTTTCTCTGGGTGACTTGGTTCATCTGCGCGACGGCTATGTTCACCTGCTCTATGCCCTGCGCCTGTTCGTTGGAGGCGGCGGCGATCTCGGCTATCAGGTCGCCCACCTTGCCCGTGCCGGTCACAATCTGACAGAGGGACTTTGCCACATCCTCCGCGATCTTGACGCCGCTGTCGGCGTTCTTCACCGACTCTTCGATCATTTCCGTCGTGCTCTTCGCGGCGTTGACGCTGCGCATCGCCAAATTGCGCACCTCTTCGGCCACAACGGCGAAGCCTTTTCCGCTCTCTCCGGCGCGGGCCGCTTCCACGGCGGCGTTGATGGCGAGCAGGTCGGTCTGGAACGCGATTTCGTCGATCGTCTTGATGATCTTTGCGGAATTGTCCGACGATGTCTTGATATGGCGAATCGCGTCGACCATGCGCCTCATGGAGGCGTCGCCGTCATTGGCGGCGGTACGCGCTTTTGTGGCCAAGATCGTCGCCTGATTGGAGTTTTCCGCGTTCTGCTTCGTCATGGAAGACATCTCTTCAAGGCTCGACGATACCTCTTCAAGAGAGCATGCCTGTTGGTTCGAGCCCTCGGCCAAATTCTGGGCGCCGTTTGAAATCTCCCCGCTTACGCCGGCGACCTGCGTTACGGCTTCCGCTACTTGGCTTAGGGCGATATCAAGATTTTGCATGACGATGTTTATGTTGTCCCTCATTCTGGCGAAATCGCCGCTGTAAACGCCGGTAAGCCTTTGCGACAGATCCTTGCCGGCCGCGGCGGCGAGAACACGGCCGCCGTCGTCGATGATCAGCCGATGCAAAGACTCCACCGTCGTCTTAAGGGCGGCGGATATCTCGTCGTCGTCGCTCTTGAGTTCGATTTTAGCGCTAAGGTCGCCCTCCGAAATCTTCTTCATGGCGCCGACGACGGTTTTGAGGGACTCAACGGTGTTTCTCAGTGTGTTGGATACCTCGTCTTTGGCGTTCTTAGGCTCGATTTTCACTCTTAGGTCGCCCTCCGAAATCTTCTTCATGGCGCCTATGACGATGTTTTGCAAATTGTCGGCGAACGCGTCCATTGTCTTAGCCATAACGCCGATCTCGTCTTTGCGGTCAAGTTTGAGCCTCGCGTCCAAATGCCCTTGTTCCATCTCGGCGATCATGCGCACGGTGTCGTTCAAGGGCTTGCTGATCAGCGCGGTAATATAGATGCCGAAGAACACCGCGACGGCGGTACCGGCGAAGAGAAGGACAATCATTATAGTCACGGCGCTTTTAGATTTGTCGGTGCAATCATCCGATGCTTCCAGCAGCTGCTCCATTTTCTTGTCTGTGGCTAATAAAAAGGCGCTGGCTACGGCGGCCCCCGACGGCGCTGTGACATTTTCCACATATTTCAACAACTCTTCCATAGGCACGCCTTTCTCGGCCTCGTCGGCTATTTTATACACGCCGGGTTTGAACTCTTCATAATACTTTTTCATGGCGTTTTCCATAAGCTCTTTGACGTCGGGCCGGTAGACGTGTTTTGCGAAGTTCGATGCGCTGTCCTCAAACTCTTTGGCCCACTTGTCCAATAATATTCTCGTTGCTCGCACCTTTTCCTTGTTGCCGGTAAAAGCGATAAAAAACCGCGCTTCGGCGCGCATGGCATGTATGGCCCCGTACGCGTTAATCGCCGGATTCAACGGCTTGGCTTGTTTTTCGATGGTGTCTGAGTATTTACCGTCCACTCCGAGCAGGTTGAAAACGCTTACAAGACTGATGGTCAAGATTACCGCCGCGACTACGCCGAAACCTACTAACAGCTTCATGGACATTTTCAGATTTTTCATGAATGGGTACTCTCTTTCTTGAAAGTTGTTTTACTTAAGTTTCAGGTATCCGTTATGGTTCCCGTTTAGTTTTCTTGTTATTTTTTGACGAAAACAGAGAGTAAGGGCGGGTTTAAAACCCGCCCCCGACACACAAACAATCACATTTCCGCCAAGATGTGCTCGATTGACTTGTCGTCGAGCGTCTTAATCTCCTTGGCCATTGCCGATCTGAGAGACGGCACGTGCGGGTGCCGTTTATAATGAGCCGCGTGAACGGCACGGCCGTACGTTGACGGTAAGGCCGCGTGGCCGGCGTACTCCGGCTCGTTTTTTGCCTTCAAGTTGCCGCGATACTGTTCTTCTCTAAAGTTGGTGCCGCTAAGTTTGAAACTTCCCACCATGTGCGCCAATTCCGAGGCTTGGCTGTTCAGTTCCTCCGCGGCGCTCGCCGACTCTTCGGAGTTGGCCGCGTTGCTTTGCGTCACCTTGTTCATTTGCGCCACGGCGATGTTCACCTGCTCTATACCTGTTGACTGCTCGCTTGACGCGGCGGCGATCTCGGTGATCAGGCTGCCGACCTTGGCGGTCCGGTCAACGATTTTCGAAAGCGACGTCACGACCTCCTCCGTGATCTGAACGCCGCTGTTGGCGCTCTTCACCGACTCGTCAATCATGCTCTCGGTGTCCTTCGCCGCTTTGGCGCTGCGCATCGCCAAACTCCTGACCTCATTCGCCACGACCGCGAAGCCTTTGCCCGCTTCGCCGGCCCGCGCCGCTTCCACAGCCGCGTTTAGGGCCAAGATGTTGGTCTGGAAGGCGATATCGTTGATCGTCTTTATGATCTTCGCGGTGTTGTCGGACGAGTGTTTGATATTGTTGATTGCGTTCGCCATGCGTTTCATCGCCGTGTCGCCCTCGTTCGCCGTCAAATGCGCCTCTGACGCCAGCGTCTTAGCCTTGTTGGAGTTGTAGGCGTTCTGTTTAGTCATTGACGACATCTCCTCTAAACTCGATGAAACTTCCTCAAGCGAACTTGCCTGCTCGTTTGAACTCTGCGCGAGATTCTGCGCCCCGCTTGAAATCTCATGGCTCGCGCCGGACACCTGGCCCGTAGCCTCCGATACTTGCCTCAGCGCGTCGTCGAGACTTTGCATAACGGTGTTTATGTTGTCTTTCATTGTCGCGAAATCACCCTCGTATTCGCAGGTAAGCCGCTGGGACAGATCCTTTTGAGCGGCCGCCTGAAGAACCCTTCCGCCGTCGCTGATAATAAGCCGGCGCAACGATTCCACCGTCTGTTTGAGGGCGTTGCCCACCTCGTCCTCCGCGCACATCGGGACAACCTCCATACTCACGTCGCCCTTCGATATTTTCTTCATGGTGCCCACGACTACGTCATGCAAATGGTTCGCGAACTCGTCCAGTGTTTTAGCCATAGCCCCGATCTCGTCATCGCGGTTGATGCGCAACCGAGTCCCCATACGCCCGTGCCCCATCTCGTTGATCATATTCACAGTTGCTTTAAGCGGATTGCTGATTAGCTTGGATATGTAGACGCCTAAGAACGCTGAAAGGAGCACGCTCAAAAGCAGTATGGCCCCGACCACGACCGTGCTGAGCTTGTACGCCGCCTCGCTCTCGGACGAGGTCTTTTCCAGCATGGCCGATTTCAACTCCATAGTCTTCTTCAAATCCCTTGCCGTCAAGTCCGCCGCCGGCGTGGTAAGGTTGTCCATTCGGGTGATCAGCTCCGCTATGGGCGTTCCCTTCTCCGCGTCTCCAATTATCTTGAGCATAGACGGTTTGAAGGACTTCTCATAGTTTTGCATAGCCTCGTTAAAAAGCGCCTTGGCTTCCGGGGTAACGAGATGATGCCCGTACTTCGACGCGTTCTCCTCGAATTCCGCGCACCAATTCTTAACGAGATTCCCATGAATCCGCACCTTTCCGGCGTTGCCGCTGGAAAGAATCGCGGCGTGCAGCTCCGCCCTCATGGCGTGGATGCTTTCGAGCATCCAACCGCCCTCCACCAAAGGCTTCCCGTGGACGTCTATGGCCTCGGTATAATCCCTCTCCAAGACGCCCAACTGACTGACACCGACGATTCCCACCGTAATCGTGAACGCGACAACAATACCGAACCCCAACAACAACTTTACCGATACCTTTAAGTTTTTCATTAATTAAGACTCCTTCCACAGGTTCAATGATTATCGGATTCCCGGGATTTCAAGCGGTACCCGGGCTTGGTTTACTCCTTAATCCCCCACCTTTGTGGGCAATACGAAACACCGTCGGCCCAACCGAACTGCCGGCCAACGCCACAAAGACACAATTCAGCGACTTTTTTTAACTATAGTCCCCTCCTCCTTTTGTTAAAATTAGCGTTTTACGCGTATTGCGCCGCGACAATCAATCAGAGCAATACGCTATTATATAGCATTTTTTATATGACACCGCCTACCGGCCCTAAACGCCCCCTACCTAAATCGGGTACGTAAAGGCCTTTTTTTGTGACAAAACGCCCTCTTTCGGCCTAAACGCCCCCACTAATGGGGTCATAAAGGCCTTTTTTTTGGACAAAACACCCTCTAACCGGCCTAAACGCCCCTCTAATCGGGTACGTCAAGACCGTTTTGGCTCAAAACCACTCCGCTTCCATACACGCCGCCTTGCGGAGAGATGGATGTTATGTTATTAACCGAAATTTCGTGTTTTTACCGCCCCTTTTAGGGGGCTGACCTCCTTTATCTACTTTAATTATAGGCGATAAAGGCGCGATTATCAATACCTAAAAATCAAAGTTTTTAAAATCAAAATCTTTAAAATCAAAGTCTAAAGATTAAAGTCAAAATCTTTAAATTCATATTTAGACGAAAGGCGCTACGCGCCTTTCATAGATAAATGCGGGGCAAAGCACCCCGCATTTTCAGTCAACGGCAAAGTCAAAAGAAAAACACTACCGTCCCATAGCTTTGATGTTTTTGCACCCCGTTAGGGGTGCGTCCTGCTTTTCCTGACACAGTGCGCACCCCTAACGGGGTGCGGAACCATAACGTCAAAGTCAATGTCAAAAGACTTTGCCTTTGATTTTGACTTTGCCTTTGATTTTGACTGAAAATGCGGGGCATAGCCCCGCATTTATCTATGGAAGGCGAAGCCTTCCGTCTAAATATGATTTAGATTTTAAAGATTTTGATTTTAAGGCTTTAAAGATTTTGATTTTTTGGATACCATATAATTTATATTATATACATACAGCGTACCGTACCGGCCGCTAACCCCAAAAAAGGCGACGAATATGCCCAAATCCAACAGACGTTTTTTCAACGTAGCCGGCCCGTGTGACCCCGGCAAGCACTATATGCTCGACCCGCTGCGCGGTATCGGCGGCGAGTTGATGAATTTAATCGACGAAGAGCAGTATTTCGTCATCCACGCGTCCCGCCAGAGCGGTAAGACCACGTTGCTCTGGGAGCTGGTAGACAGGATAAACGCCGCCGGCGATTATTACGCCGCATATTGTTCATTGGAGGCGATAGAGGCGTTTACCGAACCGGAGAAAGGGATCCCGGCGATTGTAGAGAGGCTGCGTTTGGCGCTTAGAGACGGCGGTATGCCGGACGGCTTTGCCGCCGACAGCGTCGGCGTCGGCGTGACCAGCGTGCTCAGGGATTCGCTAACCGCCTACTGCAAAACGTTGAGCAAGCCTCTGATCATATTATTCGACGAGGCCGACTGCCTATCCAACGGGACGCTGATAACGTTCCTGCGGCAGCTTAGGGACGGCTATGTCTCCCGCCGAGGAAGTATCCCGTTCGTTCATTCCATTGCCCTCGTCGGTATGCGGAACATCCGCGATTACAAGGGCAGAATCCGCGAAGATTCGGCGACGCTTGGGAGCGCGAGCCCGTTTAATATAATGAAAGAAAGCCTTAATCTAAGAAACTTTACGGATGCCGAGGTCGCCGAGCTTTACGCCCAGCACACGGCCGAGACCGGACAGATATTTGAACAACAGGCGGCGGACTACGTCTTTGAACAAACGCAAGGGCAGCCATGGCTCGTGAACGCCATAGCTTGCGAGTGCGTTGAGAAGATAACCAAGAAGGATTACACGATACCAGTCACGCAAAGCATGGCGGAACAGGCCGTCCAAAACATAGTCCTCGCCCGCGGGACGCATTTCGACAGCATATTAGAGCGGCTAAAAGAGCGGCGTGTCCGCAACGTCATCGGCCCGCTCATCATCGGCGAGGATGTTATCGACAGAGGCGACGACGACTACCTGTATACGAGGGACTTGGGCCTGATACGGGAATACAACGGCAAAACCGAACCGGCGAACCCCATCTACGCGGAATTGATCATCAGGACGTTAAACTGGAATGTCCAAGAATCAATAAGAAGCTCGTACGAAGAATACGACGCCCCGCGTTACCTGAAAGACGGCAAGATGGACATAGATTTTTTGATGAGAGACTTTCAACAGTATTGGCGGGAAAACAGCGATATCTGGAACGACCGCTACAAAAAAAATTACTACGAGTACGACGAATACGCAACCCACTTAGTAATGCAAGCCTTCCTGCAACGTGTGGTAAACGGCGGCGGGCAGGTCATCCGCGAAATGGCCTTCGGCAGACAGCGGGCGGATCTGTGCGTGGTCTACGACGGGCAAAAGTACCCGATCGAACTAAAGATACTGCAAAACATGAGAGGCAACGCCAAAGGCATAGAGCAAATACTGGGGTACATGGACAAAGTCGGATCAAATACCGGATGGCTGGTCATCTTTGACCGTAGCCCGAAAAAGTCGTGGGGCAAGAAGATATACACGCGGGTGGAGAAGGCGGGGGAGAAGAGGGTTACGATCGTGGGGTGCTGAGATTTTACCAAAAGTATTGATTTTAGTGATACCATATATAATTTCATTTCGGCGGCACGCAAATACTAATTTATAACTATTATGGCGACGACCAAAAGAATCCTGCCCGTAGGCATCCAAGACTTCCCGAAGATCCGGGAGAACGGTTATATCTACGTGGACAAGACGCCGCAGATCTACCGGCTGATCTCCGGTGTCAAGGGGGCGTTCTTCCTCTCACGCCCGCGCCGCTTCGGGAAGTCGTTGCTCTGTTCGACGCTCGGGGCGATTTTCGAGGGTCGGCGGGAGCTTTTCGGGGAGATCGCGGGGAGGCCGGCTTTGGCCATAGACGGCCTCGACTGGGAGTGGAAGGCGTATCCGGTGATTAGGATCGACCTGAACGCCGAGGACTACATTGATTACGGAGTAAAGGCTCTCCGTTCCATTCTATGCGACGAAATGCGTAGGGAGGCGGAAAAGTATGGGGTTAAACTTAGCCGTACAGACTCACCGGCTAACCAATTAAAGTATCTCATAGAAAAGGCCAACAAAAAGATCGGCGAATCGGCGGTTGTAATCATAGACGAGTACGACAACCCGCTGACCAGCACCCTTCTCGAACCGACCGTACACGTTCAGCTGCGGAACGAGTTGAAAGCGTTCTACGGCGTGCTCAAATCCTACGACGCCCGCCTACGCTTCATATTCCTGACCGGCATCAGCAAGTTCTCTCAGGTGAGCGTCTTTTCCGCCCTGAACCAACTTTCCGACATGACGTTTGACCCGCTCTACGCGGACATCTGCGGGTTTACGCAAGAGGAGATAGAGGCGGATTTCGGGCCGGAGATAGACAGCGTTTTGGAAAGCACCGGACGCGGCCGCGAGGAATACTTGGACAAACTGCGCCAATTCTACAACGGCTACCGGTTTTCCAAGAAACCGCTCACCGTCTACAATCCATTCGGGTTACTCAACCACTTTCATGAAGGCGGCGATTTCCGGTCGTATTGGTACAGAACCGGTACGCCTACTCTCCTGACCGACCTGATTAACGACCGGAACATCGACATCTTGAACCTGAACAACACGCAGATCGGGTACGAGGATTTCGACCGCTTTGAGATAGACAATATGGAAATAGAGCCGCTCTTGTACCAAACCGGCTACCTAACTATAACCGATTACGACGAAAACCGCAGGCATTGTTTCACGCTCGATTATCCGAATCTGGAGGTGCGCAGCGCCTTTTCGACGTCGCTTGCGGCGCACTGCATGAAGACCTCTTTGAGAGAGTCGTCCTCGCTATGCGACAAGATGACGGTTGCGCTGACCGGCGGCGACGTAGACGCCGCATTGGAGGCGGTGAAACTGTTTATGGCCAAAATTCCGTACAACTTATTTCAAAAGCGTGAGAACTTCTTCCAATCGGTGATATACGTGGTATTCGCGATGCTCGGCCTCGAATGCCGCACGGAGGAAAGGATCGCCGCGGGTCGGGTCGACATGGTCGTTGAAACGCGGGACTTCGTTTACTGCTTCGAGTTCAAATTAGACGGCACAGCCGAGGCGGCGCTCGCGCAGATCGACAGCAAGGAGTACGCCATTCCGTGGACGGGTCGCGGAAAGAAGGTCTTCAAGGTCGGTGTGAACTTTGATTTTGAGAAGAAGAACATCGGGGAGTGGGTCTCTGCGGTAGCCGAGTAGTCTGACCGGTCGCCGCCCGCCGGTAGCGTTCCGCCATTATACTATAAAAATAATGTAAATAAGCCTTGATTTCTAAGAAAAATAATTGTATATTATAAAAAGGTATGTAATCGCAATATTATACGTTTTTCGTGAAAATAATTAAAATAACTGTTGATTTTTCGTCAAAAAATTGTATGATTATAAGAATGTGAACAAGGAGCTTGATCTTGCTATGTTGGGGGCGGCGACGGTTTTAGCGGTAGCGGCTGTGATTCTTCCGGCGGCGACAGCCTTGTTTTTGTCCGCGGCGCGTATCTGCGATATGCGCCTATGTGGCGCTTTTGCCCGGTGCCGCGAGTTGGCTGAATTTGGATATAATAATATAATGTTTAAAATACCTGATTGTCAAGCCGTTCCATACGTAACTAACTATAAATACATAGGTTACGCAGCGTTACCCCCCCCCCCCCCCCCGCCAAAACATATTTAAAGATCTTCTTAGGGGCATATATGCCCCTTAAATCAACGATAATTCATCGGGGATACACCATTTTTGCCCTCCCTGAAACAACGTGCCGTCAAAACCAAAGTCAAAATCTTTTGACGTTGCCGTTGACGTTGATTTTGACTGAAGTTCGGGGGTTTAGCCCCCGAACTATCTATGGAAGGCGAAGCCTTCCGTCTAAAAATTATTTAAAGAATTTAAAGACTTTGATTTAATAACTATTTAACAATCATTAACGTACGGAGGGTTTTATGAGTTTCTTTACACAGCATGGACGGACGCTTTTGCTGACATTGGTGGTAGTAGTAGTAGCGGTTTGCGTGGCATACGCGGATCATCCAAAAGTGTTGGTTGGGCAGTGGGTACGTGTCCCTGATGAGATACCTTTAGAGTTATTTAGTGATGGTACGGGTCTGTTCAACGGCGATAACCTCACGTGGAAAACAGAGGGCAAACGTTTTGTGATAACAGTATACCCGAAAACCTCGAGTTTTAAAACAGAAGTCGGTGATTATAGTTTGTCAGGTTATGTGTTTACCGTTGTTTTCGGCAATTCCCCGACAATATTCGTGAAGAAAGAGAATCTTGCGGAATACAAGAAGAAGAAGGAAGAGGACGCTAAAAAGGAAGCGGCGGGAAGGTTAGAAAAACTATCCGACTATTTCACAGATTCAAGGAGCGGTCAGAAATATCGGACGGTAAAGATGCCGGACGGCAAGACGTGGATGGCGCAGAATTTGAATTACCAAATAGGTAGATCTTGGTGTTACGGGGACGATAATTCCAACTGCGAAAAATACGGTAGGTTGTACGATTGGAATACGGCGAAGACGGCGTGCCCAACAGGGTGGCACCTGCCATCGCAGGAGACGTGGGATGGTTTGTTAAAGGCTGTCGGCGGTGCCGGTTATGCCGGCGGAGCGCTTAAATCGGTAGCAGGTTGGGAAAAAGGCGGTAATGGAAAGGATGATTACGGTTTTTCGGCTTTGCCAGGCGGTCGCTTGGACGGCGGCGAGTTTTCCGGTTTCTACAGCATAGGCAACGGCGGCTACTGGTGGACGGCCACTGGAAGTGATAGCAGATCCCCTCGTTTCAAACTAATGGATGCCAGCGGCTATGTGCAGGATCACTATAATCTCAATGGCATCGGTTATTCTGTTCGTTGCGTTGAGGGGGAGGATGAAAAACTCAAGGCAGAAGAGGAGCGGGCAAAGAGAGAGGAACGGGAAAAGCAGGAAGTGGAACGGGCACGGTTGGAGCGTGAGAAAATAAAAAATAGCCGTCAACCGTTTACCGATACAAGGGACGGTAAAAAATACCTCACCGTCAAAATCGGCGGGAAGACGTGGATGGCGGAAAATCTGAATTACGAAACAGGTAAATCGTGGTGTTACGATAAACGGAATTCCAGCTGCGATAAATATGGCAGACTGTACGACTGGAAAACGGCGATGAAAGCGTGTCCTACCGGATATCATTTGCCGTCTCGTGAAGAGTGGAAAGCATTGGTTGATTATGCGGCTGGTAAAGAGGCGGCGGGTGAAAAATTGAAAACAAAGAACGGTTGGGCTAATATATTGTCTGACGCAGACATTGAAGGTGGTAAACGTTACGGCACGGATGACTACGGATTTTCGGCGCTACCCGGCGGTTTCCGCTCTGGCGGTTTCAGTGCCATCGGTCTCGTTGGCGTATGGTGGACGGCTACGGAGAGCGGTGGCGGTAAGGTTTATAGGCAGATCATGAGCTACAACAAAGACAACGTGACCGAGAACAACGGCGATAAGAGCGACGGTTTTTCGGTGCGTTGCGTTGCGGATTGAGCATTGGTATTCACCCCAACAAAAAAGGTGAATTGCGTATATAGTTCCCGAAAAATAACTATTTGATTTAATAACTATTTAACAATCATTGATGGGAGGGTTTTATGAGTTTCTTTACACAGCAGGGACGGACGCTTTTGTTGGCGGCGGTAGTGATGGTGGTTGTGGCGTGTTGTTTGGTCGGTTGCGGCGGCGGGTCGTTGGTTGGGCAGTGGGTGGATATTGAGGACGGTACAGCTATGGAGTTGTTTAAGGATGGGACAGGGACGATTGATAACATGAATATTACTTGGAAAGTCGAGGGCAAACGTCTTGCGTTGGCTCTTGGCGGGATGCTTACGAAGACCGGCGACTATAAAGTGTCGGGTTATGAACTTACCGTCAGTTATCCTGATGAGGACAAAGTATGGGTAAGGGAAGACAAGGTGGATGAATACGTGGGAAAAAACGCGGAGAAATTTGCTCTCAAGGTAGCACCTGGTGAAGCTAGAATGGTATTAAAGTCGTATGAAACTTCCGTTCTTGCCGCAACCGTTGAAATGGGTGATAAATTCACAAAAAAAGACTTGATGTTCGAATCGCCGAAAGATAGTAAATATTTCATTTATACCGTTAGCGAGGACGGGGCTTCGTGTACGGCGACGGCTCGTATAGATATAGGAGACTTCAAAAAAGGCAGTACCATAACAATAAGATATGACAAAGTCAAAGATGACTTTGTTTATAGCAGTAGCCAACTTGATGTGGCTAAAAAGTTATTTCCAAATATTTTTGCTAATGGAAATGTTGAGGACGGCAACAGTTCCACGTCAACAACTCCGTCCGGCGGTGGCGGACAAGGGGATGCGGCGGCGGAGTTGGAAAAAGAGGCTACGAGATGGGCAAAAGGCGGTGGCGGCGTGACATATGAAGAAGAGGGCGCATTCTTCACATTTAACGGATACGCGGGAGAAGGCATGGTATTTTGGACGGCGACCGGCAAAAAGGCAATTGGCGACTGCCCGGCCGGTAGTGAATGGGTGTTGAGGATAGACCCTGAGGATGGGACAAAATCATCTAATTTCCCTCCCAAATGCAAGTCCATAACGCCGAAGGTAATTATTGATTTTGCGTCGGGCGGGTCTGGCGGCGGCAACGCCATGGATTTTGTCAAACGCGGCACCGAATACCTCGACAGGGGCGATAAAAACAACAACAAGGCGGACTACGACTTAGCAATAGCCGAGTTTGACCGCGCTATAAAGTTGGACCAAAGTATCGCGGCGGCGTATTTCGGCAGAGGTCGCGGGTATTTAAGGAAGAGCGACAATAGTAAAGCGATAGCGGATTACAGTCAGGCGTTGCGTTTGAATCCCAACGATGCCATCTCATACAGCAACCGCGGCCGCGCGTATGCCAGAATGGGTGATTACGACAACGCCGTCGCCGACTTCGAGTCCGCGCTTCGGATAGACCCCAACAACGCGGCAATAAAACAGAATCTTGAGAAAGCCAAACGGCGTGAGAAGGGTCTGTGAGTTTATACGATAGTTTAACTATTTTAATCACTTTTAGTTAAGGAGGGTTTTATGTCGTCGCTTGGTAATGTGATTTGGTTTGTTTTAGGCGGTGTGCTCGTAGCGTTAGTTTGGTTGATATTCGCGGCTCTTTTTGCGATTACCATAATAGGTTTGCCTATAGCGCGGGCTTGCCTGGAGTTTGCGAAACTTTCGGCTTTTCCTTTTGGAAAAGCGGTTATTAGGGATACGGAACTGAAGGGGGCCGATAATGTCTCCGGGCTGTCTAAGACTATCTCGTTAGTATTAAACATTCTTTGGATTCCTGTTGGCGTTACCCTAGCGCTTGTATATCTTGCGTGGGGTATTCTTGCGTGTTGTACAATCGTAGGTATTCCGGCGGGGATTGTATGTGTAAGAACCGCAAAATTTGTACTCTTCCCGGTTGGGGCGCGGGTTGTGACTCAAATGCAAGCACAGGCGTCGGCGACAGCCAACATGTTGGAAAAAAGGGGCCTTGTCGGCAAAGGGGCGGCATCGCCGCAGAATGTTATAGTGAATGTTACGCAAGCGTCGGTCGAGAAAATAAGCCCGGAGAAGGAGATTCTAAAATTAAGCCAAACAAACAATTTTCTGACATTGGCTCAAATTATTTCCGAAACAACCCTTGAAATGGATGAGGCGAAAGTGGCGGTAAAAAAACTTGTTAATCAAGGGATGGCAAAGGAAAACGTCGGCTCTGACGGGAAAACGAGCTATGAATTTTCATAACCGGATACATACTGAGGTACGGAAGGCTTAAACCCATAAAGTCAAAATCTTTAAAGACTTTAAAATCTTTAAATCATATTTAGACGAAAGGCGCTACGCGCCTTTCATAGATAAATCGGGGGGCTAAACCCCCCGATTTTCAGTCAACTGCAAAGTCAAAAGAAAAACACTACCGTCCCATAGCTTTGATGTTTTTGCACCCCGTTAGGGGTGCATAGCTCGGTAGAACGCAGATCCCACCAAAAATCAATCCGCACCCCGTTAGGGGTGCGTCCTGCGTTTCCTGACACAGTGCGCACCCCTACGGGGTGCGGGAAGAATCCTTTTGCGTGTATTTTCTACCGAGCTACGCACCCCTAACGGGGTGCGGAAACATAACGTCAAAGTCAACGTCAAAAGATTTTGACTTTGCCTTTGACTTTGACTGAAAATGCGGGGCATAGCCCCGCATTTATCTATGGAAGGCGAAGCCTTCCGTCTAAATATGATTTAGATTTTAAAGATTTTGACTTTTGGTATACCATATATTATCTTGTTGGTAGCAGTTTAAATCAAATTAACAATCATTGACGGAGGTCTTAATGGGCTTCTTTGATCGGCAGGTATGGGGGCGGGCGCTGTTGGTTGCGGCTGCGTTGGCGGTCGGAGCGGTGTGTTGGTTGGGGTGCGGGGGGGATGATGATAATCCCGCCAACAATAACAGCAATAACAGCGGTAACAACAATAGCAACAACAACAACGGCGGCGGCGGGGACGGGTTGTCCGAGACGGTGTCGTTGGGTGGGTTGAAGTGGATGAAGAAGAATCTGAATGTGGAGACGGCGGATTCGTGGTGTTATAATAACAGTCCCGACAGTTGCGCTAAGTACGGGAAGCTGTATACGTGGTCGGCTGCGAAGGCGGCGTGTCAGTCGGTTGGGATGAGGCTGCCGACACGTAAGGAATGGGATGCTCTCTCTGATTTGGCCGCCACGGAACAGAAATCGGTTAATTATATTAACGGCAGCGATACGATGTATTATTGGCTGGGTGCGGGCACGAAGTTGAAATCGACAAGCGGTTGGTACGGCGGTGGCAATGGGACGGATGATTTTGGCTTTTCGGCCCTGCCTGGCGGCTACCGGGGCTTCGGTGGCTATTTCAGCAATGTCGGCAGCACCGGCTACTGGTGGACGGCTACGGAGGGCTCCGACGGCTACGCTTACCGCCGGCGCATGTACTACTACGGCAACGACGTGGACGAGAACTACGACCTCATCAATGGCAACGCCTTCTCGGCGCGGTGCGTTCAGGACTGAAACGGGGGGAAGGCTGGTATTTGGCTTCCCCCTTATTTTTAGCGTCTTCATTTTTTACAAAACTATTGACTTTTGAATCCGCGTATATTATCTTACTAATAGCGGCGGTTTGGTCAAATCGCGTCACGAGAGCGGTATGCGGCATTCGCTAAGAAACACTATTGAGAGGAGCAGGTGGTGGTATGGACGTTGCAACGGTTACCTCAAATGGTCAGATTACGATTCCCCGCGACATTAGGGTAAAGATGGAGCTTAAAACGGGGGATAAGGTACTCTTTTCTGAGGAAAACGGAAGATATTTTCTGCAAAATTCCGCCGCTATCGCGCTAAAGCGCATCCAAGAGAGTATGGCGGGAGAGGCGGAGCGCGCCGGATTCGCCTCGCCGGACGACGTTGAAAATTATATAAAATCTCGCCGGAAAAATAAAGATGGATAATATACGGGTAATGGTTGACGCAAATATTATTGTCTCGGCGGTATTGTTCCCCGATTCGATAGTTGCAAAGGCGTTTAGTCATCTCATTGATAACCATACCTTGGTGTTGAGTAAATATACTCTTCGTGAAGTAGAAGAGGTATTTGACGAAAAGTTTCCGCACAAAATAATAGAACTGAAAGAGTTTATACGGAAAACTCCGCACGAGTTATTTGAAAATAGTAACCACAAACATAAGACATATCCGAATATTAGGGACATAGACGATATGCCGGTGCTGATAAACGCAATTGAATCCGATGTTGATTTGTTAATAACCGGAGATAAGGATTTTGATGATGTAATAATTGAAAGGCCGAAAATTATAAAACCACGGAGATATATTGATGAGTATAAAGTAGTATAGATATACGTCGGGTGCTGAATTTTTTATACAAAAAAATTGACTTTTGGGATACCATATATTATCTTATTGGTAGGGGTTTACGTCAATTACAGATAGCGGATTTTATCAGAATGGAGGCTTACCGTGGCAGATGTGAATTTTGACAAGAATAATTTTGATTTTGACAAGGTAGAAGTAGAGCATTTTAAAAAAGCGCTTAACTGGCTTGCGGCAGGTAATAAGTGGCCGTCCATTCGAGACGCAGAAGTATTTCATATTAAATTTGATGATAAGAACTATCCGTTGAAAGTTGTTTTTGATCAAGCGTGTTATATTGCGGAAACAGGCAATCCTGACCCAGACTTTAAAAACTTAGGTTATACTACGCGTGAGGTATTAACCAAGTTGAAGAAAGATAAGTTTGCTGAAATTGATATTGTGAAAGATCGCGAGAAAGAAATTAGGACAAAATTCAGATTTTGGTTGGGTAGGTGTCCTAATAAAAAAAATGGTACTCTGCTTGCTGATCGTACGATGGATCAATATCTATCGTACGCAAATGCGATTTATAAAGAGTGGGGTAAAAAACAATCAAGTACTATCCCTGAATCTATTTGGGGTGTTCTTGATCCTAGTGTGGTAGATATGATACTGAACGATTGTAAGGAAGACCTAGAGCTTTCAGAAATTGATATGAAATGGAATGATAGAAGTGGTTCGAATGGATTGAGTTATTATAAAGAATTTTTATTGGAAAATGGTGATGACGGTGAATATAGGAATGGAGTGTATGGTTTAAATGGTGAAAATATAATTCTTTACGGCGTACCGGGTAGTGGCAAAAGCCATGCTATTAAAGAGATGATAGGTAAGTTATCAGGGCTTAACGTTGCTGACCTTAAAGATAAAAAGCGTCTTGAAGATAGGTACAATTATCTTCAGGAAAAAGGTTGCATCACCCGTGTTGTATTCCATCCGGATTACACGTATTCAGACTTTACCGGTCAAATCTTGCCCAAAATAGTAGAAGGGGTAGAAGGCCGAAAAGTTGAATACGAATTTAGGCCGGGACCGTTTACAAGGATTTTAAAAAAAGCTTTAGTAAGGTCAACTGAGCCGTTTTTCCTGATAATAGAGGAAATTAATCGCGGCAACTCTGCGGCGATATTCGGCGACTTGTTTCAACTGCTTGACAGAAAAAATAACGGTAATAGCGAGTATCAGATAGATAATCATGAGATACAAGAAGTTGTTCACGGCAAAGGTTATACGTTCGATAAAAAAATCTATATCCCCGCCAATCTTTGGCTCCTCGCCACAATGAACACCTCCGACCAAAACGTATTCCCGTTAGACACTGCGTTCCAACGTAGGTGGGAGATGGAACTTATACCCAACGAGTTTGACCCTGCTCCTGACAAACAAGGATTTACCATCAATGGTACTGGGGTGACGTGGAAAGAGTTTGCTGACGTTGTAAATGAAAAATTGGAAGAGGGCGACGAGATAATGAGCGGCGACAAGCGCCTAGGCGCTTGGTTTATTTTGCCAGACAGCGGCGAAAACTTTGTATCCAAAAAACGCTTTGCCAACAAGGTGCTTAAATATCTTTGGGACGACGCATTTAAGTTTAACAGATCCGCCTTTTTTAACACTGATGATTATAGAACATTAGAGGATGTGATAGAAAAATTTGTAGGACTCAAGGACGGACAAGGTTTTGGTAAGCTATTCAAAACGGATATCTTTAAGCAATCGACAGTAAAAACGGAGGCGAAAGAGGATACGGATGGAATAGAGGTAGCAAATGCCTAATGTCTCAATCAACCCGGAAAATCACACCAATCGCGATGGTGATGATTTTGTGGGAATGAAATTCGTATCGAAAGCCGATGGTAAAAGTTCGTCAGTCGAGGCTATTTTTCCGCTCGGCTATTATCTCTCAGACAAAAAGAATCAAGACGAATTAAAAAAAGAGCTGTATGCGTTGCTTTGTACAATAAAGCGTCACAGTGAAAACAAAGACGACAATTTAGACAGAACAAAAGCCGACACAGAGAAGAATAAATTTCCGTTTGACGCCTATATAGCCGTTATAAGGGATTTCATGCAATACGGCTACTACATAGAAAGTGAAATTAAGTATAAAAGATCGCCGCTTGGCAAAATCAACTGGAAGCGTACTATCGCCCAAATCCGTCCAATAATACAGGACGACGGTTCCCCGATATACACGGATTTTATTATCAGGCAAACCGCGAAGAAGACCGATAATCTGATTTCATTGATTCATGAGTGGTGCGTTTACGAGGCGTTTAAGACGTTTGGATGGCTTTTTACAACGTTTAATTCGCATGAATCAACGTTAAAAATCGGCGATGATAATAAGAATTACTTTATTTCGATTATACACGATTCCTTAAAATCTACCTTTAATGATCGGAATAGGACGCTGTTTAAGGCAATGATTGCTATGCTTAGATACGGCGGGGTGGGGGAGAAAGAACCGTTTTTTTATGGAACGACGCATTTTAGTACGGTATGGGAATGTCTCATTGATATGTCGTATGGTATTCCTGAAGATGAAAAGAAGAATTTTTTTCCTGAGGCTGAATGGATATTTATAGACGGCGCGTCCAAGAGAAATCACATATATCCTGACACGATTATGCGTCTGGACGATGGTTGCGGCGAGATATTTGTTTTGGACGCAAAATATTATTCGTTTATAGAGGATAAGAGAAGAGTTCCGGCCGCTTCCGACATACACAAACAAGTGGCATACGGTAAATACGCTATGGATGAGATAACACCAAAACCATCGCAGGTTTACAACGCATTCCTTATACCGTACGATTTTGAATCCGACCGGCATAAATTAGGGACGAAGAATAAAGAATACTTTTGTATCGGTTATGCAAGGTTGGTTGGAGGCGGTATATCGAAAGAAGAGGAGTCGTGCAAGTATAAGCTGGTACTTGGAATATTAATAGATACAAAGATGTTGATGCAAGATGCGGGAACGATTAATAAAAATAGTTTGGCGGTTTTTATTAGGCAATCTTATGAACAACTATGTGTGATCAAGGCGCAAAACCAAGGAAAGGCGGAGTAAATGCAATACAAAAAAGACAAAAGAAGCTACGAAATCGCCCGCAAGCGCGGCAAAGTCTACGGAAAGCTCTATAAGGAGCAGGGGCTCGATGGCAAGAGCGATGTTTCCGGCGCGTATAAGGAGTATACGCGGTCGGACGAGTACAAGAAAGACTTTCCTAACCCAATAACGTCCGACGACACCGCCGAAGCGATCAGGATAGGTTTTCAGAGCGGCTACCGGTCGATGTTCGCGGATAGGGTGGCGGAGGCTTAATCATGGCGGACAACGGATGCATCCGACAGCGCGATAATATCATCCGCCAGATAGCTATCGCTTCGGCAGTGCATATCCGATATTCCTTGGCTTATCTCCTCGTATACGGGCGACGTATAAAAAATATCCAAAGCCTCTCTAACCGACACGTTAGCTTTTTTGGCCAAAG
>Ga0268262_10002618_pt1 | contig 20573 bp, 18 predicted proteins | sample TergutNc150P3_FD_190354 | JGI IMG/M metagenome (GOLD analysis project Ga0268262, IMG submission 190354) | Nasutitermes corniger P3 segment gut microbial community from laboratory colony in Florida, USA - Nc150 P3 (SPAdes) (version 2) | ecosystem: Host-associated > Arthropoda: Insects >... | reverse complement strand
AGAAAGGACTCCGTCTGTATCGACAGTATCAACAATGACAAACGGAATCGAATCAATATCACAGTACCCCAGCTACGCCGATCTGTCATATCGTCAAGATATAGAACATAAAATCAAGAACAGCCACTACAAAACAAGACTCTATCTACTCCCCGGAATGCGAATCATCCGTTCTTATAAAGAACCTGTTTTCGAGACCGGATTGTTAGTAGAAAGAAAGAAGAACCGCTTACTGCTCAGTATAGAACCGCGCTATTTAACGGTCAAGAGAGAATATCTATCAATATCGCATGACGTACAGCAAGGTAATTTTGACCTAGGTGATATAAGCGCCGAACTAGTTCAAAGCATAGGTCAGGGAGAAAAATTCGAGCTTTACATACGCGAAAGGAGCGGTATGGTCTACGAAAAAGACCAAAAACACACCATCCCCCCGCCGTCAGACAGCATCATCTACGTACAAGTAAAACCCGGGATAGTCTACCGTCCCGCAAAAAACGGCATGGCGGAACTCTCCTATACCTTCTCCTACGTCCCCCAAGGCGGCGAATTAGACTACAGAACAGCCGGCGGCCAACAACGCGGCACATCGCACATAATCTCATGCGTCAGCGACATAGACGCCGGCAAACACTTTAACTTATCCGGAATGTACCGCGGCGAGTCAACAAAACGACCGGAAGAAAAAACCTTCGCGCCAATGCGTCACGTGTTTTCGTTTCAGGTTAAGGCGTTTTTGTGAATTCGCACTTACGCTACTGAAGTCAAATCATTTTTAATTTTTTAGATACCGCCCGCCCACGAAATCCTCAGAAATCCGCCCCCCAAACCACAATCCATAATAACCCTAGAAGAATATTCGGCTTTTTTTAGAGAGGGAGAAAGAACAGTCGTATATCAATTATTCGTGCTTATATGCTTTGAATTTAGTGTCGAACGCTATTATGTAGTACGTACCGAACACACTTCTGTATCCAAGCATTGGGGCTTTTCTGTGGAAACGGAACGCGAGGAGATAATCTGTTGAAACACCCTGCGGTAACTCAAAATTTAATGCAGATGCCTTAATCTTCTCATACCCTAAGCCATGCCTATGCGCAAGTCGAATATCCGCCCAAGTAAGACTGCTCAGTTTGAGCAGAGTGTTCATCAAAGAGATTTTATGATCGTTGTCTAGACTTTCAAACCCGAAGTCAGGATTCCTTATAAGGAATCTGAACGAAAACCTTGGCGGAAAATTCTCCGAATTATAAGGGTTGTCAGAAGACCGTAAGTGTGCAGAGACGCTCCGCCTCGGTTTTAGGTGGCTCATTTAGATTGTTTAATCCTCAATAAGCTGTGTTTTGAAATAAGCACGCATATCTTCATGTGTAATTTCCGCCCGTCCTTTGTGGTAAGCCTTTAGCCACGGGGTATCCTCGTGGGTAAGGTTACGGAGTTTCCACGCAGAAAATTGACCGTAATAGTTATAAACCTCGTTTAGCACTCCACGTGTGGCCTCGCAAAAAATATTGTAGGCATCCACATCAGGGTCAGGTATAGGGATTGCGTCGGAGCCGTATTGTTTGTATTCTTGATAGAGTGGAACGCAAACAGGGCCATGCTCCCAGGCCTCTATTTGCTCACCGAATAACGGCGAGTTCTCCATAGCCAAATGAAAACCTTGTGCATAATACACTAACTTCTGTAGCTTTAAATTTGACATCAGGTCGCCGGCGTCAGGATCCTGCCGTTTAAGAAAATAGTGCGCAACATCGAAACAAGTATTCATACCATACCTCCAATCGCTAAAATCTTAGATTTCTTTATAATATACAACACTTACACCGCTGAAGTCAAACTATTTTTAGACTTTTTTTATAGCTGTCACCCATAAATCGCCCCTAAAATCGCACGATACCTGTCCGCGAACAGACGAACCCTGCTTCCGCGACCCTGTTGCCAAATATTCAGGCCCTTGCTAACCACAACCCCTTGTGGTACGCCTCCCAACACCCCAACATCTTGTGGTCGTAAAAAATCATGAAAAAATATTTGACTTTTTTATTCCACGCATATTATATATTATTACTTACACCATTTAACTCGGTAGAATACGCCTTAACAGGGTCAAAAACACGGTTTTCGGGGGGGAAGGTTGAGATTATGAAGTCAACATCGACAGTTACGTTTGAATCCAAGTCTATGACGCACGGGAGGCAGGACGTGTGCCGTAGCAGTGGCGCGCCTACACTTTGCGCCATCATGTTACTTGACACAATGAGAAATGCCCCCCCCCCTATTTTATAGCCTTTTTTGGGGGCTATATGCCCCGTAAATCAACGATTTGCCATCGGGGAGACATTTTTGTCCACCCAAAAACAATGCGTGTAATCGCGTTAAAAACGCGCTTTACGGGCATCTGTTCGCTACGTCTTTTTTGTGGTTTGCAAATATTCCCAAAAACATATCCAGCAATCTGGCGGATAGGCATAAGCAATATTAAAATCAATAACCATTTTAAAATAGGAGGGAAGCATTGGCCGACATAGTTCAAATTATCGCATACGAGGGCGACAACAACACGTTTATCTGGAAATCGCCTATTGAAGACTTTAACACCGGGTCGCAACTTATAGTGCACGAATCCCAGGAGGCGGTCTTTTTCATGAACGGTCAGGCTCTAGACCTCTTCGGTCCTGGGCGCCATACGCTCGAAACGCAGAACATACCGCTAATCAGGAGATTTTTGAGTATACCAACCGACGGCCAAACACCGTACCACTGCGAAGTCTATTTTATAAACAAGACCGAGCAGATGGCAATCAAGTGGGGCACCGACAGCCAAGTTCAGTATATGGAGCCGACTTACGGGTTTCCGCTCAAAATAGGCGCATCGGGCGAGATGTCGTTACGGGTGGAGGATTCGCGGAAATTGCTTGTGAAAGTCGTTGGGACGGAAAACGGCCTCACCCAAGAAACGCTCGCGCGGTCATTCCGCGCGTATTTGATGGCGCGTGTCAAACCATACCTCGCGAAGACCATGCAAACAACTGGGTTCGGCATATTCGAAATTGACTCCCACATGGGCGAGCTCTCCGAGACGCTACATACGCAACTTAAGCCTGATTTTTTGGATTACGGCATAGCGCTTGAGCGCTTCTTCGTAACCACCATTGCCAAACCTGACGGCGATCCGGCCTATGAAAGGTTCAAGGAGCTACACGTCCGTCAATACGCCGACGTAGCCGAGGCGCAACTGCGCCAAAAGGTAGGAATCATTAACCAGCAGACCGAGGCGCAAAAGATGGTCATAGAATCCGCCGGCTTAGCGCAGAAGCGCGCGCAGGAGGGCTACTCTTACCATGACGAACGCGGGTTTGACGTTGCCGAAAAGGTCGCCAAAAACGAGGGGGCGGGCAATTTTTCAAGCGCCGGAATAGGTTTGGGGATGATGGGCGGCATCGCCGGCGGCATGGGCGGTATGATCGCTGGTATGACCACAAACGCAATGGGGCAGATCGGGCAACCGGGACAGCCGGGGGCGCCGGTACCCAATGTGTTTATGGGGATGCCGATGCCGGGAGTGGGAACACCCCAAGGGACTGGAGCGTCGCAACCAACGGGAGCAGTGGCTGGAATGACGCCTACAGCACCGGTAGCGGCATCCGGCGATCCTATGACCGAGTTCAAACAGAAACTTGAAAAACTCAAAATGATGAAAGATATGGGTATGATATCGGACGAAGAGTTTGATACCGAAAAAAAGAAGATAATGAGCGCCATATAAGCGCTTTTTTAACTCGTTTGTACACACTTTAACTAAGGGTATAAACACACAAAGAAAGGATGTATCTATATGACGTTCACAAAAAACAAGGGTATGTACTTAATAGTAGTGTTCATAGTACTCGCTCTGCTCAACGTAATCGCTTTCTCTGCCCCATTCAATAGAGAGGGTAACGGTTTTTGGGTTGGCTATAGCTTCTCCATGCTGGCCGTTGTCGTCTCAGCCGCAGTTGGACTTTACGCCATCGGTCGCGAAGGTAAGACGCGCAAGTTCTACGGCCTCCCGCTCGCGAATGCCGCGCTGATTTACCTTATTATTCAACTTATTATGAGTTTAGCGGAAATGGCTGTACCGTCCATCCCATTATGGATTAGTGTCGTCGCCAACGTAGTTTTATTGGGCGTGTTTTTAATCGGCATTATATCCGCAAACGCCGCCACGGAAGAGATTGAGCGCTTGGACACGGCGGTCAAGGAGAAAGTTTTCTTTATAAAATCATTACAAGGCGATATCGAGGGGCTCGTAACGCGGGCACCGGACGAGGCGACACGAAAGAGCCTCAAAGACCTTGCCGAGACAATACGCTACAGCGACCCGATGAGCAGCCCACAGCTTGCCGCTTTGGAAAACAAGATTGAGGCCAAGTCCGCCGCTCTAGCGGAGAATATAGCCGACGCAAACACCATCAACTCCATCTGTACGGAGTTGCAACAGTTGTTTGCCGAACGTAATAGGAAGTGTAAACTGTTGAAGTAGAAAGATAGATATTTTTCATAGGAAGATATATAAAATGACTCTCTTGAAATGCAAAATGTGCGGCGGAGACATCGAGCTGTCCTCCGACAAGACTTACGGCACTTGCGACTCATGCGGAAGCACGGTAACGCTGCCCAAGGCGAGCGACGAGCAGAAAGCCGGGCTCTTTAACCGCGGAAACGCCCTGCGAATGCGCATGGAATTCGACAAAGCCGCCACCGTCTTCGAAAAGATCGTCGAACAAGACGAAACCGATGCCGAAGCGCATTGGTGCCTCGTACTGTGCCGGTACGGAATAGAGTACGTGGAAGACCCCAAAAGCGGCGAGCGCATCCCTACGTGCCACCGCGCGAGCTACGATTCGTTGCTGAACGACGTGGATTATCAAGCGGCAATCACACACTCCGACAGCCAAACGGCAAGTATCTACACCACAGAAGCGAAAAAAATCGCCGACCTCCAAAAAGCCATTATCGCCGTATCGCGGCAGGAGGAGCCGTACGATGTTTTTATCTGCTACAAAGAAACGACTTCCGGCGGGGCGCGAACGAAAGACAGTGTCGTCGCCCAAGATATTTATTATGAATTAACAAACGCCGGTTACAAAGTATTCTTTTCACGTATAACGTTGGAAGGTAAACTCGGCACGGAGTACGAACCGTACATCTTCGCCGCCCTCCAAAGCGCGAAAGTCATGCTCGTGATAGGCACCTCAGCCGAACACTTCAACGCGGTGTGGGTGAAAAACGAGTGGAGCCGATTCCAGTCGATAATGAAGAACGACCGTAGCCGCCTATTGATACCGTGCTACCGCGACATGGACCCGTATGATATCCCGGACGAACTAGCGTCGCTCCAATCGCAGGATATGGGCAAAATCGGGTTTATACAGGATATCACGAGAGGAATAAAAAAGGTGCTTGGCGGCGGAGAGGATGATGCCAAAGCTAAGGCAAGCGCCGCGGCGGCGGCAATGGCCATGGCAGCCGCCGGAGTCGGCGGAACTTCCGTTGACCGCCTAATTGAGAACGGCAATACGCACATCACAAAACTCAACGACTACACGAGTGCCCATAAATGTTTCATCCGCGCGACGGAAGAGTATCCGGGGGATCATCGGGGATGGTGGGGTTTGATTTTGTGTGAAACCGCTAACCTTACGGAGAATACAGAGGATTGGGAATCTCTGAACAGATGGTTCGCGAATGTTAAGCGATTGACCGACACAAACACCTTTGCTCCGCTTGAAAAAGAGTACGTCGAATACACCAAAAAGATGAGCACCCTGCAAGCAAAAGAAGAATGCGCGACGGTCAACGACATCATAAATCAAGCGAGTACGGATATCGCTACGCTTACCGGACAACAGCAGCAGGTTGTGCAAGCAATCTCGGAATACCAAAATGAGTTTAAGAAAAAAAGATGGGTTAGCCCCAAACTTGACGATGCTATCGCCAAACGAGATAAATTAGAACGTGAACGAAAACTTATAACCTACTTTCTAATAGGCGGTATTGTGGGTATATTCATATCTTTACTGTTAATAGTGCTAGGTGAAGAAGCTAATGTAGAATCTATTGTCGTGATGGCAGGAATTATTGGCGTGGCGTCTTTTTTCGACTTGGTGATATTATGGCACGGATGTTTCAACCCCAAAAACCCCAACCTCATTAATAGAAAAAGGGCAATATCGGATTTAGAAGAATTTATAATTAACGAAAAAGCAAAATACTCAAAACAGAAAAAAGATGATACTAAACAATATACCGAGTATATGGCAAACGCAAAGGAACAGATCGCGACCATCGATCACGATATCGCGACTGCCAAAAAAAGAATCTCCGCCTGCAACGGCTACCTGACACTCGGCGAAAACAAAATCGCCGAAGCACTCTTCGCCGCAATGTGTGCGGATTTTGGCGTCAAACAACCTACGGACACCACTGTAACGCGTTTCCGAGAAGCGGCCTTAAACGGCGTTGCGCTACCAATCACGTGCCCGGAATGCAACACCGAAGTCCCCAACGACGCGACCGAGTGTACGAATTGCGGGTATCCGTTGAAAGAAACGTTGACGGCAGATACCGTCGATACTTTTGAAGTAGCTTAGTTTTTATTGGCGTTTTTAATATAACTATCTACGATAGTAAAAAACGAATAGGAGTAATATACGGAAGATGAGTATGAAACATTTTTACGGCATATTTTTGTTAACGGTATTCTTGTATAATTGTACAGGAATAGGAAGTGGTAGCCACGTCGTTAAATCCCAAGCAATTGGCTTGCTTAACGATCTTGAGTACTCCCTTGCGGAGGCAATAGAGCAATCTGCCGAAAAAGTTGTTGGGGAATTGCCTGCGGGGAGTCGCGTGGCGGTTGTAGCCTTTGAATCGGAAAACGAAAATATCTCAATTTACATCATGGATGAACTCAATGGTGCACTCTTTGACCGTGGCTTTGTGGTGACGGATCGACAAACCTTGGAATATGTGCATAAAGAACTTAATTTTCAAATGTCAGGAGCCGTAAATGATGAGGATGTAAAGTCTGTTGGTAAATTTTTAGCCGCCGATATGGTTATTACCGGACAATTAATCAATGTGGGGGGAGAATATCGTTACCGACTCAATGCGGTTAATGTGGAGCAAGCTACACGTGCCAGCGTTATCCGGCTCACTATTCAGAACAATAAAAAGCTACAACAATTAATAGATGCTCTTGCCAAGCAGTCTACTGGTGTTAAAACGGCCAAATACGACTAAACCACCTCAACCTTTATGACGGGAGATTTACATTTATGAAACGCAAATATGCATTGTTTTCGCTAATAGTCGTGATGTGTGGGTATATTCATGGAAACGGATCAGAGCTTTCACTCATACAAGCAGTGGAAGAATCTGCAAAAAAAGCTGAAGGCGAGCTTCCGAAAGGTAGCCGTGTGGCTATTGCGGCGTTTGAATCAGAGAATGACAATTTGTCAGATTTCATTATGGAAGAACTCATTGGCGCGCTTGTTGACCGGGGCATTGAGGTGGCTGATAGACAAAATCTAGAGTATGTACGTCGAGAACTTGATTTTCAGATGTCTGGCGAAGCAAAAGATGAAGATGCAAAATCTGTTGGTAAATTCTTAGCTGCCGATATGGTTATTACCGGACAACTGATTAACGTGGGTGGACAATATCGTTACCGTACAAGCGCGATTCATGTGGAGAAAGCTTCCCGTGAAAGCGTCACTCGACTCTTCGTTCGCAACGATGCTGAGATGAAACGAATGATAGCAACATTGACTAGCAAATCTACAGGTATAAAGGTTACCAATAAAAATGCTAACAATCAGGCAAAAACAACAAAATATAGTGTTAGCGAGCAAGGAGCGCTACAGTCTGCCGGAAAACTTCTTGATCGTGGAATATTATTTGCCAGCCGTGGTGAATACACAAAAGCGGTTACGGATTTTAGTAAAGCGTTAGAATTGAATCCAAAAATGGCTATGGCATATACACTACGTGGACGAGCGTTAGTTGCCGATATATCAGAAGCCGTTAAAGTAGATGAAAATTTCGGTGAAGTCGCGATAGTATCGTCCGAATGGACAACAACGGCATCAGATAAGAAAATTTACGATCAAGCTATAGCTGACTTTTCTTTGGCAATCAAGCTTGATCCTCGTAACGTCATGAATTATCGGGAGCGCGGTATTGTGTATGCATTAATGCGCAATTACGATGCGGCTCTCGTTGACTTTGATAAAGTGATACAAATCAACCCTAATGATGCTGCAGGTCTTAGTACACGAAGCATTGTACACTTTGAGAAACGCAATTACGATAAAGCCTTAGCTGATTGTGGTCGAGTGATACAACTGAAATCACAAGATGCCATTGCGTATAATAGGCGTGGGCTTGTGTATTCAAAAATTGGTCATGACGAATTGGCACGTTCAAACATTGATGCGGCAGTAAGCGCTTTTGAAAAGGCTCTCGCAGACTTCACTCAGGCACTATCGTTTGATCCTAAAAACTCTAAAATAGAATTTAACAAGATTCAGGCTCGTACAAACTTAGAAACTACAAAAAGTCCCAAGCGCAGTAAGCTTCCAACGAATTTCAACGCGATAATGGAATCAGACCAAATTTGTAAACGTGGCCAAAGATTTGCTTACAATGGTGATTATGACCAAGCTATATTAAATTTTAATCACGCATTAGAAATAGCTCCATCTGAATCATCTGTTTTCTTTGTGGCACTTACCGATCGTGGATTTGCTTATATCAATAAACATAATTACGATAAGGCCATTGAAGATTTTGATCAAGTGATAAAATTGAACCCAAATCATATTAAAGCGCGTTACGGTCAAGGAGAGGCGTACATCAACAAAAATGAGCTTGATAAAGCTATTGTAGCGTTTGACAACGTTATAAAGCGTGATCATACCTCGGGGGGAGCTTTTATGATAGGTTCTAACGAAGACACAGAATGGTTTTTCAGGGCATATGCTAACCGTGGCGTAGCATATTATCGAAAAGGTAATTACAAAAAAGCTGTGACTGACTTCGAAACTGCCCTACGTTTTTCTCCAAATCATGCCTTTGTATTGCAGAGGCTTCAGGAGGCACGTAGATTACGCGACCAGTGAACGGAAGCGATCTAACTTTTTGCAATAAATGTATTTTTGTTTAAAATAGGAAGGTTACCAATTTATTTAATAAAATTCAATAAATCACTCTTAAATGGAGGCGGACGTATGTTGTTCTTTAATCATCAAGGGCAAATGTTGCTGTTAGCAACGGTGGTTGCGGTCGGAGCAGTCTGTTGGTCAGGGTGCGGAGGTAATAAAGACACGTCATCAATAGAGAAGTCAGAACAAGGATCGACGATCGGAAAAATGGGTGAGTTTACCGAAGCAAAAGACGGAGATAATAATGACACGTTGTTGCCGAAGAACTCAGAACAGGAGTCGGCGATTGGAAAAACCGATGAATTTATCGATGAAAGAGACGATCAAAAATATCAGGCGGTAAAAATGCCTGACGGATCTGTGTGGATGGCGGAAAATCTCCGTTTCAAAACAGATGATAGTTGGTGTTACAAAAACAGCGAGGATAATTGCAACAAATATGGTAGGTTGTACGATTGGAATACGGCAAAATCAGCCTGTCCCAAAGGCTGGCACCTACCGTCAAAAAATGAATGGAAAGAATTGGTTACGGTGATAGATCTTGTGACAGGAGGTAATAAGATGAAATCAACGAGCGGTTGGAAGGAGAGCAATAGTGGTATGAAAATGGGGTCAGGTGCAAAGAAAAACGGTAATGGTACCGACAATTATGGATTTTCGGCTCTGCCAGGCGGCATCCGCTTTGCCAATGGCTCGTTCAACAAAGCAGGTAGTTACGGCTTTTGGTGGACTGCCACAGTGGCAAAGGGAGATGACCGCCCGTACGGCCAGATCATAAGTTCTGATGACGGCCGTGTGCACGAGGTCAAGTACAATGTAGGTGATGCTTTCTCTGTTCGTTGTCGAAAGGACTGATTGCACCCAACTCACCATTTGTTGAACAGTTTGTTACTATGGTTCCCTGACGAAAATTCCATCGTTCGGAGCATTGGGAAATTAGGAAAACTTGGCAACTAGTTTCTGGGATGACGCTATTATATTGACCTTGTGAACAAATTGTGGCGGTCGTTGCTGTGCAGTTAAATAGGACGGTGTTATATATTAGTACTGTTTCAATTAAAAAGATAATTATTTGATTTGATAACCAATTAACATTAAAGGGAGGTTCGTATGGCTGTTAATTTCTGCGGGTACAAAAGATGTATGGCGGCTGCATTGTTTTTGCTAGTAAACGGTGTTGTAGTATTTGCGCAACCAGATATATCAGCGACAGATTTATGTCTGCGATATAAGGAGAATGAAGTCCGGTTTGAACAAGACTTTAAAGGAAAGGTCTTCTATATAACTGGTAAAATTACAGCAGTTGACCAATGTTTTTTGGTGGCTACAGTGTTCGCTTGGGTGCAAACAATGGATGGGACCAAGTAACTGTTGAGTACCCAAAATCGCAAGCACTATTGTCCATAAGTTACAAGATAGTGGTATAGATAGTAGTCCATATCTGGACAAAAAAAATAGAGCGCTTGATCAAAACCGTACCGAAAACCTCCGACGGTAAGAATGAAAAGGAGCGGTAATTGTGGGTATACAGTAATTATATGTATCGGCATTCATCTTGACAAAAATGGGTGGTTTAATCGCCACCCCGTACTCAATTAGAAATATAATTGTTTAGGCAGTACTGCAAATATTTATAACTTTAAACCTTTTTTGATTGGAGCACTATCATGGCGTTAATCAAGTGTCCATCTTGCGGTGCCGATGTCTCTGACCGTGCCGTTGCTTGCAAAAAATGCGGTTATTCACTAAGAGAATCCGTTGATAGTGTGCCCACTCCAACACCTCCAAACCAAAACGCAGCCGCTCAACCGGCAACGTCCAACCAAATTTTAGATTTCGAGATTCCATCGGTAACGCCGGCGGATAGCCCTACGTTGTCTTCATCTGTATCTGACGATTTAGACTTAGATGAATTTTATGTACAGCCGTTTTGGAAAAAACACAAAACGCCACTTATTGTGATTGGCATTATTCTTGTAATCGCGGCAATCACAAATCCCAGCGAAAGAAAACACCGGGCTACAGTAGCATCCTTCTTACTCAAAGAAATTACCAATATAGGTTCTTATGATCCATTGATTTCGCAGTCAATCGCAAGAGTCCTTGCCGAGTCTATTGAACGACAAAGTTTAATCTTTATTTCACTAACTAAAACACATAGTGATGAAACCGTTGGTATTGGTGCATTCGGCCACGTTTGGACATGGGTAGAATATCGTAATCCGTTACAAGAAAATATGGGGACAGCAACGGGAATGTCACAAGGTACAACACCTGCACAACAAAGTGGAGCGAAATCTTTTACCGATTCAAGGGATGGTCAGAAATATCGAACCGTAACGATAGGTGGTCAAACATGGATAGCGCAGAATCTCAATCATCAGACCGGTAACTCGTGGTGCTATGACAATAATAGTTCCAATTGTGATAAATACGGCAGATTGTACGACTGGAATACTGCAAAAACTGTTTGCCCATCTGGGTGGTCTTTGCCGTCCAGTAGCGAATGGGATAATTTGTTGATAGTGGTTGGCGGCACGAGGACTTCTTTTTGGAATGAAGGTGATGAATTCGTTAAGTGGAAATTGGCAGGTAATAAATTAAAAGCAAAAACTGGTTGGAATAAAGGTGCTAATAACACAGACGGTAACGGTACTGACGATTACGGTTTTTCAGCTCTACCTGGCGGTGGTCGATCCTACGATGGCAGTTTCTACTTCATCGGGAAACTTGGTATATGGTGGACGACTCCAGGTAATGTATATGCCAATAATCCCAGTAATACACGGTCCATGAGTAGCGGCAATGATGACGTAGATGAAGACGAAACAAAAACGAGCTGCAAATATTGCGGTAATTCTGTGCGGTGCGTTAAAAACTAAATGTTGGCGTTAGTGTCGGTATTCATTCCAACAAACAAGGACGATTCAATCACCGCTCTTGTTTTCACAGACACTAAAAGTCTAAAACATCAACTTGGAGGCATATTATGTTAGATTCACTGAAGGTTGCGGCAGATTCGGTTGCGGATACTGTAAATTGGACACGGGAGTGTTACTTTATGTTGGTTGATATTAGAGAGGTTACGAATTGGATCTTTCTGATAATGCTCGGTATTATTGTATACCGCATGACTAACGACATTTCCAACTATTATGAAAAACGGAAGAAGAAGAAAGCGAATGAGTCTTGACGGGGGACGGGGCGGTCAAACGCCGTCCCTCATCTTTTCCAAAATCCTAAAACGTCAACGGGGAGGTTTTTATGAATTTCTTTACACGGCAGGGATGGAAATGCGCGTTATTGCTAGTTGTGATGGTTGTTGGATCTTCTGCAGCTCCTAAACTAGACAAACGTCTTAATGGAATATGGACGGGAGTTATGGACGGTAACGCGGTAGAATACAGATTCAAAAATGGAACTTATATGACATCTGTTGGCGGAGTTCTTTCGGGTAGAGGTACTTACATTACAGATAGTGGGACAATTACTATGGATGAGACCCATGTCTTTGGAAGTGTCTACAATGCTATTTTTGCTAACGCTGGGTTGCGTAATGTAAACTTTGAATCGAGATGGTATTTAAGTAATGAGTTTATTATCGAACTGAAATCTATTCTTTTAAAATCGGATTGTTGTGTCGAACAAGTTGAAGCATTTATTTCCGCACTACTGGTAATGCCGCCGACACCCTATAGTGTGGATAAAAAAAATCTTATTATTGCATTTAAAATGAAAATTGGAGATAAAACAATAGATCGTGTACAGGTACTTACAAAAAAATAAACAAGTTTGCGAAGTATGCTATATAAATCCCAAATTTAACTTGGAGACATTTATGTCGGATTCATTGAGGGTAGTAGCGGATTCTGTTGCAAGCACGATGGCCGGCAATTGCAGCACAACGGCCGGCGATTTTTCGTGGATTTGTGTATTCATATTTATACATTCGTTTGTTTTTCTTATAGCTTTATTTGAAATCAGTTCTTTTGTGATAGGTTTTTTTAGAAAAAAGAAAGGTATGCCTAACGAGACTGACTCACCCGAAAATAGGCCTCAAGGTCTTATCAAAGAATTGCTATGGGTACTTGCAATAATTTTATCAGGTACGGTTGTTAGCTTGCTGTCAGACGCAACCGTATTGACTGATGACTATTTTAGTCGGCTTTTGGTTACAATGGGTGTTTTGGGGTTATGTGTCGCAATATTCTTATTTACTAAATTTACAGCAGATACTCGTAACCGTAGGCGGAAAGGGCTGTGGGTATATATTGATAAATTTTTCAAAGAGTTATTATGGGTATTTGCTCTTATCTATGCTAGTAGCTGGATTACCACGGAATTTATTGACATTTGCGGTAAAACTAATGTCATTCTATGGTACACATGGAAAAGCGCCGTCGCTCGTTGGGCGGTAGATTTAGTTATTACATCAATTATTGCGGTTAAAATTGCTCTTGTCATTCTTAAGTACAAAAAATATAGGAAACTGTCTCATAGTAAAGATTGAACGCTTATAATAACAATGGAGTCAGAAATGCGATATCTACGTCTTTTGTTATTCATAGTAACCTATGCGATGTTTGTCTACGGAGTGGAGCGTCCCGCTCCACCCGACAGCGCGAGCATTGAATCGAAGTCAAGCGGTACGGCGATACATTTTGACTTCGATAGCTCGGTTGTGTATTACATCCGTGGCAATGCGCACTCGGATAAAGGTAACTATGGTTCTGCCATTGCGGATTATACCAAAGCGATTAGGTTCAACCCCAAATATGCGATGGCGTATTCCGACCGCGGCTACGCGTATTCGAAGAAAGGCGACTATGGTTTAGCCGTAGCTGATTATACCGAGGCTATTAAACTTGATTCTACTAATGCGGTTGCGTATAAAGGACGCGGCGATACGTACTCGGATAAAGGCGATAATGAATCGGCCATAGCCGACTATACCGAAGCGATACGGATTGACACTAATTTTGCGGACGCGTATTACAATCGCGGTTGTACGTACTCGGATAATGGCGACAATAATTTGGCCATAGCCGACTATACCAAGGCAATACGGATTGACACTAATTTTGTGGACGCGTATTACAACCGCGGTAACGCGTATACGGATAAGGGCGACTATGATTCAGCCATAGCAGACTATAGCGAGGCGATTCGGCTTGACCCTAATCATGCTGATGAGTACGTCAGTCGTAGTTATGCGTATAGGAAAAAAGGCTGTTACGGTTTGGCCGTTGCTGACTATGCCAAGGCGGTTAGGCTTGACCCTATACGCTTTTGGCCTTTGTGTGTGTTGGGACTTGCGGTGATATTGGTCATTTATTTGATAGTAAAGTTTGTAAAAAGATTAAGCAAAAAGAGGCGGTAGAATAATGACTTCTCCCATTTTCATTCTTAAACAAAGGAACATAAAATGAAATACCTACGCGTTCTGTTTGCAATAGTAATCTGTACTATGTTTGTCCACGGTGATGAGCATCCAACACCCCCCGACAGCGCGAGGGTCGGCACGGCAATAAATACTGCAAAGGAATATGTCGCCCGTGGCGACGTGTATCGGGAGAGGGGCGATAATGATTCGGCCATTGCGGAGTATAATGAAGCTATACGGCTTGACCCTGCTAATGCGGAAGCGTACAATAACCGCGGCATCGCGTATGTGAACAAAGGCTGCTACAGATTAACGGTTGCAAACTATGCCAAAGCGTTTTGGCTTGACCCTATAAAGTATTGGTACTTTCTTTGTTTGGTATTTCTTGTAATTTGGATAATATGGTTTGTTTATTTTATTGTAAAGGCTGTAATTGGGATAATAAACGCTCTAATAAAGTTCAAGAAGGAAAGAAATAAAATGCAATACCTATGGGGCATAGTAAAGAACATACCATGGTACCTATGGAGGATAGTAATAGGCATATTATTCTTTATATTGTGCGGAATAATAATCTTGGAGATAGCTGTGAACGTCATCTATTCTCACGCTTATTTCTTTCCTGTAGTATTGATAATAAGCGTCTTTATCCATGAGTTAAGCCGCCTCGTCGCCGCCAAATTGTGCAAGATACAGGCGGATGTCTTTGCCGTAGGCTTTGGGCCGACGCTCTTAAAATGGAAGCGCGGCGGCACCGAGTACCGCGTGAACGCCGTCCCTATCTGCTGTTACGTTAAGATGGCCGGAAACGATCCTAACGGCAAGGATCGCGGCGCGGTGAACGAGTACAACTCTAAACCGATATGGCAGCGCGCCATCGTCGCGCTTTCCGGACCTGCGGCGAACGTTATCGTTGCGTTTTTCGCGCTTTGGACGATGTGTTTCTGGGGCTTAGACCATTATATATATCTCGACAGCGCTCCGCGAATCGGCTTGGTGCGGCTTGGTTCTCCTGCCGACTCCGCGGGTTTTTCGGTCGGCGACAGCATCATTTCCATAAGCGGCTCGCCGGTCGCCACTTGGGATCAGGTGTGTGATCAGATGGACACGCTTTTGTACAAGCAACAACGTGACGATTATAAAGTTGTCGTCTTACGCGACGGGAAGCCTATCGAGTTTGGCCTACCAGTAAAGCGGACGGGGAAGAGTATATCGGGTGCGCTAACGGACTGGGTGTGTCCGGCGAGCGTCCCGGCGGTAGTGGGAACGGTGAAGCCGAAGAGCGGCGCCGACGGGGTGCTTAAGGTCGGGGACACGATCCTCGCCTTTAATGGCGCCCCAGTTTCACACATTGAAGAAGTCTACAACTTGATGTATAGCAAACGCACCCCGAAAGGCGATTCGGCGGCGGTCGCTTTTGACATCAAACGCGGCGAGGTGTTGATGCGAGTCGTCGTCGTCCCGAAATACGTTTCGAAAGACGATTCTGAAAATGGTTACAGCTACTACTCGCTCGGTATAAAGTCCGTGCCGGAACCGACTCGAATCGAGCGCGACGGGGCAATAGGGGCGTTGCACTACGCCTTAAGGAAGGCTTGGGAGTGTTCGACGACGCTATTTGATATGATCAACTGTATTACAAGCGAAAATGGAGAGTGCCGGAAGTCGGCTCCTTCCATGATAGGCAACATGACTTTTGATCCAAGGGATATACTGTACGCAATGGGATTCATAGGTATGAATCTAGCGATGGTAAGCCTCTTGATCAACGCCGGTTTGCTGATAAACTCGAAATTAAAGACCGCTTTCGGCAAATAGCCACCGAGGGAGGAAGAGCGGTCTAACATAAACAGGAAAGGAGCATAAAATGCAATACCTACGCTTTTTGTTAACCATAGTAATCTGTGCGATCTTTGTCTACGGTGAGGAGCGTCCAACACATCCCGACAGTACGAAGATCGGTACGGCGTTGAGCGGTGCGAAGGAATATATCGCTAAAGGGAATGCACACTATTATAAGCGTAACTATGATTTGGCGATAGCGGACTATACAGAAGCGATTAGGCTTAACCCTAATTATGCTCTCGCGTATAACTGTCGTGGCGTTGCGTACTCGTATAAGGGCGACTATAATTCGGCTATTGCGGACTATACCAAGGCGATACGGCTTGATTCTAATTATGATACAGCGTATTACGATCGTGGCGTTGCGTATGCCAAAAAGGGCGCCTATGATTCGGCCATAGCCGACCTTACCACGGCGATTGTGCTTGATTCTAATTTTGCTCTCGCGTATAACAATCGTGGTACTACGTACTGTAATAAAGGTGACTATGATTCGGCTATTGCCGACTATAACGAGGCGATTCGGCATAATTCTCATGATGCTGTCGTGTATAACAATCGTGGGAATGCATACTTTGATAAGCGTAACTATGATTTGGCCATAGCCGACTATACCAAGGCGATTCGGCTTGACACTAATTATGCGAACGCATATTTTAACCGCGCCAAAGCGTACTTTCAGAAGGGTGACTATGATTCGGCCATAGCCGACTATACCAAGACTGTTAGACTTTGCCCTACTGATATGGATGCGTATAACCGTCGTGGTGTTTTGTACTATAATAAAGGCAAATATGATTCGGCTATAGCCGACTATACCGAGGCTATACGGCTTGATTCTAATTTTGCTCTCGCGTATGCAAATCGTGGCGATGCGTATACGAAAACAGTCGATTATGTTTTGGCCATAGCCGACTATACCGAGGCGATTAGGCTTGACACTAATTATGCTCGCGCGTATAACAAACGTGGTAATGCGTACTATTATAAAGGCGACAATGATTCGGCTATTGCCGACTATAACGAGACGATTCGGCTTAACCCTAATTATACTCTCGCGTATAGCAATCGTGGTAATGCTTACCAGAATAAAGGCGACTATGATTCGGCCATTGCCGACTATAACGAGGCGATCCGGCTTGACTCTAATTATGCTATAGCGTATAAAGAACGCGGCAAGGCGTACTCGAAGAAGGGCAACTATGATTCGGCCATAGCCGACTATACCGTGGCTATTAGACTTAACCATACTGATGCGGAAACGTATTGGAACCGTGGCATAGCGTATGCGAATAAAAGCCGCTACGACTTGGCGGTTGCAAACTATGCCAAAGCGACTTGGCTTGCCCCTATAAAACACTTGGATATTATTTGTTATGTATTTGGGGTATTATTGATTGTTTTTTCGGTAGTATACGTTGTAATAGTGTTCAAGAGGAAAAGAAATAAGTGTGATACCAAGACAATGCTATGGGGCATAGTAACGTTCATACTATGGTTACTACTGGGCGGGGTAATAGGCTGGGCAATATTCAACATAATCACTGTCGATCACGATTATTCCGAACTCTTAATATTGGGTGCGATAATAAGCGCGGCGGTAATAAGTATTCTCGTTCATACGTTAGGTCACTTCATTGCCGCCAAGTTGTGCAAGATGCGGGCGTACGTCTTTGCCGTAGGCTTAGGTAAGACGCTTTTAAAGTGGAAGCGCGGCAACACAGAGTACCGCGTGAACGCCATCCCTGTATGGGGTTACGTTAAGATGGCCGGGGACGACCCTAACGGCGTTGATCGCGACGCGGCGAGCGAGTACGCTTCCAAACCTATATGGCAACGCGCCGTCGTCTTGCTCGCCGGGCCGGTGGCGAACGTTATTGTTGCGTTCTTCGCGCTTTGGGTGATGTGCGTCTGCGGCTTATACGATTATCTATACTTCAAAAACGGTCCACGGATCAGCTCGGTGCGGTGGGACTCTCCCGCCGATTCCGCCGGTTTTTTAGTCGGCGATAGTATTATTTCTATAAATGGCTCGCCGGTCGCCAATTGGGATCAGCTGTGGGATCTGACGGAGACGTTTTTGTACAAACAACGGCCTAACGATTATAAGATCGCCGTATTGCGCGATGGGAAGCATATTGAGTTCAACCTGCACGTAGATGGGACGGGTAATTTCGGATTTTCTCCGGCGAGCGTCCCGGCGATAGTTGGGAAGGTGAATAGCGGCGCATACGGGGTGCTTAAGGTCGGGGACACGATCCTTGCCTTTAAAGGCGTTCCGGTCTCGCACATAGAGGAAATCTACGACTTGATGTATAGCAGGAGCGCCCCGAAAGGCGATTCGACGAGGGTCGCCTTTGACATCAAGCGCGGCGAGAAGTTTATGCGGGTCGTCGTCGTCCCGCAATACCAATCTACGTGCGGCTACAGCTACTACTCGCTTGGTATAGAGTCGGTGCCGGCACCGCTGCAAATCGTACCTTACGGGCCAATCGCGGCGCTACGTCCCGCCTTAAGTAAAGTTTTGGAGTGTTCGACGTTCTTTACGAGCAACGAGAAGCGGACGTCGGCCCCTTCCTTAATAAACGACGATATGGCTTTTGACCCACGGGATATACTGTACGCAATTGGAGTCGTCGGCATAAATTTGGCGATAGTGAGCCTCTTAATCGACGCTGTTTTTCTGATATTTTGGGGAATAGAGGCCATTCGCGGCAAGCCGCTGTCGCTATTGGCGAAATTGCGGAATACTGTTTGGTAGATTCTATTATCGGTATCGTGGGTAGTGAAAATGTTGAGGCAGTCTAATCTAAACAATGGAGCATAAAATGCAATACCTACGCTTTTTGTTAACCATAGTAATCTGTGCGATGTTTGTCTACGGAGAGGAACGTCCCGCACCCACCGACAGCGCGAGGATCGACACGGCGTTGAGCGGTGCGGAGAAATATGTCGCCCGAGGCGATACGTATTCGAAAAAGGGCGACTATGATTCGGCCATTGCCGTCTATACCAAAGCAATGAGCCTTGGTTCTCGCAGTGCGGTTGTGTATAAAAAACGCGGCAATGCGTTCTTGGATAAAGATGCCTATGATTCGGCTATTGCGGATTATACCGAGGCGATTCGACTTGCCCCTGATTCCGCGTATACGTATAACGACCGTGGCTATGCGTATGGCGGCAAAAGCGCCTATGACTTGGCCATAGCCGATTTTACCAAGGCGATTAGACTTGATTCTAATTATGTGGATGCGTATCGCAATCGTGGCAGCGCCTATGATATGAAGGGCAACTATGATTCAGCTATAGTAAATTATAACAAGGCGATTAAGCTTGCCCCTAACGATACGTTGTCATATTACTATCGTGGTCTTGTGTATTCTTGTAATAAATTCAACGATGGTTTGGCCGTAGCCGACCTTACCAAGGCGATTACGCTTGATTCTAACTATGCGGACGCGTATTACAGTCGTGGCTGTATCTATTACAATAATGGCTACTATGATTTGGCCATAGCCGACTTCACCAAAGCGATTAGACTTGACACTAACGCCGCGGATGCGTATAACAATCGCGGCTACACTTATTCGGAAAAGGGCGAGTATGATTTGGCCATAGCCGATTATAGCGAGTCTATTAGACTGGCTCCTACTAATGCGAATACATATCTCAACCGCGGCTACGCGTATGTGAAAAAAGGTCGCTACGGTTTGGCTGTTGCGGATTATGTCAAGGCGGTTAGGCTCGACCCTATACGCTTCTGGTGGGTGTTTGGAGTGGGATTTGCGGTAATACTGGTCGTTTACTTGACAGTAACGTTGGTAAAAAAATTAAAGAAACGGTATCGTGGTTGAGAACCTATTTCGATTTTCAAGATTTCGACTTCTCAATATACTCGTTAATATCATCTATCATATTCTGTTCCCGCTCGATATGGTAGATGAAATAAGATTTTCTGATGCGGTCAAAGACGTTGTGTTTTTTAAATAATTCTATTACGTCTTTGCCTTTCATGTTCATAGCTCTTTTGTACTGCTCTATCGCGAATATTATATAGTTGCCTTCTTTGGTCATCTCTTTCGTCGTCATGCCGCCTCCTCTGGAAAGATGATCTCTCCGGTTTCTAACTCTTCTTT
>Ga0268262_10002617_pt1 | contig 20577 bp, 22 predicted proteins | sample TergutNc150P3_FD_190354 | JGI IMG/M metagenome (GOLD analysis project Ga0268262, IMG submission 190354) | Nasutitermes corniger P3 segment gut microbial community from laboratory colony in Florida, USA - Nc150 P3 (SPAdes) (version 2) | ecosystem: Host-associated > Arthropoda: Insects >... | reverse complement strand
AAATTTAGATGCGTTTGCCCTAACTAACTATTAGCTTTGCGAGTTATCAGCAGGGCGGTATTCCGCCCAACCAATCTGGCCCACATTTCTACATTGCCCACAATGACCCTCCTAACCGAACAATCCCTCGAAGGCTTCCTGAGCGCGGTATTCGAAGCGTTCAGACTAAAACTACCCGCACAAAGAATTGTCGCTGAAGAAATTTACATTCCACAACTATTCGAAGACACTCACTCAATTACAACAAACCCAGAAAACGCGGCAAGAGTGTGGAAAGGCATTCAAAAAAATGCAGGCAAAAATACCGCATTTATGATACAAGCCGCATATCTTTCTGAACTGCCAGAAATGGAGATTTCGCTTTGGGAATATGTAAAAGGAATTTTCACAAATCCAGAAAATGCGCAAAATATGCTTGAAGCGCACGCGCACACGGTTTTTCAAACGGCGAATAAGGTTAGAAAAGAGGCTCACGATATGAAAGGATTTGTGCGTTTTCAGAAAGCGGAAAATGATTTGATGGTAGCGGTGATTGAGCCAACCTATAATATTGTAAATTTGCTCGCAGAGCATTTTGCAAATCGATTTCCAAATATGCAATGGATGATTGTTGATGTGAAAAGAGGGCTTGGCATTCATTACGATTGCAGGGAAATTTACGAGTTATGCGGCGATGCTGCGGAAATTCTTAAAATAGATGATGAATTTTCTACGCTTTGGAAGGGTTATTATAAATCTGCCAATATAAAAGAGCGGAAAAATCCTCGGCTCCAACGGCGGTGTTTGCCGGTGAAATATTGGAAGCATTTAACGGAGATGGGTGGGTAGCTTTAAATATCCCTCACCTTCAACATATTATAAGAAATATTATGGTCATATATATCTGTATTCTCTGTTCTTTTTAAATATTTTACCAATGCAATAGTAATAGGCAACACAACAACTTCGTAAGAGGATTTTAGAAGAGTTTCTGTGACAGACATAGAAAGCAAATCTTTCGTGGATACTATTCCTGCAAAAGCGATTGGGAAAAAAATGGCTGAATCTGCGGTTTCGCCAACTAATGTTGAGGCTATGGCTCTAAATGAAAAATACTTTCCTTTATGATATATTTTCAACTTGCTCATAACATAAGCATTTAGAAATGAACCCACTAAAAAAGCTGAAACACTGGCAAGGGCAATTCTCGGAGCTAAACCAAAAATAAAATTAAAACTGGATTCGCCATCCCAAAAATCAGGGGAGGGCCAAAAAGCAACCAATTGAGCAAGCGTAAAAACAAAGAAATTTGCCGCAAATCCAATCCAAATAATCATACGAGTTTTTTTATATCCCCATACTTCAACTATGCAGTCATTTACTATATAAGAAATCGGAAATACAAGCATACCACCGGAAATCGTGGTGAAATCCCCTATTTTAAGAACTTTGGTGCTTAATAAATTAGAAGTAATCAAGCAAACACTAAAAAGAATGCCTAATAACATAAAAGGAACGGTTACAGTTTTATTCATAATCCCAATGTAGAAAAATGCGCCTCCAACAACCCCCTATCCAACCTAAACATTCCAGATAAAACTTCTAGCTTATCCTTTCCATCGAGTTTTTGCTGAGTAGAACCAGTTGGGGTTCTTATCAAAAGTTTTCCGTTTTGGTAATAATATTGAGTGGCAGTTTTTTTATCCAATTTATTGAATACCAAATATTTCATAGATTCGCCTGTGTAACTCTCTTCCCACGCAAGATTGAATTCTTCCATTGAGCAACCACCCAGCGGAAAATAAAAACGGAATTTTGCTGCCTCGTTTGCAATGCCTGTCCAAAGGCAGAGATTCTCGCCATCTCTTTCAAGACGTACCCAGTTGGGTTGCAAAGGAAATACAGTCTTGTTTTGCTGTGGAATATTTGGAGGTATGGGCAGGGGGTCAAAAATAAGATAACCTGGATCTAAAAAGAGTTCGGTTCCATTATCAACAATGCTGAGCGCACAATGTGCGTTTTTTATGTGTTTTTTATGACCGAGCAAAAGTTTGGGAGAATATCCCAACTTCACAAGCTCACCATGCAAGCGCATTGTTAACCCAAAACACGTGTTTCCGCCTTCTTCGCCAATTCTCAGAATTTTTGTCAAATTCTCATAAATCCAAAGCGAGGATTTATTGCATAGCGAAAGGAGGGGAAGCACTTTTTTTAACCCAAAGTATCCTTTACCTGCTTTAGTATCGCTGCATACTCCTCATCTTCTTTTCCAAGAAGTTCGGCTAGCTTCTTTATTATCTCTTCGTCTTTTATTCCGGGTTTGTTCAGAATCTCAACAATCTCAGTCACTCCTTCATAATCTTGAGGATCTCCGTCTTTTTCTATGTCTTTCCAACCGAGAACTTTGGCTATATTCTCTATTGCAAATTTGTCATCTTTAGACTTCATAATTGTCGCTATCTTCTTCATAACATCGTCAGATATGCTGTAATCTGGATTATTATTTGAACCTTTGCCGGCCTTTTTGCTATCGTCATCCACGCTTACCAAATATCCAAGTCCGTATTGCATTCCGTCTATGGTTAAACCAGCACCATTTACGCTAAAGCTAACTCCGCTCACCGTGCCATCTTTATAAGCATAACCTGCGTTTTTTATACCAGATGCATCTAAAACTTCAACGGTGTATTGTCCGGCAAGTACCGCATTCTTGGTTTCTGTATCTTTGCCATCCCATTTTATCTTTACATCACCGCCTTTGCTACTTTCTACTGCAACTTCTAATTCAGCAACAGTTTTCCCGTCTTTGTCTTTAATAACAACAGTTCCTGTTTTGTTTCCTTCAAGCAAATGAATATTTAATTCCCTGCCTCCAGTTTTATAATCAAAACCAGCTTCCATAACGCGAACATCCTTGCCCAAAAGCGGAGTTGCGCTGGCATTGGTTATGCTCTGTGCCTGCAAAGTCTGCATTTCCATAAATGCCTGCATACTACTTGCGAGTGTAGAAATTGCCTGCGTGGAATTTTGCGTGAACTCAAGTTGCGAAAATTGAGCTAGCTGCGACACAAACTGCGTATCTTCCGCTGGATTAAGCGGGTCTTGATATTTTAACTGTGCTACGAGCAAATTCAAAAACGAATCTTTGCCCATTTCATCTTTTGAGGCTTTAAATAACTTGGTATCTCCTTCGCTCACAACGTTGGTACCAGCGGAATTAAGAGAAACCTTGCGAACTTCTCGTTCGTGTGTAATGTCATAAAAGCTATCGTAACCTTTAACTGCAGCCATAAAGCCTCCTTATGCTAAATATTCCATTGTGTTGTAACCCAATCTCCGGCCTGTATCGGAATTCGCATCGTTTTTTACCGAAACAGCCAAGTGCATTTCTTTGTTGCGATGGTGGTCCCTGCCCTTGCCATGCTTTTCGTGCTGTTCATGTTTCTCTGCCAAAGAGAAAGCGTCTTGCCTATCTTTTTGCTCAACAGAAACTTCCAGCCTATCTAAATTTATTCCTTGCTTTTCCAAACCTTCACGCAAAAGCCCAACATGGCTTTCCAGTGCGGCCTGAGCCGTTAGGCTCTCAACACGTGCGTGAATTTGCATCTCTCCGTTGTTCAAAACAATGCGCAAATTCATTTGCCCCAAATGCTCAGGACGAAGTTGCATTGTAAGTCTTTGTTCTCCTTTTGGAGTTGTTATAAACTTTGCTTGCGCCACAACTTGGCGAACAACTTCAAATTCATGGATTCTCTCTTGCATTCTGTGCGAATTTGCCACAGGAACACTGTGCAGTTTTTCACCTGTTTTGGGATTAACCGTTTCTATCTTCAAATCGCCAGCATCCCAAACAGCACGAACTTCAACTTCTACCTTTGCTTGTTTAAAATCTATCTTGCCACTGTTGCTCATGCTTTTTGTTTCAACAATTTCTTTGAATTTCGAAAATATGTTTTCTTTTTCCACTTTATTTTCGCTTTCAATACTTGTCCAAAGTTTTTCCAAAACATTCCTAACAAAGGTAGGTTCTATTTTTCCAGCATCATTTTTTTCACTTTTAAACTTTGGCTTAAATGAACTGCTTTCATTTTCCATTGTTGGCATTTTCACCACATTTTTCAAATCTTGCTCATTTATTAAGCCTTTTTCCAGCAAATTATTAATCAACTCATAAAATTTAACTTTATCTTTTGGATTAACTCCGTTTTCCATTTCCATGCTAATAACACGCAATTCTTCTAGCAATGGTTCATTTTGTTCGTTATGCACAACATGCTTAGGATGCTCCGCATATTGTTCAACCTGCTCTGGTTGTTCACCTTGCAAAAATTGCTTTGCTAAAATAGGTTTTTCAGTATGCAAAAATTGTTCTACTGGACTGAATGCTTCAGTTTGCTGAGGTTGTTCTACCTGTCTGGGTTGTTCAGTTTGCTTTGGTGCATCGGCTGGCCCATAATGCTCCGTTTGAATAGGTCGTTCAGTTTGCCTAGGTTGTTCTCCGGGACTGAATTGTTCCGTTTGCTTGGGTTGTTCAGTTTGCCACAACGGTTTAACTTGTCTTGGCTCTTCTACATGCCTAGGACGTTCTGTTTGCTTTGGTTGTTCTACATGCCTTGGTTGTTCAGTTTGCTCCGGCTTTTCAACTTGACTTGGCTCTTCTGTATGCCAGGTCTTAGCAACTTGTTCTGGTTTAATACTTTCAACATTTTCAACATTTTCAAGGTTTTCAATTAATTTCACTGCTTCTTTTTTAAGCTCTCCCAAAAGTTCGGGCAAAGAAGAATCTTCGGGATTTTTCAAGGCTGTTTCATATTCTTGTGGAGTTATCATTCCTGTTTTCAATAAATCCGTTAGCAAGTTCAAAAATTTTTCCATATCGGAATTATCTTCATTTTCATATTCATATTTTTGAACCGTACTGTTTTGGATTTCACCATCTTGCGAATCACTAGGTGCTTTTGTAATCTGTTTTATTGCCAAATCAAGCCTTTCCAAAAGAGATATTGTCAATTTTTCAAAGGTATCTTTATCCCAGTTAATGGTATCTGCCTGCACAGAAAGAGTGCCTTTTTCTAGCAAATTTATTATGTGCTCATAAGCTTCTGTCCCAGCATCTTCGCCGAGTATTTGTTGTAATTGCATTAACACTTCGCTTTTGCCAAAATCCTGAAAAGTAAAATTCAAAGGTGCAGTATCTAAGGGTACAGGCTGCTCCATCAAATTTTCTGAATCGCAGTTTGTTGTCGGAAGTTCAGACATAATATCTGGTATAATATTATGTATAATGTCTTCAGACATGGAACTTAATAGGTCTTCAAAATTGCCAGAAGCAATTTGGCAAGAACCAAAAAAAGAACCAGGGCCCGAAATTTGAGCCGCAACAGGAGCCGGTATTATAGAAACGGTATTCATAATTTATCCTTCCAACCTAAAATTTTTGTAATAGCGGCTGCCCTTTTAGCACTAAGAGCACCTATCGCAGCCAAAAGTTTACCCTGAGTACGAGAATCTGGAACTTTTTTCAATATGCGCGCAATGGAATTATCATCTAAATTCATTAAAATAGGTGCTGCCTCAACTGGTTTCATAGCCGCATAAACCTGAGCCAATTCTTCAATTTTTTGGTTGGTAAGAACATCGGATTCCCCCACCTTTTTGTCTATTTCTTCTCTATTTTGGTTCATTTTTGCCAAATTTTGGCTGGTTTCCAGCTTTAAAAGCTCCAAACGGGAGAGTTCTTCCTTTAATTGTTGCTGTTTTTCCTCTAATTCTGCAGCCAATTTGCGATTTGCCTCATAAAGTTTGCTCTGTTCTAGGTCTTGGGCTTCTTGGTCTGGCGAATTTCTTTCCAAATAGCCAGCAATCATCTTTTTTACATCCACATTCAAAGGACCCACTTCCAACCTTGCCATACCGCTCGCAAGTAGCACGGCAAAGAAAACCACGGGAAAAAGCAGCACTGATGCAATGCCCACGCCAATCAAATCTCTAGCACGTATATCCATATAAAACATATATGCAAAATTTGTGCCAAGTTTTAGAAAAGTACTTGGGGAATCCTACAATTCTGGCAAATCTTTTAGTAATTCCTTCAAAAAATTGTCATCACCGTGGGGAAGCACAAGGTCTTCTTCTGGGCTTGCCCAAGGTTCACCGGCTTTAAGCGGATAAATTGAGCCAGAGGTGAGGCGACCATCTCTATTTAAATCATCAAAATAAAGCAATTTGTAAATACCTGCTGGCAAACCTTTTATTTCAAAATACCCCGTATCATTGCATGTTACCTGCCACTGCCTGCCAAAAGATTTAGAGGTTTTAGATAATTTTGTTTTTAGGTTTGAACTTATTACTTCTTGTAAAACAACCACTGTTCTATCATCACCGTTCGGTATTTCCCCTTTTAAAGAGGCAAGTTTCAATTTTGAAATTGTGTTGAATTGAGTCAAAATTTTTTCTTTGAACAAGGTATCAACAACCGAATCCTTATCCACTTGCACAAATTTGATTTTTGAATCTGTTCCCCAAGCAGTATCTGCTGAGATTTCCAGATTAGCAGCATCAATTTGTTTCACTTCCATTTTAACACTGTCTCCATTTACATAAAGGCGAAATTTCAAAGAATCGGCTGAAACTGGATGGTTGTAATACAGTTTTATAGGTAAATCAGGTAAAATATCAGAAGCCTCTTTTGCTGGTTCTGTTTTGGAAATAACGGTAGATGTAATTTCTTTTTCTGGGATTTTTTTAAACCTGAATTTTGCAGAACTCCGAGCAGTGTCCAATTGCCTTCCCAAAGAATCTCTAGCATAAAGGCAACGTGCTGTGTAAAGTGTATCGTTTTTTAAATTATCAATCAAAAATACGGCGTTTTTGCTGTTAATTTCAGTATAAAAATCTGAGTGGAAAAGAGTATCGCTGCCGCTAAATAAAAAACAATTGTTTTTTTGTTTAAATAGGGAATCCAAAATCGTATTTCTAGAAAATGAAAATTCAATTTCCTTATTTCCTCTTTGAGAAACAGCATCTAAACTAAATGATGACGTATCTAAATCTCCAAGAGAAAATTTAAGTGATGGCAATTTTTTACCTTTTTTCGGTTCGGTTAATTTAAATGGAAAAGTTGCAATGCCTGCGATTTCGTTTTCCGCATCTAATTTTTGATTGTTGTTTTCATCTAAAAAAGCTACGGCTAAATACAAACCAGCTTGCATTCCCTGCAAAACTCCGTTTCCAAGGCTATCGGTTTGAGCAATATATTGTGGAACTTCTTTTGTGATACGCGGAACGGTATCAACTTCTGCTTTTAAGGTTGAATCTCTGAATTTCTCCAGATAGCGTTTGTGCAAGCGAGGCTGACCAAAGGGATAAAAAGCCACAACAGGGAATTTCTTTTTTTTAATCAAGGAATCTTGTAGCAGCACAGAAAAATTCGTTTTAAGGCTATCTAAAAAACTTCCTGTTGAAAACAAAATCTGGAATGGCTTTTCCAGAGGATTGCCCTGTAAATCCCTTATGGCATTTGTAACCGTGAGTGTGTAGGTTGTGTTGGAATCCAAAGGTTCTGTGGAATATATGCGCAACTTGTCGCCCTCGGCTTCTACACGCAGCTTGCCAGAAATAGGAGGCGAAATTGCAACTGCACCATTTGGCGGTTTTTGAACTATCCACTCATCAAATTGCAAGGTTAAATCCAAATCCACTTTTTGATTTACGGCATTTGGGGCAAGTGTTGAACCGCTAATTCTGGGTGGCAATTTATCTTCGGGACCTCCAGATGGCGGAGCCACGGAGGCACATGTCTGAACCAGAATGGCCAGAATAAACAAAATTAACAGAATTATCAGAGTTTTATGTTTATTTTTCATCTTCTACCTTGTCTATTAGCAAAACAAATTCGCCCTTTGGGGTTCTTTGTTTGTAGTGTTCCAAAAGTTCGGTTGGGGTGCCTGTTAGGTGTTCTTCAAATTTTTTTGTGAGTTCACGCATTAAGGCTACATTTACTTCGCCATAAACTTTTTTTATTTCTCCTAAAAATTTCACAAGATTGTGTGGACTAGCATAAAATATAAGGGTGCTGTTTCCATCGTTTTTCAATTTCTGCAATAAATGTTCCCTTTGAGCACTTTTTTTGGGAGAAAAATTCTCAAAGCGAAATCTATCCGTTGCAAATCCACTTGCAACCAGAGCGGTTAATAGGGCATTTGCCCCGGGCACCGCCCTAACCGGAATATGCTCTACCCTGCAAGCCCGCACCAAATTAAATGCGGGGTCTGCAATTCCGGGTGTTCCAGCATCACTAACAAGGGCTATATCTCCGGTATTTTTCAAATATTCAATATATTTTGGAGTGACCTGTTCTTTGTTAAAATCGTGATAACTTTCCATTTTTGTAGGTATTCCATAATGTTCAAGCAAAACCCGACTATGCCGAGTATCTTCTGCCAAAATAAGCGAAACTTCTTTCAAAACGCGCACCGCTCTGAATGTTATATCTTCCAAATTGCCTATAGGCGTACTCACTATATAAAGCGTGTTCATTGCTCCTTGTTAAATATAGTAAAAACGTTATTTATTTTTATTTCTTAAAAACCTTATCAAACTAGAGCTATGCACACCGAGTTTTTTTGCGATTTTGGCTTTTGATACTTTTTTAAGCATCATCTTTTTAATGAGATAATTCTTGCCAGTGAATTTGCACCTTTTCGATTTTGCCCCACTTGGTCTGCCTATGTGGAGACCCTCTGCTTTTTTGCGAGCAAGTGCCTCTTTAGTGCGTTGCGATATGAGTGTTCGCTCTATTTCTGCCGAAAGTCCAAAAGCAAAAGCCAAGACTTTTGAATTGATGTCTTTTCCAAGTCTGTAGTTATCTTTTATTGTCCACACTTGCACATCTTTTTCCATGCAAGCATTGAGTATGGACATAATCATCAACAAATTCCTGCCAAGCCGCGATAATTCGGAACATATAATTATATCTCCTTTCTGCATTATCTCAAGCAATGAACCCAATTTTCGTTTGCAAGTTTCTTGCGTACCAGAAATGGTTTCTTCAATCCATTTGTTAATTGAAATTCCACTTTTCTTGCAGAACTTGGAAACTTCAAAACGTTGATTTTCCACTGTCTGTTTGTCAGTGCTAACACGAATATAGCCATAGACCATAAATCCTCCTTATTTTTTCTAGATTATATTTTATGAAATATGAAACCGAAAAATCGTTTGTAGATGAGCTGGATTTGGATTCCGAGCCTATGTCGCTAGAAGAAATGAATAGGTATATGGACGAATACGCTACCGAAGAGGACTGGGACGAAGACTTTTTGAACGAAGACTGGGACGACTTCGACAAGATAGACCGCAAGGTTGAAGAGTTCTCTGCTCGCATTGCTGAGTTGGAAGAGGAATTATCCAACTCATGAGGCTTGTCTAGTGAGTTAGAAGTATTGGAATACAAAATATATGTGCTTGATGAGCAAAGGGATATTTTGCTTGGGCATAAAGATATTTTAATGGGTGTGCCAGGAACTCCCAACGATGTGGTTTTTGCGGAAGCGCAAAAAATGCTAGATAATATGAGACTGTTGGAAGCTGCGAAATGACGAAGCTCCGACATTCCAAACGAAAACCGTTGAAATACAAGGCTAAATAAAGCGTTCAACTTTCCCCTCCAAACATTCTAATTTATTTTGGCAACCCGACCCGCCAGTCCCCAACGCTTGTGTAGAAGAACTGCACAAGGTGTTAACATATTGGGCTAAAGGCAGGTCGGGTTGCATCCCAGCTTGCTTCGCGGGGACACCAAGCAGCTTTGGCTAGGCAGCGGCAATGGAGTAATAAGGAAACCATTGGGTGCGGAGCTTTTGCTGGCTTGGTCTATTTTTTTTTGCTACATAACTTTCATAACCCCGCTCGCTTAATCATTTTTTTTGCTTGCCTATAATTTTCGTTAGCTGTGTTATTTTTATGTTCTATTCGTGGAAGAAAATGAGTTATTTGATATTGATCTGAAGAAGATGGCTGATTCAAATTCCAATCATCAACCCACTCACCAACAGTTGTCTTTTTTAGGATAGAGTCTCTGCTTTTCTTATTCAACTTCTCCAGTTCAGAAAAAATATTACTAGAGACTCTTTCTGTACAGAAAATTATATCGCATTTATGTTTTGCAAAAACAGTTAGGCTTTCATAAAGAACCTTTTTATTATCGCCGTGGCTTCCTATGCCAATTCTTTTTATATCCCTTACAAAACCTTTACTATCGTACATTTCAACCGTTACGTCATATCCTTCTGGATTAAGAATACTCTTTACATCTATGAGATTCGGATATTTCAAACTCAATATCCTATATACTTCCTTTAACGTGGAAGATTTACCACGGTTCATCTCAGCGTATAAAACATAAATATCACCCATAATATTTCCTCTTAAAAAAAACCACCCCCCAAAGGGGGATAGCATTTTGACTTATTTCAAATAACCAAAACTCGGTGTTAAAGAACCGCAATTGCCCGATGCTATCTCTACGGTACCATCAGCCTTAAGAAGATTTTGGGTCTCAATTTTAATTTCTGTAACTTTCATATCTGCGGCAACATATTTTGCATACCATTTACCATCTACTTTACCAGCTGCTGGAGGCTCACAATCGTTGAGTTTCTGCACATTCGCTGCATAAAAAAGTCCTATTGCCTCAGTACTACCCTCATCACTATACACAAAATTTGTTGTAGTTCCTTTTGTAATGGACAGTTTATCTGCGGTGGCTGGAGTCTTTTCAATTTTTCCTGGTGGCGTATAACCAATTTCAGCAAAACCTCCGGATTTTGGAACTTCCAAGGAATAAGCCTGTTGTAGTTTGCTCCAAGTGCCAGAAGCAGGCCCAACTTCGCTGGCTTTAGCTTTTGCGGTCATACCGAACAGCTTTGGAATGGCTATTGCGGCGAGAATACCGATGATTACAATCACAACCATCAGTTCTATAAGGGTGAACCCTTTTTTGAGTTTTTGAATAGACATAAAGTCCTCCATGTTTAAAGAGCCTACTCTTTTCCACGGTTTTCGGCATACCCGCGTTGCGTTTTAAGGTTCCTTATAACGCAACGTTTTTGCCCTTGCAAACAAGCTGATTTTTTCGCAGAAAATGACGTAGTTTTGACAAAAACGGGTGAAAAATGATAAAAAAATGACAAAAGTAGCCTAAAAATGGTCACAGGGGAGAAAAATAATGTATATTAGTAATGTTGCATTTTAAGGAAGGTTAAAACGCAATGTTTTTTTTGAACGCTCCCCTGTGCAAATGCATCTAAATTTTGTGGCTGCTGAAGAATTGAAATGGTGAAAATTCCCCGCTTTTAGCGGGGTGGCAAGCCAAATTTATAAAAAGATGTTTGCGGGCTTGACGGGGTGTGGCCGCCAACGGCGGCAGCGTTTATATTCGCATAAAGCAAAGAAAATTGCGTATTTACCGCCTCTTTTAAGGACTAGAAATTCATTGCATTCGCAGATAAAATCGCTCCGCCTTCGGCGGCACACCCCGTCAGCTACGCTGCCACCCCGCTAGGAGCGGGGAATTTGCTAATTTGGTTCCTTTTTTACAAAATATCTTAATCAGTGTTTACTAAATTATTGAACCATGACCAAAGCAATGAAGTCTTTAGCATCTATTGTTAAAAGTTCGTTAAGGGCGGGCTTGAAAGTTTCTTTTACCGAAGAAGAATTAAAGGTTATGGGAATTAAAGTTCCTAAGTCAAAACAGCAAAATTTTGACAAAAATTGGCGAAAGATTCAAAAAACATATAAATCCTATTGACAAACTAGGAATTAATTTCTATATTTAAGCAAAAAGGAGAAATGTACTATGACTACACCTAGTGACTATGGATTGCCAGAGACAATAGAGCTTGAACAGTGGGCTTCACCATATTTTCCAGAACTTCAAGAGACAAAGGTAGATAATGAAGAACCAAAAGCATATTCTCCCACCGTTTCGTCTTATAAAGAAGCGCCTGCTGGCAAGGCTGGTTTTGATGTAAACCAAGTTCGCAAAGATTTTCCCATATTAAACGAAAGAGTGAACGGCGGCAAACCCCTTATATGGCTTGATAATGGAGCTACCACGCAAAAACCCAATGCAGTTATAGACCGCATTTCTTATTACTATCAACACGAAAATTCAAATGTACACCGTGGTGCGCACGAACTTGCAGCCCGTTCTACAGATGCTTACGAAGCAGCACGTGAAACAACAGCCAAATTTTTGGGAGCACCTTCTAAAGACAATATAGTGTTTGTACGTGGCACAACAGAAGCCATTAACCTTGCAGCTCAAAGCTATGTTAAACCATTGCTCACCCCTGGCGACGAAATAATATTAACCCATCTTGAACACCACGCAAATATAGTTCCTTGGCAGTTGATAGCACAAGAGACTGGGGCTCTTATCAAAGTGGCTCCTGTTGACGATTCTGGGCAAATTATTTTATCTGAATTCGCACGTCTTTTTAGCCGCCGCACAAAATTTGCTTCGGTAACACATGTTTCAAATGCTCTTGGAACAATTACACCTGTTCACGAAATGATTCAAATAGCTCACGGGAACGGTGTGCGCATCCTTGTTGATGGGGCACAATCTGTGGCTCATACACCTTTGAATGTAAGCGCTATGGATGCAGATTTCTTTGTTTTCTCCGGTCACAAAATATTTGGACCCACAGGCATAGGTGCTTTGTATGGAAAATCCGATGTTTTAGAAGAAGGACAGCCATATCAAGGTGGTGGAAACATGATAAAAGATGTAACTTTTGAACATACCGTCTATAACCCTCCTCCTTCCAAATTTGAAGCCGGCACTGGTAATATTGCCGATGCAGTTGGGCTTGGTGCAGCTTTGGATTATGTTTCAAACGTGGGAATTGCAAATATAGGTGCTTATGAACACGAATTGCTGAACTATGCAACAGGTGAATTAAAACGCATAAACGGCTTGCACCTCATTGGCACAGCAGCAGAAAAAGCTAGCGTTTTGTCTTTTATACTAGACGGAGCAAGCGTGGAGCAAGTTGGCAAGCATCTTGCAAGCCACGGAATTGCCGTACGTGCCGGTCACCACTGTGCACAACCTATTTTGCGTCGCTTTGGGTTAGAAGCAACTGTACGCCCAACCATAGCCTTTTACAACACATCCGAAGAAATTGACAAACTCGTAAGTGCAATAAGAGAACTAGCTGTGTAAGGAGGCTTTTTATGGAAATTGACTATGAGATAGAGCAAATTGCTGCCGAATTGTTAAGTGATTTCCAAAAGAAGCGTGAAATTACCAAACAACCCGCAAAACCGGTGATAATTGAGATAATTGGAAAATTGCAGCACCTGCTCTTTCCGGGAATTTTTGAAAGCGTTTTGACAGACGGCTCGGTAAAAAATAAACTCAATGTTATGTTAGAAGAAGTTTCCCACGATTTAGCCAAGCAAACAAAATTAGCCCTGCGTTATGATTTGCGCTACAAAGAAGCAAAGCAAGAAGAGGTTGACCAAACGGCTTGGGAAAAAACGCGTCAATTTATTTTAAAAATTCCACTGGTTAAAGATTTTTTGGAAAAAGATATTGAAGCTGCATATAATGGCGACCCTTCCGCATATAGCAAGGCAGAAATTGTAATATCTTACCCAGGCATTTTTGCCACAATGGTTTACCGAATAGCACATGAATTGTATTTGCTATCTGTGCCACTGATACCCAGAATTATGAGCGAATATGCACATAGTTTAACTGGTATAGATATACACCCTGGTGCAGCTATAGGCAGATACTTTTTCATAGACCACGGCACCGGCATTGTTATAGGTGAAACCGCCATTATCGGGGATAATGTGAAATTGTATCAAGGAGTTACCCTTGGTGCCTTGTCCACAAAGGGAGGCCAAGCCATAAAGGGTATCAAACGCCATCCAACAATAAGTGATAATGTAACTATATATTCAGGTGCTTCTATTTTGGGTGGAGATACCGTTATTGGCGAAGGTGTGATAATTGGCGGTAATGCTTTTGTAGTTAGGTCTGTTCCAGAAAATACCCGCGTAAGCGTGAAAAATCCCGAATTGCAATTTAAGAGCAGTGGCAATATTTCTTCTCATATAGAATTAGACCAAATGGATTTCTGGCACTACGAAATTTAGGTATAGTGGTGGCTGAAGAACATCTAAAACATATTTTAAAATTACTCAGGGATAATGAAGCTCCAGAGTTGCCCAAGGAATATGGAGAAGAGCCATTAATTGTTAAAATCCACGAAGAATTAAAAGCAATTCGTGAAATTTCTAAAGCATTTTCTTCAGGAGATTTTTCTTTTTCCATTAGCTCACAAGGTATTATTCCAAGTAATTTAAAATCTCTTCAAACTGCTCTTCGCAATTTAATATGGCAAGTTCAAATGGTGGAAAAAGGGGACTTTACTCAGGAAATCAATTTTACGGATGAATTTTCCAAGGCATTTAACAGTATAATTCGTAGGTTAGAACTGAGTCTTTCCAAACTGAAAGAAAAAGAAGATACACTCGCAGATATAAATAATAAGCTACGCAAAGAAGTTGAGAGCAAAGAAAGTCTTAAAGAGAGCAATACCTATTTTAAATTTTTGGCAAGCCACGATTCCTTAACCGGTATTCTCAACCGCCGAGCCTTTATTGATACAGTGGAAATTGAACTAGCCACCGCAGTATATCTCTGTGTTCCATGTTGCCTTGCTATGATGGATATAGACCATTTTAAAAAATTTAATGATACTTATGGGCACTTGGCTGGAGACGAAGCCTTGCGCCATGCGGTGAAAGTTGTAAGCTCAAGGCTGAGAAAAAATGATTTTATGGGGCGTTATGGCGGAGAAGAATTTGTCCTTTTCTTTTACTATGCTAACAAAGAAACAGGACTAAAAATACTGGATAGGCTTCGTACATACCTATCTGAATCACCTGTTTATTTGGATAAAGGTCTTGTGGAAATTCATGCAAGTTTTGGTCTTGTGGAAGTTGACTTGGGAAAAGCAGCGGAAAAAGGGTATGTGCAAAAATTGATACAAGCTGCAGACACAGCACTTTACTCTGCCAAATTATCAGGAAGAAACAAGGTAGTCGTTTCTGGGCAGGAAACTTATCCTGGGTATTATGAAATTTAGTGTGCAATAATTGTAAATATGGAGTAATTATGGAAAATCAACGGAAATATCAGTTTGACTGGGACAATACGGTAGGAGCTGATATGAAACTAGCTCGACCAGCCTTGGGTCCAAACACTAGGGTAGAAGTATATAGGCTTTTTCAATTTACTCTCAGGGATATATTGGAACAGCACTATGGCACTGAAATGACAGATAATTTGTTTCGTGAAGCAGGCTTTATGGCTGGAAAGGCTTTTTTTGACAAATTCTTAAACGAGGCTCAAAACGTTTCAAGTTTAGCTACAAAAATTCAGGATTCCTTTAATACTTTTGGCATTGGAATATTCCGTGTGGAAAATGCCGCAGGAGATAATTCTCATTTTATTTTTACCGTAGAAGAAGATCTTGACTGTTCAGGTCTTCCAGATACTTCGGATGTTATTTGTGTATATGACGAAGGTTTTATTCAGGGAATACTAGAATCATTCAGCGGAAAAAATTTTGATGTCAAAGAAATTGATTGCTGGTGTGCTGGTGCTCGTACTTGTCGCTTTGAAGCAAAAATGGTTTCACAAAACAAATGATTAATCTTGAAGAATGTTTGGAACATATTTTAAAATTGCTTAGGAATAACAAGGTTCCTGAGCTTCCTGATGAGTATGCAGAAAATTCTTCTATTGTTCAGATTCACCAAGACTTGAAAAGCATTCGTAATATTTTACGTGCATTTTCATCAGGAGATTTTTCTCCTGAAATTAATATTAGAGGCATTATTCCGGGTTGTTTAAAATCTCTTCAGGCCAATCTTCGCCATTTAATTTGGCAGGTTCAAATGGTGGAAAAGGGAGATTTTACTCAAAAGGTTCATTTTATGGGTGAATTTTCCGATGCATTTAACAGCATGGTTCGCATATTTAGCCTGAGCCTTTCCAAACTACAGGAAGAAGGTGAAACCCTTGCGGCTATAAATGATAAGCTCCGTAAAGAAATTGAATATGTTGAAGTTCTCAAAGAAAGCGAAGCCCATTTTAAATTTCTGGCAAGCTATGATACCCTAACAGGCGTTCTTAACCGCAGGTCCTTTATTGAAAAGGTAGAAATTGAACTTGCCAATGCAGCATATCTCTGTGTTCCATGCTGCCTTGCTATGATGGACATAGACCATTTTAAAAATTTCAACGATACTTATGGACACTTGGGCGGAGATGAAGCTCTGCGACATACGGTCAAGACCATTGAGCCAATGCTGAGAAAAAATGATTTCATGGGACGATATGGAGGTGAAGAATTTATCCTTTTCTTTTACAATACCGATGAAAAGACCGGATTAAAAGTATTGGAGAGGCTTCGCACTCATTTGGCTGAATCGCCTGTCCTTCTGCTGAAAGGCCCTGTAGAAATTCATGCAAGCTTTGGTTTTGTAGCAACTAATGTGGAAAAATCTGCGGAAAAAAATTATATACAGAAATTGATACATGATGCAGACATAGCCCTTTATGCTGCCAAAACATCAGGACGAAACAAGGTAGTTGTTTTTGGACAGGAAATGGACTTTAATCTAAACATATAATTCCTATTGACAAACTAGGAATAAATTACTATATTTAGATAAATGGATATAAGCACAATTTGCATACACGGTTGCAAAAAAAAGTTTGACACAACGGGTTCAGTTGCCACCCCGATATTTGCATCTGCTACATTCGCTCATCCAGGTGTTGGGCAAAGCACTGGTTTTGATTATTCCCGCTCGCTCAATCCAACAAATGTGCATTTAGAAGATACCGTTGCTGCACTAGAAGGTGGCAGCGATGCCATTGCATTTTCTTCTGGGATGGCGGCGGTTTCAACACTAATGGAACTATTTTCTCCAAACGACCATATTATAGCCTCCGATGACCTTTATGGCGGTACCTTTCGCCTTTTTGAACGTGTATCCCAAAAAAACGGTGTAAAATTTTCTTATGCGGCCACTCCAAAAGATATGGAAAAAGAAGTGACAAAGTCCACAAAAGCCATATTTATAGAAACGCCATCCAACCCCATGATGCACGTAATAGACATAGCTGCGGTTGCTACCATTGCAAAAAAACACAACTTGCTTTTTATTGTTGACAACACATTCTTAACACCATATTTTCAAAAACCCTTTTCTCTAGGTGCAGATATTATTTTGCACAGCGGAACAAAATATTTAGGCGGACACAACGATACTTTATCTGGGTTTTTGGTTGTGAAAAGCAATGACCTTTTAGAAAAACTGAGATTCATAGCAAAAACCACCGGAGCCTGTCTCTCCCCTTTTGACGCTTTCCTCATTATTCGCGGCATAAAAACACTTGCCATTCGCATGGAAAGGGAACAAGAAACTGCCAAAAAAATTGTGAGCTGGCTTTTGGAACAAGGCTCTATAAAAAAAGTATATTACCCCGGATTGAAAGAGCACCCAGACTATGAAATATCTCTGCGCCAAACCAGCGGCTTTGGCGGCATGATTTCTTTTTCTGTGCAAAATGAGCAAACAGCCATAAAAATATTGGAAAGCGTAAAAGTTATAAAATATGCCGAAAGTTTAGGTGGAGTTGAAAGCCTAATAACCTATCCAATGCTCCAAACCCATGCCGACCTTCCAGAAAGTGATCGGCGTGCACGTGGCATAGATGAGTGTTTACTCCGCCTATCTGTTGGGCTAGAAGCAGCAGACGATTTAATTGCCGACCTTAAGCAAGCATTTGGGAATTGATATGAAATACGATTTTGATAAAGTAATAGATAGGAGCAATTCTTATAGTATTAAATATGAACCTTCTTGGCGCGGAAAGCCAAGTGATGTGTTGCCATTATGGGTTGCCGATATGGATTTTGCCGCCCCACCCTGTGTACAAGAAGCACTTGAGCAACGCGCCAAACATGGAATTTATGGATATTCCGAACCCGATGCTACATATTTTGATATTGTGCAAAAATGGTTTAAAGAACGTTTTAATTGGAATCCCGAACGCGAATGGCTAACCATTACTCCGGGAGTGGTAAATGCTTTGTACATCGCCATACGCGCACTTACAAAACCAGGAGAAGGTGTTGTTATTCAACAGCCTGTATATTATCCCTTTGAATCTAGCATAAAGAAAACCGGAAGGCAACTATTGGTAAATGAACTTTTCCTTAGCGATGAACGTTATGTTATAGATTTTCAAGATTTTGAAGAAAAAATTAAGCAAGCAAAAATGTTCATCTTATGTAACCCTCATAATCCAGTTGGGCGTGTTTGGGAAAGGGAGGAACTCACTCGCATGGGTGAAATATGCCTGCGATATGGTGTTATTGTTATAGCCGATGAAATTCACCAAGATTTTATTTTCTCTGGGCACCAGCATATTGTATTTGCTTCTCTTAATAAGGATTTTGATAATAATACCATCACATGCACATCACCTTCAAAAACCTTTAATCTTGCTGGGCTTCTCCATGCCAATATTTTTATTTCCAATAAAACTTTGCAAGAGAAATTCAAAGCAGAATATGCGCAAATGGGCATAGGTCAACCGGGTATAATGGGTCTCATAGCCTGCAAAGCGGCTTATGAAAGCGGTGCTGAATGGCTTGATGAACTTATGGAATATCTAGCTCAAAATATGCTGCTTTTAAAAACATATCTCTCAAATAATATTCCAAAAATTAAATTTATTGAACCAGAAGGAACATATTTAGCATGGCTAGATTGCAGAGAACTTGGACTTTCTGCTCAAAAGCTAGATGAAGCCATTACGCACAAGGGAAAACTATGGCTTAATGCAGGTTATACATTTGGAAAAGGTGGAAATGGTTTTGAACGCATAAATGCGGCTTGTCCGCGCTCTGTGCTGAATAAGGCATTGGAAAAATTGAAAAATATGGAGGCTGAATAAGATGAATGTTTTAGACATTGTAGGCAACACTCCGATAGTTGAATTAAAACTCAGCACAGCAAACGGAGTTTTATTATTTGCAAAAGCTGAGTATTTCAACCCAAGCGGCTCTGTTAAAGACCGTGCCGCAAAAGCCATGATACTAGACGGCATTAACCGCGGATTGCTCACCAAAGATAAAATCCTTCTGGATTCCACAAGCGGCAACACCGGCATTGCCTATGCTATGTTTGGTGCTGCACTAGGCTACCAAGTGAACCTATTTATGCCGGCAAATGCGAGCGAAGAGAGAAAAAAAATTATACGAGCTTATGGCGCAAAAGTAATAGAAACAGACCCTCTAGAAGGCTCTGACGGAGCATATCGCTTGGCAATGGAATTAGCTGAAAAAGAACCAAATTTGTACTTTTTCCCAAACCAGTACGACAATTTTGAAAACTCAAAAATGCACTACGAAACAACAGGGGTTGAATTATATAATCAGTGCAAACCCACGCATTTTATAGCCGGAACCGGCACTTCTGGTACTTTTATGGGTGTTTCCAAACGTCTTAAAGAGTTTGATTCTTCAATACAAATTGTACTTATGCAACCAGATTCTCCATTTCACGGACTTGAAGGAATGAAGCACATGGAAACAACCATAAAGCCAAAAATATTTGACAAGAGCATAGCAGATTTATCTGTTGAAGTGAAAACAGAAGATGCTTATGCAACAGCAAGGCGGCTCGCTTTGGAAGAAGGTTTGTTTGTAGGGATAAGCTCAGGCGCAAATGTGTATGCCGCAATGGAACTAGCAAAAACTTTGCCACCTGGCTCGCGAGTAGCAACAATTCTCTGCGACAACGGATATCGTTATCTATCACAACCATTATGGAGAGACATATAATGCTTCAACTTTCCTCTGAATTGGACAACAACATAAGAAAGGCTGGCGAAGCCACCTACCCCAATGAATGCTGCGGAATTCTTTTGGGTGAAATAAAAGACGATGGAACCAAAATCGCCAAGCGCACTGTGAATATAGATAACTCCAGCGAAAACGAAGAACGCTATCACAGATTTTTAATAACACCAGAAGAGATGTTCAATGCGGAGAAAATCGCAAGAACAGAAAAATTGGAAATCATAGGCTTTTATCACTCGCATCCCGACCATCCCTCAAAGCCTTCTGGCTACGACAAAGACCACGCACTTCCTTTTTATTCATACATTATTGTATCGGTGGACAAGAGCAAGGCTCAAATTCTCACAAGTTGGGAACTCACCGATGATAGGACGGATTTTGTGCAGGAAGAGGTTGTTTGAACCTCAAGATTATGAATTAAAATGGCTTGTTAAAAAATTTACTGACCAATTTTGGCAGGTAACCCTAGACACTAGCCCATAAATTTTCTATATTTTCCCAATGTTTAATTATGTAGGAGTTTATTAGATTGCTTCCAACACGAGGTCGCCCACAACCAAACCGCCCTAAAGACGGTGTTCGCATAAATCAGGAGATTAGAGTCCCTCAAGTTCGTTTAATAGATGCA